>Ga0182012_10001998_pt1 | contig 22261 bp, 19 predicted proteins | sample 612S2SmetaG_FD_120486 | JGI IMG/M metagenome (GOLD analysis project Ga0182012, IMG submission 120486) | Permafrost microbial communities from Stordalen Mire, Sweden - 612S2S metaG | ecosystem: Environmental > Terrestrial > Soil > Wetlands > Permafrost | place: Sweden: Stordalen | collected... | reverse complement strand
TTAGCGCGGCATTTCGCTTTTTTCGCTGATGATCGGTTATGCGGCCCACGATAATGCCGACCAAGTAGAAAAGAGGCGACGCAACGATAATGCACAGATACCCTTCCCCAACCAGTGGTGCGACAAGAAGGAGAGCGAGGGTAATGCCTTTGAGGATGCCGCCGGTAGCAGAGGTGGCTTTGGGAGTAAGGGCAAGTAAGATGGCCAGGACTGCCGGGACGCCAAGGAACATGGCGGCACTATGACCCAGTTGTTCGTCCCGCAGAAATCTATAGAATAGAGCAGCAGTTGTTAATGAGACGATCAGCCCAATAAGCATCCATTGGGAACGGGTGATCTTGTATGACTCGGCGGCGGTTTCTTTCATGGCGTCTCCGTTCGGTTGGTTGGCAGCAGGTCTGAATCACGCAAGAGCGTCAGGATCTTGGTGCGGATAGGCTTCAAGACAGATATCTTTGCGAGACCAAGAAGTTTCAGAGTGAGATCTACTGAGCCGTCAGTCATTCGCCGCGTGCGCTGCTGATGTTCCGATGAGTCGTAAAGAAACATAACAAGAAGGCCCATTTGAAGGGCCCACAAAGCGAGCGGGAGGAGCTCTTGCAGATCTTTGGGCAGTTTCTCCAGCGCGATGGCATCTCTGAACGCTTGGGTGCTGCGCCGACGGACCTCGGCGGTTCCAGGCCCTAGACAAGAGAGAGGATGCTCAGGCTCGCCTGTATAGCGGAAGACGACGCCGAGCAGTTTGCGGTCGCTCTGCACGAGATCGAACTTGGAGTGAAAGACAGCGGATATGCGAGCCTTCAGGCTCTTGGTCTGAGCGAAGAGTGTGGCGCAGATGGAATCTTGCTCATTCTGAACGGTTTCGTAATAGGCCTGAATGATGGCTTCTTTACTGGGGAAATAGTAATACGCCGCGCTTTTGACTACTTCGGCTCGGCTGGCGACTTCTTGCATGGTGGTGGCATCGAAGCCTTTTTCGCGGAAGAGTTCCAGAGCACTTTCAAAAATGTGGCGGCGCGTTTGTTCCGCTTTGTCGGTGGTGCGCTCATTTTTGACCATGTTCAAATATTGAGCTGTTAGCTGGTGGATGTCAAGAGATTTTTTGACCACGGTCAAAAATAGCCCTGCAAGCTGAGGCTTACACTCGTGGACATGCAGAGGCGGCGAATCTTTGTGCGGGGCATCGTGCAGGGGGTGGGCTTTCGGCCGTTTCTTTACGGGCTGGCGGCGAAGAACGGATTGACCGGCTTTGTGGCGAACCGCAGTGACGGCGTTTCTGTAGAGGTGCAGGGTGCACCTCCGGCTTTGGAAAGCTTCGTTCACTCGTTACGAACCGAAGCGCCTCCTTTAGCGATGATTGACGAAATTCGCGTTGAGGACATCGCGCCTTTCGCGGAATCGGAGTTTCGCATTGTCGAAAGTGTGAGTGAGGCAAATGTAAGCACGCCGATTTCGCCGGACATCGCGACCTGTAAGGATTGTTTGCGCGAGTTCTTCGACCCGAACGACCGCCGTTACCGTTACCCCTTCATTAATTGCACGAATTGCGGGCCGCGGTTCACGATTATTCGCGATATCCCGTATGACCGGCCGAACACAACGATGGCGGCGTTTCCGATGTGTGCGGCGTGTGAGGAAGAATATCATTCGCCAACGAACCGGCGATTTCATGCGCAGCCCAATGCGTGCAGGATTTGTGGACCGAAGGTTTGGTTCGAGAAAAGTGGCGAGACTGTTTGGGAGGAGCCGGCGTTTGCGGGTGCACGGGAGGCACTGGCGCATGGTCAGATTGTGGCCATCAAAGGGATCGGCGGGTTCCATTTAGCGGTAGATGCGCAGAACGAAGCCGCAGTGGCGCGTTTGCGCGTTCGCAAAGGTCGGCGGGATAAGCCGTTTGCATTGATGGCGCGAGATGCGGAGGGGATCGCGCAATACGCGATCGTGGGCGACGAAGATAGTCAGTTGCTGCGCAGTAGACAGCGGCCCATCGTATTGCTGAGGCGGCGCGAGGCATCTAGGCTTGCTGCCTCGGTGGCGCCTGGCAATCCGATGATCGGCTTCATGCTTCCCTATGCGCCTCTGCATTATTTGCTGCTGGATGATGGGCCACTTGTGATGACGTCGGGCAATCTTAGTGAGGAACCGATTGTGTATCGGAATGAAGATGCACTGGCAAGACTAGGCGATATCGCCGATGCATTTCTCTTTCATGATCGAGAGATTCATGTGCCCGTTGATGACTCAGTAGTGACCCACGAGTTGCCGATCCGGCGTTCGCGCGGATACAGTCCGATGCCGGTGAAGCTCCCCGTGGAACGGCCGATGACGCTGGCGGTGGGTGCGGAATTGAAGGCCTGCTTTTGTTTGACGCACGGGCAGTACGCGTACATGAGCCAACACATTGGCGACATGGAAAATCTGGAGACGCTGGACGCGTTTGAACGCGCTCTGCAGCACATGAAATCCCTGTTCCGATGCGAGCCAGAACGAGTGATTTGCGATGCGCATCCGGGGTATCTTTCCACACGTTGGGCGCGCGGATATGCGCATGAGCGCGAGTTGCCCTTGATAGAAGTGCAGCATCATCATGCGCATGCAATGTCTGTAATGGCAGAGCATGGATTGCCGGAAGATGCCACAATGCTGGCCTTTACGTTTGATGGAACTGGTTATGGAACGGACGGAGCAATTTGGGGCGGCGAGGTGTTGCTGGCGCGCTATGACGGGTTTCAGCGAGTGGCCCATTTGAAGTATGTGCCGCTGCCTGGGGGCGATACGGCGATTCGACATCCGGCGCGCGTGGCACTGGCGCATTTGTTCGCGGCCGGCCTTGAGTGGAGTGACGATTTACCCTGCGTGCGAGCCTGCAACACGGTAGAATTGCGCGTCTTGCGGCAGCAGCTAAGTTCGGGCGCGCGTTCGATTCCGACGAGCAGTATGGGTCGGCTGTTTGATGCAGTAGCGGGACTGCTGGGGTTGCGAGCGAATGTGAGTTATGAAGGACAGGCAGCGATTGAGTTAGAAGCACTAGCGGCTGGAACAACTGAAAGTACGTATCCAGTCACGTTGGGCACTGACGAGTTTGATGTCACTCCCATGTGGGTGGAAATGGTGGCGGATTTCCGAGCAGGCGCTGAGGCAAGAGTCATCGCAGCGCGTTTTCATCGCACGATGGCGGAGGTAATTCTTCACTACAGCCGTCGCATGCGCCAGGAGTTCGCCGTGCAAACAATCGCCCTAACCGGCGGCGTGTTTCAGAATGTATATCTTCTAACGCTGGCCAATGATTTATTGGCGAAAGAAGGCTTTCGAGTTCTAACCCAGCGGATGGTCCCGCCCAACGACGGCGGGATCGCGCTCGGGCAAGCGGTGATTCTAAAATGAGTCGCAAAACGCAAGCTACAATCTGATAACCATGAACCTGCCGAAGCTGTTCCTCCTCCTACTGTTCGTGACCGTCACATTTGCAAACGACGGCAATTGGCCCATGAATGGCGGCGCGTACAACATTCGCTACTCCGCGTTGAAACAAATCACACCGCAGAATGTTGGACGGTTGCAAGTAGCGTGGAGCTATGACGCACACGACGCGTTCAAAGACTCGGAGATGCAAAGCAATCCGATTATTGTGGACGGCGTACTCTATGCCACTACGCCCAAGATGCGCGTGGTGGCACTGGACGCCGAATCGGGCAGAGAGCTGTGGGCCTTCGATCCGGCAGGCGGTGCGGCACCCACGCGGCGATTCCGCCATCGCGGCGTAACGATTGATCATGACCGCTTGTTCTTCACATATCGCAATTATTTGTACGCGCTGGATCGCAACACCGGCAAACCGCTTCCTTCGTTCGGCAGCGAAGGACGCATTGATTTACGCGAAGGTTTGGAGCGGCCTGTGCAGAACATGAGTGTCAGCGCGAGCACGCCCGGCGTGATTTTCGAGGACATGATCATTATGGGCAGCACCGTACCGGAGACACTGCCTGGTTCGCCGGGACACATCCGAGCATTTGATACGAAGACCGGAAAGCAGCGCTGGATCTTTCATACAATTCCATGGCCGGGTGAGTTCGGTTATGAGACGTGGTCAAAAGATTCGTACAAAATCTCGGGAGGTGCTAATGCCTGGGCCGGGTTGAGTGTTGACCCGAAGTTGGGCATGGTGTTTGCGGCCACGGGGTCGGCGTCCTTCGATTTTTATGGTGCCAATCGAATTGGCGATAACTTGTTCGCCAATTGCGTGCTGGCGTTGGATGCGCGAACAGGAAAGCGCATCTGGCACTTTCAAGGGATCAAGCATGATGTGTGGGATTTCGATTTTCCGGCCGCGCCCAGTTTGGTATCGGTGACGCGCAACGGGAAGAAGGTGGAGGCGGTTGCTCAGATTACCAAAACCGGATATGTCTACGTGCTGGATCGTCGCACGGGTAAGCCGCTGTTTCCGGTAAAGGACCGGCCGGTGCCCGCGTCGCAATTAGATGGTGAGCATCTCTCGGAAACGCAGCCTTACCCGGTCAAGCCACCACCGTTTACCAGACAAGCGTTTACGGAAGACATGATCACCAACCGCACACCGGAAGCTCATTCAGCCGTGCTGGCGAAGTTTAAGAGTGTGGACTCGAACGGTATCTTCACGCCGCCGAGCCTCCGCGGCACCATGTTGTTCCCTGGGACGGATGGCGGTGGTGAGTGGGGTGGCGCGGCTTACGACCCAGACACAGGGCTGCTCTATGTGAACTCCAACGAACAACCTTGGATCATCCGCATGGTGACTCATGAGACGAAATCGCTTTACAAGAACAACTGCGGCGGCTGCCATGGCGACGATTTAAAAGGTGCACCGCCCACGTTTCCGAGTTTGGTGGATATTGGAAAGCGCCGGTCGAAAGAACAGTTAGCCACGATCATCCGGCAAGGAACGGGACGCATGCCCGCGTTCGATTATTTAGAGCGGAAGGTCGATGAGATTGTGGAGTTCCTGGAAACGGGCAAGGACAGCGATTCCGCCGATCCGGCGGCGGATGCAAAAGATCCGAATTGGCTGAAGTATCGAAATGAAGGCTATATTTTATTTCGCGATCCGGAAGGTTATCCTCCCACTACTCCGCCTTGGGGAACGCTGAATGCGATCGACTTGAATAAGGGAGTGATTCGCTGGCAGATTCCGTTCGGTGAGTATCCGGAACTAGTGGCTAAAGGAATGAAAGATACGGGTAGCGACAATTACGGCGGACCCGTTGTAACAGCGAGCGGGCTCCTATTTATCGGCGCGACGAGTTTCGACAAGAAGTTTCACGCTTACGACAAAATGACAGGCAAACTGCTTTGGGAGACGGTTCTGCCCGCAGCAGGGAACGCGACCCCATCCATCTACGAGATTCACGGACGCGAGTATGTGGTCATTGTTTGCGGCGGCGGGAAGAACGGGGCGGCTTCGGGTAGCAGCATTGTCGCGTTTGCGTTACCCTAAAAGTATGCCCATCTTCGAATACGCTTGCGACGATTGTGGAACGAAATTCGAAAAGTTGCTACGACGCGCCACAGAAGCCAACGATGTGCGATGCCCCTCTTGTGGGCAGGAGCATTTGACTACACAATACTCCACGTTTGCGGCGCACGCTAAATCAGCAGGCGGAGCCCAGGCGCAGCCGGATTGCGGCGCCGGCATGTGTGGATCTGGCGCGTGCCAAGGCGGCATGTGCGGAATGAATTACAACTGAGAAAAGTCGGCGAAAAGCGCGCCCCACTCTTTAGTGAACCGGGTGATGGCCGTTCGTTAGATGCGAACACGCGTTCTTCACTGCGGTGACGAAACCATCAAACGAAGCAGGCTTCGTTATATATTCCTGTGCGCCCAGTGCCAGGGATTTACGTTTATCCACTGCCAAAGAGGAAGATGTAAACACGACCACGGCGAGCGATCGCAAATCTTCGCTGTTCCTCATTTCAGAGAGCACTTCCAAACCATTGCGCCGTGGCAGGTTGAGATCGAGCAGCACAAGATCCGGCCGGGGCATGTCACTGTATGGGCCGAGTTTGCGCAAGAAAGCGAGTGCCTCGTCGCCATCGGCGACACGGTAAAGCCGTACGTCGATGTCGGCTTCTTTGAGCGCTGTCTCCAGCAAAAAAACAGCCGCGTCTTCGTCTTCGACGTACAGTAAAACTCGCTGATTCATGGCGAAATTGTTGTAGGGCTGACCCAACACCGTAACTGAAATTGTTCCCACCCGGCTACTTTCGTAGCCTAAACCACTTGCTTTGTTGTCTCACAATTCAACGAGGGGAACAACTTGCAAATTTACTTGATGGCAGAATTTCTCTTGACTTTCGGTCTTTATTCGCCAACACTATATGGGAGGAGTTTTCGAACGCCATGGCTTTAACGCGTCGACAAAAAGAAGTAATGGACTTCCTTGCGGATTTTATTGACCGCAATGGGTACAGTCCCAGCTATGAGGAAATCGCCTCAGGGCTGGGTTTGGCATCGTTGGCGACAGTGCACAAGCATATTCAGGCACTGGAATCGAAACAATATTTGCGGCGGAGCTATAACCATAGCCGTTCGTTGGAAGTGGCAGATCGTTTCAATACCGAAGAGAAAACGCGGCGTCGGAACACTTCGCCTGCGCCGGAGATTCCGCTGTTAGGCCGTATCGCCGCCGGTGTTCCCGTGGAAGCCATTCAGAATCAAGCCACGCTGCATTTTTCCGATTTTGTGGGAAAAGGCGCAACCTTTGCGTTGGAAGTCCGCGGCGAATCAATGATTGAAGATCATATTTGCAATGGCGATTTTGTTTTGGCGGAGAAGACAGACAAGGTACGCGATGGAGATATTGTTGTAGCCCTAGTAGAGGGAAGTGAAGCCACACTGAAACGCTACTACCATCAGCAAGACGGTCGTATTCGCTTGCAACCCGCAAACGCCACCATGGCGCCTATCTTTGTGAGCCCCGCAGACTTAGAGATCCAGGGCCGGGTTCTGGCCGTGATGCGCAAATATTAAGCAGGCACGAAGACACCGCCAATGCTAAAATTGGCTGAAGGTGGCGGATCAACCCATAGCAAACAGCACGCCTGCCGGCAGTTTGGGCCGGCGCTTAATCTTTTGGGATTTCGCGCGCGCGTCATGGCAGTATGACGTGGTTGTGGGTTTGATTCTGGTCTTCATTTTTGCGACGCCACGTGATTGGTTCCGCGACCAGCCCAAAGCCTCCAGCATTATTCTGATGTCCTCGCAGCCTGGATCTAATCGCGTTTTTATTGCGACGGATCTCTTAGAAACGGTGCCCCAGGCTGAGCGTGCTCGTCGCGCTCAACTTCTGATTCACCAGCGCACCGGCAAAACCTGGCATGTGGCGCGCGTAGAACCTATTGGTGATGAAGCCGCCCACGAAGTTAAAGGTTTCATCGCCTACACTGACCAGGCTCAATAATTGACTCTTCGATCGAAATGAAAATACCGTTAGTCGTGTTGTGCGCTTTATTAGCCGGCGTGAATTTGCCCGCCGAAGATGTGAAGACGATTCTGACGCGGATGGATGAAGCATCGCAGACCTTTAAAGCCGTCGCGGCCGACCTGCAGATGGTCACTTATACCAAAGTCATTAACGATACGACCACCGAAAACGGCACTCTCCAGATGCAGAAGCAAAAGGACAAAGGCACACGCGCGGTGATCAATTTTTCAGGTCAAAGCGACGCGCGGGTGATTTCGTTCTTCAACAACATCGTGCGCATCTACTATCCGAAGCTGAAACTTTATCAGGACTATAACGTCGGACAGAGCAGTGATGTACTGAATCAGTACCTGCTGCTGGGCTTCGGTTCATCTGGTAAGGAATTGACGGAAAGCTACGAGGTGTCAAGTGCTGGCGAGGAAACAGTGGCCAGCTTGCAAACCACCAAACTGGTACTCGTGCCCAAAGCGGCCAAGGTCAGAGAAACACTCACAAAAATAGAAGTGTGGATCCCGCAAGGCATGGCTTCTCCAGTGCAACAGAAGTTTTTTAAGCCATCGGGAGATTATTTCACTACCCGTTACAGCAATATCAAGTTGAATCCGCCGATTAAAGGAAAATTAGAGTTTCCGTTGCCTCCCGGCACTAAGAGACAAGGCTCGTAGTGCCGATAAAAGTCTAAGTCGAATTGTTTTGTTGACGTACGCATGAACGAAAAGAACCCAAAAGGAAGCAGACTCGCTTTCATAGATTGGACGCGCGGCTTGGCGGCGGTCATTATGATTCAAGGCCACACGTTTGATTCGTTCACAGCCACGGGTCTGCGGCGTGATGGGCCCTTCATGCTTTCACAATTCCTGGGCGGCATGCCGCCGGCGATTTTCCTCTTTCTCACGGGCATCACCTTTTCGTTTCTCATGGATAGCCAGGAGCGGCAGGAGTCTTCTGGTTGGAGGCGCTTAATCGCGGCGCTGAAACGCTCGCGTTATTTGTTCATGCTGGCGTTTTTGTTCCGATTGCAGTTGTACGTCACGGGTTTCCCCACCAGTCCTGCAAGCGAACTGCTGCGGGTGGATATTTTGAACTGCATGGGTCTAGCCATGTTGCTGTTCGCTCCCATGGCCGTGTTTACGACGCGAGAACGCATCCGGCTATGCACGATTATCGGTTTGGTGATCTGCTTCCTCGCGCCAGTGATTAGCATGATTGATCCAGTGGGCATCCCCTCCCTAGCCAAAGCGTATTTCTTTCCGAATTTCAATTCATTTGGCTTCTTTCCCTGGGCGGCGTTCCTCGCATTTGGCATGGCCGCCGGCAGCGTGATTCGTATAACGAAACACGAAGATATGCCACGGCTCATGATGTGGATGTTGGGCATCGGCTTAGGCTTGGTGATGGTTGCGCGCTATGCGTCGGATCTACCCTTCTCCATCTTCCCGAAGACGGATTTCTGGCTGAACAGTCCTGCGCTTGGATTGATCAAGCTAGGTGTGGTTTTATCTGCGCTCGCCGTTGCTTATCTATGGGTGAACGCGGGCCTGGAAACGCAGAAGTGGAGTGTCTTCCGGCAACTGGGAACAACCTCTCTCCTCGTTTACTGGGTACACATTGAACTCGTCTATGGGCGCTGGCTGGGCGTATTCAAGGAAAGCCTCAGCGTGGGTCAAGTCCTGTTGATCACTACTTTCATACTGGCCTTGATGGTGGGCCTGTCGGTGCTCCAAACCCGCTATCGAGAGCTGGGATGGGTGTTCAAACCCGCTCCGCTGCCTGAGCCAAGCCGCAGTTCCGGCGATTGAGCTTAAACTACGCGGGCCTGTTCCGCTAGACTCATAGTCAGCGATTCTTTAATAACATGCGCCTATTGGTAGTGGAAGACGAAAAACGGATTGCCGACTTTTTGTCGCGCGGACTGCAAAGCGCGGGCTATGCGGTGGATACAGTCAACACGGGCGGCGACGCGGTGGAGATGGTCCATTCCACCGAATACGATCTCGTGGTGCTGGATTTGGGCTTGCCTGATATGGATGGCCTGCAAGTGCTGGAGAAAATACGCAACCGCAAAGTGATTCCGCCTGTGCTCATCTTGAGCGCGCGCGATTCAGTGGATGATCGCGTAAGGGGCCTGGAACAAGGCGCAGACGATTATCTAGTCAAACCGTTCGCCTTTGTGGAATTGCTGGCGCGTGCGCGAGTGCTGCTGCGCCGCGGTCAACCGACACCTGAGAAACTCCTGGTGGGCGATTTGACCCTCGATTGCATCCGCCGCAAAGTCACTCGCTTGAACGAAAACATCGAACTAGCGCCGAAGGAGTTCAGCATTCTGGAATACATGATGCGCAATCGCGGCCGTCCCCTCAGTCGCACCATGATTGTGGAACACGTCTGGGATATGGATTACGATGGGCTCACCAATATTGTCGACGTCTACATCCGCCATCTGCGCAGTAAGATCGACGACAAGTTTCCAGTGAAGATGATCCACACCGTGCGCGGTATTGGCTATATGCTCGACGCGCCTGAAACAGCGGCTCCACAAGCCAGCGCCGCGCCTGCCGAAATGGCCTAACCTTAATCATGTTCTGGGACCGTCTCCCCCAACCGAAGCTCTTCCGTACCCTGCGCTTCCGGCTAGCGGGTACGTTTCTGTTCATCTTCGCGGTAGTTCTGGCGTTGGTTGCCGTTGCCGGAACAACAAACCTCAACCACGTTCTGGAAAACCAGAGTAATCAGACGCTGCTTGACGAGTTAGGCGCGCTCAAGGGCTACATCCATTTCGAAGGACACAAGCCCTATTGGTTTTTGGATCCGAGTGATCCGGAAGAAGCGGGCATCCGTGCGCGCTTGAGTGACGTGTTTGTCATTGCAGACGAGCAAGGCAATCTCGATTCGTTTTCGTCTTTTGATCACTCACTCGCGCAATTAGGAGACCGCGCCACTATCCTCGCCGAACTCGCGCAGATTCGGAAAACGCAAGAGCCCGTGATCAAGACTGTCGTCAGCACCGACAAGATTCCTTATCAAATCATCAGCAGCACGCTACGTGATGACACTGGCGCGCATTGGTACGTTGCCGAGGGTCGTACGCTGGTTGACGATAATACTGTGCGCCGCACGTTTCGGCGAAATCTGCTCATTTATTTGCCGCTGGCCTTGATTCTATGCGCGGTGGTGAGTTGGTATTCCGCGGGACGCGCTTTGCGCGCTTTGCAATCGGTAGACAGTGCTGCGAAAAAGGTAACAGGATCGAATCTCGGTTTGCAAATCCCGCGCCGTGGAGCCGATGACGAACTGGATCGGCTCATCGATTCATTCAACGAAATGAGCCGCCGCCTGAAGGCTTCGTTCGAACAGGTTCGTCAATTTTCCACCGATGTGTCTCACGAACTCCGGACGCCTCTCACCGCCATTCAAGGCCAGTTGGAAGTGGCACTCTTCACCGCAACCACCAAAGAACAATTGCAGGAAGCCATTGAGAACGCTTTGCAAGACGTGGAACGCCTCGCCAATCTTGTGCGCGCCTTGCTTCTGCTTTCGCAATCGGAATCCGGCCAGATTCCCATGCACAAGAACTCACTCGACTTGGGCCGGCTGGTGGAAGACATTGTGGATCAGTTCCAAATTCCGGCTGAGGCCGGCGAACTGCAACTCTCCCACACCACTACACAGCCGGTTCCTTGCGAAGTCGACCGCACGCAGATTGAACGGGTGGTGACGAATCTACTTTCCAATGCCATCAAGTACACGCCCGCCGGCGGCTGGATCAGAGCGTATGCAGAGCCGTTAGGCCAACAGGTGCGTTTGGTGGTGGAAGACTCGGGAGTAGGTATTCCGGCCAGCCACATTCCGCATATTTTTGATCGCTTCTATCGCGTGCCTGATCCGAACCCGGAAAAAGGTTTGGGCCTCGGATTGAGTTTTGTAGCGGCCATTGTCAAAGCACATGGCGGCGAGATCCACGTACATAGTGACCCGGGTAAGGGGTCCCGCTTCGAAGTCGTATTGCCCGCAGCCACCGCATCAGTCGCGGCACCCATACGTACTGTTACGTCGCCCGCAGCCTAATCTTTTTCTCTGCGGTAAGGCTTTGCAGAAACCTTCAATCTAACCTTCCCTAAACCATCTATCCTCGTAATTCTTTCTAGTATTTTGATATTGAAAGCGCTTGTATTTTGAGGTAGTCTGTTTGAAAGTCCTAGTACGACTGGACTATTCAGGAGTGTTGTATGCAGAAACCTTGTCTCGTTTTTGTTTTAGCGGCCCTGTCTAGCGTTGCAGCGTTCGCCCAGACAGCCACCGTTTTAGGCACGGTTACCGACCCCAGCGGCGCCGTTGTTCCCACTGCCACTATCACGATCACCAACACCGCCACCAGCGCCAAGCGCGTGATCCAAACCAATTCCACCGGAAATTATGTTGCTCCCGAACTGCCCATCGGGCCGTATGCAGTGACGGCCGAATCGCCGGGATTTAAACGATACGAGAGAACAAATCTAAAACTGGATTCCAATGACGTTGTCCGTGTAGACGCGGTTTTGCAAGTAGGCCAGATTTCTGAGAGCGTTACAGTCGCCGCCGAAGCAGTGAAGGTGGAGTCCGACTCCAGCGAGGTGAGCGATCTGATCTCCGGTAAGCAGGTGGAGGAGTTGGCAATCAACGGCCGGCACATGGCGGGACTGGCCATTCTCACACCAGGCGCCTCTTCAGACCTGCCCGATTTCAACCTGCCTGTCTCCGTCAACGGCAGCACTAACATCAGCTTCAACGGCCAACGCGAAGAACACAACGTCTGGATGATTGATGGCGGTGAAAACTACGACCGCGGCTGCGGCGGTTGCGTCACCATGATGCCCGCTGTCTCGGCCATTGCCGAGTTCAACACCATCACTAGCAACGGCGCCAGCGATATCGGCATCGGCTCCGGCGGCAATATTAACATGGCCATCAAATCAGGCACCCGGGATTTTCACGGCGAGATCTACGAATATTTCCGCAACGATGCCATGGACGCCAACAATTACTTCTCAAACCTCGCCGGCCAACCCGTCTCCGAGTTGCGTTACAACATCTACGGTTGGAACATCGGCGGCCCTGTGTTCATTCCGAAACTCTACAACACCGAGCGTAAGAAGACGTTCTTCTTTTGGAATCAGGAATGGCGCAAATTCGTCATCGGTACGCCGATTCCTCTATCCAACGCCGTCCCGCAAGCGCAGCGCAACGGTGATTTCAGCGCGCTCAGTACCCCCATCAAAGTTCCGGTCACTACCAACGCCGCGCAGAACGCAGCCTTTGCCAGTCTTGGTTTGACCCCTGGCTCGGCTTTCCCAGGCAACAAAATCCCGTCATCTTTGATCGACCCGAACGCCGCGCTCTTTTTTGCATCCGGCGCCATGCCCCTCCCGAACGCACCGAACAACCAATACACGACCGCCAAGGGCGTGCCCACCGACGTGCCCGAAACCCTCTTGCGCTTCGATCATTACTTCAGCGACAAACTCTCGCTCATGGGCCACTATATCCACGACAACACCGACCAACAAGTGGCCACGTCTCTTTGGAGCGGTGACACCTATCCAACCATCGGAACCAATTTCAAGAATCCGTCTTGGGGCGGCGTCGTCCATCTCACTTATTCCATCAGTCCCACCCTGTTGAATGAAGTCGCCTTCAACCTCAACGGCAATTGGATCGATCTCACGCCGATTGGCATTTACCAAAAGCCCGCCGGCTGGACTGCCACTTCACTGTTCGACCACAATGCTCTCAACCGCTTGCCCACCATCGGCTTGGGCGGCAGCTACGGTGTCAACTACGACCCCGCCTCTTGGCCTTGGGGCAATGCCGCTTGGGACAAGCAAGTTCGCGATGACGTCTCTTGGACTAAAGGCGCGCACAGCATGAAATTCGGCGGCCAATTCATGCGTTATTCGAAAAATCAGGACATCTTTGGCGATACCCAGGGCAACTACAACTTCGATGGCAGTTTCACCGGAAATGCCGTCGCCGATATGCTCCTTGGTTACGCCAAGAACTACAGCCAGCTCGATCTGGAGGACAGCACCCATACGCGCACTACCACCGCGTCGTTCTATTTCACTGACAACTGGCGACTCAACAAACGTTTGACTCTCAATCTGGGAGCCCGCTGGGAGATCATCCCTCACGCGTATGACGTGCAGAATCGCTTGTCGAATTTCTATCCGAATCTCTATAATCCGTCAAACGCGGGCATCCTCAATTCGGCCACCGGCGCCTTTGCCGCTAACAGTCCGGGCTTCACCACCGTTCCCAACGTACCTCTCGGCAACATCCCGTTTTACTTGAACGGCGTTGTCATAGCTGGTCAAGACGGTACGCCCCGAGGTATGGTCAAGAACGACTACGGCACTGTCGGCCCGCGCGTCGGCTTCGCCTATGACTTGACCGGAAAAGGCAAAACCATTGTTCGCGGCGGCTTTGGCATGTTTTTCGAACGTGTTCAAGGCAACGACGTCTACAACATGGGCCCCAACCCGCCCTTTGGCTATAACGCCAGTCTTAGTAGTGTCTCGTTTTCTAATCCAAACGTCAGTATCCTTACAGGTCAAGCCGCCGCAGTGCCCAACTATCCGGCTACCATTACTGCGCTGGCTTATAGCAACTACCAACCGCCCACCTCAGCGCAATGGAACTTCGGCATTCAACACCAGGTATCCGACCGCTCTGTGTTGAGCGTGGCCTATGTCGGCAACGCCGATTACCATCAGCGCGACGAACGCGAGATCAACGCCTTGGCCCTCAACGATCCTAACAGGGCCGGGGTGATTAGCGGGTACAATGCAAATCTTGATCGCCCTTACCTTGGATACAGCAACATCGTCTTAGGTGAGAGCGCCAGCAACACCCACTACGAATCGCTGCAAGTCAATTACCGCATCGACAACTGGCGCGGTTTTACTTTCCAGACCTCTTACACATGGGCTCATAGCTTGGGCATTGCGCCGGGCGGCGGCGGAGACTTCAATACCCTCTCCGACCCTTATAACCGCTATTACGACTATGGCCCCACTGGCCTCGACCGCCGTCAGGTCTTGGTCCTGAACTACATCTACGCGCTGCCCTTCTTCAAGGACAACAAAGGATTTGCTGGCTCGGCACTGGGCGGCTGGACTCTTTCTGGTATAACTCTCTGCCAAACGGGTCTGCCTTTAAATGTAACCATGAGCTCCGACTATCTAGGACTTGGTGGCAATGCCACCGATAGGCCTAACATCGTCGGTCCGATAAGTTACCCCGGTACCGCAGCCAATTGGTTCAACACTGCCGCTTTCCAGGCTCCCATACCCACCACGTTCGGCGATGCCCAGGAAGGCGCTGTGCGTGGTCCCGGCCGCGTTAACTTCAATCTCCAGCTCTACAAAAATTTCCGGCTACCTAAGGAACGCGCTGGCCTCAAATTTGGGGCTGAGTTCTACAACACCTTCAACCACACACAATTTCATGACGTAAACACTTCTGCGGGATCGTCCGCCTTCGGCCAAGTCGTCGACACTTACGACCCGCGTGTGATTGAGCTGTCGCTTAAGTTGTCGTTCTAACTCAACCACAGAAACACTAGGACGGCAAACGGCCAGCAAAGCGCTAAATCCGCCACCGGACTCACCAATCGAACGGGAATCCGGTGGCGGAAAACAGACAGTACAAATAATGACGCGCCACTAATAGCTGCGGAAATCGCAAATCCTCCAGGCACCATGGAGGTCAAAAGAGCCGCTGCTGATATGATTGCGACCGCCAGCCCCACCCGGGCCAAATGTTTCGCCATCCAACGAGCAGCAAGATTCGGTGTATCTATCTCCGAACCACCGGCGGCCTCCCACTCCCAGGTCTCAATCAGTGAACAGTTCGCGCAACAAAGCATGGCAAACAGCGCCGCCGGCGCCAGCAGCGGCAGCACGTTCTTTCCATTGCCCACCCAAACGGCACCGAATGTTCCCAACGTGAAGATGGCCGCCACGACAATTTCCCTCGGCCAATCGCTGCGCCAATTTCGCGGCGCTAAGTGAATCACCCCGAAATAACAAGCGACACCCAATGAAAGTTGCCAACCGCCACGCACCGTAGCCGCCCACAAGAAGCGGCTAACCGATAGCAACAGAATCACACCCACCACGAAAGCCATTGCAAGGAAAGCCATCCGATGCTGCCGGCAGAATTCTTTGCGCGGCGGTTCCCACCGTTTGCCCGCCGGCTTGGCCGTATCAATTAAGTGATCGGCCACATAGATCAGCCACACCGCCAATCCCAGCGCCCAAGGTTCAAACCAATTCAGCTTCACATGCACGCTGCGCGCTAAAAGCAGTTGCCAGAGCACTGCCACTACGGGTGCCTGCAGAGTGAATAGACTCGGCCACAGACGCACGTCCGCGGCTTTGCGCACTTCAACAATCTCGAACGGGCGTGGAATGGTGCGCGTGGTCAAAGCAGAGGCTGTCCCTCTATTGTAGATGTGGAATGGCATGCAATGGATGTTTAAGTACATACAATGCATGGCTAGCCACAGCGTCCTCGCACTCATACCAGCGCAAGCGGGTGAAAACAAGAGTATTCGGCTTGGGTGCGCTAGTTGCAATACCTAAGGCATGAAAAAGGCAGTGTTGCTCTTTGGCAGCATTCTGGCAGTTGGCTCGATATTCGCGCTTCCGCCCATCAGCCAGAATCCTCGTTATCATGACTTCGCCAATCACGCCGAGCACTTCGGCATCGTCAACTTTTGGAACGTGATCTCGAACGCCGCGTTCTTGCTTGTGGCGCTGGCCGCCTGGCACGCCCTGCGGTTAGGCGATGAAGCTGAAGAAATATGGAAGAAGAACAGCGTGCGCGGACTGCTGCTCGGCATTGGGTTAACCGCCTTCGGCTCGGCCTACTATCACTGCCAACCGTCCTACGCCCGCTTGCTCTGGGACCGCTTGCCTATGACCATCGTCTTCATGTGCGTGTTCACGCTGACAATTGGTGAGCGAATCGACGCACGCCTCGCCAGTCGCCTGTTGTGGCCGCTGCTGGTATTGGGAATCGCGTCCGTCTTCTATTGGCGCTGGACGGGAGATTTGCGGCTGTACGCACTGGTGCAATTCTATCCTCTGCTGGCAGTGCCGCTCATGCTCTTGTTCTGTCCGGCTGGAGCAACCAGCGTAGCGGCGCAATGGGGAATGATCGGCTGCTATGGACTGGCGAAACTCGCTGAGATGTTTGACAGCAAGTGGCAAAACGCGGTGCCCGCCGGCGCGCACGCCTGGAAGCATTTGTTCGTGGCCACTGGACTGCTTCTCTACACGCAAGCCCTCATCCGAACCAGCCGCTCCGATAAGCAAACCACCAGCTAAACGCAAAAATCGGAATCGTGATACCAATTGCCCACCAGAGTGGTAGGGCGAAATCAGCCAACAAACCGAGGATCGAAAACGTGAGCCAGAAGATTTTTCGTTCCATGCGCCCAGTCTACTGTAGCCTGAGCGCTATAGTCCCTCTCGCTTTTCTACGTTAGGCAGCCAGGCAAGTGGTGCATTCACCGGCCGCCGCTACGCTGCCTTCGCTAGGCTGCCATTTCGACCGGTCAAAGGCCACAAACAAAGGTCCAGCAGTAGCTTTTGGTTTGGCGTTCTTAAAGGCCTGATCTAGACCCTTGGGCAGGGAGCTACATTGACGGATTGCAATAAGGTTGCGAACAGTCTTCCGTTTGACGCCAAGTTGATGGGCGATTTGCGACAAGTGCATCCCAGTGGCGTAAAGTTTCACGACACGGTGCCGTTGCTCAGCAAAGCCTATCAATTTGTTGTGGCGCTCGTGATGGACGATCTCGCGGCGGCGTCCGCGATGTTGGCGATAGATATACATGTTGGTGTACACGACATTTTTCCTTCTTTCTATGTGTTTTGCCTGGCGGCCGGCGGGCGTCTCACGGACGGTGCAGTACTCCCCGGCGCTTTCAGAGTAGGAAAGACGTCAAGTGCCTAATAAGTCAAAAATGGGGCAAGTGGTTGAAGGGAAACGAAAATAAATATTTTCCAGTTTTGTTATCGGAACATCAGGGGAAGCCGTTGGGCTGAATACCCAACGGCCATTATGTTTTATTGATCGATCCGCAAGTTGTTCGTCACCGAGAAAACACCGGACACGCCGTTGGCCATCAGACCCGCCACGTTCTTATCCGATTCGGTGGCCACCACGCCTTCCAAAGTCACGTTGCCATTCTTCACGATGATGTGAATGGGTGGTACCGCCTGTAAACCATAGCGGTTCAACGTTGGCTGAGAATAGATAGCGCGATACTCCGCCAAGCGAATCCGATCGTCATTCGGAGAGACCGGCAGAACTTCAATCTCGTTGTTGACGGTCTGCACACCCTCGACGCTCTTCGTCACGTTGCCGGCATCGGCCTTGAGCGTGGGCCGAGCCACTTGGCCGAGCAGCGTGACCGCACTGCCATCCACACGAAAAGCGAGATTGTCAAAGATCCCGTAGTACGGTAGCATCACGAGTTCGTGCCGCACCTGGTGCGCCAGTCGCGTTTGCGGATCTGTCTGTTGAGCGGAAGCTGGTGTGGACACCGCGGCCACGGCGGCGGCGATCCACAATCCTAATCTAAAAGCGGTTTTATACCTGTTCGTTTCCTTTCTACTTGCGGCTCGAATATTGGTTGAGCGCTGCCACCAATCTCTTGGCAGCGATGGGGACGGGCAGTTCCTGGTTGATAATCTCGCGATTTTCGAGAGTACGCCCGTATAGCTCCCGGTTGTCGCTCACATCCTGGCGCAACGTGGCGCCCTGCAGCGAGACGCCAGCGAACACACCGCGCGAGACCGACCAAGATAAAATCTGCGCGGTCATCAACGCATCCATCTGAGCGTTGGCCGAGCGGCCCAAAGGTCCAGCCGCTACTTCGGCCGCGCCTCCGAGCGTGAATTGACTGGTCAGAAGACGATCCACGCCCCTTTGATTCATGACCAGCATGACGATGTCGGTCTCGGAGCCGCCAACCTGGAAGCCGAAGCTCCCACCTTCCATGCGGATGGTGCCTGGAGCGGTCCAGCCGACTCCCGTTTTGTTGCGGCAGGAGATGTACCCTTTCCCGTACCGTGCTCCGAAAATAAAGGCGCCGTGCTTTACGCCTGGCACGATGACCGCGCATTGTGCTCGGTCGAGAAGCCCTTGTGGAATCGATTGGTCGGGGCTGATCGCCATCGCTTGGTGCAAGACTAACTCCGCTTGGCGAAGTCTCTTGCTGTGTTCTGAGGAATCGTAGCCATAACTGGCCTTGACGGCAACGAAGCTCAGCATCATAAGAAGAATGGTGTTTTTCATTTGTGTGGGTCCTATTTGTTTCTAAAATCGAAGGCAACTGGGACATGCTGCGATAATTCGCACTGCATGTCCCTGCAAACTACAGCCGTCAGTGTTTGGGTAATCGTAAACCAGCTTCTTCCGCTTGCTTGTGAGCGGCCGCATAGCTACTGGCGGCGTCGGAGGTTTTGATCAGAGTCTCGGAATGTTCCGCAATCCGGCTCACCAGTTCTTTGTACTCGGGGTTCAGCATTGTCGGAAGATTTCCGCTTCCGTTCTGGTTGAGAATGGCCGAATTGGTGTCGGCGGCGAGTCTCGTGGCGGACGCGAGCATTTTATCGATGACGTCCTGATGCCACGACTTCAGTTCGGGCTGGATCTCCGTCAGGCGTTTCAGCGCAGGCCGCAAACCGTTGTTGACAAGTTCTTTGATCTGCATCAAATGATGCTGCCGGGTAAATTTAGAACTGGAATGGCCGAGAGTATTCAGGCGATCGGCATTGAAGTGGATGTCGCGCGCAACGTCTTCCATTTGGCCGATCAGTTCAATCCCTTCTTTCTGCATTTCAACCTGCTGAGCCTTCGTAGGCTCGGCGGTGATAAAGCTCGCGGTCAGCAAGCCGGCAATGGCCAGCATCGAAATACTTCGTGAAATTGATTTGGACAACATAGTATGGTTTCTCCTTTAAGGCTGTTTCTGTGTCTCGTAACGAGCACAATCACAGTTTGCGGTTTTTGCGCATTTAATCCCATCCCGGATTCACGGGAGACTCGCTCCTGAAATCCACCAGATTCGCCTCTGCTGCCGATTCGCGCCGAATCTACGGCATTTTCGGGATGACGGCTTTGCCGCTCAGGGCGCGACCATGGAAATGCTTATCATGAGTTTTGCCCTTATGCGCAAGCGCGCCAGTCTCGTCTTGGCATTGATGGTTCTCATCCAGATCGCGCTTCTCGGCGTCGCCTTGGTTTTCTTGATCTTCAAGCTGCAACAGATCCACGCGGCCGTCACTGAGTTCGGACATGAAGAGGACTCTTTTTTGCGCGAACTCGCAGATGCCGAGAGTGATTTATACCGCACCTCTCTCCTGCTGCGCGACGACCTTGCGCTGGAAGGTGCTGAGCAACTGCGTGCGCGCCAGGAACTCATTGATCTGTTCACCCAAATCTCCACGCATCCGGTGCACCGCCCAACATGGATTTCCGCGGAGATGCGTCAGGAACTCGATACGCTGGATTTTCTCAGGCGCGATTATGTTGAGCGCGCACGCATTGTCACGGCCTGGCCTGAGCAACGGCGGAAACTGCTGGGGATTAGCTATTTGTCTTCTCAGTTAGCGCCCGCGCGTGAAAGCTTTGTGGCCTCGGAACGAAAGATTGGCAGCTTGGTGCGCGCACAGAGCGACGATCATGATCGTGAAATGGCCGAAGCCATTGAGCGGATCGAATGGCTGGTTGTTCGTACGGTCGCAGGCGCGGTGGCACTGACTGTGGCGTTCGCGTTATTTACGATCTGGCGCTTTCGCCGTTACGAGAATGAGAGAGAATCGCACCTCCTGCGTTTAGAGAAAGCAGAGGGCGATCTGCGAACGCTTTCGCATCGGTTGGTCTTGTCGCAAGAGATCGAGCGGAAAAACCTGTCGCGCGATTTGCACGATGAAGTGGGCCAGTTACTGACCGCATTGCGCGTACAACTTGGGCAGATTGAACCTGCCGAGCCGTCACTGAAGGCGAATTGGACCTTAGCCTCTCACTTGGCCGACAAATCACTGCGTAGCGTGCGCGCCATGGCACGTGGGCTTCGTCCGGCAATGCTGGATGATCTGGGACTGGCGCCGGCGCTGCAGTGGCTAGGCCGCGAGGTCTCAAAGACGACGCCTTTGAATGTTGAGGTGCAAGTGGAAGGCGCTGCCGCCGGTTTGAGTGAACAAGCCCGCACAAGCCTATTCCGAGTGGCACAAGAGGCGCTAACGAATTGCGTTAAACATGCGAGTTCGGCAAACGCCCGCGTCTCACTGCGCGAAAGCGCCGCTGAAGTAGTGCTCACCGTGCAAGATGACGGAAAAGGTTTTACGGCTGGAGTTACCTCAGGCATCGGGTTGTTAGGAATGCGTGAACGAATGGAAGAATTGGGTGGCGCGTTAGCCGTGATTGCTTCTCCGGGAAACGGCACGACGATCCGTGCAAATCTTCCGAAAACAGCAATGGAGAGAAAATGACTCGGATTTTGATTGCAGATGACCACGGCATTGTTCGCCATGGGACGCGTTCGCTGCTTGAGAAGGAAGCGGACTTTGAGGTGGTGGGCGAGGCAGAAGATGGACGGGCTGCCGTGGAGATGACGGCCGCGTTGAACCCCTCCATCGTGGTGATGGACATCGCCATGCCGCACCTCAACGGCTTGGATGCAGCCGCGCAGATCGTACGCCGGCACCAGGATATCGGCGTCATCATCTTGAGCATGCATGAAGAAGAAGACTATTTGGTACGCGCTCTCTCAGCTGGAGTGCGCGGCTATTTGCTGAAAGAAACAGCCCAGGTCGATCTGGTGCGGGCGGTTCGTTCTGTGGCGCAAAAGAAAGCGTTCTTCAGTCCGGCGATTGCCCAGATGCTGGTAGAAGACTTTACGCGCCAGATGCAAAAGAAAGGCGTAGCCGATTCGTATGAGCTGCTCACGGAACGCGAGCGCGAAATTCTACAGCTATTGGCAGAGGGTAAGTCCAACAAAGAAGCGGCCACGGTGCTGGACGTAAGTCCGTATACGGTGGAGACCCACCGCAACAACTTGATGCAAAAGTTGAATCTGCACAATACGGCGGAAATTGTCCTGTACGCGGTGCGCAAGAAGATCATTAGTTGAGAGAAATCACAAACCCGTTCGCAGCTACGCTGTATATACATAATGGCAGTCCGGTTCGAATGGGACGACGGCAACGATTGCCGAAACATGGCGGAACACGGTGTAGGCTTCGACGAAGCGTGACAAGTGTTTAGCGACCCGCACGTAATCGTTCGTGAAGACCGCTTGGTCGAAGGCGAACAGCGAATGCACGCTTATCGGATACGTGGAACGTGTACTGCTGGTAGTCCACACATTTAGGGAGGAAGGAGTTGGCGAGATCATCCGAATTATTTAAGCTCGCAAAGCAACCCGCGCGGAAAGAAAACTCTATGAAGAAATCGAATGATAAGCAAAGCAGAACAACAACAACCAGGACCCTTGAGCAGTTGGACAATCGCAAAATCACTAAGTCCGAACGTGAGCGTCTCAAGCAGCTCGCCGCCATGCCCGACAATCAGATCGACACCAGTGACATTCCTGAAATCAGGAACCGGTCGGGTTGGGTGAGAGTCCATCAACACCCGGAGCACCCGCTTCATAAAGTGTTGTCACGGCTGCTGTCGATCCGTCTACCCGAACCCGATATTGCTCTCGCGCAGCGGCTAGCAGAGTCGAAGGGGCTACCGTATCAGACCTA
>Ga0182012_10001996_pt1 | contig 22263 bp, 21 predicted proteins | sample 612S2SmetaG_FD_120486 | JGI IMG/M metagenome (GOLD analysis project Ga0182012, IMG submission 120486) | Permafrost microbial communities from Stordalen Mire, Sweden - 612S2S metaG | ecosystem: Environmental > Terrestrial > Soil > Wetlands > Permafrost | place: Sweden: Stordalen | collected... | reverse complement strand
GGCTCAACGCAATCCGATCAAGAGATTGACTCGTTTTGGAATAATTTTTTGAGACGAGAGACATCTGCCGATGGTTTTGACAATTTAAACGAGACTGACAGAATTTATTTTAAATTAATGGCGAAACGGGAATTGAGCGCTCAAAATTCGCGGGAAGCGGCTATCAATTCCATTCCCATTTCAACCACGGTTTTCATTGCGCCAACAGTGTTGGTTCCGGCAAAAAAGGCATTGTTCGCGCCGATTGTCCGAGTGGAAATACTCAATGGCTGTGGTATAAAGGGAGTATCCGAGTGGGTCGTGTCGCGAGTTGCCAGTCAAACTATTTCGGCTAAAAACGGGGGTAATGCGGCGAATTTCAACTACCCGGACTCACAGATAGTGTGCTCCAACGCCGCTTCGCCGGATTTAATAAAGGTTTTAACCGTTTTGGGTTTTACCAAATTGAAACAAATCAGTTCCAAAACTCTTCCGGCTGGTTATGACGCGGTTTTAATTGTGGGGAAAGATTTTCAAACGATAAAAGGAAATTGAATGGAACCGATTACCGAGCGAAACCGATTTAAACTTTTGTTTTCCAACTCAACTTCCCGGTTGCTTTTGGGCGTTTGGTTATTGGTAAAAGGTTCCCGGTTTTCTGTGAAGTCGGTTTCGGAGCTTATTTCGGTTTCGGAAGACACTTTGGAACCCAAACTGCAAACCTTAGCCGGAATGGGCTTGGTTCACATTCTTATGGATAATCAGGGTGTTCGTTTTATTGAGTTTTTGGCCGCGCCGACGCCCGATATCCAAAAAGCGATCGAAGAGATATTTGAATCCAGAAAAAGCGATTTTGACTCGGTTGAACTGAAATTAAGAGCGCTCATTTATAAAAACATTTTGGAAACAACCGTATAAATGCAACCGCTCGACATTTTTAAAATTCAAAATCTTTTAGTGAACGCTTTTACAATGGCCATAGAGCCTTTTGAAATTCAAGAGGTGGCGGTCAACATTGAGAGGCCCAAAGAAAAAACGCATGGTGATTTTTCATGTCCGGTGGCCATGCTGTTGGCTAAAAAATTAAAAAAACAGCCTCTTTTAATCGCGCATGAAATTGTTAAAAATTTAAAACTGGATCCAGGTTTCATCACGAACGTGGAAGTCGCCGCTCCCGGATTTATTAATCTTAAACTGCACCCGCAGGCCTTTTATCAAACCTTACAGCGGACTCTGGAAGAAAATGAAGCCTATGGCAAAAACGATCAAGGAAAAGGCGAAAAAATACTTTTAGAGTTTGTCAGCGCCAATCCGACGGGTCCGCTTAACATTGTCAGCGCTCGCGCGGCAGCTTTGGGAGAATCAATCGCCAATCTTCTTTTAGTTTCGGGAACGGATGTCAGCCGCGAGTACTATGTAAATGACGCTGGTGTTCAGGCCCGTTTGTTCGGCCAATCTTTAATTGCGGCCTGTAACCGGATTAATGGTAAAGATACGCCTGCTCCTGAGGGCGGTTATCAAGGCGCCTACATGGATGATTTGGCGAAAGACTATGTAAAAGTCTCGCCCGCGCCCGATCCGGGGGAATGGGGAATGAATCAGGTTCTTCAATGGCAAAAGGAATCCCTTCTTCGATATGACGTTCATTTTGATAACTGGTATTCGGAGAAAAAACTTCTTCATGACACGGGGTTGGTCAAAGAAACCGTGGAGCAACTCAAAAAAATGAACCTCACTTATGAAAAAGATGGCGCCCTTTGGATTAAGGTTTCAGAGTTTGGGGCACCCAAAGATGAGGTGTTGGTCAAGAGTGACGGCTATCCCGCTTATTTCGCGGCGGATATTGCCTATCACATTCAAAAATTTAAGCGTGGCTTTCATAAAATTGTCGATATTTGGGGTCCGGACCATCATGGCCACATTATCCGGATGAAAGCCGCTCTTCAGGCCGCTGGATACCCTCATGAACAGTTTTCGGTGATCATCGCGCAGCAAGTTAACCTTTTAGAGGAAGGTGAAAAGGTGAAAATGTCTAAGCGAGAAGGAAAGTTTGTCACCATGAATGAACTGTTGGATCAGGTAGGGAAAGACGCGGCCCGATTTTTTTTTGTTATGAGAAGCGCAAATACCCATTTGGATTTTGATATCGAGGTCGCCAAAAAACAAACGGAAGAAAACCCCGTTTTTTACATTCAATATGCCCACGCTAGAATTTGCAGTCTTCTTAAAAAATGCGCGGATAACAATTTGCAACCATCAACCAAAGCTGTTGATTTTGAGTCTCTTCAAGATGCAGAATCTTTTTTACTCTTGAAAGAAATAATGGAATATCCACAATGGGTTCTAGAAAGTGGAAAAGCTTTAGAACCCCATCGATTGGTTATTTATTTGCAGTCATTGGCTGCCAACTTTCACCTTTTTTACGCGAAACAAAGAATTTTGGATGCTCCGGCTGATGTGGCCCGGGCCCGATTGGCCTTAGCTTTAGGGGTTAAAACTGTTATTCGCAATGCATTGGGATTGTTGGGTGTCTCAGCGCCGGATCAAATGTGAGAGGCATTATCTTGAAAAAGGTTTTTTTTGTATTTTTATTCGCATTGTTAATTCAGTGGGGATGTTCCGAACCGAAATCAAAAGATGTTTCCGTCAGTCCGGAAATGAAAAGTATTCAAGAATCGCTTTCGAAAGGGAACTACGACGATGCGCTCAAAGCGGCCAAAGACATAGTTGCAAAAGCGCCGCCGTCACCAGACGCGGCCAACGCCCTTTATCTTGAAGGTTATATTCTGGCTTTTGATAAATCCGATTTACAAAACGCCAGACCTCCCTTACGCAAGCTTTTGGAAGACTATCCTCAATCCACTTATGTTATTCCATCCCAAAAACTAATCGCCGATACACAATATTGGCAGGGACATTATGGCGGCGCGGTGGAAGAGTATAAGAAATTGGAAACTTTGGGTGATTCAAGTTTGACACTTTATTCCAAATTACAAATAGGCAATGCTCTTCTTTTGGAAGACAAAGTGGGAGATGCCTTGACATGCTATCAAGAGTTAATTGAAAAAAATCAAGGTACAGTCATTGCGGATTCTGCGCAGTTGATGACAGCAAACGCTTATTTAAAACTTCAAAACGTTTCACAGGCAAAAAAAGAACTGAAAAAAATAATCGCGCAAAGCCAAAATCATGATATTCAGGAATCGGCCCAAAAAGCTCTCCGGCAAATTGAGGAAGATGCTTCGTTGAGTCAAGATTCAAAAATTACAAATTGAGTTGATTCCTTATGATTAATTTCATTATTTCTTTTAGTGGTTTTTGCGGAGCCGGAATTCTTTTTGGGCTTCCAACTCATTATTTTTCAAATCGTTTTTTTGAAAAATCGAAATTAACTCACTTGTCATTTCAATCGAAGATTTCACTTAATTCTTTTCAAAAGTTCGTTATCGCCGGGGTTATTTGTTCTCTTCTGCTTTGCGCTTTCGTAAATCTGACAGGAGGCTTTTTTTTACTAATCGTTTGTGTTTTTATTTTGTATGCGAAAGAAAAGGGCCCAGCACTAATTCAAAAGTACGAGAAAAACAAAATTCAAAATAAGATGAGCGAATTATTTCCGCAAGCGCTAGGAATGTGTATTCAGGCCTTAAAAACAGGCCAAACTGTTCCGCAGGTTTTAGAGTATTTATCCCATGAGTGCCCGCAACCTTTACGAAGTGAAATTGATTCTGTTTGCGCTGAAATGGCTTTGGGTTTATCCGCGGAAGCCGCATTGACTAAAATGGGTGAAAGGTTTCCCGATTTTTCAGAATTTCATCAATTTTTGGAGTCCTATAAAATGTCACGTCAAACGGGCGCCAACTTAACTCATTTGCTGCAAGTATTGGTGGATGGAATGGAAGAGAAGAACCGAATACTTAGAAAAATGAATGCCATGACCGCGCAAGCCAAATTATCCGGTATGGTGATGGGTCTTTTGCCCTTTATGTTGGGTCTTATTTTTTTTGTAATGGATCCTAGTTTAATGACGCCGCTTTTTACCGAAAAAGCGGGATGGGCTATTTTACTTTTAGCCACCATTCTGGAAAGTATTGGGTTTTTGTGGATTCGCCAGCTTTTGAGATTGGAAATATAAATGATCATTTTCTTATTGCTCATCTTCGCGGGTGGAATAGCCTGGTTTGTTCGAGATATGGTTTTTTCGATTATCACTAAGGTTTCACAACAACAACAGATGATGAGGCTCAAAAATATTGTTAAACAAAAAAAAGCAATTCCGCTTCAATCTTTTATCGACACATTTAGAGAAAATGTAACAGGGTTTTTAACTTCGAAAATGGCCAAATACTATCTGAGTTATTTGGAAATTCAGCTAAGACGTTCAAATTACGGTCATTTTAAGCCGGTGGACATTTTAGGATACCAATTGTTGATGGCTGTAAGTTTTTGCTTTGTTTTTGGTTTTTTAGCCGATAGTTATGAATTGGCTTTTATCAGCGTGGTCGTTGGTTTTGCGATGCCGATCATATGGCTAAATGACAAAGCCCAAAAACGTGAAAGAGATTTATTGCGTGAATTGCCCAATGCTTTGGAGGTCATGTCTCTTTGCTCTGAAGCGGGACTGTCTCTAGAACAAGCTCTTGATCAATACCTTAAAAACGCTAAATCAGGGCCCCTCAAAGAAGAGTTCACCAGGATTATGGAGCAGACCCGTATTGGGTCGGGAAGAAAAGCCGCTTTTACTTCAGTCACCGAAAAATTGAATTTGACTGACTTTTCTTTATTTTCGACCAGTGTAATACAAGCGGAACGGTTTGGGACCGGTATCTCAAAAATGCTTCAGCAATTGTCTTTAACTATTCGAGATAAACAATCTCAAAGAGCCGAAAAGGCTGTTCAAGAAATGCCAGTCAAACTGCTTTTTCCGCTTATTTTCTTTATCATGCCAGTTACTTTTTTAATTATTTTCGGTCCAATTATTTTGCAATTTTTGCACCCGTGAACCAAAAATCTAAAATCCTGACCGCGAAAAGTTTTAAATATCGACTTGTCGGATTGATGGGTCGAACCGTCTGGCCCGGCGACTTTGATGGAATTTATTTCCCGCAGTGTCGATCGGTGCATACTTTTTTCACTTTTTTAAAGCCAGACCTTCTTTTTTTGGATAAAAACCATAAAATACTCCGCGTCCACCTTTCGGCCAAATCCTGGCTGGTTTTTGTTGGTCCCGTCAATACTTACGGCTGTCTTGAGATTCCACAGGAAACCTCGCGACGCCTGGGTCTTAAAGAGGGGGATGTTATCGACTGGCTGCGCCAATAACCCAAGGAGCTAATTTCTATGTCTTCTGATTTCTTGAAAGCCGACCAACAAATTTGGGAAGCGAATCGTAATGAGCTTAAAAGGCAAAATGAGAAACTAGAGTTAATCGCCTCCGAAAACTTTACCAGTCTGCCCGTAATGGCCGCGCAGGGGGGAGTGATGACCAATAAATACGCTGAGGGTTATCCGGGAAACCGTTACTACGGTGGTTGTGAATATGTTGATGTGGTTGAAAATTTGGCTCGTGAAAGAGCCTCGAAACTTTTTTATAACGCGGAATACGTGAATGTTCAGCCTCACTCAGGAAGTCAGGCGAATATGGCCGTTTATTTCACATTCATCAAACCGGGTGATACTGTATTAGGTCTGGATTTATCACATGGGGGGCATTTGACACATGGGAGCAAGGTTAATTTTTCAGGCAAGATGTATAATTTTTTTGCTTATCAAACCAGAAAAGAAGACGGCAGGGTCGATATCGATCAAGCGAGAGATTTGGCCCGAAAGCATAAACCCAAGATGATCAGTATCGGAGCTTCCGCTTATTCCAGAGACTGGGACTATGCGGCGTTTCGTCTAATTGCAGATGAGGTGGGTGCCTTTCTTTGGGCCGATATAGCCCATACCGCTGGTTTGATAGCGGCAGGGGAGCTGAATAATCCTATGGATTATTGTCACGTGGTGACGACTACCACGCACAAAACGCTTCGGGGTCCCCGCGGCGGTTTAATCCTAATGGGAAAAGATTTTGATAATCCATTCGGAATCATGGCCCCCAAAAGCGGCAGAACCAGAAAAATGGGTGAATTGATTGATAGTCAAATTATTCCGGGCATTCAAGGAGGGCCTTTAATGCATGTTATCGCGGCCAAAGCGGTTGCTTTTAACGAAGCGTTAATGCCCTCATTTAAGTCTTATGCCAAACAAATTAAAGCCAACGCCAAGACGATGGCGGAAGCTTTAACTGGCTTTGGTTTTCAAATTGTATCGGGCGGCACAGATAACCACTTAATGCTTATTGACCTAAGAAACAAGGGAATTAACGGTAAACAGGCTCAATTAACGCTGGATGATGCCAATATTACGACCAACAAGAATGCGGTTCCGTTTGATACGGAATCGCCGCTTTTAACCAGTGGTATTCGGTTAGGGGCTCCCGCTTTAACGACAAGGGGTTTTAAAGAAGGGGAGTTTAAACAAGTAGCCAAATGGATTAATGATGTGATTTCAGCGCCGGAAAGTGAATCGGTTCGTCAAAAGGTTAAAGGCGAAATCGCTGAGCTAACAAAAAAATTTCCGCTTTATCCTGAGATTTTATAAGGATTTTAAGATTACTTTGATAATGCGGTGGTAGCAGCAACTGGCGCGAAAATGGGAGCCCAGCTGGGAGAAGAGCCGCCATCCGTTGTCAAAGCTTTTACATCCGTTCCATTAGCGCTCATGACGTAAATATTTAGATCTGAATCTGGTCCATAAGCCGCGTAGTATATTTTTTTATCACCCTGCCCAAAACTGGGTGAAAGACTGCGGATGTTACTGGTCAAGTTAATGGGTGAACTGCCGTCGGCCTTAGCTGTGTAAACTTGTGTGAGATCGCCCCTATACAAATTAAATAAAATTTTGGAACCATCAGTGCTATAACTCGGAGCGCCCACATTCCAATCGGTGTATTGGGTAATCTGTTTAATGGTTTTGTCCGACTGGTTTAAAACGTATAAGTTATAAACCGTATCATTTAAATTTGAGAGATATAGAACTGATTTGCTGTCCGGTGAAAAATTGGGACATAAAGCTCCCTGTCCTGAAAGTATAGTTTTGGGATTATATCCATCAGAGTCAATCGCCCAAATATCGCCGTCTTGAGCGTAGATAATAGTTTTTCCATCAGCGGACCATGACGCGGACGCGTTTAATAAAAGATTTTGTTCGCTGGGGGGTAGTCCATCTTTGTCGTTAAAGGTTAATTGGGTTCTTTGTAAATTCGTTAAATTTAAATCCCAAAGGTTGTATACGCTTGAATCCGCGTTTGACCAATAAACAACTTGATCGCCTTTCGGTGAAACTGTGGGGAACCATTCGGTACTTTTACCACTGGTAAGAGGAGTTGTTTGGGAATCGGTTAAACTAAACTCAACTAAATGACCGCCTTCCACAAAAATAACATTTCCTAGAGGCGGGACAGGGGTAGGGGTAGGGGCTGCGACAGATGTTTCGACTATTTTCGGTTTACAAGCAATTGTCAGAGTTGAAAATTCGCCTATCAGGAGTATCACCAGAAAAACTCCGGTTAATTTTTGAAAATTAAGCAACATGGTTTTCATTTTCTTGACCAATCGGGGGATTGAATGCCCGTTAAAGCGATACGGGTTTTAAACATTCCACTAACGGAATCCATTATCCAAAGTTCGCCTGAAATAACATAAGCGATTTTATTGCCGTCGGGTGACCAAACGGCCGAATCGACTCCGGCGGGTGTTAAGTACTTCAAAGTGCCTGTGTCCCGACCGCCGTTAGCCGATTTATCCACCACCGCCACGCGATAGCCGGTGTCATCCACTGTTTGTTTCGCTAATAACATTAATCGCGTGCTGGCATCCACAGGTGAAAAAGAAATATAAGGGGCTAATTCAGGGCTCGCGTCAGAAACAACAGGCTGAGAAGTCGTATCCTCAACTTTAGTGGTATAAACGGCGTTTTTACCAGAAAGATAAGCGAGTTCTTCCGCACCCGAAGTCCAAGTGATAGAGGTTATCAAAAAGCGAGAGTCAACCAAACTGAGTTGATCTTTAAGCCTGGGGTTTACCAGCATAAGACTCGAATAATTAGCGCCTCTACGAATCGTATAAGCGATGTATTTGTTGTCACGGTGGGGTGCCCAAGCGATAGTGCTTATGGTAAAGGCTGGATCAACGGTAACCAAAGTTGACTGTTCTTGAGTATCTAAAGATATTGTCCAGAGTTGATTTTTATAAATATAGGCCAATTCATCGCTTTTTGGTGACCAGGTAAAAGGCGCTTGGAGAAACGCTGGGTCTGGTTTTTGCATATCCTCCCAATTGGTTAACTGCGTTAATTGAGTAAACCCTTTTTGAATGATATATAAATTAACTTTTCCATCATTCATATTCGAAAGAAAAGCTAATATTTTGCCGTTAGGTGACCAAAGAGGATGCCAGCTACTGGTTCCGATTTTGGTTAACCGGGTTCTTTCGGTTCCGTCAGTGTTCATTGTCCAAAGGGTAGGTTGACCTTCTTCGATAGTGGTATAAGCGATTTTCTCAACATCTACCAAAATGGGAGTCGCTGTTGGAACAATGGAAACGGGTTTAGTCACTGTATTTAAATTATTTGCAACGCTTGGCGAATTTTGGGGATTGGCTATAAGGTTGGATAAAGTATTGTTAGACTGTAAATTATTGACAGGATTTTGCTCTATTTGTTTAAAGAAGGGTAAAGAACGCTTGCCACAACCGGGGATATTGACGTCGCAACCCGTTGAAATTAGTAATAAAAGCATCAACATTGCGGAAAAGATAGAAAGACTTTTAAAGGTTTCTCGCAATGGTTCTTTCCCAGAAAGTGTATTAGTTGAGTTCTTTAGTCAGTTTAAATTTACAATCGGTAAAAGTCAATAAAATCGCCCCGTTTCAGAGTCCTTCAATCACGTCATTAACTTCCAAAACAAGAATAGTTCCTTCTTTCACAGGACGGATCAACGCAGAAAGGTGCGGGTGGGAGGGAAAGGGTTTTAAAAACTTGGTCTCTTTGGCTTCCGCGATCACCTTCATGACGGACGGGTCCGGTAAAAGGTCCAAAAAATGGCTTCCGACAAGATCGGAAAGAGGCCGATCAACGGCTTTAGCCGCCAAGGGTGTCGCTTGAGAAATCAGGTAATCCGTATCCAAGGTTAAAGTTAAACTTTTTTCGTCAACCGCTAAAACCTTGGGTTGTACCACCTCTAAATTTTTTGTTGCGGAAACTATCGGAGCCGGAGCAGGCGCATTGATTATCGGCGTTGCCTTAAATCGAACCAATATGAATCCTGTTATAAAACTAACCAAGAAGAGACACGCACACCATAAAAGAGGGCCGCGGAAGTCCTGAAAAACCACGGTTAGATCCGCTGGCGTTCCTGTCTCTTTATTGAACGTCGAATGAACAATCCAACGGTAGGGGAAATCAAAAGAAAGACCATCGATGGAAACGACGGGACACATCTCTTTATTACCGCCCTCGGCTATAACCTTTGATCCTGAATGAGCTTGAAAGGTAAGGACGGAAGGCAATTTCTCCAGATTCTTTGACCAATCAATCACGGCCATGTCGTCTTTCAACTGAAGCGCGTAAATAAAATGGGATTCCGCGACCGCGCTTATTTCTAAAAACCGTGTTTGTTCATCCTGATATGACAGGACGAAACCCAGTGTTCCAGCGGCCAGAGAAAGAATCAAAAGCACAATCCAGGGCCATTTAGATGTTCTTTGAGGGCTTTCCATAATCTTTTCCTTGGAAAATCAAAAATATAATATAATCTCAACACTCGCGGGCATTTTATAGAATTTGTGAAGGTTTTGAGCGTGAAAAACAAAAAAGTTGAACTTCAAAAAATCCGCAAAAACATTGACCATATCGATACTCAATTGGTTCGGCTTCTGAATGAACGGGCAAAAAACGTCCTCAAAGTTAAAACCGTTAAAACCGAAGGGAAAATGCATTTTTACGCCCCGCATCGGGAAAGGGAAGTCTATCAACGGATAGGCAAAATGAATCAAGGGCCTTTTTCCACAGCGACACTCGAGGCAATTTTCTGTGAAATCATGTCGGGTTCTTTGGCTTTGGAATCGCCGTTAAAAATAGCTTATTTCGGTTTGGCCGGCAGTAACACACATATCGCGGCGTTCCAAAAGTTTGGCTCATCCTCCCAATATGTCAGCGGTTCAACGCTCAAGGATGTTTTCTTGGAAGTGGAGCGGGGTCGGGCCCACTACGGTGTGGTGCCGATTGAAAATTCAACCGAAGGTGTGGTTTTTCACACACTGGATCTCTTTGTGGAATCAGATCTGCGCATTTGTTCTGAAATTCTTATGCCCATCTCCCATACGCTCATGTCGAAGAGCGGAGATATTCGTAAAGTGAAACGTATCTATACTAACCCGGTTGCCTTGGGCCAGTGCCGTATCTGGCTTGAATCCAATTTGCCCGGAGTCAAGATTATTGAAAGCACCAGCACCTCTAAAGCTGCCCAACAAGCCTCGAGGGACGAAAAGGGCGCGGCAATCGCGTCGGATTTGGCGGCGAAACTCAATCATTTAAAAACAATCGCCAAACGCATCGAGGATATGCAGGATAACTTCACCCGTTTTTTAGTTATTGGCAAAACTAATGCTGAAAAAACAGGTAAAGATAAAACTTCCATCATGGTTTCCATTAAAGACAAGGTAGGAGCTCTCTATACCCTTTTGAAACCCTTTGAAAAACAGGGGTTTAATCTCACCAGTATTGAATCCCGGCCCTCCCGCAAAAAAGCATGGGACTATTACTTTTTCATCGATTTTTTGGGCCACATTGATGACGACAAAACCAAAAAGGCCATCGGCGAAATTGAAAAGGCTTCTTTGACTGTTAAAGTTCTGGGGTCTTATCCCCGCTGCGAGCAGTAGGATGGGTTTTCAAGTTCCTCTGCGCAAGAATTTATTAGCCATTCAGCCTTACGTGCCGGGCAAACCCATCGAAGCGCTCGAAAGGGAACTAGGCATCAAAAACGCGTCCAAAATCGCTTCCAATGAAAATCCGCTAGGGCCTTCTCCGAAAGTTTTCGAAGTCATTAAAGAAAAATTTCCTCAACTCAGCCGCTACCCGGACAGTTCGGCGCATAATTTAATTGAGGCCCTGTCCAAACACCTATCGGTAAATGCCAATCAAATCATGGTGGGCCATGGTTCGAACGAACTTTTAATTCTGCTGGCCGAAATGGTTTTAAATCCCGGCGATGAGGTTATTTTCGCCGATAAATCCTTTGTGGTTTATCCTCTGGCGACCCAATTATTCGAGGGAAAACCCAAAGTCATTCCCTTGAAAGACTTTACCCATGACATGGCGGCCTTTGCCAACGCGGTGACGCCCCAAACCAAGCTGGTTTATATCTGTAACCCTAACAATCCCACCGGTACTTTTGTTCCGCTGTTGGCCATTGAGGCTTTTTTAAAAATTTGTCCGCCCCAGGTTTTGGTGGTACTGGACGAGGCTTATTACGAATACGTGGATGAGAAAACTTATTTTGGTTCGTTAAAACTGCTGCAGGATTATCCCAATCTGGTTGTCTTGCGTACCTTCTCAAAAGTTTACGGTTTGGCCGGTCTTCGCGTGGGTTACGGTGTGGGCCATCCGGATTTGGTTTCGGTTTTTCAAAAAACCCGCCAGCCTTTTAATGTCAACGCTCTGGCGCTGGCCGCCGCCGAGGCCGCCTTGGCCGATAACGCGCACTTGCAAAAAGTCGTTCAGCTCAATAATCAAATGCGTCAAAAAATGACCGAGGGCTTAAAAGCATTTGGCCTCCAACCGATTACCAGCCAAGCGAACTTCGTTTATTTTCAAGTTCAGCAGGCGCAGGAGCTTTATCAAAAATTATTGATTAAGGGCGTCATTGTACGGCCCATGGGGCCCGATGCTTTGCGGGTTACGACGGGGTCTGTGGATGAAACCGAAAATTTTTTAAAAGTATTCGAGGAAGTTTATTCCCCTGTGGGAGTGAAAGCCTAATGCCCTCCCGACAAAAAATAGCGATCATCGGAGTGGGTCTTTTGGGTGGCTCTTTGGCTCTGGCCCTGAAAAAGAAAAATGTGGAATTGGTGGGCTGGAATCACCGTCCTTCGTCCCGAAAAAAAGCGTCCCGTCTTTTATCTGTTGAGGCTACGCTGGAAAAAGCGGTTTACAACGCTGACGTTATTCTTTTATGTTCCCACTCCAGCACGATTCTTGACTTGCTTAAACAACTTGCCCCTTTGGTTAAACCTCAAACCCTCATCATGGATGTCTCCAGTATCAAAGGCCAAATCGTTCAAGCGGCCCAGGCGATTAAAGGTTTGGGAAACCATTTTGTGCCCTGCCATCCCATGGCAGGAAAAGAAAAGTCGGGTTCGGGTTTTGCGGACGCCCATCTTTATCAGAACCACACGGTTTTCATCACGCCACTTCCTCGAAATCCATCAACCCTGGTCCAAAAAGCGGTTCAGTTTTGGAAAAACGTCGGCGCCCAGCCGGTTTTGCTCAGCGCGAAAACTCACGATGAATATGTGGCCTTAACCAGCCACTTGCCTCATCTTTTAGCTTCCGCTTATGTTCAACTTTATGGCACTAAAGCCAGCCGTTCGAAAAGCATTTCCACCGCTGCTGGGCCTGGTTTTAAAGACTTTACCCGGATCGCCGCCGGCAATCCCGCTATGTGGAGCGATATTCTGAAAATGAATTCTAAAGAAGTCATTATTTTTTTAAACCAGTACCGCCGTCAATTAACCCTGTTGGAAAAACAACTTCGCAAAGGAAACAAAAACTTTTGGTTCTCGTTTTTTGAAAAGGGAAAAATGATACGGGAAAAACTCTCATGAAAAAACTCGTCATCCATCCGTCATCCGGAGTTCGGGGAAACATTACGGTTCCCGGCGACAAATCCATTTCCCACCGCTCGGTCATGCTCGGCTCTTTGGCTTATGGAACTACGACAGTCGAAAACTTTCTCACTTCCGCTGATTGCGTTTCCACCATGAATATTTTTAAGGCGATGGGCGTTCAAATTAAACAAGTCGGAAGCCGCCTGATGATTGACGGCAAGGGGATTAATTCGCTTCAGCCTCCCCATAAAACTTTGGACGCGGGGAATTCGGGAACGACCTCCCGCATTATTCTGGGTTTGCTGGCAGGTCAGCCCTTTACCTGCCGTTTAACCGGGGATCAATATCTTCGTCGTCGTCCCATGAAAAGAGTGGTAGTTCCCTTAACCAAGATGGGCGCCCAGATCAGTGGTCCGGATGGTGCAAGCCTGCTGCCCCTTAAAATTGAGGGACAAAAGTTGAAGGGCATTACCTATCGTCTGCCGGTAGCCAGCGCCCAGGTGAAGAGTAGTCTCTTGTTGGCCGGTCTTTTCGCGGAGGGAATCACCACGGTTATCGAACCGACACCAACCCGAGATCACACCGAAAGAATGTTTAGCACTTTCGGAATCCCCTACAGGGAAAAGGCTTTTTCTGTCATCGTCAAAGGTCCGGTTAAACCGTTTAAGGCGAGAAGAATAAAAGTTCCTGGCGATATTTCCTCGGCCGCTTTTTTTATTGTGGCAGCGCTGATCACGCCCAATTCCAAATTGCTTTTGGAAAATGTCGGCGTCAATCCAACCCGAACCGGTTTGTTGGACGCGTTAAGAGCCATGGGCGGCAAGATTACGGTTTATCCCGTCAAAACCCGTTATGGCACCGAACCCATCGCGAATATTCTGGTGGAATCTTCCCAGTTAAAAGCCATTAAACTGGATAACGAAGAAATTGTTCCCCGCATGATTGATGAGTTTCCGGTTTTTGCCGTAGCCGCCACCCAGGCTCAGGGAACGACGGTGGTTAAAAAAGCTTCCGACCTGAAAGTAAAAGAATCGGACCGTATTTTGATGATGGCGGTCACCCTGAAAAAAATGGGCGCTGATATTACGCCCACTGAAGACGGCTGGATTATTAAAGGGCCTACGCCCCTAAAGGGCTGCAAAGTTTCTTCGGGCGGGGATCACCGTATCGCCATGTCGATCGCGGTGGCAGCCCTGATCGCGCAGGGTTCTTCCACTATTACGGACACTGAAAACATCAATACCTCCTTCCCTAATTTTGAAAAACTCCTCACGCAGGTCGCCAAAAAATGATCAAACCGATCATTGTGGCGATGGATGGTCCGGCGGGCGCGGGCAAAAGCACCGTCGCCAAAACTCTGGCTAAAAAACTGGGCTTTCTCCATATCGACACGGGTGCTATGTACCGTTCCGTCACGCTAGAGGCGCTTCGGTTAAGTGCGGATTTAAAAAATGATTCGGAATTGGAAAAAATAGCCCACGACTCAAAAATCGAACTCAAGCCCGGCGAAGTTGAAAACAAAGTGTTTTTAAACGGGAAAGACGTCAGTAAAGACATTCGCACGCCCGAAGTCACTCAGGCTTCGGCTTTTATTGCCAACTCTGTTCCTGTCCGCAAAATTTTGGTGGCCCGCCAACAGCAAATGGGTCGGGTTGACAGCATTCCTTACGGCGGGGCTGTTTTAGAAGGCCGGGATATCGGCACCGACGTATTTCCTGACGCCCAGTACAAGTTTTTCCTCGACGCTTCCGTCGAAACTAGGGCCAGACGGCGTTTTAACGATTTGGTCAAAGCCGGAACCCAAACCACCCTCAAAGAAGTGCTGGCCGATGTCAAAGCCAGGGATGAGCGGGACTTTAACCGGGCTGTGGGGGGGCTCAGAAAGACTCCCGAATCGATAGTCATGGACCATTCGGATCTGACGGTGGAAGGGTCCGCCGAAGCGCTTTATCAATATATTCAAAAACACCCGGTCAAATAACCGTAACCTTTACGTCTAAACCACCGTACTGAACTGTAAGAAAACGACGGGTGGTACTCATGAAAAAAGTTTTAATTTTTAGTTTCGTCGCGTTGGCGGTTTCAGCCCTGGCTTTTCAGGCCGTGGGTCAATCCATTACCAAGAAAGGAAGATATATGGGAGACAAAATTGTGAAAACAGACAGCGAATGGAAAAAGGTTTTAACGCCCCAGCAATATGATGTTTTACGCGAAGCGGGAACAGAACCGGCCTTTACGGGCAAGTATTGGGACAACCATGACAAAGGTAAATATGTTTGCGCCGCCTGCGGATTGGAACTTTTTGTTTCGGACACCAAGTTTGATTCCGGCACCGGCTGGCCCAGCTTTTATAAGCCGGAATTTCCTGAAAATGTGGCAACCACCGTGGACAGTTCTTTCGGCATGAGCCGCACCGAAGTTCATTGCCCCCGCTGCGGCGGTCATTTGGGCCATGTGTTTGACGATGGTCCTCAGCCTACAGGTCTTCGCTATTGCATCAATTCGGTGTCGATTAATTTCGTACCGGATAAAAAGTAGTAAAGTTAGTTTGTCATTGCGAGGATTGCGCCGCGAATAGCGGCGCGATTTAGACGAAGCAACCACAGTGACTAAGGATATTGACCCCAGACATCCGTATATACTGATTCCCTTAACTAACTCGTTTACGGGACATAATGAATTTATTTAAATTTCTGGTGATAGTTCTCTGTTTAACCTTTTTAGGCATTATTCCTTTGTCCATGAAATCCTATGGATGGGGTGAACCTCTTACCCTCACCGTCACTCCGACCAATACTCCTCTGGATACCCCCACCGCTACGCCCACCATCGTCCCCTTTACGGTTTCCGGTACGGTTACCTATCAGGGAACTGGTCAGCACAACCTTTATGTTTTTATGACGGACAACAGCGGAGGCTTTTACCTCTCTTCGCCCCTACTCAATAACGGCAGTTTCTTCTTTACGGCATCGCCCAATAACATTCAGGGGTTTTTGCTCTGGGCCTGTTACGACTTTTCCGGTAACGGCATCCAATTGACCCCCAATTGGAACGGCTATGGTTTGCCGGTCCAGCAGGGTAATGGGGAGGCTTTGACCAACTCGGGGGATGTCATCTGTAACATCGGGTATTACGGCGATTGCATGAGTATCGGCCCCGGGGGAGGCACTCATTACACCTCCAACGCCTCGGTAACGATCCTTTTTGGGGGCAAAACCGGCGCCCAAAGCGGGACGATCTGTACGGAATAGTTCCACCATTTGCCCCCAATAAAACCAGCTTTTACCGGGTGCGATTTTGCCACTTTATTGTGCCAACCCGATTACCCGACAATGGCACAATCCTCACCCGGTGAAGAATCTGGCACAATAAGCCCATTCTTCAGCTGCTGAAGAATCTTCAGTTTTTTAAAAGCCTTATAATTGCATATTTATTGTGCCACCCAATTGTGCCATTGTGCCACTATCGGCAAGTGGCACAATAGACCCAGGGTAAAGTTGGCACAATAGAATGGCACAATAAGACCTACTTGTCCCCGATAAGGGGACCTGTCGGAATCCCACAATCATTTGTTTATTATTGCTTTTTATTCCGGCGGAATTAATCTATCCGCATTGTGCCACTACCGGTAAGTGGCACAATAACCGGATTTGGCACAATAGAGCGAGAAGCCCTCGCCCCTTGCGGGAGAGGGTAGGGTGAGGGGTGATTTCAACGGGTAATAACCACCCTCACCCCGGCCATCTCCCATCAAGGGAGAGGGCGGTAATGTATTTTTCTGGGAGGTTCGATATGGCTTCTTCTCAAGAAGTGGAAGGCGAAAGTATTTCACTCTTTCTGTTGTTTTTGCTTTGGGCGGCCACCGTCCAACATGCTGGTTTAACCCTTTGGGCCATGCTCTCGACCGCCCAACTTCCTCCTGCTTATCAAATTTCCCCCGGTTGGTCAGTTCTTTTCGGGAAAGGCCCTAGTTCTGAGACTTACTGGAGCTACGTGATCGTTCTAGGGGTCAACCTTATCTGGGAAAGCCGGTTTAAGGGCGCCAAAACCTATGTACGTTCCAGCTTTCCCCTACCAGACTTTCTCTATAGCGGCATTGCCCTGTTGTTGTGGCTGGTTTTATGGGCTTTCGCCTATTTAGGCCAGTCGAACGGGTGGTTTCCCGTGCCGGATCATCTGGGCCATACCGTAGCCACCTGCGCTGTGCTTTGGCTTTTCCAGAAGGGTTATGTAAACGGGCACCGGGATTCGGAAGAAGAAACCACAAAGGATGAACCCCAACCGGCCAAGGCGGTCGTACACCCGGTTCAGGCGGCTAGCCCTCAATCGGGGTTAGCGGTACCCAAATCAAAGGCAGTCTCGAAATCGATTCGTTCGGATAATAACGAATTGACTCAGAAGCTATTAGACTATGTTCGCCAGAACGGCCAAGCCAAAACTGGTGCGTTGATGGGGGTCTTGAGCAGTCCCCGGCGGACTGTGATACGGAACCTGAACAAGTTACTCGAAGAGGGGCGACTGGTCAGAGAAGGCAGCGGCCCCGGCGCGGTTTACCGGCTTAACGATAACCAGAAAGCTAATAAACAAAATTAATGAAACGAAGATTTAATTTTTGCTCGAAGTTTTGATGGTTCGAGTCCAACTCGCGAAGGAGTTTAAAATGATATATGTAGCATCATTAAAGCCGACAAAATTTTTATGTTTTTTATTTATGCTTTTTTCATTCCCGATTGCCTCTCACAGCCAAACACAAATTGATAAAGCAGTAAAATATGCACATGACGATTTTTTAAACACCGTAAAAAAAGAAAAACCTTTTGGCGTTTCTCAGGTTTCAAGCATTAAACCTGTCACGCTAATGGGAAATCTCACAAATGGTGATCGAAATGATCTTGTCGTTGCGTTTGATAGCCACAGTAATAAAGTTGGGATTGCTATTGTTTACATATTTAGGTTTGACAAAGAGAAAATACATTTAATTTACGAAAAGAGAGCTTTTAGAATTTCTGCACATTTTGTTACTTGGAAGAAGTATCAAGCATTATTAATCACGTTGGGTAGTTTCGATGATGGTGGTATGGATGAGATTGCCAATCTTTTAGTTTATAAAAATGATAATTTTGTAAACGCCCTTGAATTTCCGTATGCAACTTTTTCGCCAGCAGGTTATTGGACTGATTCTCAAGTGATTTCAACAGACAAGGATCAGATTCAAGTTATTGAATATGAAAACGACTTAAAATACGAGGAAGGTAAACCCACTTGTACAAAAGCAACTCTTCAGACCTATATGTGGGACGATGAGAAAATCAGCTTTAATAAAGGAGAAACTAAACCATTAACCAAAGTTGAATTAGACGACATTTTGACCAATAACAAGCTTAGTTTTCCAGATGGATTAAGAGATGTATGCGATTCTTTTGACTCTGAACCGGTTACTAACTTGAATAAACCTAAGGTTCCAATTTACCCAGAGCATTAACTCGATTAAATTCGAATTATCACGAATTTGACGGTTCGTAAATCGTACGGAATTGGGAGCCAAACAGTACACCATGATTAAAAAAATAATTTTACTCATAGTGTTTATCTCAACTTTCAACTTCGCTTTGGCCAATGATTCGCTCAACGTTTTGACCTACCATGACAACGCGGCCCGAACGGGGTGGAACGCATCCGAAAAAATACTGAAACCCTCCAACGTGAGCAAAAAGAAATTCGGTTTGCTTTTTAATTATCCAGTGGACGGCAAGGTTTACGGACAACCGCTTTATGTTTCCAATTTGAAAATGGGATCCCCTACCCAGGATGGGTCGGGGACTACGCACGGCATTCACAACGTCCTCTTTATCACCACCGAGCATGACAGCGTTTACGCTTTTGATGCGGATAATCCGGGAGCGGCGCTGTGGGAAGACCATTTTCTCGGTGTTTCGAATGGGGTTACCATTGAATCCGTGTCCCAAGAAGACGTAAATAACTGTGGTCAAATTACTCCCGAGATCGGCATTACGGATACGCCGGTGATTGATCTGACTACACAAACCATATACTTGGTGGCCATGACCAAAGAAATTACCGACGGGCCGGTGACCCATTTTTACCATCGCCTTCACGCGCTGGACATAACCACCGGAGTGGAAAAATTCGGCGGGCCGGTAGAAATTCAGGCTAGCGTTCCTCAAACCCAATCGGGAGATGTTTTTAATCCTATTTCTTATAAAGAACGATGCGGGTTGGTGCTTTCCAACGGTGTGATTTACACCTCTTTCGCTTCGCACTGTGACATGAACAAATGGGGCAAATATCACGGCTGGGTGTTGGGTTATGACGCGCAAACGCTTCAGCAAAAATATGTTTTCAACTCTACACCCAACGGTTCGGAGGCGTCTTTTTGGGCCAGTGGAGCGGCGCCCGCAGTGGATGAAAAGGGAAATTTGTATTTAATGACAGGAAACGGAACCTTTGACGGGCCGGTGAGCCAGGACTGGGGCGAGAGTTTTTTAAGACTGCAACCCGATGGTGCGAATAGTCTATCGGTAGCCGATTCTTTTACGCTTTATAACCAGCAAGATTTAAGTGACGACGATCAGGATTTAGGTTCGGGCGGCCCGTTGTTGTTGCCTGATGAGGTTGGCAATGCGGACCACCCTCATCTTTTAGTTGGGGCGGGGAAGGATGGCGTGATTTATTTGGTCGACCGCGACCACATGGGCGGTTACAACACCACTAATCAAGATGTACAAGACTTACCCATGCAGGGCAGAGAATTCGGCATACCAGCTTACTTTAACCATCATCTTTATTTTGGGTTCGCAGAGGGCAAACTGAGCCAGGTGAAAATTGAAAAGGGAAAACTTTCATTAGTTCGAACGGTAGGACCCACATTAGGTTTTCCTGGCACGGTGCCTAGCGTATCCTCCAATGGCAAGACAAACGGAATTATTTGGACGGCGCTGGGCACTAACAAACATCAAGTGTTTCGAGCTTACGACGCCAAAAATATGAAACTGCTTTATGAAAACAAAACTCCCAGTGTCACCAAGTTCGCGGTGCCAACCGTTATCAACGGCAAAGTGTATTTAGGTGGGTCAGGTGAAGTTCAGGTTTACGGACTTTTGAACAGGAATAATTAAATATGTGTAAGTTAAATAAACTATCTGTCCTACTTCTCGTTTCAATCTTCTCTTGGCCCCTAATGGTTTCGGCGCAAGTTGCCCCGCAAAACACCGCCGGTTTTGAGGCTGTTCCGACTTCTCCCTATATATCCGACACTCTGGCCTTCGGAACCCAGAAGGCCCACGGCGAAACCGTGACATCAAAAGATTGGGAAACTTTTTTAAAAACAGTCATCACTCCACTTTTTCCAGAAGGCCTGACCACCTGGGAAGCGAAGGGCCAATGGCAGGAAAAAGACGGCTCAATATCCCACGAAAAAAGCGAGATGCTTTTACTGATTCATCAAGACACGCCGCAGAACGACCAATCGATTCAAAAAATCATCAATCTTTACAAAAGCCAATTCGATCAGGAATCGGTCATGTGGGTGCGAAACAAGGTTTTGGTTTCGTTTTAAAAGCTTGTAATCGCTGAAAAACTCGGCTGTCGCCGTCCTTTTCAGAAAAACATTCAAAGAAACCCCACGATTTCTTGCAGAAATCTCTGGGTCGTAACCTCTGATTGAAGCTAACTATTAGTTTTTCAGAGGTCACAGCCTTATTCCGTTTCAACTCAGATTAGGTATGATTAGGCCTGTTGATCAGCCCAGTGGAATTTCAAAGGATGTTCAATGCGCGAGTGGAGTAAACCGGCCTCAACCCTATTACTGGGGTTCGGGCTTTTGGTTATTTGTGTTTATATCTACCTGTCTCATACGCCGCTCAATTACACCTATGACGGCATGGTGTTTGCCTCACGGGTAGAGCGGGATAACGTACCGCTTTGGGACATGTTTCATCCTCATCACTTGATTTACACCTATCTGGGACGCTTATTTTTTCTGTGGGGAAGAGATCACGGCGCCACTTGGGATGGGCTAGTCGCGCTTCAATGGTTTGACATGGTTACGGGGGCTTTGGGCGTTCTGATCGCTTTTCATTTGTTGGTGCGGGTTACCAATGACCGTTTGATATCCGCGTTATCCGCCTTGGGTTTGGGCTTTTCCTTCAGCTATTGGTATTTTTCCACCTCGCCTGGGGTACGGGTTTTCGCCACGGTGACTCCTTTGTTTGCCTGGTATGTTTTGACCTACATCAAAAAAGCCCGTCCGGCTTTTGGCATTTGGTTAGGGCTGGCCCATGCCCTGGCGGTGTTAGGCCACCAAACCAACATTATGTTATTACCGGCTTTTTTGGGCGGCATCTGGCTGATCGACGAAAAAAGTTTTTGGGACAAAATCAAAACCAGTCTTTATTACCTTTGTTCTTTAACCGTAGCGGTGTTGGGCGTTTATGGCTATGTGGGACGATATGCTTGGCACACGCTGACTTACGCGTCCTGGATGTGGTGGATCTTTTCCTATTTTCACGTTCAACAATGGGGAGGCCATTTAGAATCAGCCGGCATTAACGAAAGCGGCTTTGCCATGGTGAAAGCCTTTCTTCAGCAAAACCTTTTAACCGAAACCATGGAAGCTCCATTCACCTTTCAAACCGCACAAACCATTTTGATTTATGCACTCTGGTTTTTATTAGGTGCGTTTGTGTTACGATCCAAATCGCTTTGGAAAAATCAAAAGCAAACGCTTTGGGTCGGGTTTTTGTGGTTGTTGGCCTTCGTGCCTTTCTTTATCTGGTGGGAACCCTGGAATATCGAGTTCTGGGTTTCATCCACCGTGCCTTGCTGGGTTTTAATGGGAGTTGTGGTTTCGAATCTTTCAAATACTTTTTCCCAACCCATTTTGCATTTTTCCAATCGGATCCTGGTAATCGGTTTTTGGACCGGGGTCATCACCCTATTGTTTTTTTATAATTTCAATTCAGTAGTTCAAACCATGGCCGCGCCTAATCCCGTAACGGTGGTGGAAAAAGAACCGGCTTATGCGCATGAAGATTTGTTAGAAGCGCTGGATATTAAAGTAAGAAAAAGAGATCTTTTAATTTTAGATGGGATTAACACAATTCCACTCTATATTGACCGCTACAAAAAAATGAACTATCTCAGCCTTCACGTCTTCCTCAAAAAATATATGACGTCCGCTAAAAACATTGAAAAAGCGACAGCTACCCAAACACCTATACCGACCGACCCCTGGGGCGACTTGACGAATTTAATGAAGGACAAGTGGCACCACCATCATCGGGTCTGGGTTTTAGCGGAGGCTGTGGATGAAAAGGATGAATGGCGGGTGAAACTGGAG
>Ga0182012_10001995_pt1 | contig 22267 bp, 18 predicted proteins | sample 612S2SmetaG_FD_120486 | JGI IMG/M metagenome (GOLD analysis project Ga0182012, IMG submission 120486) | Permafrost microbial communities from Stordalen Mire, Sweden - 612S2S metaG | ecosystem: Environmental > Terrestrial > Soil > Wetlands > Permafrost | place: Sweden: Stordalen | collected... | reverse complement strand
CATTCGCCAACTGTGTCTTTCCGTTCGAATCTCTACCCAGCACGCACAGCCGACTTGTCGGTCGTTGCTGGCGCTGGTGTTGTGGCTTCCGCAGGCTGCGGTTTTTCGTTCGCATTCGGCTTTCGGATATCAATGCCGCCCTTGAAGAACGCGCCATCTTCAATGCTGATGCGCTGCGCCACTACATCGCCGGTTAGCGATCCTTCATTGCGAATGTCCACCCGGTCTGTGGCCGAAACATTGCCGCGCACTTTGCCGAGAATCACCGTTTCCCGGGCTGTGATGTTGGCTGCGACCACGCCATTGCGGCCCACGGTCACGCGATTGCCCGGCAGATGGATCGAGCCTTCAACTCTGCCATCAATGTAAAGCGACTCTGAACCTGTCACCTCGCCTTTGATGACCAGCGATTTTCCAATCGTCGCCTGATCGTTCACGTTGGTTGCTGTGCTCATCGGCTTCGGCGTGCTGTTTGAATACTCCGGCGTGGGAGTTGGGGTGGAGGTTGGGCGCTGCGCATCGGCAGGCGCAGGATTGTTACCGGACGGTGTTGAGGGCTTCCACATAGTTTGTGAGGTCCTTTCTAAATGCAAGTCTGCACCTGCATCGCCATTCGTTGTGCTATTCGTAACTGTGAACAGCACAAAGGCTTGTGGGTTGTACTGATCTGAAATTGAGGCGTGCTCTTCGTTCCCTGTATGCACTATATTCCACTTGCACGGAACTTTCTGCACTGCTCGAACCTAAACAGCTAAGGGAATCACCCCTAGTCATTCCCTATCTCACCTAACCCGCAACTCTGCTTTGTTATGAGGACCATACCGGTTTCGATCTGGATGGATAGGAAATCACAGCCGCGGAGGCAGGCAACCAATCCAAGCTACTTAGATTCAGTGTAGCTGGATGGTTTTATTTCTATGCGCGAGCTATCTCCCCAATGCGAGACGGTCCGGATATCTTCTGTCACCGGAGAGCTGAGAGACATCAGCGTCTCGGGCCTTGCAAAAGTGCGCTTACATTGGCTCTTCAGAAATTTCAGGATTCTGGACTTCTCGGTCTTGGACACCAAGCAGAAGAAGCTCATCGCGCAGGCATGGTACACAGGGCAGGACGCCGGTGAAGTTGACCCTCTCTTTGACGTGGTAGGTACCGTCGAAGGATTCACCCCGCAGCTATTTCAACCACCGGCTTCAGTGAAACTCCATCAACCATTTCCCCCGAAGCCACCCGCCAGCCAACGTGTATCCGTCGATCTCACGAACGCTCTTCGTACCGCCGCGTGGATCGCCGTAGGCGTCGTGCTGGTGGGATGTGCCACTTTCCTGAGATCGGGATACCGGTCAACCCCGCCAACTCCCGTTGTGACCGTAGCAGCCAGCAATCCCATAAGCTCGCCATCCCCTATCGTGCCTGCGGTCGTCGCTGAAGCGGCGCCGCCCGCAGCCGAGCCTCCAGCCGCTGAACCCCTCGTTTCCAACGCCTCCAGCGTTTCTCCTCCCCACCTTCCTGACGCAATGGCCTTTGACACTTCCTCGCAGCAAGTAAAGCCGTCTTTGCCTCCCGCTGCACAAATCGCCAAGCCGCGGGAAAAGCCGGAGGTCATCATTCGTGTCAGCGTTGACGGCGAAGGACGGGCACAGTCCTTCCACATTGTGCAAGGGGAGCAGAAGAAAGTGTCAGCAGCGCTGAACGCAGCGAAGCTATTGCATTTCCCACCCTGTGAGCTCTCCGCTCAGTGTGAACACTCGGTGAAATTTACAGACTATGGCGACGCCTCCGTCGTTCAGATCATCGATTAGCACTTTACCGCCCTTCTGTGAACCTCTCAATTCGCACATCGGCCGCCAACGCGATACCATCACACCAGCGACGAATGATCTCTGAAAGCGATCTGCTCCAGCATATCGAAGACCAGCCCCAGCGTTCCGCCGGGTACAAGCAGCTTGTCCGCGAGCTCTCTTTACGCGGGCGCGAGCGCCAGGAGCTGGAGTCTCTCCTCGCCGATCTCGTCGTGCGCGGCAAACTCGTGCTCGTCGCGCGGGACCGTTACGCACTGGCCTCGGCGGCAATCAATCGCAACCTTGTGGTCGGCACTCTCACCATGCATCGCGATGGCTTCGGCTTTGTGCGTCCGATGGACCGCGAGGTTCGCGAGCGCCTCCAAGGCGACGTCTTCATTCCGCCCTTCGATACTGGCGAATCCATGCATGGCGATCAGGTCCTCGTCGAACTCTCACCGCACTCGCGCGAGGGTCGTCACGAAGGCCGCATCGTGCGCGTCATGGAGCGCGCCCACCTTACGGTTGTCGGCACCTTCCACTACGGCCAGCGCCAGAATTACGTGCGACCCATCGACGACCGCATCAAGATGGATGTCATCATTCCCGAGGGCGACGAGATAGTACCCGCCTCATCGGACGGCAGCGCACGTCTCCAGCAAGACCGCGTGATCGGTAAGGAAGCCAGCCTGCGTCCGTGGGAAGACCTTGAAGGCATCGTCGTCGATTGCGAAATTACCGACTGGCCCACTGCCACAAAAAACCCGCGAGGCCGCGTGGTCGAAGTGCTCGGCTACGAAGACGATTTCGGCGTGGATGTTGAGATCATCATTCGCAAGCATCACCTGCCTCATCACTTCCCGCCATCCGTCATCGCCGAAGCCCGCGCCATCTCCGCCAGCGGCGGCAGCCGGAGCGGCGTCATTAGCCGCGTACCCGACGCTGAGGATATTCCACCCGCTGAACTCTTGCATCGCCGCGATTTCCGCGCGCTTCCCATCGTCACCATTGATGGCGAAACCGCCCGCGACTTTGACGATGCGGTACTCGTGCGCAAACTTGCGGACGGCAACTATGAACTCCAGGTGCACATCGCCGATGTGGCTCACTACGTCCGCCCCGGCATGGACATTGATCGCGAGGCCGAAATTCGCGGCACCAGCGTGTACTTCCCGGACCGCGCCATCCCCATGCTGCCCATCGAGCTCTCAACGGACATCTGCTCGCTGCGTCCGCAACGCGACCGCCTCGTCATGTCCTGCATCATGCAGATCGACGCGCGCGGTGAAATCCGTTCGTACGAAGTCATGCCCGGCGTCATCCGCTCTGCCGAACGCATGACCTACACTGGCGTGCAGCAAGTCCTCGACGGTGACGCAGAGGCCCGCAAGCGTTACGCTCCGCTCGTCGAAAATTTTCTGCTCATGCAGGAGCTCGCCGAGATCCTTACCGAAAAGCGCCAGCGCCGCGGCTCCATCGACTTCGATCTTCCCGAGCCGCTCATCGAGTTCGATGAGAACGGATTGATGAAAGCTGTCACGCGTTCCGAGCGCCTCTTCGCGCATCGCCTCATCGAAGAGTTCATGCTGGCGGCCAATGAGACTGTCGCGACCTACCTTGAAACCAAGGGCGTTGCCTCCCTCTATCGCGTGCACGAGCCGCCTGATCCCAAACGCGTGTACGACTTCGAAAATCTCGCCGCCGCTTTCGGTTACTCGCTTGGAATAGGCGCGCTGCCCATTACGCGTTTCCGCATGAAGCCCGATCATCGTGCGGCCAACTCGCGCTCCACTGCGCACCGCAACAAGCCGAAGGACGTTGAGCTTCCGCAGGAAATCGCCATCACTCCGATGATGTATCAGAAGCTCGCCGCGAAAATTGCAGGCAAGCCCGAAGAACAGATCGTCAGCTACCTCATGCTGCGCTCGCTGCGCCAGGCTCGCTACTCGGAGATCAACGATGGACACTTCGCGCTGGCCGCCACCTGCTACACCCACTTCACTTCGCCCATCCGCCGCTTCCCCGATCTCCTGATTCACCGCATTCTAAAAGGCGTTCTCGCCGAGAGCCCCGAGCACCGCGAAGGCGCGCTCAGCGTTGGCTCCGGTGGTCACGTCGAGCAGCACGCCGAATCCATGTGGTCCTCCGCTGCGTCGGCGGACAAGGGCAAACCAAAAAAGACCGCGGGCCGCTCCGCAAAATCCGCACCGCAGATCGTCAGCCCCATTCCCGAGGACACGCTTCGCCATCAGGCCGAAGACGCCAGCTTTGCCGAGCGCCGCGCCGATGCCGCCGAGCGTGAACTGGTCGAGTGGAAGAAGATGAAGTTCATGGCTGACCGCGTCGGCGAGGATTTCGACGGACTGATCGTCAGCATCACCAAGTACGGAATCTTCGTCGAACTCACCGACCTCTTCGTCGAAGGACTCATTCCGCTCAATACGATGTACGACGACCGCTACACCTTCCATGACACCACGCGCCAGATCATCGGCCAGCGTACCCGCAAAACTTTCTCGCTGGGAGATCGCGTGCATGTCGTCCTCGATCGCATCGACCGCATTGAGCGCAAATTGCAATTCGCGCTGGTCGAAGAACGCCCGACTCCGGCTCAACGCGGACGCAAGCGTCCACGCTACTAACCCATGAATGATTGCCTTTCGAGGTAATCGTTTCCGGGCTGGATGAGCTGGTCTCGGAAATTCGGACGGTGTGTTAAGTGGCGGGTCTGTTCTTCAGCAGCCTAAGATGGCTGCTATAGGAGAGCAGAATGAGCAGACGTCCGCGCAGGAACCACTCAGCGGCATTCAAAGCGAAGGTGGCTTTGGCCGCCGTCAAGGGTGAGAAGACCCTGTCCGAGTTAGCCGAGCAGTTCGACATTCATCCCAACCAGATCACGCAGTGGAAGACGCAGCTTCTGGAAGGCGCTACGGGCGTCTTCGGCGAGGCTAGGACGGAACCGGCTGCCGTCGCCGTGGACCTCAAGTCGCTGCATGCCAAGATCGGCGAGCTGACCCTGGAAAACGATTTTTTAGAAAGTGCGCTCATCAAGGCGGGACTGCTGAGCGCAAAGCGATGATCTCGCCCGAGCACAAGCTGGCCATCGTCAAGCAGGCCAAGGCGCTGGAGATCAGCCGTTCGAGCGTCTACTACACGCCGCCGCCGCTCTCCGACGCCGAGCTGTGGGTGATGCGCAAACTCGATGAGCTGCATCTGGAGTTTCCGTTTGCCGGTAGCCGGATGCTGCGCGATCTGCTGGGTCAGTCGGGGCTGCTCGCGGGCCGCCGCCACATCCGTACCTTGATGCGGCGCATGGGCATCGACGCCCTCTACCGCCGTCCCAACACCTCGCGCCCCGCGCCGGGACATCGCATCTATCCGTACCTGCTGCGCGGCGTGCCCGTCACGCGACCCAACCAGGTCTGGGCCATGGACATCACTTACATCCCCATGGCCCGCGGCTTCGTATATCTAGCCGCCGTCGTCGACTGGTTCAGCCGCCGCATTCTCAGTTGGCGTCTGTCGATCACCATGGATGTTTCGTTCTGCCTGGAGGCCTTGGAAGAAGCTCTTCTGGGGAATGGAAAACCGGAAATTTTCAACACCGATCAGGGCAGCCAGTTCACCAGCATCGACTTTACCAGCCGCCTGAAAGAAGCCGGCATCCGCATCAGCATGGACGGAGGCGGCCGATGGCGCGACAACGTCTTCGTCGAGCGCGTCTGGAAATCGATCAAGTACGAGGAGGTCTACCTGCGCGCCTACCACTCGGTCAGCGAGGCTCGGGCCTCGCTCGCACGCTACATCGAGTTCTACAACAGCCGTCGCCCGCACTCCAGCCTGAAGGCGCAAACGCCCGATCAGGTATACTTCCACCGCCTGCCGGAACCAACGGCAGCCTAACCCAAAAGACAGAACCGCCACTTAAGTAAAGGCAAAATCTGTCCAAAGAAACGGGACCAGCTCAGGATATGCTCACTTGGTTAATCCTGCCGGAGCAGGTCCAACGATTGCTCACCTAGCCACCCTCCCCCACTTCAACCATTGCTCATTTCGCCAATCATCGACATCCGCCATTTGCCCTCTTTTTTGACAATCAGGGCACCGGCCTAGACCGGAATCGCGGAAGGTGTATCCAGCGAGGCAGCCGGGCGCTTTTCCCGGCGTTGATACCGCGGACACAACGAGCCTGAAACGGGTCTAGTACAATGCAGACAAGACATCAGCAGCACGAGGACTCTTTTCAATGGCACACATGGTGCAATGCGTAAAGCTGGAACGCGAGGCCGAAGGTCTCGATGAAGCTCCCTTTGACAGCCCTCTCGGGCAGCGAATTTATGAGAACGTAAGCAAGCAGGCGTGGGCGGACTGGCAGAATCACATGAAGATGCTGCTCAACGAATATCGCCTTCAGCCCTGGAAGAAAGAGCACCAGGACTTCATCGTTCAGCAGATGGAGCAATACTTTTTCGGTAAGGGCGGGCAAGCTCCGGAAGGCTACAAACCGCCGGTTTAGCTTGCGCTCGCACGCTGTTCGCAAGCGCGGCGCTGGAAGGAATTGGAGACGCGAGCATTGGCTCGCGTTTTCCACTCCGCCGGATGGCTCCGCAGTGCTAAAATCAATTTACCCCATCGGCGCGCCTGCGCCGTAAACCGTCGGGATGTGGCTCAGCCTGGTAGAGCACTCGCTTGGGGTGCGAGGGGTCGGCAGTTCAAATCTGCCCATCCCGACCATTCTTTACTTTTCGCCCTTTCAAAGATCATGTCGAATGGCTTTCTGTAGGTGGGAGTTACACTTACAGCGTCTATCGAGCAGTTCAAAAGTACCTTTTTGAGCAGTTCGGCTTGTTCGGCTGGTTTCTGCGTAAGATACAGAAAATAAGCGTTCTTCGCGAGTTCTAAAGTCCGCTGTGCATTCAACACAATATCGGCCTTTGGTTGTGCCATAGTGTCGATTGCCTGCTGAACCTGCCGTTCTTCCGCCTGCCATTGGTTCATTTGCCGTTGCCAAAAGTCCTCTGAAATCTTCCCGTCAAGTTTGTCTGCATACGCTTGATTCATACGTATGCGAAGCGTTTCGATACGTTTCGCCAGCCTCTCTCTTTCGGCATTTGAGTTCTTCTTGGTGTTCGCCTGGTCCTGCTGGAGAACGCTAGAGATTCGGGCGGCAACGTCATCCGGTATGCAAATGCCTTTCAGAACCTCTCCCAGTTTTTCGGAAATCTGCTCTTCCCGGAAGCGCGGAAGCTCGCACTTGCCGTGGTATCCGCTGCAACGGTAGTAAACGTATTTCCCCTTCTTGAGTTCTGCCGTTACGGTGAGGTGGTCATGCGCGCAGGTCATCATGCCCCGGAATGCGATGTCGTGTTTGCTGTACTTTCCCTTGTTATGTCCGTGGATCACTGCCTGAACGGTTTCGAATAGCTGCGCCGATATGTATTGCTCGTGACTTCCGGGATACTGAATTCCGCCCCATTCGAATATTCCGATATATACCCGGTTCAGAAGAATCGTATGCAGATAGCTGCGATTGATCGTCTTTCCGAAATCGTTTCGGATACGTTTCCGTAACGTATCTAGGGAGTGTTTTCCGGTTGCGTACAATTCGAAAATTCGCTTCACGATTTCCGAATTCTCCGGGTGAATTTCAATAGTACGAGTCAGCCGATTATTCCGATACCCGAAAGGCGCGCGTCCGGGATAAATTCCCTGTTCGGCTTTCTCGCGCATCCCTTTGATAACTTCTTCCCGCAAATTATCCGAATAGTATTTTGCGGAAACCACCTCTATGCCGTGCATGAATTTCGTTTGCGCTTTCGCATTCTTCGATACTATGGTTCCGGTTTTCGCAAAGTGTATTTCGATATCCAGCTTTTCGAGACGTATCTGATCCTCAAAGTTCCGGTAAAGGCGGTCTGTCTTTTCGACGAGGATCGTCCGGCAGTTCAAAGACTTTCCAATGAACTTGACCATTTCCCCGAACTCTTTGCGGCCTGTGGTCTTTGCCGTTTCGATATCGATGAATTCCCGCACAACTTCGAAACCGTTCTTGGCTGCATAAGTGCGCAGCAATCTCTGCTGTGCCTGAATCGAATACCCTTCCTGTTCCTGCTCACGGCTGGAAACTCGCGCATAAATCACTGCCTGCATAGTATTCTCCTCGCGAACTACGATTTCTTGGCGGTGCTTTTCTTCAGACTCTCTTTAGCTTTTTTCCAGCGCGTTTGTGCTGCGAGACGGGCGATTTCCTGCCTTCGCTCCGGTGTCAGATTCGCTTTGCGCTTGGCGGCTCCAATTCGTCCCTGTTTTGCGAAGTATTCGCGGATATCTTCGGGAAGCTTCATAGTGTCCAATAGTATGCTTAGCCCCATAGTATTCGTCAAGTCCTAACTCCGGTTAGCGGATCATTCCGCGTCGGCGTCTCGACTGTCCCATCGATTTGCTTCCGCGTTGACCTCTGATAGGAATCGATAATCGATCCAACTGAAAGCTCTGTGAGCGACTTCGATTCCAGAAGGTAATCCTGGTAATCGTCCATCATGCGCTTCACGTTTCCTTCGCAATTGAGCATTGCGCGTGCTTGCTGGTAGCCGTGTCTTTCAATCAGGTTGTGAATCCCCATTAGCTTTACACTTCTGGCCACCCCGTGCAGTTGCGGGTTGGGATAGGGGAAGTCACGCGGCAAGATTTCGAGGTTTGTGAATGGATCGAACTCCGCAGCATTCCTCAGCTGTCCAAATGTGGCAAGTTGTTCCGGTATTTTCCCGCCGCCTGCTTGACGTTCGACGCGGGCCATAATCGTATTCTCTGGAAAACCGAATAGCTCTTCGTACGTTGGTGGTTCGGCATCCCGGTTGGCGGACTTGAGAAGTTCACGCATCCTCGCCTTGCATTCAGCTGGTTTGTCATAAACACGAAGACAGTTTGGCGATTTGCCGTAGCGGAAATACTCCAGTTTGCGTCCGCCAACCGTTTCGTAGTCTAGTTGCCCACGCACAGAGGCCGTCCGTTTGTACTTCACCCTCAGTGAATCTTGCAGATATGTCACAGGAACACCGCGCATATCCGCTGCAAAATCAAGGCGCATCGTTTTCAATTTGTCAGGATCAACGTCGAAGACCTTCACAATGATTCCCCGCATCTGCTCCAGAGACTTCTCGCCACTACGGAGCAATTCGAGTTTGTGATTCCTTGGACCTCCGCGCTTGTAGTGGAGGTGGAGCAAGGCGTCAATGTCGAAAGGACGTAGATCGATCACGCCTTGGTAGTTTCGCGATGGTCTGACGACACTACAAAATCCCGCATAGCGCAGTTCTTTTTCAACGAACCGAAAATCTGGTTGGAAACTTGTGGCGTACGGGATTTGGTTCTCAACCTTATCGAGCACGACTTTCACCTGCCGGATATCGTGTCTCGTCAAATTGACGTGAGTTGCAGGTTGTTAAACTGGGCCTGCAACTCACCCCCTCCGCGCCGTCCTGGTGGCCGCCTTCCGCTTCGTCGCGTGCGGTTTTGTATTCGACGGGCTTTCCAGAATGCTCTTCCAATCGTGTTAACACGTCTGAGAGCCGCTCCTGAAGGTCGGACATAGGTGAGGATGTGTGGGGGAGCAAAGAAGCTTGTAAACAGGATTTGCAGAGCAAGAGGCTTTGAGAACATTTTTGGGCTCGCGGAGTGATACCAACAGAAGAAAGAACTAGTAGAAGGGAAAACTCGGCTGGTCGCGAGCATCGGCTACATGGTTTGCGTTCCATGTGCCTCCCGGTCCCAGCGGTCTAGGATTGTGAAGAATTCTATAATCTGGTGCAGGTCGTCTTCGCTGAGAGAATCGGCGGTTCGAACATCGAGCGCCCCCGCTTCGCGTGGATCGCTCGTTGGGTCGGTGTCCAGCGCTTCGCGCTGGAGATATCCAACGGAGCTCTGCTCCGTACCTCGCCCAGTTTTATGCTGAGATGGAAGCCCCGCTTCGCGGGACTCAGGCGCAACATCAAAACCAAACCCCTGTGAGGTAACTGGTGGGCGAGCCGCTGGTTTCCGGCCAGCTGTCGGTGGAGGTGTTGGCCGTCTCAGCCCCGGATCGGACTGGGTAACCGATTGCCCGGAATTTAGTCGGACCGCACTCTGCTCGCCCGTGTGGGATGCAGGGTTCTCCCTTGGCGGGATGTTGCTTCGGGATTGAGTCTTGGCCTGCATCGCAAGCGAAAGATAACCCCAAGTTTCAGAAATCTAGCCGATTCCCCGTTAATGCTTTTCGATATACGAGGAACTTGCGGTAATCTCAAATGAATTATGAGGAAACTACCGAACAATAAGCCTGATATTCAAGGACGAAAAACTCTGGAAGCCCTTGACAGCGAATTGCAGAAAGCACTCCAGCGCGTCGAAAGACTGGAAAGGACTGTGGCGGAGAACGGACTGGAGTTGTCACACGCCTTCTGGGAGCCAGAGAAGCGCGGCAAGGGGCGACCATCCGGCGTTAACGAGAAAGAGTTGCGGGAATGCGCGTCGAGTCTGGTCGTATGGCTGGAGGACAACTGGCCAGAGATTTCACTTGGCCTCAAGAAGGCAAAGAACGAACAGCAACTTGCGGAAGTCTTCCGCAACAACCGCCGGAGTTCCTATGCTTTCGAGAGGGCGTTCTCCAAAGAGCCAGAGCGCTTCGCGGGCGATTGCTGGAAGTTCATCCATGCCGAGAAAAAGTCCAACAAATACCGGGGCAATCCGCGAAACCTCGCCGCTGCAATGGCCGGACTGCCGGAGATTCTCCCAAGAACGTCCTTCAATCGCTGCGCAAAGTGGATCAACAATAAGGGGCACCCTGTTGGATACCGCGCCTATCGCGACTATCTGCAAAGGAAGTTCCGCGAACGTTTTCGGCTTCTAATCAAAGCGTCCTCCACCGACGAGGTTGCCAAAATCCTTCGTGGTTCCCGCTCCAAAGACAAGGTGATTCGCTATCTTCGCGAGAATCCGCACAAGGTTCTTTACTGGCTGGAGTGCGGAAAACCAGGAAACACGCATATGGACGTCGAGCCGATTGATGTCGTGCCGGATGTGTAGCGAATACGTTTAGCTGCGTTATCCAATTCGTTGCGAACGATGCGGAAGTCCGGCCCTGAATATTCGTGAGAAATCTGCCGCTACACTTCCATCTAAGTGCCATCCAAACTGCACATCAGAATTGTTTCGGCCACCTGTGCCTGAACCAGGGCTAGCCTCACTTCAATTACGGTGTTCAGCAGGCCGAACCTCCTCACGTGGTTCCTAAATGGAACGGCAGCACGAAATTCACCTTGCCGTGAATAATGTGGTTCCACAGAACGTGCTATAAGGGATCCACGCAGCAGGTTGCTCGCGTTCGAAGTAGTGTTGTTGCATTGCATTTGTCTTTACTTGAGACAGGCAGGCCGCGCTACGGATCCCCCTCCCAAGCATCGACCAGCTCTGAGTAGTTAGCACGACTATTCCACCTACGGGCGGTAGTGCCGTTTGTATTTGGAAGTAGTGCTGATGCAGCGAGTGGATGATCCATGAGCCTATTCACGCCGCGATACAAGAGACTCTTTCAGGCCCAATTCAGCGCTGGCTGGTCGCAAATGCTTGCACTCCTGGTGTTTGTGCTTGCCGCAACGATTCTGGCGTCTGGCCAAACGAGTGATCCGCAAGCGGTCGCTCTTGCCCAGAAAGCAGCCACAGCGCTCAGCGGGGGACAAGCCACTAGCGATATCGGCCTCGTTGGCAACGCGAGTCGTACCGATGGAAGCACTACGGTAGCGGGTCCGGTGGGTCTCAGGGCGACCGCTGCACACCTGAGCCGAGTTGATTTCAGTGCCTCTCCTGATGTTAAGGCCGAATTTCGCGACTCCAGCGCGGCTATTCCTACGGGCAGCTATATAGACGGCACGGGGACGCTTCACGCAATTGCTTTGCATAATTGCTGGATTGACGTGAGTTGGTTTTCCCCCAACCTTTCGCTACTCACGAACACATCCGATGCGACCTTAGTATTTCGCTACATTGGTACTGAAACCCATCAAGGCACTGCGGTCGAACACATTCAAGTTAAGAGATATCTGACAGGTCGGAGCCCGGATGTGAAGGTGCTCGTATCTAAGCTCAGCACGACTGAGATTTACCTGAACAAGGCCACCGCCCTGCCTCTCGCAATAGGTTTCAACGTTCACCCTGATACGAATGCGTTGTCAGATACTCCTGTAGAGGTCGACTTCTCAGATTACCGCGCACTTCCATCAGGGCAGATGGTTCCCTTCAGCGTCGTACGCCATCAAGGTGGAGTAGTTCTTAACATTCAGCTATCGAGCGCTCTTGTAAACTCCGGGGCTTCGCCAAGCGCGTTAACTAGCCATTGATGTTGGACAACGGGGAAAGCTATCATGTTCCGTTTATCATGCGCTCACACCTCCGTACACGTGGACTCCGGTCGGAAGCTTACCATATGACTTATCGTTAGATCCCAACTCCGGGATACTCAGCGGAACACCTTCTTACAGCTTCTTTGACGGCTCCGCCTTTACTGTGCAAGCCGCAGACTCAAGTTCGCCGAGCAACACAGCAAGCAAAGAGTTTGAGCTCAACATAATCGCTCCGGAGTGCCCTACCGTAACGCCTACTTCCCACAAAGCAGCACAACCCGCTGATCTCTGCGGAGATATCCCCCTTCCCGACATTATGGGTGTCTTTCCGAATCAGGCTCCAGCGGGAGTCACAGGTCTAAGCGTAACGACATATGGATGCTACGCTGGCTGGGGAGCCTATCCCGGTCCGATGACGCTCAATCTCTCATTGCCCGGAGCCAACGTAACGAGCCAGAACGTTGTTTTCCCAACCGATCCAGGCACGGCAGTACAGGTAGCTGGAACGCTCAACATTCCATCTACGGTAACAGGGCAGGGACTGATATCCGTTACGCAGAACGATGATGGATGCATCATGCAAACCAATTCTGTTCCGTTCTACGTAGTCCCAGAGCCGGAAGTGACCGTAATCGCGTGGGTGGACGGGAAGGCTCCGGACCTCGTCACATTTCCGAGCGGCGCGAATTCTGCGCTGATGAATAACTTGAATGGCAGCACAACCGCATGTGCATTCGAGCTGTTCGAGTGGTCCGTATTACAGGTTCGCGCAGACATCAACACCTCGGCTGATGTGGCATACGCCAACGCCTGGCTCGTGGGTCACTCAGCAAACGCAGCTCCACCTTCCTTGATCACACCATCAGTTCAGCGCAGCGCTGGAAATTATCGACTCTTCAACGATTTTGGTAAAGGTAGTGTCAGCCCAAATGTTGGAAGCACTCCTGATCCGTGCAACACGGGTTTGGTTCCAAACATGGTGTTGGCAGGGCAAGCTAGCCCATACATGGGGGCGTCCGGCACTTCCCCTTCAGGAGAGGTCTATCAGCTCGCTGAGGGAAGAATTGGCACCCTGGGCCAAAGCGGTAGCGAAACGATCAATGGCCGAACTGTTCCATGGATATGGAGCGTGATCGAATTTGATTCCTCTGGCAAACCCACGACCAGCAACCATGCAATGTTCCCGACGTATTCTGTATACACAAATGGCGCTCTCACTAACACGTATCCACAGTGTTCTGTACAAAGCTTTGTTGCGAACGATGAAACATATCAGCTGATACCTTCCCAAATACCATAATGTCAGCAGGGATAACGACACGGAGGAGTGGATGACAATCACAAGGAAGTTTCATGCAAGGGGCGAGATCGTGCATCTCCTAGTGTGGTGTGTGCTGCTAACGGGTATCTCATACGGCCAGGTTCAAGATAGCCAGCTAGGTAAGCTGGCCTACGGAGATGACAAAGCAAAAGTATCCAGCGCAATTGCAAAGGTGAAATCAGGCCAATTTCTCGGTACAGATGTGGAAGTGATTGTCGAAGCGAGGGCAGTGGAGGCCGTTCCCATCTTGGAAGAAGAATTTGCGCGTAGTCAATATTCGTTCACCAAAGCAAAAATTGCGAGTGCTTTGATCAGGCTCGGCGACCAGGACAATCGCTACTGGGACTACCTCGTGGAACTGGCAACACCGGCAGTTGAAAGTGACGCCCCTAATTTTATGAATTTCGACCTGCAGGGGAAATCCTTGCCGGGGCCTTCGCCGGCTTTTGTTGCGTGGGCGAGGACCCATAACTTGGATCCCGGTTTGGCAGGCGAGGATTCGGTGTATGTACTTCCGGGCAAAGTTGGGTTCTTAGGCTTGACTGGCGATCCGAGAGCGATCCCGCTGCTCCGGCGAGCCCTCTTCTCGCCCAACTACATGATCGAGGCAGTCGCAGCTATGGGATTGGCTAAGGTCAAGGATGACGAATCCATACCTTTTATTATCGAAGCCTGCGCAAGGGGTCCGGCAGAAGCGGCAACCTCAATTGCGGAATCGTTAGTGTATTTCGATGAACCTCGAGCACAAAGGGCGGTCGACAAGTATGTTCCGGCAAACACTGCTAAAGTTGATCGTGAAGCACGTGCTAGAGGAAAAACACCTTTCCACTAATATATGTTTTTCTAGCGCAGTGAGACTTAGGTAGGAGCCAACCGACGCTATTGGTTCAGGGAATCAGGTAAGACGATTGTTGACGCCGCGGTTCAAATGTGCACCTATGGTTCTGGGTCAAACGCTGCAAAACAGGTTATTAGGTTCGGCATTGACATCGCAGTTCAGCGGAGATTCGGCAATTGGTGGAATAGTTTGTTCAGTGCGACTTGCGGCAGATCGAGTTCTGCCGCAGAAGGTTCAAGAGTCGTCATCCAGAGCCGACCTCGTATTTATTCCAGGCTCTCGACGTCATCGAGAAACCTGCGCTGTCAAGAGTTCAAAACACTGCCCACTCCGCAACAAAGTTCTAAAGTCGTCCTCTAGAGCCGACCATTTTCTCCAATCTCTTGGATGTCATTGAGAAGCCTGCGCTGGCAGGCGTTCTAATTCACTCTGCTTCGCAGCGGAGTTCCACCTTAACGCCGTAAAATACGGCGCCAAGGTGATCGGTCGGCTTATCAAAACTAGGTAGCGATTACTTTTTCTTCTCTTCAGGCTCGGGCCTTTTTTGTGGCTGGGCATGTTGTTGCTGAGGCTGCGCGTGCTGCTGCTCTGCGTGCTGCTGTTGGGCATGCTGTTGCGGCTGAGCATGTTGCTGTTGCTGTGGCTGGGTATGCTGTTGCTGCGGCTGTGCACGCTGTTGCTGCTGCGGCTGCGCCTGTGCATGCGGTTGCGGCTGAACGTGCTGCTGCTGTACGTGCTGCGGCTGTTTTTCCTGTGCGGGCTGTTGCGGCTGAGTATGTTGCTGTGGCTGAGCATGTTGTTGCGCCTGAACATGCTGGGGCTGGGTATGCTGCTGCGGCTGTGCATGCTGTTGCTGCTGGGGCTGCGCGTGCTGCTCCGGTTGCGTCTGGGCGTGCTGTTGCTGCTGGGGAGGAGTGCGCGCAGGAATGACTGGGGCGATCGGCTTGCCTGACGCGATCGGCTTTGTCGCCGCGAGAATGGCCGGGCGCCCATGATTCACCGAAGCAAACTGCTGGTGGTTTTGTGCTGCTTCATGCTGGTGCTGTACCTGGGTGTTCATCGGAGGAATTCGCTGCCCATGCATTGCTGCGGTTTCTGCCGGTAGAGGCCGTCGAGTAATGCCTCCCGCTCCGTTGTAACTTACCCGGCTGTTGGTAGTGTTACTGATAGTGCGGTTATAGACGTTGATGTTGGTGATGTTTATATTGTTGACGCTGCGGTTATAGTTGAAGCGCCTTCCGCTCCAGTACCCGCCCTGGTAGCCGGTGCCTCCGTAGCCGAATCCATAGTTGATGCCGCCGTAGTAGCCAACATACTGACCCCACGAGCCGTAGTTATAACGATACCTGCCACCGTAAAATCCCCAATATCCGGGAGTCCAAAGGTAGCCCACTTCGGGCGGTTGGGCCCAAGCACCAGGAACCCAGTAGTAGCCCTGCGGAGCATAGCTCCAATATCCTGGCGTCCATAGATAGCCATCGCCGGGACATTCAGGCTGCGAATACTCAGGCAGCTCTGGTGGGGGCTCTTGCGCCTGGAGCACAGGCTGGCCGTAGCTCGTGTCCTGATTGTCGCCACCGTAGTAGTCGTTGGAACTCCGGCTAGTTGAGACCTGCTGTGTTGGCGCAGGCTGCTGCTGATCATTGGTTGGCTGAGTACCGTCGGCAGGAGCCAGGTTGTCGGTCTGCGCCGCTTCGGTCTGCGCTGCTGGAGTTTGGGCACCGGCATCCGGAGTGTCATTCTTCTTGCATCCTGCAAGTCCAAAGGTAAGGACGATGACTGCGACGGCCAGGATAGTGAGTTTCGATGTTCTCGACATAATTCCTCCGAGGGAGATTAGCGGAGAAAGAACTCCACATGGTCACCGTCTCATGCCGGGAGCCGCCAAGGCTGAGCAAAATAGCACAGTGTGGGCATACAAGAGGAAGGGGAAAAGCGAGCGGGGCCGCATCTGCAATTGTGGTGGAGAAATCGGATGTTACGGGGAATCGCCTTAAGGCAATGGGACTCCGAGGAGTCCCATTACCCCTGAAACGAGAGGGTTCTAGAATCGCTTAATTTACCGCTAATTGGCGATTAACTTCCACGAGCCATTTTCCTTGATCAGTGAGTTCTCATCATTCTTCTTCTGCGACCCATCCTTGAAGTGGATATTGGCGATCACGGTTGCACCCTCTCCCTTGATGGTCTCGCTCACTATTTCAACCTGGGTGAGAGTGCCGCGATGCGTTGCGTTTTCGCATTCCTTCTTAAGTCCACCGGCCGCGGCCCCGAGTTCGCCATGCAGCACTTTTTGCAGGTCCGCGGAGAAAAGCGATTCTGCTTCGGAGTACTTTCCATCATTACAGGCGGAGTATTCATGTTTCACTACATCAGAAGGACTGGCGGCAAAAGGTGATGCTACCTGATTGCATGCGGAGAACATCAGGACAAGGATCGGGATAATGATAAGAGAAAACCGCGAGCGTCTCATATTAGTAAGCTCCTAAAGGATTTCACTTCTGCTCTGCTTGACGTGCGAACGAAAACTCAGTTTCAGTACTAACTTCCAGTCCATCCCTCTATTTTGGTGACCACTTTCAGTTGGTTGTCCTTGAACTCGTAGAGCACCAGATCGCCGACTTCTCCCGAGCCTTCCAAGATCAGGAATTTTGGAGCGGGGTCATTCTTGATTTCGAAGACATCGACCAACAAACAGGTTTTGTCACCAGCGACGGACTCTGAATCCCCGACGACGAAGCACTTCATGATTGGTAGCCACGTTTTGCGGGCACTGTCATACGAAGCAAGGAGGGAGGCTTCAGCGTGAATCGTTTTAGTGCCGGCAGACATGGTTGCGGTGAGTTCAATGAATGCCTGTAGCTCTCCGTTCTTGTTTAGATCAAGGAGCGCGAGTTTCTCTTTCACATCGGTGGGCTTGAGAGGCTTGCCCGCCAGCGCGGGCATTGCGCGATTCTTGGGAACTGTCTTTGGCCAAAGAGCGATTGCCTCGTTCTTCAGTGACAATCTCTGGGATGAGGTCAACTGTTTGTCTGGCCAGAGCCCACCGTGCGAAAGGTTACCGATTGCGGCCATGTCATCCGATGCAGGCCGAGGGGTGGATGCGCCACAGTGACCGACGATGTGGAAGTTGGGTGTATCCACATAGGAGGCATCCACGGCAGCGACTTCACAGGCGCCGCTATGCTTTCCCGCGTGATAGATATCGAATGAAGCGCCTTTGCGCAAGGGGCTCTGCCGGATCGCTTCAACGAAGTGCGGACTCTTCAGATTTGCCTCCCCCGAGGAAAGAAGGTCTGCCTTCTGGGTCTGCTCCACGGATTTCATGGCGCTTCCGTAGGGAAGAGGCGTGTACTTTCCCTTTGCGATCTGCACGAAGGGCAGGATCATTACGTCCTTTGTTCCTTCGGAAGCCCGCAGGAGTGCGAGAACCGTATCCTCCCTTGGTGTGGCGTTTCTTGGCGCGGCGTTGGATGAAGGATGTTCCGGCTCTTTGGCGAGAGCGGCGCTGCGGGGTGGTTCGGGAGAGTTTTGCGCGAGCTTCTGCAGTTTGTAGGCGATGTATGTAGCGAGCGCCCGCTGCTGGTTCATGGCTTGCGGCGGACATTGCAGATACGGCTGATTCCGGCACTGCACGCCAAGGGGAGCGACATCGAGATCGTATTCCATGGTGGCGATGCGGATCGGGAGAAAGGGCGTGGGGACGCCTTGATGCTGTTGGACGGACGAAACTCCGACATGCGACGGGATCACGTGGAAGACGCTCTTTCCCGTGGAATCCGTTAGAGAGATGGCCGCGGCAGAAAGGCTCAGCACGCCTTGCTCGCAGGCTGGGGCGCGATGGTTGCGGCAAACTGAAAATCTTGCTTGGCCTCCGAGTTCAATTGCCTTGTCCCAATATGCATAAGCGTCGCGAAAACTTCCGCGCGCGAGCAAGGCGTTGCCTTCCTGCAGACAGGCTATTGCGTCGCTGCATCTTACGACGGCGGTTGCCGCTGAAGCTTGTTGCCCTGAACAGAAGGTGACCACCGAATGAAAAAACACAAACGTTACGAGAGCTGACAGCAGTTGCTTTTTCAAAGTCGTTACTCCTTCGAATAAGTCGCAAACTGCACAGATGAATTTAGAAGATGTGTAATGAGCACAGGTGCTGCGCGGCATAAGATTCTGCTTCCAGATACTCACAATTGCAATGGGAATTCTTCGCGATGGATTGGTATTTCATGCGGAGCAGAATGTTCGCGGAGCTTTGCGAAGAGGCGCTAGTCCCCGAGGGCGGCGGCCTGTTTGCGGGCGCGGGACTGGATTTCTATGAAGACGTTCAGAAGAGCCACGGCGGCGGGAGTTACGCCCGGGAGTCGCGAGGCCTGGCCGATGGTTTGCGGACGGAGGCGGGTTAGTTTCTCTTTCATCTCACGCGAGAGGCCGCTGATTGAAGCGTAGTCGAACCACTCGGGGATGGTCTTGGTTTCGGCTTTCTTGAGGCGCTCGATGGCCTTGTCCTGCTGCTGGAGGTAGCCTGCGAACTTGATCTCCGTTTCGACCGACTTGAGTTCGACCCAGATGACAGAGGGAAGACGTGCGGGAGCGATTGCTGCGGCATCAGAGGCGACGTCAACTTCCCCACTCAAGCCAAAGGATGGCTTGAATGGGCCACCCGGGGCTTCGCTGAGTGCACCGCGTGTGAAGAATTCGGGGGCTAGCTGGCGGCAGATGGGGGCGAGGTCGTCTATGGTGACCTCGGGTCGGCGCAGGAGTTGGGCGTAGGTTTGTCCGGTGACGGACGAGGTGCCGAGCTTTTCGATAAGAGCCGCGGGAAATTCAAGAGCAGAATCAACGGCCCCACTCAAGCCAACGGAAGGCTTGAATGGGCCACCCGTGGTCCGCCCGGACGGGACGCGCTGGGTTTCCAGTTGCTGGCGCAAGTGGGCCATGCGCTGCTGCTTGGCTTCGTAGTTTTGCCAGGCGTCGTCGCTGATGAGTCCGAGGCGACGGCCGTGGGGGGTGAGGCGGCGGTCGGCGTTATCGATGCGCAGGTGCAAGCGGAACTCCGCGCGCGAGGTGAACATGCGATAGGGTTCGAGGGTTCCCTTGCTGATGAGATCGTCGATGAGGATGGCCGTGTAGGCCTCGCTGCGATTCAGGGTGAAAGCGGGCTCACCTTTGACGGCGAGGGCGGCGTTGATTCCGGCCATGAGGCCCTGACAGGCAGCTTCCTCATAGCCGCTGGTTCCGTTGATCTGACCGCCGAGGAAGAGTCCGCGAATTTTGCGGGTTTCAAGGTTGCGCTCAAGCTCGGTGGCATCGATGGCGTCGTACTCGATGGCGTATCCGGGGCGAAGCATTTCTGCAGTTTCGAGGCCTGGAATACTGGCGAGGATGGCCTGCTGAACCTCTACGGGGAGCGAAGTGCTCATGCCGTTGAGATAAATTTCGTGGGTGTTGAGACCCTCGGGTTCGAGGTAGAGCTGGTGAGTTTCCTTGTCAGGAAACTTGACGATCTTGTCTTCGATGGATGGGCAGTAGCGCGGTCCGGTGGAGTGGATTTGGCCGCTGTACATGGGCGAGCGGTGAACGTTCTCGCGAATGATGCGATGAGTTTCCACCGTGGTGTGGGCGATATAGCAGGAGACCTGCGGCTGCGTGATGCGCCGGGTGCGAAAGCTGAAGGGCGTGGGATCGACGTCGCCGGGCTGCTCCTGAAAGCGCGAAAAGTCTATGGTGCGGCCATCGAGGCGCGGAGGCGTTCCGGTCTTGAGGCGGCAGTGGCGTAGACCGAGTGCCTTGAGGCTTTCACCGAGAAGGATGGCGGCGGGTTCGCCGCTGCGTCCTGCGGGATAAGTTTGCTCGCCACAGTGGATGAGGCCGTTGAGAAAAGTTCCTGTGGTGACGACGACGGCCTTGGCGCTGACGGTGCGGCCGTCGCGAAGGCGGAGTCCGGTAACGCGGCGAGAGCCACTTTCTGCGTTATTCGGAACATCATCGACGATGAGTTCGGCGACCTCGGCTTGCTTGATCTGGAGGTTGGGCTGAGATTCGAGAACCTCGCGCATTTTGACGCGGTAGGCTTGCTTGTCACACTGCGCGCGGGGTGACCAGACGGCAGGTCCGCGCGATGTGTTGAGCAGGCGGAACTGGATTCCAACGGCGTCGGTGACCTCGGCCATGATGCCGCCGAGTGCGTCAATCTCGCGCACGATATGTCCCTTGGCAATTCCTCCCACGGCGGGGTTGCAGGACATTTGCGCAATGAGATCGGCGTTGAGGGTGAAGAGCGCGGTGCGAAGGCCCATGCGCGCGGCGGCCATGGCAGCTTCGCAGCCGGCGTGTCCGGCACCGACTACGGCAACATCGTAATGTTCTGAAAAAGCCATGGCGGGCAGGAGCCTTGCAGCCATTCTAACAAGGGCGGAGGGTGCAGGACTATTTCACCCAAGCTGTGCCGGGGAACAGAGTACTTGCGCAATACCCGTGTGAGAAGTTGTCCTCAATCCGGCAGGCCGCGATGGTGTGATGAGCGACAAAGAAGCGGTCAGGTACGGCCTAGGTGAGGGCAACGCTCGAAGTATCGGGATGCCGCAGTATACGGCGTAATTTCATCCGCCCCTTGTGAACCTGCGATTTGCTGTTGCCGATGGAGCAGCCCACCATTTCGGCAATTTCGTGGTACTCGTAGCCTTCAATGTCATGCAGTACCAAGAACAGCCGATAGCCGGGTGAGAGGTTCTCGATGGCACGCTGCAGATGGATGCGGTCGATAGAAGTGATGAGGACCTGATCATCAGAACCGTACTCTTTCGCAGGGCCATCGTCGATGGATAAGGACACAGGCTCATCCAAAGGAACCTCGGTAATCGTCTTTCTGCGGTATTGCATGAGAACAACGTTGACAGTCATGCGATGCAGCCACGTGTGAAAGGTGGACTCGCCGCGAAAAGTTGTGATCTTCCGGTAGAGTTGGAGAAATGCCTCCTGAGTGGAATCCTCCGCCTCCGCGACGTTCCCCAGCATACGTAAGCAAAGCGAGTAGACGCGCTTTTTGTGTAGCGCATAGAGCAATTCAAAGCAGTCGCTGTCGCCGCGTTTGGCGCCTTCAATGACTTCGGCTTCCGATATCGGCGTTGTACTCACGTCGGGCCCCGGCAAATGAAGAAACGAGAGCATTCAGGGGAACGATTGTACGTCTGATATCGAACGAAATGTTTTGAATATTTCAACCATTTTTGTGAGACATCTCTGCTTCAGGCGCGCGCTGTGGGAGACGAAAAAAGTCCAGCCGAAGCTGGACTTTTGTGCTGAGTTGCTGCCTGGTTACTTGGCTGCGTTGGCCTCGTGGAAGTTCTGGCGGATTTGCGCCAGAAACTCGTGGGCGGCCGGTGGCGGTGGAACCTGGCCGGTCAGGAGATCGCGGAAGTTCACCGGGTGTCCGTAGAAAGACTTGATGGAATCCATGTCCGCCCGGACATTGGCTCCGTTGAGAGTGGCTCCGGCGAAGACGCCTTTGGCTCGAGAGTAGGTGAGAATTCCGGAGTTCATCTTCCAGTCTGTGTTGGCGCTGGCGTCACGACCGAAGGGGCCTGCGGCGATTCCGGCATCAGCACCGATCTTCCAGTTGGCTGCGAGCAGCTTTTCGGCTCCCTCGTTGTTCATGAAGAGCATGACGAGATCGACGCCTTCGACACCAATCTGGGCTCCCCAGCTACCGCCAGTGATGACGAAGAATGCTGGTGCGCTCCAGCCTTTGTCATGAATGCGGCAGGTGGCGACGCCGCGGCCATGCTGTGCGCCTACGATGAAGCCTCCCTTGACGAGCGAAGGAACGATGGCGATACACTTGGCGTCGGCCAGAATGGATTGGGGAATGTTGTTGTCACCCGCGTTGGTGAGCTTGTTGAGGTCGGCGGCTGCGTCATTGAGCCGCTTTGTGACATCGGTCTGGTTCTGGTTGCCAGAGCTT
>Ga0182012_10001994_pt1 | contig 22267 bp, 18 predicted proteins | sample 612S2SmetaG_FD_120486 | JGI IMG/M metagenome (GOLD analysis project Ga0182012, IMG submission 120486) | Permafrost microbial communities from Stordalen Mire, Sweden - 612S2S metaG | ecosystem: Environmental > Terrestrial > Soil > Wetlands > Permafrost | place: Sweden: Stordalen | collected... | reverse complement strand
ATTGAGATCGATCAGAGTCTCAACGAGCCGACCCTTCACCAAGGTGTCTTTTGGATGAGCCTTCAGGGTCGCCGCAAATTCGGCCTCTGCTTTCTCCGTTTGACCCTCGGATAAATAGAAAAAACCCAGAGCTTCATACGCTGCCGCATCGTCAGGAGCGAGATCCTTAAGTCCACCGTATAATCGTTCAGCCTCATCCAGCCTTCCGGTAAGCGTATAGATCCGCCCGAGCATCAATCGAGGCGCCACTGCCTGAGGCTCCAGCCTGCATGCCGCGCCGATCTCCACCTCGGCTTCAGCCAGCCTGTTTTGGGAAAAATAGAATTCCCCCAGGGAGATGTGGGCAGCAGGAGATTTCGGATCGATAGCGAGGGCGCGGCGGTACGCAGCTTCGGCATCTTGAGTCTTCCCCGCCTGCAGTTCCACAGCTCCCAGAGCCGCGTAGCTCTCAAAGCGCCGTGGGTCCAAAGAAACCGCCGCCTGTAGCTCTTGCACCGCGAGGTCAAGCTTTTGCGTACCCTGAAATACCTCGCCCAGCAGCATGTGGGCCGATGCATTTTCAGCGGGAGTGTTTCTTGAACTGGATATCACGCGGCGCGCGGTGGCTTCCGCGTCCGCATATTGGCGGCGCGCAATTTGCAAGCGCCCCAGCTCCAGTTGCGCACTTACGTTGCTCGGATTCAGGGCGGTTGCCTGGACCAGTTCCCGGAAAGCCGCGTCAACATTTCCAGTCTTAAGATGAGCTTGAGCCAGGCCATAGTAGGCGTCCGCGAATCGCGGGTCCAGTTCCACAGCGTTTTGAAACTGAATCGCCGCCTCCGAAAACTTACCCGCGTTAAGATAGCGATCGCCACTTTGCAAATACTTGACCTTCTCGTGAGCCGGATCGGTCGAACAAGAGGTCAGCAGCGCAAGCGCGGGAAGCAGGAGCGTCCAGCGCAACGATCTCCCGCGGAGCTTGGAAAAAAGATGATTCAAGATTTCATTCCTATGAGTCCGCGTGCGGAAACTGCCGAGCGGACTCGGTCTTCGCTTCCCCTTGACGCCACATAAAGCAGCCAGTTGCGATAAATATCCTGGGCCGTCGAGCGCCAGGTATTCAGCACGCCCCCAGCAACAGCGCTAGCGGGAAATTCAGTCATCGCCTGCTCGGAGCGATGAGTCATCGCATGGGCGCGAAACGCTCTCAACGCTGCACCGGCCGCCGCATCGAAGTATCCTTCGGGCTCACCGGGATAGGTGTCTCCGACGCCTTTCAAGAATCTTCGAACATCCCTCTGGTATTCCTTGAAAAGCGTGTCGTTTCGATATTCGGGATGACCTTGGAAGTGAACAAAAAGGCTCTTTCGTTTCTGTTTTACGAAGAGATCCGCACCGGCATCGGCCGATTCGGTGAGGAGCGTGTAACCGCATGATGTCAACGCCCGCGCGGGCACGTCGTTCCAGCGGGAATGCGGAACTTCCACCACTTCCCCAATACCGCGCATCAGCCGGTGGTTGTTCGCTCTCTTAAACGAAAATACACCGAATTGCTTCCTGGAAAGCGGTTCTCGTGCAATGCCTTCGCTATGAAGGACGCTGGCGTGTGCGGCGAGACAGGACAGAATCGTCGACACCGTATTCTCCTGTGCCCAATTCAGCACATCCACCAGCGACGACCAATAAGGCTCCTGCCGCAAATCGGCGTGGCGCGGTTCCGTTCCGGTGACGATCACTGCATCGAACCTGCCGTTCCAAAGGGAGTCCAGCCCGCAGTAGACACTCGCGATCCGGTTTTGTGCCCGCTCGCACCGCGAAATGCCAGGCAGCGAGAAGAGGCTGATGCGCAATGGAATGTCTCCAGATGCCGCGCTGAGAAGATCGATAAACTGTGACTCGGTATCTACAAGAACCGAATCTGGCATGTTGTTGATCAGAGCCACCTGGATGGCGGTTCGGACATCGCATCGCTGCGCGCCGTTGAGTGCGAGGGGCATTTAACAGACCGTAGGGATCAAGCGAGATTCGAGACTTCCATGGCTCTCGGGGTCTCTGTTCGTGCATGACCCTGACGGTGACCTTCTAGCCTTCTCAGCCCGAGCACCACCGGACCCAGAATCCCCAGCGCCAGAAGAGAGACCGGCAAGCCGCCGTACTGGTGAAGTCTGCCATGCAGAAAGCCTTGATTCACATACACTCCCAGCCAGGATAAAGCTACAATCCGCACGCCGTTCTTGAAGATCGCAACCGGGATGGTAATCAGGCTGAACAGAATCCTGTTACCCGCGGCGTGAAGCAGCAGATAACTGGCCACGAGACCAGAAATGAACAAAGAGAGACTTGATCGTATCCCGCTGCATTGCTCGGCAACTTCGATGTCAACGCCAGGGAGCGAGAACCTCATGCCGTGCCGGACAACCGGCACTCCCAGGATATGGAACAGCACGGCGGTCGTCTGCGCGGAACCCTCCTGAAGGCCGGCAACCGCTTCCGCAAGAAGGGATGCGGGAACTGGAATCGCCAGGAGCAGAAACAGGAGGGGGAACATGGCCTCTCGTGCGCATTGGGTTCCAAAACAAAGGACAAATCCACCCACCAGCATCAGAACGATCGCGAACGTTTCAACGGCAACAGAAATCCCGGAACCCTCGAACAGATACAAGACAGCTCCAAGTAGAAGCGCAGGAACACCCCACCCGAGGCAAACGCGCACATTGCAAAAAATTGTTTCCCTCTTCCAAACAATGATCCCGGCGCTGATGATCGGTATGAGAATGATGTAGGAATATCGTTCGTCGCTCAACGAAAGCTTTACAACAAGGCCTATCGTTCGCCGGCAGAGAAGGAATACTACACCTAGAATCGACAAGAAAAAAAGATTTCTAGCGCGTTTACTTGGACGATTTTCCATAGTAAGCGTGATATTTGGAATAGAGCTTATCCAGCCCTTCCATGCCGTTGAGGACCACTCCCAGGACATGCTTAGGGCCGAGCTGCTTGAAGGCGTCCTCAACCGCTTCACGAGGCGTGGCCCCGGCGCGCACCACTACGAGGCTCGCATCGGCAAAACGGGACAAAGATATCGAGTCTGTAAGGGGGCCGAGCGGCGGCGCATCGAAGAGAATCCAATCGAAGTGCGGTGAAAGCTTCGACATGACATTGGCAATCGCACTCGGATGCAGCAGATCGGTGGGGTTTTTCTCCGTCCTGCCCGAGGGCAATAAATACCACCCCAGGGGGTCCAGACGCCTGACGCACGAAAGCGGGTTTAATCCTTCTTCAAGGCATTCCGCCAATCCGTCCCGTACACCGAGCCGCAATTGCGATGTCAGCGTGGGGTGGTGAAGATCCGCCTCGATTAAGAGGACCGTGCGCTTTCCGTGCTCCGCCAGAGCGGTGGCCAGATTGAGAGCAATTGTGGATTTTCCGTCCTGAGGCAGCGGGCTCGTAATCAGCAAACTTCTCAGTTTTCCCGCGTCCCACAGTTCCCGGAGACGCATGCGAAGATACCGGAAACGATCGGCGCCTGGGCTGCGCGGCTCGTTATGGAAAACAATCCTGCTCTCCGGCAGGACCTCAACCTGCTCGACCTCTATATCTTTGAAGGCCGGCTCGAGAGCCGCCGGAGATCGCAATAAAGCTTCGTTAGGTTCTCGCAATGGAAAAACACCAAACTTCTGACTCATAGCGCTGGCTGGCCTGAGCCTAGCCAACCCGGTAGACATAAAACTCCGCTGCGAACACCGCGATCGCCAGCACGCATCCCAGCGCCCACTCGCACGTCCGGCGAACCACCAGCCTACGGTCTTCCCGCTTCGTACGAATCAGCGGAACACACAACACCAAGGGTAGCGCGAAACTCTTTGTTAGATCTTTCTCAGTATGGAAGGAACGGTCCGTAAGGTCCACCAGAAACGCGAGAGCCAGCCCCAAAGCCAATCCAGCACCTAGCCCTCCTAAACTGATTTTCAGACGCTTCGGGCTCGAAGGTAACGTAGGTAAACTCGGTGGGTCAACCAGACGGAACTGTTGCCCTCCCTGCTGTTTTTCCAAACTCGTAGCGAGTTGCGACTGTTGCTCTTTGTTCAACAGGTCGGCATAATTCGCTTTCAGCAAGTCGTAGTTGCGATTCACTTCAGCCAGCTCCTGCTCGCGAACGGGTGTCGAATTCAGCCGGTTCTGGTAGTCCGAAACACTCGCCTTCAAACGCTTCTCATCGCTTGCAAGGTTCTCCATCTCCAGCCTGTTTGCCTCCAACTGGCTCTTCACCTGGGCGATCGTCGCGTCGTCCTCGGAGTTTGCGGAAGCGGGCGCAGCTCCCTTTTGACTCTCGGCGGCGCTCTCAGGCTTAGCGGCCTGCGAGGATTTCAGACGCGCAACCGTAGCCTCCTGTTTCCGGATCTCGCTCTCCACTTCCACTACGTCCGGATGCTCCGGCGTGTAACGCCCAAGCAGCAGATCCTTTTGGGACTCGAGGCGATCAAGCTCTTTTTGCGCATTGTCAAGAGGCGTGGCCGCGTGGGCGCCCGGAACGCCCGGCAAAGCAGAACCGCGCGCGGCTAGACCGCGATACCCGCTCAGCAGCGATTCCAGATAAACCTTCTGCTGTTGTGCACGGCTTAGCCCGGCCATGGTGTTCTGCAGCTGGGTTTGCAGCCCCGACAATATCGCCAGATTGCCCGCCTGCTGCTCCGGCAGTTCACCCAAATGTTGCATCTTGAATTCACGGAGACGCTGTTCCTGTTCATTGAGTTTGGTTCTCACTGTCTCCAGTTGAGCTTCCAGGAAGTTGGTGGTGTTAGCGGCCTGGTCTTCGCGGGTTTTGAGATTCTCTTGAATGAACAACGATGTCAATTTGCTTGTCACGGCCTGGGCCAGACGAGGGCTATCCGTAGTAAATGAGATCTTGAAGGCGTTGAAGTCCTTCCGTTCCGGCACTTCGTTGATGGGCTTGATATCGATGTTCTTACGCATCAAGTCGATGACTTCTTCAGGCGCCATGCGCTTCGATTCTTTTGTGAAAAGATGGAATTCGTCGATGATCCCCAGTAACCGCGTTCGCGACAGCACCTCCTGAGTCATTGCCTGAAGTTCTTCCGCAAGGCCGCTGGAGTTCGTCGGAACCACATATCTTTCGGGCACTTGCTGTTGCACCACCAACAGCGTTGCTTCGGAGTTGTAGCGATTTGGCAAACCCGAAAGTACCGCGATGGTCCCCAGAGCTACAACGCAGGCGGGAAAGACGATCCACCACCGCCTTCGCTTGATCAGACGGAAGATGCCTTCAATCGTTTCGTTTAGATTCGTTTGCGGTTCAGCTTCCGGCAACTTAGTAATTCCTCGATTCTGCTACCATCACAAACCCCGCTTCGCGGACAAATAAGGGATGAACGCGAACTCCGCGATAGCCGGAAGGGGATCCTCCCTGCTCGCGACCGACTCGACCGAGCAGTCCCGAAGGGAGCGCACGTAGGTTCGCCAGTCCTGGCGCCCTCCGATAATTTCCAGGACGCTCGTGGGCACATCCGTCACTAATCGAATCCAGCTCACTCCGGCTCTCGCTTTACACGGCGCCATCGCTTCGCCAACCTGGTCGGCATATTCGAGGTAAGAAAAATCGACACCCGCTCGACAGCCGAGGGTATGGTAGCCCCACGTGCGGCCGTTTACATCCAGCAATTTAAACTGGCCGTCCCGGGGGTCCAGCTTATATTCTAATTCCACTAAACCGTAGTAGTCGATTGCACGCAGGAATTTCTCGGACAACGCTTCCAATTCAGGCAGGTCGATCGTCTCGACGAACGTACTGGCCCGTCCAAACTCGGGTGGATGCTGTCGCGTTCGGCGAACCACCATACTTCCAGCCGCGTTCCCGTCCTTAAAGAACGCGCAGTAGGCGTATTGGTGTCGCCCGTCGCCTGGAATCAGATCCTGAATCATGATTTCGCCCTGTCCAGCCTGCTGCGAGGCCTTTACGTAAAGCTCGCCAAGCTGGGCATGGCTGTTCGCGCGCCAGGCTTTGGCTTTAGTGGCGTAAAAGAAATGCTCTTTGATCGCCGGTTTTACAGCGAAAGGCGGAGGCGCCGTAATATCCTTCAGGTCCGCGACGCACTGCGGATACCAGGTTTGCGGCGTGGGGATGCCAAGGCGACTGGCAAGACAATAGGTGTTCCGCTTGTCCCAGATCCAGCGAACGGTTTCCCAGGCGGGTGTCGGTACGCGGAAAACGCTCGCCAGTTCCGGCCGGTTGCGTGCGATCGCCGCGACGGTTTCGTCGCGAGTCGGGTAGAGAACCCAACCGTCAAGGCTCAGGCGGCGGCCGATGTCCAAAACACTCTGAACCGTCTCCCGTTCCTCGCGCAAGCTTCGGACTTGCACTGCATGCGTCGTATAGCGCGAGAAACGCGCAATAGAATGCTCATCGTCGATGACGCAGATGGGAACTCCATGCCGCCCCAGGCTGCGAATGATGCCCAGACCATGGTGATCGCCGCCGATGACGATTGCGCCTACGCCTACGTCTCTCTTGCCGTTGAGGATAAAGTCACCTCACTATGCGGCGCTTGAGCTCTTGGCAGGCATAATGCGTCCCGGACACAAATTGCATGAGCGGACCGAAACTCCAGGCGGCGGGAGCGCCGAGAATATGAAGTCCCGGCACCGACGTTTCAAGACCGTGTTCGAGCTGCGGATACCCCTTGTAGCATTTGATCGACTCTTGCAACCCTGGGGAGAGAAACCTGTACTTCGCAATATCCACCCTGTACCCCGTCCCCAAAAACACGTGCTGAACGGTTCGCTCGGTTCCATCGTCAACACGAACCTTTACACGGTCGCCATCCGCCACGGCGGACACGACGGATCGTCCAAACTGTATCGGTACCTTCCTCAGCCGGCTAACCAGCCACCGCGCGCCGGCCGGACGCACGGAGCGGAGGCGTATACGATCCTGAATCGATCGCGGAAGCCGCCGGAGCATGTCGGGTCGCGCTACCAGTTGACTGATGCACGCGGGTCCAACGTCCGTAGGCGCGTAGAGCATGCGGGACGTCAATCTGCCCATTTTGTGATGGAGAGTTTTGGATAGCGAACCCTGAAGCCAGTGGACGCTGGCCGACCGCGAGACGATCTCCACCTCCGCCCCTCCTTCATGCAGCAAGGCGGCTGATTCCAGAGCGCTTTGCCCTCCGCCGACCACCAACACCTGCTTCCCGGAAAAACCACTGAGGTCGCAATGCTCGGAAGTATGGGAAGTCATGCCACTCGCAAGGTTTTGAAACTCCGGCGGACGCCATGCAAACGAGGCAATCCCCGCGGCGATTACAACCCGCCGCGCTTTGACAACCTCGCCGTCCCCCAAATTAAGCCGAAAACCTCCGGATGAGGAATCGATTCTTTCGATCTTCCGCCGATCGAGACCCGGTACTGCCTGGCGTTGATACCAAAGCCCGTACTGAACGAAGCGCTCCAGGGACACCGGTGCGGCGAAAGCGTTGCCGGTCTCATCTCGGAATGAATCGAGTGACAGACGCTTTTCAGGGTGCGCAATCGTTGTGGCGGTCCAGTTCGAGCGCAGCAGCATCCCTGTCGGCATGTTGCGGTCCCAGAAAGACATGGGTTCGCCAAAAGTGCGGACTTCCAAGCCTTTGATCGCACTGAGGTGCGCAGTGGCGGATAGGCCGTACGGGCCGGCGCCGATGATTGCTACATCGCAGGAAGTCATGGAACAGGAGCGGGATTATCGGGCAGCCGCCATCGCCAATGGAACCATGCGGTCATAGAGAGGATCGCGGTCCGCGGCGAAAGCCAAAACCTGCCCGATCACTTCTTCCTGTCGCGCCGCCGCCAGTTGCGGATACATCGGCAGCGATACGATTTCCTGAGCCAGCTTCTCCGACACCGGAAACTGACCATTCCGGAAACCCATGTGCGCGTAAGCCTTCTGAAGATGCAGCGGAATCGGATAATGAATTCCCGTCCCGATGTTTTCTAAAGCCATGTGGTTCATAAATTCCGAACGGTCCCCCACGCGCACCACGTAAAGGTGGTGAACCGGCCTGGCCCACGCCGGCTCGTCGGGAAGCCCAACCGCGTGCGAGACGAACTCCAACCCCTCCCGGTACCGTGAGGCAATCGCGCGGCGTTGTTCCGTCCATAACGGAAGGCGCCTCAACTTCACCTGCAGGATGCCGGCTTGAATCGCATCCAGGCGGCTGTTGTATCCCTCGATCTCGTGATGGTATTTCTTGCTTTGCCCGTGATCGCGTAACATGCGAACCTTGCGCGCCAGCTCTTCCTGATTTGTCGTGATCGCACCGGCTTCGCCGCAAGCCCCCAGATTCTTCCCCGGATAGAAACTAAAGGCGGACGCCATTCCCATTGAGCCGGCTTTCTTCCAGCATCCTTCCCTCTGCGAATAGTACTCCGCGCCATGCGCCTGGCAGGCATCCTCAATCACCACCAGCCCGTAGCGCTCAGCCAGTTCCAGGATTACATCCATGTCGGCCATCTGCCCATAAAGATGGACCGGAACAATTGCCGAGACGGGCATACCCGTCCGCCGCTTGATCAGCTTACGCCGCCGAGGGTCGAAGAAGCAGTCTCGTTCCAGATAGTCGCGCAGCTTCTCGGTGTCCATATTCGAAGTGCGCTCATCCACATCCACGAAATCCGGCCGCGCGCCGGCCTGGGAAATCGCTTCGCACGTCGCAATAAAGGTATTCGGGACGGTCACCACCATGTCCCCCGGCTCGACCCCGGCGGCAATGAGCGAAAGAGTCAGTGCGTCCGTGCCGCTGCTCACGCCGACGCAATATCGCGCCTCGCAGTAAGTGGCAAAGTCGCGCTCGAAATCCTCCACCATTGGGCCGCCAATAAAGCCGGCCGAGCCGAGGGCGTCCCGGAATACGCCACAAAGTTCTTCCTGCAGATCCTCATGAGGCGTAATCAAATCGAGAAATGGGATTCCTGCCGCAGTACTCATTTTTTGTCTTCCGACTCCTGGCTAATCTTCAATACCCGCGCCGGGTTCCCCGCTACAGTCGCGCCCGGAGGGACACTCTTTGTCACCACGCTGCCGGCGCCTACAATGGCGCCTTCACCCACCACGACGTTGGCGAGTATGGTGGCGCCTGACCCGATGGAAGCGCCTTCCTTCACCAGCGTTTCTTCCACCTTCCAGTCTTCTTCCGTTTGCAACTGCCCGGCGCTGTTCGTTGCTCTCGGGTACTTATCGTTGATGAACGTGACGCCGTGACCTACGAAGACGTTGTCCTCGATGGTCACGCCCTCACAAATGAATGTGTGGCTCGAAATCTTGCAGTGACGCCCGATCTTCGCGTTCTTCTGAATCTCAACAAACGCGCCGATCTTGGTGTAATCCCCCACTTCGCAGCCATAAAGGTTGATGAACTTCGACAGCTTCACCTCAACCCCCAGCCGCACATCGGGAGCAATTGCCTGGTACAAGCTCATACCTCGACGGGCGCCCCGCGAGCTTTCAAAGATCGATCGGCCGCTTCGAGTATCCTCACCACGCGGAGCCCGGAGACACCGTCGTTGAACGGCCTCTCATTCTTTTCCACGCACTCGACGAAGTACTTGGTTTCCTCGGCTAGCGCTTCCGGCTGGTCAAGCTTGGGCGCCCACATATCGCCGGACCGGTAGCTGACCAGCAAATCGTGAATGCCCTTCCCGTTGTTTACCTGAACACCTTTGTCGTAGATTTTTATCTTCTCGTCCGCTTCCAGGTCGTTCCAAACCACCATCTTTTTTTCCGCGCCAATAAGGGTCGTTCTCACCTTCACCGGCGATAGCCAGTTCACGTTGATGTGGGCTATCATGCCGCCACCGAAATAGACCGTGATGAATGCCAGGTTCTCCAGCCCGTTCAGGTGCGTTTGGCCTGTGGCGGCCACGGCTTCTGGCTTCCGGTCGATCAGATGGTCCACAATCGATAAGTCGTGCGGAGCCAGGTCCCAAATCACGTTGACATCGTGCTGAAAGAGCCCGAGATTTACGCGTGTCGAATCGTAATAGTAGAGGTTGCCCAGCGCTCCAGAACAGATCAATTGCCGGATCTTCCGCACAGCTCCGGTGAACAGAAACGTGTGATCCACCATGATCTGCAGGTTCTTGCTCTCCGCAAGATCGATCAACTCCTCAGCTTGGTCTGCCGTCGCCGTGAACGGCTTTTCCACGAAGACGTGCTTGCCGTTTTCGAGCGCGGCCTTGGCTAAGCCAAAGTGGGTGCGCACCGGAGTGATCACGGCTACGGCGTCGATAAACGGGGAAGACAGAACATCGGAAAGCTCCGTCGTCACGCCCACATCGGGGAACGCTTTCTTCGCGCGGCACAACGCCTCAGGGCTCTTGTCGCACACCAGAGTGACTTCGCAACCCTCCGCGGCATGGAAGTTCCTGACAATCCGCGGACCCCAATACCCGTAGCCGATGACTCCAATTTTGATCATGATCCTTACCGAGGAGCCGCCACCCGGGGGGCACGGCGAAGCACGGTTCTGCTAGTACGCGCCGTCTCCGCTGAGAATGGCCGCGGGCGTTCGGAAGAGAATTTTGATGTCCAGCCACAGGGAGCGGGTCCGAGCATATTTAAGATCCAGGCGGACCATGTCGTCAAAGCCGACTCTGCTTCGCCCCTCTACCTGCCATAGCCCCGTCAGGCCGGGTTTGACCCCAAACAGCCGGCTTCGGTGCCATACCTTGTAGCACTCGTACTCGTAAGGCACGGGCGGGCGCGGGCCAACCAGCGACATCTCGCCTCGCAGAACGTTCACGAATTGGGGAAGTTCGTCAAGGCTCGTTTTCCGCAGGAATTTTCCAAGCGGAGTAATCCTGTGGTCTTTGGTCAGCTTGAATACGGTACCCTGCCCCAATTCCGCCGCGGGCGATCCCGCTATCAATCGACGAACGTATTCTTTGTGGATCGCAGGATCGTTGTCCTCGTACATCGAACGGAACTTGAGAAAAGTAAACTGCCGCCCGTCCTCGCCAACTCTTTGCTGACGGAACACAACGGGGCCTTTCGATGTGAGCTTGATCGATAGCGCAATCGCGGCCAGGACCGGGCAGAAAACGACCATAGCCAGTAAGCTGCCCGCCACATCGATAACTCTTTTCGATACCTTGGCGGCCATATTTGAATCGCGCATCAGATCCGGGTACAGGGACTCGTCAACCGGTCCGCTCTCCTCGCTCCCCTCGAAACCATCAGGGAAAAGATGAATGGACATGCTGATCCGGTCTGTTTCATCCGGCGTCAAGCCGGCACACAAGGCGCTGGTAACTTTGGTTCGGAGCGCCATGAACACACTCTTTACTTCCGTGTTGCCGATCTCGGTGAATACGATACCAATGGCTGAGCGCTCTTCATACCAGCCTATGAAATCTGTATCGCGAATTGCCCCGTGAAGCGCTGTCAGCATGCGCCCCTTCAAACCGTCGCTACTGTTGAGCAGTTTGCTTTGAAGAAGCATCAGGACAAAGCGGCGCCCAGACCTCTCGGCTCTCTTTCTCTCCAGACCGAGCATCCTGACAAAATTCTCCTGGGTCAGAAACTCGATCGTCGACCCGGGGTTCCCATTACTAACATGCAAGCGGAATGCGGAGAGTTCCGCAGTAGTCTTAGGGAAGACGTTCGACATACCTCGGTTGCCTCGGGTCTAGCAAGATTCGGCGAGTTAACCAACAGTTCGTTCGGTAATACACGCGGAGTCGGACTCTTTTGACGCGCTACCGCCCTTTGGGTCCCATCGGTCTCTGCGTGACGGACGTCAGCGACGAGTGGCTCAGCCCGTTATTGCAACTGTGACTCCATTTTTCCAGCCCGTTTATCCCCCTTTATTTTCAATTAGTTAGAGAGTTTTTTGTGGCGGACCGATATCCGAAAGGTGGGATATTGGAATCGGAAATCGGACTGTTTCCCAATTTGTGAGAACTCTGGCGGTATCACCCAGAGAAAACACGCTTCCGCCCGCAACACAGCTTTGTATTTCGGTTTTATCCTAATTCCCATAGAGAAAGAGCGGGGCCGTAAGGGCATCTTTTGTCGAGGTAACGAGGTTTGTCAAAACGTTTTCTGGGATCGCTGCGCGGGTTGGCGCTTCCCGCGGGCTTGTTTGTCATCTTTCTAGTGGCCGTGAACCTCAGCGCGCAGACGAATCCATGTGACCTCAATGGCGATGGAGTCGTAAATATCGCGGACGTTCTGGACGCAGTTCAAATGTTCCGTGGTGAGTCGCAGTGCACTGCCGATATCTTGAGCGCCGGGGTATGCTCCTGGCAGGTGGTCCGGCGCGTTGAATCGGCCACCCTGACGGGCGTCTGTGTCACAGGCAATCCGAGTCCGCCCACGCTTTCCGTCTCGTCCTTGTCACCCACTCTGATTGAGAGCGGACAATCGAGCGTGGGCACCGTTACTCTCAGCGGCGGTTCAGCCGGTGCTGGCGGCGTGCTGGTCGCGCTGACGTCTTCGAGCCCTGCGGCGGGGGTTCCCCCCAGCGTTCTGATTCCCGAGGGTTCCGCTTCCGCAACCTTCCCGATTACCGGCAACGAAGTCGCCGGATCGAGCTCGGTGATCGTGACGGCGTCCTATTCGGGAGTTTGGTCCACAGCCGGTTTGACGGTTAATCCGGCGCAGCTTAGTCTCTCCAGCCTCTCCGTCAGTCCCGGTTCGTTCGCGAGCGGCCAGACCGCCACTGGCATCATCGAACTCAGCGGTCCGGCTCCGTCAGGGGGAGCCTCGGTTTCGCTCGCCGGCACGAACAACGCCATCAGCTTTCCACCCGCCGTCACCGTAACTCAGGGTTCCGATTCAGCAAATTTTACCGTCACGGCCAACATGGTCACCGCCGCGACCGAGGTCCAGCTGACTGCGTCTTACTCGGGTGGTAACTCTTCTGTTACGCTAACCATCGATCCCGCGTCGGTGACTCTTTCCTGGGTCGCCAGCACGTCGCCAGACATAGCTGGTTACAACGTCTTTCGTGGAACGGTGTCCGGGGGACCCTATACGCAGTTGAACACCGCCTTGGTCCCGGGCACGAGCTATGTCGACTCAACCGTCCTACCGGGCTCGACATATTTTTACGTGACTACCGCGGTCAACACGACCGATATCCAAAGCGCTTACTCAAACCAGGCCGAGGCGGCTGTTCCGTAGGATTGGAACTATTTTCCCAGTCGGCGACACCCGTCCCGGTGAGAAATTGTGCTGACTGCGCCCACAGATTCGATTACGATCGAAAAAGTAATTGTCAGCATGGCTTTCTCGCATGTCCCCCGCGTCGCATCCCGCCTGGGTTTGCTCACGCAACGCGCCTTCGTTAGTCAGGCTCTTCTTGGATTCGGATTAGTCCTGCTGTGCGGCCAGGCGGAAGGTCAAATCAGCTTGGTGAACATGACACCATGCGGGCCCGGTTCGTTTCCGGGCACCGTTTGTACGATCCCGGCGACTGGGGGCAATCACTTTCTCGTCATTGGCTTTCAAGCGGGACCGAGCGTCAATACATCGACGACCATCAGTTCCATCACAGACAACGTAGGAAACGTTTACACCCAGGACAGCGGCGCGCGCTCCGTTGATACGGCCGGTGGTTCCATGATCGATGTCTGGTATGTGAACAACAGCATCGCCGGCGCCACGTCGGTCACGATTACTCCCAGTGCGGGAGTTCAGAACGCCGGCGCGGTGATTTGGGAGTACGCGGGGATCAACCCTGTTACCCCCCTCGGCCAGGTCGCTGTCCTGAACAGCCAGAGCTCATCCGCCAGTCCAATTGGGCCTCCTGTAACGACGACCACGCCTGGTGAACTCGTTCTCGGCCTCGCGGCCTCCGCGGGGAGTCTCACTGGCATGGATTCCGGCAATGAATTCAACTTAGACTCTTCCTTTGGAGGAATGGGATGGTCGAATCTCTTTACGTCCACCACGGGGACTTACACGCCCCAATGGGCCCAAAGCCCTGCCGGAACGTATGCGGCCAGCACGGTTTCGTTTAACGCGGAAAACCCTTTGAGTGGACCTGATCCTTGCGATCTGAACGGGGACGGAATCGTGAATCTGCTCGACGAGCAGTTGGCTGTGGGGATGTCGCTCGGACAAACTCAATGCACCGCAAACATCGACGGAGCCAGCGTGTGCAATGTGGTGATTGTTCAGCGTGTTGTGAATGCCGCCACGGGCGGAGTCTGCGTCACCGGGAACTCCCATTCGGTTTCTCTGAGTTGGATGGCGAGCACCTCCCCGAACATAGCCGGTTACAACGTTTATCGCGGAGTCACCACCGGTGGACCGTACACGCAACTCAATTCCTCGCTCGTTCCGACGGTGACCTATACGGACTCCAACGTTTCACCGGGGCAAAGTTACTATTACGTGACAACGGCGGTGAACACGGGCAACCTCCAAAGCGTTTACTCAAACGAGGCCCAGGCCACCGTACCAACGCCCTAACTCCATTCGAATTAGTACCAGCCTGTAAGGGTGCTCTTTCATGGATCGTCTAAACCGTCAGGCTAAGCAGCGGACCACTGAAGAATCAGGATTCCACCCGATATCTCGATTGGCCAGTGTTGACGAAAACTGTTAGCAGGCATGTCGATTTACGGCAAAGTTCCGCACGTCTTCACCGTGGCCCTGTTGGGCTCGCTGGGATGCTTCGCACAAACAGTGACGTTCGGCGTGTCGTCCGGCTCGGCAAGTCCAGGATCGACAGTCACCCTCGATCTCAGCATGGATTCTGCCTCGGGAACTTCACCCGCCTCGGCGCAATGGACTCTGAACTACCCGGCGACGGATTTTTCTTCCGCGACGGTTACGCCGGGGTCGGTGGCCGCCGGCGCAGGCAAATCTGTTTCATGCACGAGCACGCCGGGCTCGTCGACTTGCGTTCTTTGGGGAGATAACAGCATTGCGATGGCAAGCGGTGTTGTGGCAACCGTTTCGCTTGTTGTCGCCCCGTCGACGGAAGACACATCCTCACAGGTTGAACTCTCGGTGCCCATGGCTGCTGACCCTTCCGGCTTCCCGCTGACTGCCGCGGCGTCCGGCGCGACCGTAACGATTATTCAGCCCCCGGCGCTCAGTGCATTTTCCTGTTTGCCAGTCACCATAACTTATCCGGCCCCCTCGACATGCACTCTCCAGTTGTCGGCGGACGCGCCCAGCGGAGGAGCCTCTATCGCCTTATCGACGTCGCTCCCGGATGTAACCGTGCCGCCGACGGTTCCGATTCCGCAGGGGTCCAGTTCCGCAACGTTCAATGCAGTGCCCCTCGCTGTCACCGGGCCGACAGCGGTTAACTTGACGGCGTCGTATCTCGGCTCCAGCGAAGGCTTCGGGATAAATATCAATCCGGGAACCGCGGCTTTGAGCAACGTCTCCGTCAACCCGGCAGTGCAGACCGGCGGAGCGACCTCATCCGGAACGGTCACGCTATCGGCTCCAGCCGGGGCCGGCGGATTGACAGTTACGCTCTCCAGCTCAAATGGTTCGGTCGCCTCGGTTCCCACTTCGGTCACAGTTGCCCAGGGATCCACTGCCGCGGCATTCACGGTAACAACATTCACGGTTTCGGCAGTGAGTTTCGCGACGATTACAGCTTCTTACTCCGGGGGGAAGGTAACTGAAAGCCTGACAGTCAATCCGCGGCCTCATCCTTTGAGTAGCATTCAGGTGAGTCCCGGCACAATTCAAAGTGGACAAACCGCCTCCGGAACGGTAACCCTCTCGGCGGCAGCCGGAGCGGGCGGCGCAGTCGTTTACTTATTCAGCTCAAACATGGCAGCAGTTACAGTGCCAGCGTCCGTGACCGTTGCTCAAGGCGCCACGTCGGCCGCATTCACCGCCACTGCGGGAACGGTTAGCACCAACAACACCGTAGCCCTCACGGCTTTCCACGCTGGAATCACTGCGACCACTTACTTGACGGTTACGCACACTAAGTAGGTTCTTCTCAGGGCGGGGGCGTGTACGGCCTACACCTTGCACTTCTTTACAAATATTAATTGAGAAAAAGGTTGCGATCTGTAACGGTTAGCACACATAATCGCACTATGCGTTTTTAGGGGAACTGTTGGATCCGTATTACGATTTGTACCGTACAAGGTACCAAAGCGGATTAAATTTTCTTTCGGCCCTCCCATTGGACGTGACTTTTGTATTACCTTATTGGCGTAGCCCCTGTCGGCTGAAAAACTGTGGTTCCGCAATAGCGACAAGAGATTGGAAGTGCTGGTTGTTCTGGACATGCGAAATTTCGAACGAGCGGGCGTTGGAAACAGGCCTGCACTCTGTGAAAGCATACAGACGTCTTACTCCATCTCGTGAAATCCTGGCCCTTTCGGTACGGGACTACGCTTTATCTGTTAAACAAAACTTACCTGGAATGAGAGCGACCCCCCTATGCAAACCATCCTCGTAGCCGGCGACGAAGCGGAAGTTCGTAGGTATTTCGGGCAGGCTCTTCCTTCGCCCGGTTTTGAGTTTAAGTTTCCCGCGGTCGGCGAGACGACCGGGACTCGAATCGCGATGGAAGTCGACGGCGCCGAAGCGCTATTGCTTGACCTCGCAAAACCTTTCCAGGACGGATTTCAAACTCTGCGCGAGTTCCGCAGCATTCGGCCCGACTTTCCGGTTATTGCCTTCTCCTCGACGGACTCACCGCGCGACATCGTCAGAGCCTTAAGGCATGGGGCCAACGACTTCTTGACGAAACCGGAAACATCCCGCGATTTCGTGGAGGCTATCGCGCGCGTTCTGCCCGGCGCATCCAAGGCGGAGGGATCCAAAGGAGATGAAGACGAGCGATTCGTGGCTTCACACTTCCTTGCCCCTCAGGGGTCCTGGTCCGGCAAGATCGAACTTCTTCTGGACCGTGCTTCCGACTCCATCGTTCCTCTCTTGCTGCGCGGCGAGACGGGGGTAGGCAAGGAGGTCGTCGCACGCAGGTTCCATGAGCGCTCGCCTCGCTCCCGCGCACCGTTCCTGAAAATCAACTGCGCGGCGCTTCCGTCGGACCTGATTGAGAGCGAGCTGTTTGGCTACGAGCGGGGCGCGTTTACTGGCGCATTTAAGAACACTCCAGGAAAATTTGAACTCGCCCAGGGAGGCACCATCCTGCTGGACGAGATCGGCGACATGGATGTAAGGCTTCAGGCCAAGCTACTGCATGTCTTGCAAGACAACGAATTCATGCGGATCGGCGCGCAGCAGGTTTCGCGGGTAGATGTGCGGATCATGGCCGCGACGCATCGCGATCTGGAGACAGCCATTAGTCAGGGCTCATTTCGGGAAGATCTCTTCTATCGCCTGAACATCATCGACGTGCATATCCCGCCGCTCCGGGAACGATGCGACGAGATTCTCCCGCTGGCTGAGTTGTTTCTCAGCAGGCATGCGATGCCGGAATCTCCCGCTCCGGAAATTACAATCGTTCTACAAAAAGCTCTTCTGGACCATGATTGGCCGGGCAACATTCGTGAACTGGAGAACGTGATGCGGAAGTTTCTGATTCTCCGCAACCCGGATTGGATTGCCGGCGAACTTACTTCTCAATCGAGGAGAAGGAAGCCTAGGTTGAGTGGACGAGCAGTGCCTGCTGTCGGCTCCCGGCTCCAGGAGCTCTCGGAATCGAGCATCATCCGCAATGCCTTAAATGCCGCGCAATGGGATCGGGAGAAAGCGGCAAAACTGCTCTCCATGGATGCCGATGCGCTGGGGAACCGCATGAGGGAACTGGCCATTCAATACGGTCCCGTTCCGGTAACGGATGCCGCCGAGAAATCCTCTCACTCGGCATCGTCCATACTTTCCGAAGTGGATGAGGCTCGTCGGGCGGCGGAATCGGAAGCGATCCTCGCAGCGTTGAACTCCAGCCACTGGAACCGGAAGCAGGCGGCGGCCACTCTGGGGATCGACTACAAGGCTCTGCTTTACAAGATGAAAAAACTGGCGATCGGGAACAAGCCGCCCGAGCCAGCCCGTCCTTCGCAGGCCCCTGCGGCAGAGGCTGCCGCTCTGCCGGAAAAAAGAAGATTCACCGCAAGCTAAACTTTGCCAGGGTCGCCCTTGCGGTTTCCGCCGGTGAACCTTGCGGGCCGGCGCCGCCGTCGCTGCCTGCACTGGTTTTCTCCCACGCTTCCCGGGTGAGCACGGGGATCTGCAGACCCTTGACAAACGCTTGAAATTCATCGACAACGTCCTGTCGTTCGTGCGAGAGAGACTCGATGCGGGCGATGTAATAGTCGGCAGGCCGCCCGTCATAGAACACAATGGCCCCGTAGAGCTGCGATGTTTTCTCACGAATGCGCTCTTCGCCCGTGATTGCGCCGCCCTCCTTGGTGGCCACGATCTTCTTGCGCATCTCATCGAGCTTTGACGCCATCCCTTCGACCTTGCTCCGAGCCGGATCCGCGGCGGGCAGCTTGGCCGCGCGGTCCAGCAGCGCGGTTCTCGCTGCGTTGATGCGGTCTACATCAAAGGCGAGGTCTTCCATTAACGCATACACCTTCATCGCCGCGTCAAATTGTGCTTTACGGTCATCCAGCGTATAAGTAGCCCGCGGATCAATCTTGAGAGTCAACGGAGTCGTATAAGTCTCTTTTCCGCGCGTCAACTTCACCATGTAATTGCCGGGGATTACGCGCGGACCCACCGTCGCCTCGCCGGCCGCAATGGCCGCCGGAGGGACTCGAGGAGGCTTCAAGCGCATGGCCCATTCGATGCGGCTGATTCCGCGGCGGCTGTTCGCCGGGAGAGTATCCACCAACTCGCCTTTATCGTTCAGGATTTCAATCTTCATGCGTCCAAAGACGTGACGCTTCTTTTGGTAGTAAGTGATCAGCGCGGCGTCCGGGGGGTTCTTTCCAACGAATGTTCCATCGCCTTCTCCATATCCGCCGGAGGCTCCAATTCTCTGCTGCGGCACGCGACCTTGCAGGAACACCGCGTCTTTATCGAGAATCTGAGGGGTCAACTGGCGAAGGGGTGAAATGTCGTCAATGATCCAGATTCCGCGCCCGTGCGTAGCCAATACCAGGTCCGATTCGCGCGGATGCACGACGATATCGCGCACCGGCACATTCGGAAAATCGCCGCCCTTATACTGCGCCCAGTGCTTGCCCGCGTCAAGCGAGATCCAGAGGCCGAATTCCGTGCCTGCAAACAGCAGGTTCGGCGAGACGGTGTCCTCTTTAATCACATGCGCGAAACCCTTAACGCCGCTGTCGGGGCCGATTACCGGGAGCCACGTCCGGCCTGAATCAGACGTCTTGAAGACGTACGGGTTCATGTCACCGAAGGTATGCCGGTCGAAGACCGCATAGGCGGTCGCATCATCGAAGCGGCTGGCTTCCACCCAGGTAGCCCACTCGCCTTTCGCCAGCCCCGGTATGTTGGCCGTCACGTTCGTCCAGGATTTGCCGGCATCGCGAGTCAACTGTATGTTTCCATCGTCTGTTCCGACCCAGACTACCCCGGAAGCTTTCGGCGATTCGCTGATGGAATAGATGGTTGTGTACATCTCGGCAGCGGAGTTATCGACGGTGACGCCGCCGGATTCCTCCTGCTTCTGTTTAGCCGGGTCGTTAGTGGTCAAATCGGGCGAGATACGGCTCCAACTCTGTCCATGGTCGTTAGAACGGAACAGGAACTGCGCGCCGATATAGATCACGTTGGGGTCGTTCGGACTGATGTGTATGGGAGTATTCCAGTTGAACCTGAGCTTCCCTTCCCCGTAGTTCTGCTGGGGCTGGATGCTGCGCGACTCAAGAGTGGTGCGGTTGACGCGAGAGATGGAGCCGCCTTGCGCCTCCACATAGATGTAGTTGGGATCTACCGGGTCGGCGAACGCGAAGAATCCGTCACCACCATATAAGTTCTCCCAGCGGCTGTTGGTGATGCCGCCGGGGTACGCCGAGTCGCCAATCCAGGCGCTATTGTCCTGCAATCCGCCGTAGACGTGATAAGGATCGTGCATGTCGACGCTCACGTGATAGAACTGCGAGATCGGGAGATTCTCAGACTTCAACCACTTATTGCCGCCATCGTGGGAATACCAGACTCCGCCGTCGTCCGTGGTGATGAGCTCGTTGGTGTTGCCAGGGTCAACCCAGACATCGTGGAAGTCGCCATGCGCGCCGCCCCAGATGGAGCTGAAACTCTTCCCGCCGTCGCTACTCATAATGAGGCCGCCGCCAGGTTTGTAAAGACGGTCTTCATCCTTGGGATCGACGATCAAGTTAGCGAAGTAGAAAGGCCGCCACACCATCATCTGGCTGCGGTCGCGTTCTTCCCAGGTCTTCCCGCCATCCGAAGAGCGGAATAAAGCACTTCGGGTGGATTCGATGAGAGCATAGACCACGTCCGGATTGGACGGCGCAGTGGCGACCGCAATGCGGCCCCATGGCTTAGCGGGCAGTCCTTTCGCGGACTTGTCATTTAATTCCGTCCAGGTGACGCCGCCATCCACGGTTTTGAAAAAAGCGCTGCCGCTGGGCGAATCGGGACCCTCGCCGCCCGAACGGAAGGTCCATCCGCGCCTCCGGAAATCCCACAAGCCCGCGTAGAGAACCTTGGGGTCGCGCGAACTCATGGACATCAGGGAACAGCCGGTGGACGCATTGCCGCCCTTCAGAATGTGCGCCCAGGTCTTGCCGCCATCCGTCGTCTTATAGACCCCTCGATCGGTGCTGTCGCTCCAGAGCTTGCCAGGTACGCAGGCGTACACCGTGTTCCCGTCTTTGGGATCGATGAGGATTTTACTGATCCGCTCCGAGTTAGACAGACCCATGTTGGTCCAGTTTTCACCGGCATCGGTGGATTTATAAATGCCGTCCCCGACGGAGGTGCTGTTGCGCGTCCAGGACTCACCGGTGCCAACCCAGACTGTCTTGGCTTCCTGTGGATCGATGGCGACCGCGCCGATAGACTGGACGGGCTGCTTGTCAAAAACCGGGCGATAGTTCACCCCGCCGTTCACTGATTTCCACACCCCTCCACTTGCCGCGCCGATATAAACGGTCAGCCGGCCGTTCTCCCGAGCGGCGGCGAGCGAGGTGACACGGCCGCTCATGGTGGCGGAGCCGATGTTGCGCGCGCCAAGGCCGGAGATGGAATCGGAATCGAATTTGATCTCCTGGGCGGGAAGGAGGGTGAACGAGAGCGCGAAGATGCAGTACGGCAGACCGAGGTGCTTACCCAACCGGGTTGTCATTTCGCGCCTCCAGTCGGGATGGCGAATTGGGTGGGTTGCATAGGGACGTTCAACTCCACTTTCTCTATGGTGAACTTAGTACGGTCCGGGCTGCCCTTCTCGCCTACTTCGATGTCGAACGGAAAGTAGATCCCGTTGACGTCTTCGTAATCGCCGTAGTAGGTTTCCGAGTATTGCACCGTGCCGCGGATATTGCGCTGCGTCTCGATCTTCAGCTCAAGAAAAGAATCCGTGTCGATATAGAAGTAACGGATGTCGCCGTTACTCAGAGTGAGTTTGATTTTGTAACAATCGGTGCCTTCCACCGAGTCATGCCCTTCGAGTTCAGCGCGGTGGTCTTTATTGCGGTAATCGACCAACTGACCGTCCATATCGGCGTCGGTCATCAAGCCCTTCATGTCGTCGGCGGAGAGCAGATCGGGGTCTTTCCGGCCTTCGAATGGCGAGACGCGCCAGCCGGTTTTTCCGTCGAACGCGTCGATTTGACTCATGCCCTGGATGACAACTTCTTCCCGGACGCGGTTGGGGCGCAGGTTCAGTTGGATGAACTTCGCCTGAAAGCTGCCGGCGCTCAGCTTTCCCGTTTCGCGCATGGATTGAACGGCTTTGATTCTGGCCAGTCCGCCACGCGCTTCAAGATTCTTAGCGATAATTTCGTCCACGGTCTGCGCCGAGACCAGCGGCGCGATGAAGGCGGTACAGGCGACAGCGATCCACTTCCCTGACATTTCCAGTTTCCCCCGGTTTCGGTATTGTATCCCGAAGCTCGAAAAGGCCGGAGCAGGCTATTGGTTGGCCGAGTTCCAGTAGGCCTTCTGACCGACGTAGTCGTCGTCTGGCAGATTCGCAAGAATCCGTCGCCGGAGCGAGAGCATATCCACGTCGCCCTGATACTTCCAGATCTGAGTTCCGTCCGGGCCAAGAAGAACGGCGTAGGGCACCGAACCATTCCAGTCCGGGTCGAACACTCTCATCAGTGAATAGCCGTCGGTTGACCCGAACAATAAGTTCCGAGTGGCAACGTGGAGCCGTTCGAGCGCGCTTTGGACGCCCTT
>Ga0182012_10001993_pt1 | contig 22277 bp, 18 predicted proteins | sample 612S2SmetaG_FD_120486 | JGI IMG/M metagenome (GOLD analysis project Ga0182012, IMG submission 120486) | Permafrost microbial communities from Stordalen Mire, Sweden - 612S2S metaG | ecosystem: Environmental > Terrestrial > Soil > Wetlands > Permafrost | place: Sweden: Stordalen | collected... | reverse complement strand
TCTACGCGGAGATCGAGTCGAAGGACGGCATCCTGTGGCGCTCCGACGACGGCGGCGCGACGTGGCGCTGCGTCTCGGCGGACACGATCGCGAACCAGCGCCCGTTCTACTTCTCGCGGCTGGCGGTCGACCCGCGCGATCCGGACCACGTCGTCGCGCTGTCGGTCTATGCCGTCGAGAGCCGCGACGCGGGGCGCACGTGGAAGCGGATCGCGCCGCTGAGCCAGTACGACTACCACGACCTGTGGTGGGCGCCGGACGGACGCCGCATGGCGCTCGCGCTCGACGCCGGCTTGCTGTTCTCGCACGACGGCGGCGCGAACTGGGCGCGGCCGACGAACATGGACGTGGCCCAGGCCTATCGCATCGGTTACGACACGGAGCGTCTGCCGTATCGCGTCTGCGCGGGCCTGCAGGATAACGACACGTGGTGCGGGCCGTCCGACAGCCGCAACGGCGTCGGCGTGCTCGAGCGCGATTGGATCGACGTGCAGCGCGGCGACGGCGGCTTCGTCTGGCCCGATCCTGCCGATCCCGATCTGATCTGGGGCACGACGACGAACCAGGTGCCCGGGCAGGTCGCCGTGTTCGACGCGCGCGCGGTGCAGAGCGTCGACGTCTCGCCCTACCCGCGCGACGTCGGCGGCATGGCCCTTGCAGGCGTGCCGTATCGCTTCAACTGGGTGACGCCGCTCGCGCCGTCGCCGCTCGAACCGGCCGTCGCCTACGTCGGCGCCAACGTCGTCTTCCGCACCGCCGATCGCGGGCGCACGTGGACGGCGATCAGCCCCGATCTCACCCGCGACGACAAGACGCGCCAGCAGGCCTCCGGCGGCCCGATCGAGCGCGACGTGAGCGGCGCGGAGTTCTACGGCACGATCCTCGACGTCGCGCCGTCGCCGCTGCAGAAGGGCGTGCTGTGGGCGTCGACCGACGACGGCCGCGTCCAAGTCACGCAGGACGGCGGGGCGCACTGGCGCGACGCGACGCCGCCGGCGCTGCCGCGCGACGCGCGCGTCGAGACGGTCGAGGCGGGCCGCTTCCAGCCCGGCATCGCCTACGTCGCAGCCGACCGGCACATGCTCGGCGATCGTGCGCCTTACCTGTTCGCGACGGCGGACTACGGCGCGACGTGGCGCTCGATCGCGGCGAACCTGCCGCACGATCAATACGCGCACGTCGTCCGTCAGGACCCGCGCAACGGCGACGTCCTCTACGCGGGGCTGTCTACGTCGCTGTGGTTCTCGCTCGACGGCGGCTCGCGCTGGGAGCCGCTGCGCGCGAACCTGCCGGCCGCGCCGGTCTACGATCTCGGCATCCCACCGCAGGCGAACGACCTCGTCGTCGGCACCCACGGACGAAGCATCTGGATTCTCGACGACCTCGGACCGATCGAGCAACTGGCGGCCGCGCGCGAGCGGCGCCGCTACCTCTTCGAGCCGCGCACGTCGTATGCGTACTACGCGTATCCGCTCGTCATCGTCGGCACCGGCAACGCCGTCGATGCCAACGCATTCGTCGGCCCGAATCCCGACACGGCCTACATTTCGTACTATCTCGAGCGGCCCGCGGCCGCGCCGCTCGCCGTCGAGATCGCCGACGCCTCGGGGCGTACGGTTCGGCGCTTCTCCGGAACGGACGACGACGGCAAGCCGCTCGTGCCGAACGAGGCCGGCGTCAACCGGCTCTCGTGGGACGGCATGGAGGACCCGCCGGTGAAGTGGCGCTCGGCGCGGCCGTGGAACCGCGGCCCCGGCGACGGCGCCGAAGCGCTGCCCGGGCGCTACACGGTGCGGCTACGCGTCGACGAGGCCACGCTCACGCGCGAGTTCGACCTGCGAGCGGATCCGCGCTCGCCGTGGACGCCCGAGCAACTGCAGCAGCGGCATGCGTTCCTCGCCGGCCTGCTGGACGAACTGTCGCAGATCGACATCGCGCTCAACGACCTCGACGCCGACGCCGCGCGGCGCGCGCAGGCGCGCTCGGTCGAGGCCGGCTTCACGTCGTTCCCGGTCAATTCCGAGGACGGTCTGAAACGCCCCGACGGCGTGCGCGAGCGGCTGATCGTGCTGCTGTCGTATCTGGACACGTCGCTGCAGCCGCCGACTGCAGCGCAGCGCGACGAAGCGCGCGCCATCGCCGCGCAGTTCGACGCGGCCATGACGGCGTATCGCGCCTTCCGGCGGCGCTGACCGCCGCCGGCTAGCGGCCGGTCCAGCGCGGCTCGCGCCGCTCGACGAACGCGTCCACGCCCTCGCGGAAGTCGTCCGATAGGTAACAGGTATCGAGCAGGTCCGCGTCCGCGGCGTCGCGGCCGCCGGCCCGCCGGCGGCGCAGGCCCTCCTTTGCGGCGCGCACGGTGAGCGGCGCGTACGAGGCGATCTCGGCCGCCAGCTGCCGCGCGCGCTCGGCGGCCTGCTCGGCGTCGTCGACGACGTCGCGCACGAAGCCGAGCGCCTGGGCGCTGCGCGCGTCGTACAGCCGCGCCGTCAGCAGCATGTCGCGCACCGCCGGCTCGCCGAACGCGTCGACGGCGCGCGCGAGATTGCGGACCGACAGGCAGTTGCCCAGCGTGCGCGCCATCGGCAGCCCGAAGCGCGCGTTGGCCGCCGCGATGCGCAGGTCGCAGGCGCACGCGAGCAGGAAGCCGCCGCCGGTGCAGGCGCCCGCGACCGCCGCGATCGTCGGAACCGGCAGCGCCTCGATCGCCGCCAGCAGCGCTTCCATGCCGCGCTCGTAGCGTTCGCTGTCGGCGGCGCTGCGTAGCGTCTCGAACTCGGCGATCTCGGTGCCCGCGGCGAACGCTCGGCCGCCGGCGCCCCGGAAGACGATGGCGCGGACGCCGCCGCCGGCAGCCAGTTCGCCGCAGAGCGCGTGCAGCCGATCGTACATCCGCAACGTGAAGGCGTTGCGCGCTTGGGGCCGGTTGAAGGTGACGAGCGCCACGCCGTCGTGTACGCTCGCGAGGATCTCGTCCAACGTTTCTCCGTATTTTCACGCGGCGGACCGGGGGCGCGAGCCTTCGCGCTGAAGCAAAGGCACCCTCGTGACGATCCTCGATCTGTTCGACGCCGCGCTCGCGGACCGGGCCGGCCACCTCGCGGTCGACGGCGCGACGTACGATGACCTGCACGCCGGGGCGCTCCGCGTCGCCGGGCTGCTCGAGGACGCCGGCCTGCGGCCCGGCGACCGCCTGGCGCTCTACGTCGAAAACCGCATCGGCTTCGTCTACGCATATCTTGCGGCGCTGCGGCTGGGCGTCGTCGCCGTGCCCGTCAACGTGCTCTACCGGTCGAGCGATCTCGCGCACGTGCTCGACGACGCGGGCGCCGCGGCAGTCGTCACGTCTGCCGGGACGCACGCGCACGTCGCGGCGCTGCCGTGGTCGCCGCCGGCGATCGACGTCGAAGCGATCGAGGCCTGCGCGCGCGACGCCGCGCAACCAGCGCTCGCGCCGGCGCCGGCACCCGGGCCGGCCGACGTCGCCGTCGTCCTCTATACGAGCGGGACGACCGGGCGCTCGAAGGGCGCGATGCTCACGCACGGCAACTTGGCGGCGATCGCGGCGCAGATCGTCGTCGCGTGGCGCTGGAGCGCCGCCGATTCGCTGCTGGTCGCGCTGCCGCTGTTCCACATGCACGGGCTCGGCGCCGCACTCAACGGAACGCTGGCCGCGGGTGGGCGCCTGACCGTGCACCAGCGCTTCGACGCGGCGCGCGTGCTCGGGGAACTCCGTAGCGGCGAATACACGATGTTCTTCGGCGTGCCGACGATGTACGTGCGCATGCTGGAGACTGCGGGAGACGAACCGGTGCCGCCGCTGCGGCTCTACGTGTCGGGCTCGGCGGCGCTCTCGCCGGCCGTGCACGCTGCATTTGGGGCGCGTTTCGGCGCCGAGATCCTCGAGCGGCTCGGGGCGACGGAGTTCGGCTTCGCGCTCACCAATCGCTACGGCGGCCCGCGCGTCGCGGGCTCGGTCGGCGTGCCACCGCCCGGCACCGCCGTCGCGATCGTCGCGCCGGGAACGGTCGACCCGGTCGCCGCCGGCGACACCGGCGAACTGCTCGTGAGCGGGCCCACCGTGTTCGCAGGTTATTGGAACCAGCCGGACGCGACGCACGCCGCGTTCGCGACGACTTCGGACGGCACGCGCTGGTACCGCAGCGGCGACCTCGCGCGTTATTCCGCCGAGGAAGGGGTCTATCGCATCGTGGGCCGGCTCAAGGAACTGATCATCAGCGGCGGCTTCAACGTCTATCCGCGCGAGGTCGAACTCGAGATCGAGCGCGACGAAACCGTGCGCGCGTGCGCCGTCGTCGGCGTCGCCGACGCGGCGCGCGGCGAACTGCCGGTAGCGTTCGTCGAGGCCGGGGCCGCCTTCGACGAGGCCGCGCTGCTGGCGCGGCTGCGCGAGCGCCTCGCGAGCTTCAAGGTGCCAAAGGCCGTCTACGTCGTCGAGGCGTTGCCGCGCAACGCGCTCGGGAAAGTGGAGAAGCAGCGCCTGGCTCCGCCGGGCGGCGCGTGAACGCGCTCTTGCGCCTGCCCGTGCTCGTGCTCGTGCTCGTTTGGGCCGTTGCGGCGCCGGCGCGCGCGGCCGAGTCGACGACCGGCATCATCCTCGGCACGGTGCTGTCCGCCGCAGGCGAGCCGGTCGCGGGGGCGCACGTCTCCGCCGTCTCCGGCTCGGGCCGCTATGCGGCCGACAGCGACGCGCAAGGCCGCTTCGTGATCCTCGGCGTCCTCGCAGATACGTACGTCGTGTCGGTGCAGGCGGCAGGCTTCGAGTCGGTCTCGCACAGCGGCGTGCTCGTGTTGCCCGCCCAGAGCGAGCAGATCCGCTTCACGCTCGCGCGCGCGCTGCGGACGATCGCGACCGTGCACGCAGGCTCCAGCGCGTTCGTCGTCGGCTCGACGAGCGACAGCTTTACCGTCACGGGCGCAGCGGCGCGCGCCACCACTCCGACTGAGAGTTCGTCGGGGCTCGCCAACTACACGGCGGGCACCGTGCAGGGCGCCGTCGCGTCGGTGCCCGGCGTGCAGACCGACGCGTTCGCCAACATCATCCTGCGCGGCGGCAAAGTCGACGACGCCGTCTTCGACTACGACTCGGTACCGGTGCCGCAGGGGCTGATCGCAGAGCCGGGCGGGAACATCGTCGGCGCGCAGCTCTTCACGACCGGCGTCGGCTCGACGACGGTGACGCTCGCGGGCTTCGGCACGCAGGGCGACAACGCGCTCGGCGGCGTCATCGATCAGATCCCGGCAGCCGGAACCTACCCGGGTCGCACGACGCTCGAACTCGGTGACGGCATCGGGCCGCTGTATCAAAACGCCTCGCTGCAGGCCCTGTGGGCCACGCCCGACCTGCGCTGGCGCTACGCCGTCGCGAGCACGTTCGGCAGCGAGTACTTTTCCTACGGCGACGGGAGCACGTTCTACCCGTCCGAGGCGGCGACGTACGGGCTCGCCCTGCAGACGCGCGGCCAGGCGTCGGTCGCCGGCAACGTGCACTACCGGCCGGACCAGCACGACGACGTGTCGTTCGTCGCGCTCTTCGGCGAGGCCAACTACACGCAGTACGGCTCGCCCTACGCGGGCGAGACGTACGGCGCGTTCGACGGCCCGGACACGACGTTTCCGGGCTCGCCCGGTGCCGACGTCCCCGTCACCTTCGCATCGGGCGTGCGCGGCACGTACGACGTACTGAAGGCGCAGTGGGTGCACACCCGGGCGCGGTCGCTGACGCGCTTGCAGGTCTACCAGTCGCAGTTCGGGTCGACGGCCGGCGGCCCGTTCTGGGACGACCTCTCCTTTCCCGACGGCGTGATCTCGCTGGCGGCGCAGCAGGGCGGCCGCCAGTACGGCATCTCCTACGACGTCGACGATCTCACGAGCGACCACCATCACGTGAAGTACGGCGTCGAATACCGCTCGACGACCGCGTTTCTCGATCAGGTCGTTCCGACGGCCGGCGAATACATCGACTCGAACCCGACGTTGCAGTCGTACCTGGCCTACCTGGGTGATACGTGGAGCATGTCGCAGCGCTTCGACGTGACGGCCACGCTGCGGGCCAGCGGTACGAACGTCATCCCGAGCACCGGATCGTCCTACGGCGTCGGGGCGGTCGACCCGCACCTGTCGGCGTCGTACCGCCTCGGCCACGGCATGTCGCTGCGGGCGACGTACGACCAGTCGACGGTCGCGCCGAAGCCCCTTGAGGCCGACCGCACCGACTCGACGAGCCCGGCGCCGTTCGTGCCGCTCGCGCCGGAGATCGGACAGGACCTCTCGTTCTCGCTGGAGGGGGGCGGCCTCACCCAATATCGCGTTTCCTATTACTCGGAGAACGAATCCAACGTCATCGACGTCCTGCCGTACAACTTTCGCGCCTCGGTCCAGTCGGGACAGAGCCCGAACGGCGTCGGCGTCCCGACGAATGCGGGCCTGCTGCGGGCGACCGGCCTCGAGTTCTGGCTCAAGCGCGGCGGCCTAACGCTCGACGCCGGCTACATCAGCGACCACTCCTCGAGCGCCTCGCAGTTCGCGTACAACTCGCTCAATGCGGCCGCCGTCGCGGCCGGCCACCTGTTCCCCGTGGGCTACGTGCCCGACTTCGCCGGCACGCTGTCGTATGAGTTCAAGGGCAAGCACGTGCGCGCGACGCCGGCGCTGTCGTACGAGACGGGCTATCCCTACGGCAACGGCCGCGACACCTGGGTCGTCGACCCGGTCACGCACCGGCCCGTGGCGGTGCCGAACGACAACTTCGTGAATCCCGGCTATAACTATTACTTCCTGCGCGACCCGTCGCAGCCGTACAACGCGGTGGCGAATCCGTACATCGGCAACCTGGGCACGCAGGAGGGCGGCGATCCCAATACGTTGCGGACGCCGCCGCAGACCCTCGTCTCGCTGCACGTCGAGGGCGACCTCGGGCCGCGCCTGACGCTGTTCGCCGACGCCGTCAACCTGCTCGGCGTCGCCACGCCGACGCAACTGCAGGGCAATCCGTACCTGATCGGGCCGCCCGGCTACGCGGGCGGCAATCTCAACTACGCGTGCACTTACGGACAGATTCTCGCCGGCGGCGTGAAGGTGCCGTGCAACGGGACGATCCCGCCGGGCGTGAAGCCGTACCTGCTCGGCAACGGCGTGCCCACCAACGACGGCGTCTCGCAGGCCCTGCCCTGGACCTACGGCCGCGCGGGGTACGTGCCGGAGGGCTACGCGATGGCGCGGTCGGTCCGCGTCGGCCTGCGCTACCGCTTCTAGCGAGGCGCTGGGCGGCGGGTGCCGCCCGAACCGGCAGCGTAAGCCGCGACACGATGAGCAATCCGAAAATCGGCGTCGTCGGCGTGGGCCGCATGGGCGCCAACATCGCGCGGCGCCTGAAGGACGTCGGCTACTCCGTCGTCGCGGTCTACGACGTGCGGCCCGAGGCGGCCGCCGAGGTCGCGGCGGAACTCGGCGCCGAGTGCGCCGCGTCGCCCGCGCGCGTGACGGAACTCGCCGACTGGATCGTCACCGTGCCGACCGACGACGCGTCGATGGAGCGCCTCTTCGCCGAAACCGGCGAGTCGCTATTGACCGGGGCGAGCGGCAAGGTCTTCATCAACTGCGCGACGGTCACGCCGTCCGTGCACGTCGAGGTCGAGCGCCGGGCGCGCGCGCGCGGCGCCGAGACGCTGGAGGCGTGCATGGCCTCCTCGATCCCGCAGGCGCGCAACGGAACGCTGTACCTGATGGCCGGCGGCGAGCGCGCGACCTTCGACAAGGTCCGTCCGATGCTCGAGCAGATGAGCGCCTCGCTGCGCTACGTCGGCGCGGCCGGAAAGGCGGCCCAGGTCAAAGCGCTCGTCAACATGGTCATGAACGTCAATACGGCCGGCCTCGCGGAAGGGCTCGGACTCGGCGACGCGCTCGGGCTCGACCTCGCGATGCTGCGCGACGTGTTCGCCCAGACCGGTGCGAACTCGCGCGTGCTCGAGACCGACGGCCTCGACATGCAGAATCGCGACCACGAGTGTTACTTCTCGGCGGCCCACGCCGCCAAGGACTCGCACATCGCCACGGCGCTGGCGGACGGCGCCGGCCTCGACCTGCCGCTGGCAAAGGCGACGGCCGCGCAGTACGACCGCATGATCGCGCTCGGCCTCGGCGAGCTGGACAAGTCGGGCGTCGCGGAGTTGACCTTCGCATCGCGCCGCGCAAAGGCCTGAGCGTCCCAACCACTACCGACAAGGAGCATCCCATGGCGAAGATCGTCCCCATCATCAGTTCCGACACGGCCGGCCCGCTCGGCGCCGTTCATCTGCCGCGCCTCTGGGCGAAACTCACGCTGCACAATGCCGGCATGCTGCCCGACGGCTACGACTACTGCGGCGCCGGTTTCGATCAGATGACGATCGACGGGCTCGGGCTCGAGCGCGACGGGGTGATCGCCTACGTGCGCGACGAGAAGCCGTCGTACGTGCAGTTCGAGGAGTGGGTGATCGCGCAGAACGGCGGGGCCGTCGCCCGCGCACAAGTCGAGGCGCACAACGCGGCGATCCGCGGCTATAACCACGCCGACGATCTCGCGGCGACGATGCGCGGCGCCTCGGGCCTCAAGAATGCGGCGGTGAAAGACGCCGTCACGCTCAACACGCTCGAAGACCTCGACGAGCTTCACGCGCACGTCAAGGCCTCCTCGTAACGGCGCGATGAGCGGCGCGCGACTGCTGGCGGCGGCCACTCTCACGCTCGCGATCGCCGCGGCGCGGGCGTCCGCCGCGCCGCCGGCAGCACCGCCCGCGCTGTATGCCGCCGGCCAGGCGGCGGCCGGCGAGGGCGCCTACACGGCGTCGTGTGCGGTCTGTCACGGGACGCGCCTCGAAGGCGGCGCCGGGCCGCCGCTGGCCGGCGAAGCGTACGCGACCCGTACCGCGCAGGAGCATGCCAGGGTCGGCGACGTGTTCGCCACCGTCGCGCGCCTGATGCCGCTCAACGCGCCCGCGAGCCTCGGCCCGGACCGCTCCGTCGAGATCATGGCCTACCTGTTGCAACGCAACGGCTACCCGGCGGCCCAGACGCCGCTGACCTACGACGGCGCGCTGCGGTCGGCGGCCGCGATGACGTCGTACGGCGGCACCGCTCCTTAAAGACGGCAGGCGGTCGCGCAAAACGTGCCCCGCGCACGGAGGCTCCGCGCCGCCCGCTGCGAACACTCCCCGGACCTCGCCACCTCGCCGCCTTCAGGAGAGCCAGCATGGACGACAAGAAGAACAACTGGGAGCGCCCGGATTTCGAAGAAGTGCCCCTCGGCGCCGAAGTGACGGCGTACCTCGGCACGGAGCCCAACGTCTAGGCATCGGTAGCCTCGTGAGCGCCGTCGCCGCGCCCGATTTGACCGGCCGGTTGCGGGCGGTCGGCGACGCGCGCTATCACGACAAGCATCCGTTTCACCGCCGCCTGGTGGCGGGCGAACTCACGCCCGACCAGGTGCGCTCGTGGATCGCGAACCGCTACTATTATCAGAAGATCATCCCGATCAAGGATGCGGCGATCCTGTCCAACCTGCCGACCGCCGAGATGCGGCGCGGGTGGATCCGGCGGATCACCGACCACGACGGGACCGCGGCCGCCGGCGGCGGCGGAACCGAGTCGTGGCTCGCGCTCGCGCGGGCCGTCGGCCTGAATGTCGACGACGTCGTCGCCGAACGCGGGGTCGCGCCCGGCACGCGCTTCGCGGCCGACGCGTACGTGACGTTCGCGCGCACCAAGCCGTGGCTCGAGGCCGTCGCGTCGTCGCTCACCGAGCTGTTCGGGCCGCCCGTGATGGCCCATCGCGTCGAGGCGATCGTCGCCAACTACGCGTGGATCGACCGCTCGGCGCTCGCATACTTCGACAAGCGCATCGTGCTCGCACCGCAGGACGCGCAGCAGGCGCTCGGGTGGGTGCTCGAGCACGCCCGCACGCAAGAGGAACAGGCTCGCTGCGTCGCCGCGCTCGAGTTCAAGTGCGACGTCCTGTGGGCGATCCTCGACGCGACCGCACTCGACTGCGGCGTCTTCTCCTGATCGCGTGGACGCAGACGTCCCCGCGTTCGCGCGCGGCGTCCGGCTGAAGCGGCAAGCCGGCGGCGCCATCCTGCTCGTGCCGGAGGGGATCGTCACGCTGAACCCGACCGCCGCGGCCGCGCTCGCGCTCGTCGACGGTACGCGGACGGTGGGCGAGATCGCCGCGACGCTCGGCGACGGCGGCTTCGCCGCTCCAGACGGCGAGATCGCGCGCGACGTGCGCGACCTGTTCGCGCGGTTGCGCGCGCGGCATCTGCTGCGATGAGCGCGCCGCGGCCGCTGTCGCTGCTCTGCGAACTGACGTACCGCTGCAACCTGCAGTGCGCGTACTGCTACAACCCGCTCGACCTCGATGCGTACCGCGACGAGCTCGACACGGCGGCCTGGGAGCGCGTGCTCGGCGAAGCCGCGGCCCTCGGCGTGGTGCAGGTGCACTTCTCCGGCGGCGAGCCGACGCTGCGCAAGGACCTGCCGCAGTTGGTCGCGCGCGCGTCCGCGCTCGGCTGCTACACGAACCTGATCACGCAGGGGACGTTCCTCGACGACCGCGCGCTCGCCGCGCTCGTCGCGGCCGGGCTCGACCACGTGCAGATCAGCATCCAGGCGCCCGAAGAGGCCCTCGCCGACGAGATCGCCGGCACGAAGGTGCACGCGCGCAAACTCGAAGCGATGCGGCGCGTGCTCGCGAGCGACCTCGCACTGACGCTCAACTGCGTGCTGCACCGCGCCAACGCCGATCTGATCGGCGACGTCATCGCGTTCGCGGAGCGCTGCGGCGTGGCGAAGCTCGAGCTGGCCAGCGTGCAGTTCTACGGCTGGGCATTTCGCAATCGCGCCGCGCTGATCCCGACGCGCGAGCAGGTCGAACGCGGCGCCGCGATCGTTGCCGCCGAGCGCCAGCGGTTGCGCGACACGTTAGAGATCGCGTACGTGCTGCCCGACTACTTCGGCACCCGGCCGAAGCCGTGCATGCACGGCTGGGGCCGTGCGTTCATGACCGTCGCGCCGAACGGCCGCGTGCTGCCGTGCCCGGCCGCCGCGTCGATCGCGACGCTGCGCTTCGACAACGTGCGCGACCGGCCGCTCGCCGAGATCTGGGAGAACGGCGAAGCCTTTGCGGCGTATCGAGGCACCGCGTGGATGCCGGAGCCGTGCGCGTCGTGCGAGCGCCGCGAGACCGACTGGGGCGGCTGCCGGTGCCAGGCGTTCGCGCTCGCCGGCGACGCCGGCGCCACCGATCCCGCGTGCGAGCTGAGCCCGCAGCACGCCGTCGTCGTCGCATTGCGCGACGGCGACCCGGCGGCCGTGCCGGTGCCGCGGCGCCACAAGTCCCTCGCCGGCGCGTGATCGTCCGCGTCTTAGGCTCGGCCGCCGGCGGCGGCGTGCCGCAGTGGAACTGTGCGTGTACGAACTGCAACGCCGCGCGCGCGGGCGCCGCGCCGCGCCGCTCGCAGTCGTCGATCGCGGTCTCCGCCGACGGCGACCGCTGGTACCTCGTCAATGCGTCGCCCGACGTCGCGCAGCAGATCGAGGCGTACGAGCCGCTGCTGCCGCGCACCGCGCGCGGAACGCCGATCGCCGGAGCGTTCTTCACGGACGCGAACGTCGATCACCTCGGCGGCCTGGCGGTGCTCCGCCAACAGGGGAGTCATGCGTTCGTGCTGCGCTCGAGCGCGGCGGTGCGCGCGCTGGCCGCCGAGCAGGTCGCGTTTTCCGCGTTCGCGCGCGGGCCGCACCGCTGGGAGAGCGTGCCGCTCGACGGCGGCGCCGTCGCTCCGGTCGATCGCGACGAACCGTTCGGCAGCACGCTCGAAGTGCGCGCGCTGGCGGTGCCGGGCGTGCTACCCGGGTATGCGGGGCGCGTCGCGGCGCCGGGCGCGGTCGTCGCCTATGCGTTCCGCGACCTCCGCAGCAATGCGCGCGCGCTGTTCGCGCCGGTCTTCGCGGCGATCGACGACGGCCTCCGCGCCGAACTGGAGCGCGCCGACGTCGTCTTTCTCGACGGCTCGTTCTACCGCGACGACGAACTTGAGGCGCTGGGCCTCGGCGACAAGCGGGCGACCGCGCTCGGGCACCTGCCCGTCGGCGGCGAAGGGGGGTCGCTGAAGGCGGCCGCCGCACTCGGAGGCCGGCGGATCTTTACCCATCTCAACAACTCCAACCCGATGCTCGACCCCGCCTCGCCGGAGGCCCTGGCGGTGGCCCAGGCCGGGGGCGAGGTCGCCTACGACGGGATGGAGTTCCACCTCTAGGCCGCTGGGGGCGCGGCGTGCGCCCGAATGCATAATCCGCTTCGGAACAGGGCACGAAGCGGGTACGTTTCGAATCTGCCCCCTCCACGAACCACACCGCCGCTCACCCCCAAGGGAAAAACCACCATGCGCCTCGGCGCCCGACTCGCCTTCATGATCGTCTCGCTTGCCTTGGGGACCGCAGCGGCTGCCGACGCGCGCCCCATGCAGTTTTCCGTCGACGGCGTCCGACTCAACGTCACTCGCGCATTCGCCGACGGCATCGTCCTCGGCGGCCAGCACGGCGACGCCACGCAGGAGACCACGGTCCTCGACCGTTCGGGGCAGCGGGCCCTCAGCGTGATCGCCATCCCGTACGGCACGAGGGCGGGCACCGAAAGCGATCTGCCGGTCGCCCGCCGAGGCGAGGCGGCTGCGTATCGCTACGACCTGCACGGCTTCCGCGTCCGCGGCGGCGAGTTCGCGATGCCCGCTCCGGTCATCGACCTCTTCGGCGCCGGCATCTCCGGCGAAGTCTCGGTCCGCCACGAGGACGTCCCCGGCACCGGCGCCTTCGGTCGCGACGTGCTGACCGCGGAGTGGGTCTCCGAGGCGGGTTCGCGCATCTGGATCGTGCGCGCCGTCGAGTTCGCGCCGTCCGGGCGCTCGTTCGACGTGATGCCCACGTTCGTCGAGGGGCTCGGTCAACTCGGCGTGTGGGCCGACGGCTCCGCGCTGGAGACGCCGACGACGGTCCGCAAGGACGTCCTCGCGCAGGGTCCCGAGCCGGCCCCGACCGAGAGCGCCGGGCCCGCGGCCCGCGACGGCGCTCCCGATCAAACGAAGCCGCCCGAGTACGCCGACGGGTGCGATGTAGCCAACTACGACGCAGCGAGCAATCAGACGACCTGGCGCAACTATCTCGGCGCCTCGTTCCGCGGCATTCCCGCCTGCGGCCCGCGCCCCGCCGTCGGCGCGCCGGTCGTGAACGTCGGGTTCTCCCTGGGCGCCCCGCCGCTGGTCGTGCAATTCGAGAGCACCGAGCTCGCGCTGCGCTGGCTCTACCTGGTCCACCACACGCCGCCGTATGCGGGTAACGGCGATCGCCTGTGCGCCAACTACGACGCGGCCGCAGGCGGCCAGCCGCTGCAGCAGGTCGCCAACGACCCGAACGGCTCGGGCAGCCCGCGCCCCGGCGACGTGCTGTGCTACGACACGGGCGGGACCGGCGGGCAAACCTCGGTCGTCACGGCTGCCCACGTAGACGGCTCGGGCCGCGGCTGGGTCGACGTGATGGAACAGAACGCGTCGGCCGGCGGCTTCGCGCGGCTCCCCGTGCTGGACGGCCGCGTGGCGAGCAACTACGGCGGCTACATTGCGGGCTGGCTGACCTCGCAGCGCGCCCGCTAGGCCGGACCTCTCGGGAAACCGCCGGCCGGGCGGCGAAAGGTCGGCTCGACACCGACCAGAGGGAACGAGCACGTTGGCAAAGATGATGGAGCGCCCGTCCGGTCTCGGGGCTCAGGACACGCCCGAGTTCGCCGCACAGCGGGAGCGCTGGAAGGCCAAGTGGTCTTCGCGTACCTCGCGGCGGAGCGAGCCCGGTTCCGGCGCCGTCGACCGCACGATCTCCGATCTGCCGCTCAAGCCGCTCTACGGCCCCGAAGACGTGGCGCACCTCGACCTGGCGCGCGACCTCGCCTTTCCCGGCGAATATCCGTACACGCGCGGCATCCACGCGGGCATGTATCGCGACCGCCTGTGGACGATGCGTCAGTTCGCCGGCTTCGGCAACGCCAAGCAGACCAACGAGCGCTACCACTTTCTGCTCGCCCAGGGCCAGCACGGCTTGTCGGTCGCGTTCGACATGCCGACGCTGATGGGCTACGACTCCGACGCGGCCCAGGCCCGCGGCGAGGTGGGCCGCTGCGGCGTCGCGATCGACTCGCTGCGCGACATGGAGCAACTGTTCGCCGGGATCGACCTCGGGAAGATCACGACGTCGATGACGATCAACGGTCCGGCGTGCATCGCGCTCGCGCAGTACGTCGCGACCGCCGAGGCTAAGGGCATCCCGCGCGCCAAGCTCGGCGGCACGATCCAGGCCGACATCCTCAAGGAGTACATCGCGCAGAAGGAGTGGATCTTCCCGCCGCGTCCGCACGTGCGGATCATCGTCGACATGATCGCGTTCTGTACGCAGCAGATGCCGAAGTGGAACACGATCTCCGTCTCCGGCTACCACATCCGCGAGGCCGGCTCGACCGCCGTCCAGGAACTCGCATTCACGCTGGCCGACGGCTTCGCGTACGTCGAGGCCGCGATGAAGGCCGGGCTCGACGTCGACGCGTTCGCGCCGCGCCTGTCGTTTTTCTTCAACTCGCACGTCGACTTCTTCGAGGAGATCTGCAAGTTCCGGGCGGCCCGGCGGATTTACGCGCGGCGGATGCGCGAGCGTTACGGCGCGAAGGACGAGCGCTCGTGGACGCTACGCTTCCACACGCAGACGGCCGGCTGCAGCGCCACGGCCCAGCAGCCCGAGAACAACATCGTCCGCGTCGCCTACGAGGCGATGGCCGCCGTGCTCGGCGGCACCCAGTCGCTGCACACCAACTCGATGGACGAAGTGCTCGCGTTGCCGACGGAAAAGTCCGTCGAGATCGCGCTGCGCACGCAGCAGGTGCTCGCCTACGAGACCAACGTCACCAACGTCGCCGATCCGCTGGGGGGCTCGTATTTCGTCGAGGCACTGACCGACGAGATGGAGCGCCAGGCCGAAGCGTACTTCGCGCAGATCGAGGAGTTCGGCGGCGTCGTCGAGGCGATCGAGGCGGGCTTCTTCCAGCAAGAGATCGCCGACGCGTCGTACCGCTATCAGCGCTCGCTCGAAACCAAGGAGCGCATCATCGTCGGCGTCAACGCCTTCGAGCGCGACGACGAGCGTCAAGAGATCGACCTCCTCAAGATCCCCAAGGAGATGGAGGAGAAGCAGGCACGCGACGTGCAGGAGGTGCGCGCGGGCCGCGACGGCGCGCGCGTCGCGCAGACGCTGGCGGCGCTCAAACGCGCGTGCTCCGACGAGCGCATCAACGTGATGCCGCCGCTGATCGACGCGGTCAACGCGCTCGCGACCGAGGGCGAGATCGTCGACGCGATGGTGGAGGTCTACGGGCGCTATACCGAGCGCCCCGCCTTCTAAGCGCGTTTCCGATGGACGACCGCGTCGTCGGCGACCACTGGGAAGCCAACGCCGCGGCCTGGACGACGCTCGTCCGCGCAGGCTATGACGTGTTTCGCGATCTCGTCAATACGCCGGCGTTCCTCACGATGCTGCCCGAAGTCGACGGGAAGCGCGGCATCGACATCGGGTGCGGCGAGGGCGCGAACACGCGAACGGTCGCCCGCCGCGGCGCCCGGATGACGGGCATCGACATCGCCCCCACGTTCATCGGGGCGGCGCGCGAGGCGGAGCGGGGCGAGCCGCTCGGCATCGAGTACGTGCTCGCGAGCGCGACGGCGCTGCCGTTCGAGGACGCCGCGTTCGACTTCGCGACGGCGTTCATGAGCCTGATGGACGTCGCCGATTTCGAGGGCGCGCTGCGCGAGGCGGGCCGCGTGGTCGCGCCGGGCGGCTTCCTGCAGTTCTCGATGATGCACCCGTGCTTCGGCGCGGCGCCGCGCGTGCGCGACGAACGCGGCGAGGTCGAGAGCATCGTCGTGAGCGATTACTACGACCGGCGAGAGTTCGTCGAGGAGTGGACGTTCAGCGACGCTCCCGGCGCTACGGCGCTGCCGAAGTTCCGGATCCCCTACTTCCACCGCAGCCTGGCCGACTGGTTCGACGCGGTCGCGGCGGCCGGGTTCGTCGTCGAGCGGCTGGCCGAACCGCGGGCGTCCGACGAGGCGATCGGGCGGGCCCCGCGCCTGGCCGCCATCCGCCACATCCCGCTGTTCATGATCCTGCGCTGCCGCAAACCCTGACCCGGGAGGCGCGTTCTAGGGCGTAACCGGAGGTGTTGACATGGCCAAGACGTCGCCGCTCGACTTGACCTCGCTGCTCGGGCGCTTGCGCGAGGGAGTCTCGCAACGCGTGAGCCCGTTGCCGAACGTCGCCTCGAAGCGCACGCGCGAGCTCGCCGGGCGCGTCCGCGGCGCCAAGGGCGTCGTCTCGGTCTGTCCGTACTGCGCCGTGGGCTGCTCGACGATCGCCTACGTCTCGGGCGACGGCAAACTGCTCGACGTCGAGGGCAACCCGGACAGTCCGATCTCGGGCGGGCACCTCTGCCCGAAGGGTTCGGCCATCTTCGGGCTGACCGTCAACCGCGAGCGCTGGACCACGGCGAAGTACCGCGCGCCGTTCTCGACGCAGTGGGAGGACAAGCCGCTCCCGTGGGTGCTGGACCGCGTGGCCGAGCGCATCAAGGAGTCGCGCGAGCGGACGTTCGTGCGCGAGACGCCGGACGGCAAGCGCGTCAACCACACGCTCGGCATCGCCACCCTCGGCGGCGCGACGTTCGGCATCGAAGAGAACTATCTGCTGGCGAAGTTGACGCGCAGCCTCGGGATCGTCTCCGTCGAGAACCAGGCCCGAATTTGACATAGCTCGACGGTGCCCGGTCTGGGCACCTCGTTCGGTCGCGGCGGCGCGACGACGTTCGTCCAGGACCTCCGGAATGCGGACTGCATTCTGATCGAGGGGTCCAACTTCGCCGAGTGCCACCCGGTCGCGTTCCGCTTCGTCATGGAGGCCAAGGAGCGCGGCGCCACCATCATCCACGTCGACCCGCGGTTCACGCGCACGTCGGCCGTCGCCGACGTCTACGCCCCGATTCGCAGCGGCTCGGACATCGTGTTCCTCGGGGCGATCGTCAATTGGCTGCTGACCAACGAGCGCTATTTCCGCGACTACGTCGTCGCCTACACCAACGCGTCCTACCTCGTGCGCGAGGACTTCCAAGATACCGAAGACCTCGACGGCCTGTTCTCGGGGTGGCAGGAGTCCGGGACGTACGACGTGTCAACCTGGGCGTTCGAGACGGAGGCGGTCGCGCGTCACGACGGAACGGGCGACGTGCAGGTGCCCAAGCGCGACGAGACGCTCGGCCATCCGCGCTGCGTGCTCAACGTCATGCGCCGGCACTTCGCCCGCTACACCGCCGAGATGGTGGAGGACGTCTGCGGAACGCCGCGCGACCTCTTCCTGCAGATCTGCAACCTGCTCGCAGACAACAGCGGGCGCGAGCGCACCACGGCGTTCGCCTACGCGGTCGGCTGGACGCAGCACACGGTCGGCGTGCAGTACATCAGGACCGCGTCGATCGTGCAGACGCTGCTCGGCAACATCGGCCGCCCGGGCGGTGGCATCATGGCGCTGCGCGGCCACGCGAACATCCAGGGCGCGACCGACATCGCCACGCTCTACGACCTGCTTCCGGGCTACCTGCCGATGCCGTCGGCACTGCGCGACGAGCAGACGCTCGGCGCGTACCTCGCGACGAACCGCAAGCCGACCGGCTGGTGGGCCAACATGCCGAAGTACGTCGTCTCGCTGCTCAAGGCGTGGTACGGCGACGCCGCAACGGCGGCCAACGATTACTGTTACGAGTACTTGCCGCAACTGACGGGCGACCATTCCACGCTGCCGACGCAGGTCGCGATGAAAGACGGCCGCGTCGAAGGCTACGTCGTCATCGGTCAGAACCCGGCGTCGTCCGGCATGAACGGCGAGATGGCGCGGGCGGCCATGGCCCAGTTGCAGTGGATGGTCGTACTCGACGCCTACGAGACGGAGACGGCCTCGTTCTGGCGCCGCGAGGGAAGCCGGCCCGAGGAGATCGGGACGGAGTGCTTCTTCATTCCGACGGCGACCGTGCTCGAGAAAGAGGGCACGATGACGAACACCAATCGGCTCTTGCAGTGGCACGACAAGGCCGTCGAGCCGGCCGGCGACGCCGTCTCCGACCTGTACGTCTTCCACCAGCTCGGCCTGCGCTTGAAGTCGCTCTACGCGGGCTCCGACGATCCGAAGGATCGTCCGCTGCTCGACCTGACGTGGAGCTACGAGCACGAAGACGAGCGCGAGCGGCTGCGCGGCGAGCCGTCGCCGCTAAAGGTGCTCTGGGAGATCAACGGCTACGCCGTCCGGCCGGGCATGCGCGGCGACGAGTGCAGGCACGTCGTATCGTTCGCCGACCTCAAGGACGATGGCACCACCGCTTGCGGCGGTTGGATCTACGCGGGCGTGTGTCCCGACGCGCATACGAACCGGGCGCGCAACCGCGACGGTGACGAGGGGACCTCGCTCGAGTGGGGCTTCGCGTGGCCTGCGAACCGGCGCATGCTCTACAACCGCGCCTCCGCGGACCCGGCCGGCAAGCCGTGGAGCGAGCGCAAGAAGTACGTGTGGTGGGACGACGAGTTAGAGCGCTGGACCGGCGTCGACGTGCCGGACTTCCCGGCCGGCAAGGCGCCGCAGACGCAAGCGTTGCCCGGCGCCGCCGGCATCGATGCGCACTCCGGGGCCGACCCGTTCATCATGCAACTGGACGGCCGCGCGCAGCTCTTCGTCGCCGGCGCGCTCAAGGACGGCCCGCTCCCCGCCCACTACGAGCCGGTCGAGTCGGTCATGGAAAATCTCGTCTACGCACAGCAGCACAACCCGACCCTTCGCGAGTGGCGCCGCCGCGACAACGCGGAAAACCCGGCGCAAAGCGCGCAGTATCCCTACGTGCTGACGACCTACCGGCTGACGGAGCAGTCGGGGATCATGACGCGCTACGTGCCGTGGCTGGCCGAACTGCAGCCGGCGCTCTTCGTCGAGATCGATCCCGATCTGGCGGTCCGCAAGGGCATCCGTAACGGCGAGTGGATGACGGTGCGCACGGCGCTGGGCGAGATCGAGGGACGGGCGCTGGTCAGCGGGCGGATGCGTCCGCTGCGGATGGGGGGCGGCCGGCGCGTCCATCAGGTGGGCGTGCCCTATAACTTCGGGTCGCTCGGGTTTGCCACCGGCGATTCCGTCGGCGACCTCGTGCCGCTCGTGATGGACCCGAACGTCTCGATCCACGAAGCCAAGACGATGACCTGCAACGTGCTGCCGGGCCGCCGCCGCGCGCGCGGCAGCACCGCCGCCGACCGGCAAGTGCCGGGCGATCAGCGCACGCAGGCCGGGGAATCCACGGCGCGAGGAGTAGAAACGCTTGACGGGAGGACGACGACATGACTTCGAGCCCCGGTCAGAACCGCTGGGCCATCGCAGGCGCCGGCACCGTCGTGATGGTCTGCCTCGGCACCGTCTACTCGTGGAGCATCTTCACGCGACCGCTCATCGCGAGCCAGCACTGGTCGAACACGGTCACGACCTGGGCGTTCGCGATCGCGATCTTCACGCTCGGCATCGGCGCCGTCGTCGGCGGCCGCTGGCAAGACCGCGTCGGGCCGCGCACCGTCACGATCGCGGGCGTGATCCTGTGGGGCGTCGGCAACCTGCTCGCCGGCCTCGGCACGCCGTCGTTCGGAGCGCCGTGGCTCTACATCACCTACGGCGTGATCGGCGGCTTCGGCAACGGCATGGCCTACATCACGCCGGTCGCGACCGTCACGAAGTGGTTCCCCGACAAGCGCGGCCTCGCCAGCGGCATGGTCGTCATGGGTTTCGGGCTGGGTGCGTTCTTCTATAACCAGATCGTCACGCGGCTTGCGTCGTTCGCGATGGCGGCGAAGCACGCGACGGCCTACATCGCCGCCAAGGACGCGGCGGCCAAGGCGGGGACCGCGTTCGATCCCTCCACTCTGCCGCCCGACGCCTCGGTTACGTCTGCGGATACCGCCGCGATCTTCGCCGTCTTTCTCGTCTCGGGCATCGTCTTCGTCATCGTCGGCGGCCTGTGTGCCGCGCTGCTGTCCAATCCGCCGGAAGGCTATTCGGTGCCGGGCGCCGTCGCCGGCGCCGCGCAGAGCGGCCGCAACTTCACGCCCGGCGAGGTGCTGCGCGTGCCGCAGTTTTATCTGCTGTGGCTGATGCTGTTCCTCAACGTGACGGCGGGCATCCTCATCATCAGCAATGCCGTGCCGATCTATAGCGATCTCACCGGCGCTACGGCGGCGGTCGCCGGCGCGGTCTATGGGTTCCTGGCGGTCTTCAACGGCTTGGGCCGGTTCTTCTGGGGCGCCGTGTCCGACCGCCTCGGACGCAACCGGACGTACGTGCTCATCTTCTTGATCCAGGCGAGCGTGTTCTTCGTCCTTGGGAGGCTGCACGATTTCACGGCGGTCGGGATCTGCTTCGCCGTCGTGTTGCTGTGCTACGGCGGCGGCTTCGGCACGATGCCGTCGTTCAACGCGGACTACTTCGGCACGAAGTACATGGGCGCCAACTACGGCATGATCATCACCGCGTGGGGCGTTGCGGGGCTCGTGGGCCCGCTGGTCGCGGCGTTCGTCAAGGACCGCACCGGCTCGTTTACCGGCGCGCTCGTGCCCGTCGCGATCATGTTGCTCGTCGCTGCGGTGCTGCCGTTCGTCACGAGGAAACCTGCCGTGCTGGCCGCCGTGGCCGCGACGTAACCGGGTGGCAGCGGGCTTCTTCACCGACACGACGCTCTGCATCGGCTGCAAGGCCTGCGAGGTCGCCTGCAAGCAGTGGAACGAGTTGCCCGCCGACGGCTACGCCTTCTCGGGGAACTCGTACGACAACACGATGGCGCTCGGCGGCACCACCTGGCGGCACGTCGCGTTCGTCGAACAGCCGGCGCCGCCGAACGCGCCGCCGACGGCGAGCCGCTGGCTGATGATGAGCGACGTGTGCAAACACTGCACGCACGCCGGCTGCCTCGAGGCCTGTCCCACGGGCGCGATCATGCGCAACGAGTTCGACGACGTCTTCATCCAGCCCGACGTGTGCAACGGCTGCGGCTACTGCGTGCCGTCCTGTCCGTTCGGCGTGGTCGACCTCATCGGCCAACGCGGGCAGACCGGCGAGCGCTTCGCGTCCGACGGGCGCACCGGCAACGACGCCCTGCAGCATACCGGCGGCGTGGCGGGTAAGTGCACGCTGTGCTACGACCGCCAGCGCATCGGCCTCGAGCCGGCCTGCGCGAAGGCGTGCCCCACGGACTCGATCCAATTCGGCGACGTCGCGGAACTCAAAGCGCGGGCGCGCTTGCGCGTCGCGTCGCTGCGCGAGCGCGGCGTGGACGCGCGGCTCTACGGCGTCGACGAGACGACGTCCGTCGGCGACCTCAATGCGTTCTTTCTGCTCACCGATCGGCCCGAAGTCTACAACCTGCCGGCGCGGCCCGTGCTGCCGTCGACGCACCAGGCCGCCGGCTACGTGACGGGGGCGCTGGCCGCCGTCGCGATGGGCGTCGTCGCGGCCTTCGTGTTCGGGCGCGACCGCTGATGCGCCAGAAAAAACTCGACCTCGGCTACCTCTCGCCGGACGCCTCGCAGCGCGGGGCCTCGAGCGGAGCCGAGGACGCGCCGAAGCCGGCCGGCTACTACGGCGAGTCGCTGCTCAAGAAGCCGCACTGGGGCTGGAACGTCGTACTATATCTGTTCCTCGGGGGCGTCATGGGCGGCTCGTCGAGCATCGTCGTGCTCGCGAGTGAACGCGATCCCGGCGAGCGCAAACTGTCGCGCAACGGGCGCTACGTGGCGCTCGCGCTGTCGGCGGCTTGTCCGGTCATCCTGATCTCGCACCTCGGCAGGCCCGAGCGCTTCCTGAACATGCTGCGCATCGTCAAGCTGAAGTCGCCGATGTCGCTTGGGGTGTGGGGGCTCGTCGCCTACGGCAACGCGGCGCTGCTGTCGGCGTTGGCGCAGGCGGGCCGCGACGGGGTGCTGCCGCGCTGGACGCGCCACCTCGCGCCGCGCCCGTTCGCCGACTTTCCGCTCGCCGTCTTCGGCTCGTTCATCGCGAGTTACACCGGCGTGCTGATCAGCGCGACGGCCGTGCCGCTCTGGGCCAAGGGCAAGCGGCACATC
>Ga0182012_10001991_pt1 | contig 22282 bp, 15 predicted proteins | sample 612S2SmetaG_FD_120486 | JGI IMG/M metagenome (GOLD analysis project Ga0182012, IMG submission 120486) | Permafrost microbial communities from Stordalen Mire, Sweden - 612S2S metaG | ecosystem: Environmental > Terrestrial > Soil > Wetlands > Permafrost | place: Sweden: Stordalen | collected... | reverse complement strand
GATCGACGCGGTCCAGGCGGGAACGCCGAGAATTCGGCTTCCCGGGGAAACGCCCACGATGCCGAGCGCGCCGGGGTCGGTGATATCGGTTTTCTCGTAGCCGGCCCCGACCGTGATTTGCAGGGCGCGGGTGATGTGCCCCGCAATTTCGATCTCGCCGCCATTGATCGTGGCGGCATTCCCATTGATGGTGTAGTAGGCACCGCAGGGCAACGCGACCTGTTGCTGCAGATTTTTCCAATTGATGCGAAACGCGGCGGCGGAAATCAGCAGGCCGGGATTCGGCACTTGGATTTTCGTACCGACCTCATAGCTCCAGAGCGTGTCTGACTTGAGCTGCGTAAGATCGTTGATCGGCAAATTGGGCGCGGCACAGAACGGCGCATAGGTTTGCGCGCCGCCCGCTCGAAAGCCCTTGGACGCGCTGGCATAGACCATAGCGTCGCTCGTGGCCTGATACGACAACGCAACCTTCGGGCTCACGCCTTTCTGGCGATTGGTGACGGGTACGACGGGTGTCAGGCCGAAGTTTTGAAATCCGTCGGCGGTGTAATCCGCTTCCTGGTTCAGCCAATATTGACGGGCGCCGACCGTGAGGTTGAATTTCTCCGAGAGCTTGTAATAGAGCTCGCCGAACAGCGAGTAGTCCTTCTGCAGGATGGGCAGACTGTCCGTCCAAAGCAGGTCATTCGGCCAAGGGCCGACGACCGCATTGTTTGCCGTCGCGGCCACCAGTCCTTCGGCATAGGTTGGCGGTATGTACTGTTTGCTATGTGTTCGCGCGTAAAATAGTCCTGCCGTCCCGCTCAGACCATGAATGGGCTCGAAGGATATGCGCATTTCCTCGGTGAGTTGATCGTGAAAGCGCTCGCCGTCCCACAGGAAGGGTTGCGCCGGCAGCGAGCTGACGCCGTAGTAGCCGTTGAGGATCTGCTGCGTTCCGTACGTCGAGTCCTCGACGTCCCGAGTATGGCGATAGAAAAAGCTGCTCGATGAAACGAACATCCACCCTGGACCCGTGTATTGCAGGTCGAGCGAGGGCAACGCCCAGACGTCGCTGGCGTGAGGCTGAACGTCGAATGCACGATTGAGCGTGTAGTCAGGCGTAAAGGATGGGAGCGGGCCAAAGGTTGCCGGAAACCCGTGGTCCTCGGTATTTTGAAACATCACCCGGAGGCGCGCTTCGAACTGATCCGTGACCTTCAACAGCGCAGCCATCGAACCGCCATAGCTCATCACGGCTCCCTGATTGCCGACGCTGGTCCGGGGCACCGCAAGGAAAGGGTCCGTGACCGCAGGGCTGGTGGGCTCGGGGAAGGTGCGGGTGAGGTAACCGGCATCGTGATTGGCGAAAAGCACCACCCTGAGCGCGAGCTTGTCCGGGGACAAAACGACGTTGCCGATGACGCTGCCGCCGCCATCGGCGCTTCCACCGCCCGAGGTCACGCCGGCCTGCGCCATGTATCCGATGGTGTCGTCGGCGAGGTTCGGCTTCTTGGTGATCAACCGGACGTTGCCGCCCAACGAGCTCTCGCCGAACAGCGTTCCCTGCGGGCCCTTCAGCACTTCGATATCGGCGATGTCGAGCACCCGGGGGTCGAGCGAGCTCGGCACCGGCGTATCGTCAATGTAAAAGCCCGTCGCGCCGGAGGTTCCAACGACGTTTTGCCCGGTGATGCCGCGAATGGCCACGGTCCGCGCTTCGCTGATGCCCTCGGGCCCCGAGCCGTAGGTGAAGGAAATATTGGGGACCTTGGTGGCGTAGTCGTTGAACGACTGGATGTCGTAGTTCTGGATCGTGGCCGACGTGAAGACGGTGATGCTTTCGGGCACCTGGGCCAAGGACTCATCTCGCTTGCGCGCCGTCACGATGATGTCCTGCAAATTCGACCCCGAGTCCGCCGCCGGAGCGACCGTGCCTTGCGCGCAAGCAGCCCCCGGATCCAAAGCCGAACCGCACAGCGCGAAAGCCCCCAATAGGCGCGCAAGAGCACCGACATGATGCAGGGCGGGGGCTTCGGGATGATCCGAAGGAGCCGCTGCGGACGCCCGCGGCCGCTCCGCCGGCGCCTCGGCGCCCGAAGCGGGGGCCGCGTCCTCGGCGATCGTGATGGTGTGCGGATTGACGAAGCGAAAGCGCAAGTGCGTATTCGCAAGCAGGCGCCGCAAGGCTTCTTCGGCGCTCAACGCACCCTTGAGCGGCACACTGTACAGCCGCGCGACGACCTCCGAGGAGAAGAGAATCTCCATTCCCGATTGTTGAGCGAGATCATTGAGCGCGTCGGCAAGCGGTTCGGCGGGAATATCGAGGGCATACGTCCCCGCCGTTTTGGCGTCTTGCGCCCCCGCCGGGCTCGACAACACGAACATTCCGACCACATAAAGCAACATTGCGCGAACGCCCATCGCACTCCCCCTCGTTGACACGCCCAAGCAGCTCGTTCACAGAGAAGTGCGCCGGTTGCCGGAAACCCGGTACTCTAATTTCGAGTACCGGGTTTTTCTCGAGAAGCACACTACATACCACCTATGCTGTCGGATCGCCTCAACCTGCATGCCGCGCGATTGGCCCAGAGCGCCTTCAGCGAGCATTCGGCCGTTCTCCGGCGCTTTTTGACGAGCCGCGTCGGCAACATCAACGACATCGACGACCTCGTTCAAGAGGTCTTCACGCGGCTGCTGCGCGTGCGCGATACGGAGTTGGTCCGTGATCCCCTCGCCTACCTATTCGGAATCGCGGCCAATGTCGCGCGTGAGTTCCTGCAGCGGCGCTATCAGGACAGCGTGATTTTCGACTCCGAAGTGGCGGACAGGACCCCGGCAGATCATGAGCGTCTGACGGAGGGCGGCGTCGCCGAGCGCGTCGAATTGAGAGATCAGCTGAATCGCGCCTTGATCAAGCTGCCACCCACCCATCGGCTGGTGATATTGCTGGTCAAACGCGACGGCTTGTCCTATGCAGAGGCTTCCCACACCACGGGGCTGTCGGTCCACACCATCGAAAAGTACCTGGTTGAAGCGCGAGCGCTGCTTCGGCTGATGCTCGCCGGCAAGGAACGGCGCCCATGACTGACTACGATGCCGACCTCGAGAAACTGGTGGCGCGCCGCGCGTCGCGATGGATCGAGGAACTGCAGGAGGGCACGCCGCAAGAACGCTCGGCGTTCGTCGCGTGGCTCAAGGAATCCCCGGCTAACGTGCGCAACTTTTTGCTGCTCTCGATGATCGATCAGTCTCTCGAGGACGTCGATCCGGAGCGATCCCATGATGTCGACGCGTTGCTCGCGACCCTCGATCCTGCGGTCATCGAGCTGCCTCGGTTGCAGACGAGGCCGGTGATCACGAAGCCCCGGCGCCCCCGATGGATCGTCGCGCTCACTGCCGCGGCCGCGTGCGTGATCGGCGGCTCGGCAATCGCGTGGTACATGAGGGACCATCGCGAACCCGCATGGCGGGTCTTCGAGACGGCCACGGGAGAGCAGCGCGCCTTCGAGCTCGAGGACGGATCCTTGCTCCATCTCAACACGCACTCGAGGGCGGCCATCCATTTCTCGGCAAACGGCCGTGACGTGCGCCTCCTGGAGGGTGAAGCCTTGTTCCGGGTTCAGCACGATGCCGGGCGGCCGTTCCGCGTGTATACCCAGGAGGCCGTGATTCAGGCGATCGGCACGCAATTCAACGTGTACGAACGTCCACAAGGGACCAGCGTCGCGGTGATCGAGGGCCGGGTCGATATTGAACCCACCGCTGCGGCACCCCGCGTGATTGCAGGCGCCCGACCGTCGAGTTCTTCGGCGAACCTCCCGGCGTCGCGCGGACGGATCGTGCGCTCGAGCGAAGAGGCGGAGATCAGCCACCAAGGCGAGGTCAGCGTGCACGCTGACCCCGACGTGGCGAACGCCGTCGCCTGGCAAAAACGACGCTTGGTGTTCCGTCAGCAAACGCTCGAATTCATCGCCGCGCAATTCAATCGCTACAGCCGCAAGCAGATTCGCATCGAAGGCGCCGGCATCGCCAATCGGGTTTACACCGGCGTCTTCGACGCGGATGACGTGGACTCATTTGCGCAAGCGCTCGCCAGCGATCCGAGGCTCGGCGTCGAGGAGAGCGCGCAATCGATCGTGATCACGTCCCGATGAGGTATTCATGCGAACCATAGAACGGCTGTTACGAGCTGCCGCCCTGTCGGCAGCCTTCTGCGGTTGCGCGGCTGCCGCGCCTCGCGATCCGCCGGTACCGCAGCGCTCGGCGCCGCGCCCCGATCTCATTCTGACGAACGGCGTGATTCATACGCTGGACTCGGCCGCACCCGTTGCCCGCGCCGTCGCCGTGGCGCAAGGCCAGATCGTCTATGTCGGCGACGACGCCGGCGCCTTGGCGATGCGCACCGCCAAGGCGCGCTTGATCGACTTGCAAGGAAAAGCGGTGCTTCCCGGACTTGCGGATGCGCATCTTCATCCCGCCCTCGGCGAATTTCTCAATTACCGCCTGTGCAATGCGCGCGCTTTCAACCTCGAGGACGGATTCGCCAAAGTTCGACAATGCGCGACAACGGCTCCGCCGGGTGATTGGGTGGTGGCCTATGGCTGGTATGACTTGGACAATCCCGCTTTTGATACCGTGACCCGTGCGCAGCTCGACGCCTTGGTCCCGACCCGCAAGCTCGCGATCATCTCCAAGGACTTGCACACGGTTTGGGCGAATTCGAGGACGCTCGCGGAATTCGGCATCGGCCGGGACACGAAGTCCCCGGCAGGCGGCGATATCGTGCGAGATCCAGCCACCGGCGAGCCCACCGGGGAGCTCATCGATGCGGCCGGCATGGCGGTTTGGGACCGGGTTCAGCACCATTCCCCCTACTCGATATCGACTGCCGAGCTTCTCGAGGCGGCGATGGCGCATCTGAACAGTTTCGGCATCACCTCTGTTTTCGATGCGTTCGCCGACGAGGATGCGGCGACCGCCTACCATGCGCTCGATACCCAAGGAAAACTCACGGCGCGGGTCTCGCTGGCGTCCCCCGTGCTTCCGGGAAACTACCGTACTCAGGTTGCGTTCATCGCCGCCCATCGCACCGCCTGGCAATCGAGCCACGTGCGGCTCGATTACATCAAGGCGTTCGGCGATGGGAATCCGGAGGTGGGCCTGAGCAGCATCCTGAACCACGACGGGCCGCCCGAAACCGCCACCCCCGGCTACTACACCGACGCGCAAATGCACGAGCTCGTGTCGATCGCGGAATCGGCCGGCTTGAGCATTTACGTGCACGTGATCGGAGACGGCGCTGCACGCCAAGTGCTCGACGCCGTCGCCGCGGCGCGTCAGGCAACCCCTGTGACCGAACGTCGCCATACGCTCACGCATTTGTGTTGGGTGGCCGACGCCGATCTGCCGCGCTTCAAGGCGATGAACGTCATCGCGAACATCCAGGAAGGCTGGCTCGCGCCGGCGGCTTTCGGGGGTCCGTCGGGGTATGACTACGCTCGAAGCACCGCTGCCGGGCCCATCGGACCGTGGCTCGCGGGTCGATTGATGCCGTATCGCGCGCTGCGAGACGCGGGCGCTCGCCTCGCGTCGGGGAGCGATTGGTTCTACACCGAAGAGAACCCCTGGTTTGCGATGGAAGCCGGCATGACCTCGAAAGACCCGGGGGGCGCCAACAAACAGGCCATGCTTCCCAACTACACGTTGGATTTCGCGACCCTCATCGCCGCGCGTACATCAGGCGCCGCGTATCAAATGTATCGGGAAAATGAGACGGGCATGATTCAAGTCGGGAAGCGAGCCGATTTGATCGTGGTGAATCAGGATCCGTTCACCCGGGCCCCCGAGGAGCTTCACAAAACCCAGGTACTGATGACCTTTCTCGACGGAAAGATGATCTATCAGCGGCGGTGAGGGCGCCCGAACGCCTGTTCACCATCCCTACTTGGGCACGAATTCCTTCGGTTTCTCCGACCCCTCGCCGAAGAAGAACTTTTCCATCTCCTTGACCAGGAACGCCCGCGCCTTGGGCTCGATCGGCGTGAGGCGGTTCTCGTTGATCAGCATGGTCTGGTGGGCCACCCACTGCGCCCACGCGTCCTTCGACACGCTGTCGTAGATCCGCCGGCCGAGATCGCCCGGGTACGGCAGATAATCGAGGCCCTCGGCCTCGCGCTTCAACACCACACATTGCACACGTCGCGCCATGGGTGAAGTTTAGCCTAAGCGCGCGCGCCGGTGCGCAACCGCGCCAAGAGCGCCTGAATCGGCTGCGGCAACCCGACCTTGGGGGGCGCCTCGAGCGCATACCAAAGCCGCCCCTCCCCCTCCCGCACGCTGAGGCTTCCGCTCATCCCCGCCGCACAGCGCACCCGCAACGGATGCAACCGCAAATCGAAGTGGGTAAACGCATGCTCGATCGGGGCGAGCGCCTCGCTCGACTCAAGGTCCCCGAGTTCCCGCCGGCACCAGGCGAGTGCGTCCGACTCGCTCTTAAACTCGGGCGGCGACCAGAGCCCGCCCCAGATGCCGCTCGCCGGCCGCCGCTCGAGCAGCACGGAAAGCGCCGCCTGCGTCCCGCTCTCGGCGATGAGCAGCACCGCTTCCCGGGCCTTCCTCGCGCGCCGCGGTTTCGCGCCCGGGAGCGCCGCCTGGCGCCCATCGCGCGCCGCGACGCAGCCCTCGTTCATCGGACACACCGTGCACGCGGGCCGCGTGCGCGTACAGAGCGTGGCGCCGAGATCCATGATGGCCTGCGTATACGCCGCCGCGCGCGCGTCGGGCGTGCATGCGTCCGCCTGCGCCCAGAGCGTCGTGAGCACCGCCGCCGAGCCCGGGTCGCCATCGATCCCGAATACCCGCGCGAGGACCCGCTTGGCATTCCCGTCGAGTATCGGATGCCGCTCCCCGCGGGAGAGCGCGAGGATGGCCCCCGCCGTGGAGCGGCCGATGCCCGGGAGCGCCATCACCTCGTCGAGTTTCTGCGGAAACGTCCCGCCATGGCGCTCGACGACCGCCCGGGCGCAGGCATGCAGATTGCGCGCCCGCGCGTAGTACCCGAGCCCGGTCCAGAGGTGCAGCACCTCATCGATCGGCGCCGCGGCGAGCTCCTCAATGGAGGGAAACCGCGCCATGAACCGCCCGTAGTAGGGGATCACGGTCGACACTTGCGTCTGCTGCAGCATCACTTCCGACACCCATACGCGATAGGGGGTGGGATTCGCCTGCCACGGCAAGCGGTGGCGGCCGTGCAGGTCGAACCAGCCCAGGAGCCGTTCGGCAAATCCCTTAGATTCCATCGCGGTTTTCGGGGCTCGGATGCGGGTTCGGATTACGGATATTCCTGTCGAATCATAGCTCAAGCGGCCCCGAAACCCGCCGATAACCTAAGCCTAGGGCGCACGCCCTCCGGGTATGCCCAACGGTTGGAAGACGCATGCGCAGTTGGCCGATTCGCACCAAGTTGCTCACCCTCCCGGTGGCGGCCGCGCTCGTCATCGGCTTGACCGCCTGGCTCGCGGGGCTCAACGCCGATCATCGCCTCGCTTGGGTCCTGGTCGCCGTGGATGTGCTCGTGGTGTTCGCGGCGATCGTGCTGGCGCTCGCGAACGGCTTCACCCGGCGCGTCGCGGAGCTGCGCGGCCGGCTTGCCTACCTCGCCGACCCCGCAGCACCCTCCGAGAGCGGTGGCGATGAGCTCGATGCGCTCTCCGAAACCCTGCACGATCTCGTCTACCGCAGCCTCGAGCGCGAGTCGGCCCTGCGCCGCTCCTCCGAATTCCTGCGCTTCATCAAGCATGTCGGCGGCTTCGGCATTTTCGAGCTCGATCTGGAGTCGGCGCAGATCGATGCGACGCCGCAGTTCTTCAAGCTCGTCGGGGTCGGGCCGTTGGGGCCGGCCTTCACCCGCCACGACTGGCTCGCCACCATTCACCCCGAGGACTTCGAGTCCGTGATCCATGCCTTGAGCAATGCGCTCGAGGGGGGCGAGGCGTTCGAGGCGGAGTACCGCACCCTCCTTCCGGACGGGAGCGTGCGCTGGCTCGCGACGCGTGGCGAGATCTCGAACGATGCCGCCGGCGTACCGGTGCGCCTCATCGGCACCATCGCCGACATCACCGAGCGCAAGCACCTGGAGGCCTCGCTTCGCCAGAAAACCGAATCGCTCAACATAGCCCAGACCGCCGCGGGCGTCGCGACCCTGGACCTGAACTTCCGGCGCAGGAGCTGGATCTCCTCCGACAACCTGCACGAGATGCTCGCCATCCCGGCGACCACGCAGTTGAACGACTTGAACGGCCGCCTCGCGAGCGTGCACCCGGAGGATCTGGAGCGGGTGCGGCGCGCGCCGTTCGAGACCGACCGGGAGCATCCCTCCTACGCCTGCGAGTACCGGGTGCGCCTGCCGGACGGCGGCGAGCGCTGGATCGCGGAGAAAGCGGATGTCGCGCACGGCCTGAACGGCGAGATCCTGCGCATCACCGGCGCGCTCATCGACGTGACCGACCGCAAGCGCACCGAGACCGACCGCGAGCGCGCCGAGCAGGCGGCGCTCGATGCCAAGCTCGCGGCCGAGGCGGCCAATCGCGCCAAGAGCAATTTCCTCGCGAACGTGAGCCACGAGATCCGCACCCCCATGAACGGCGTGATCGGCATGGCGCAGATTCTCTCCGACACCGCGCTCGATGCGACGCAGCGCGAATACGTCGACATCATCCGCGGCAGCGCCCAGTCACTGCTTGCGCTGCTCAACGATGTGCTGGATCTGTCGAAGATCGAGGCGGACCGCCTGGAACTGGAACAGGTGGACTACGACGTGCGCGACGTGGTCTACGACACCGCCGCCGCCACCGCCCTGCAGGCCGCCGTCAAGGGCATCGAGCTCGTGGTCGACATCGACGCCGACGTGCCGGTGCTCGCGCGCGGCGATCCCGTGCGGCTGCGCCAGATCATCATGAACCTGATCGGCAACGCCGAGAAATTCACGCACGAAGGCCATATCCTCCTGAAGCTCTCGTGCACCAACGGCAATGGCGGCAATTCCGTGCTGCACATCGAGGTCTCCGACACGGGCATCGGCATCCCCGCCGACCGGCTCGACCGCCTGTTCAAATCCTTCTCGCAGGTCGACTCCTCCACCACCCGCCACTACGGCGGTACGGGCCTCGGCCTGTCCATCGTCAAGCAGCTGGTCAAGCTCATGGGCGGCGACGTCCGCGTCGAGAGCGAGGCGGGCAAGGGCTCGAAGTTCTGCGTCACCCTGCCCGCCTCTTCGCCCCGCGACCAGGGCGGCCCGAGCCCGCTCGGCGGCGGACGCAAGGTGCTGGTGGTGGATGACCTCGCGGCGAGCCGCTCGAGCCTCGTGACCAAGCTCAAGCTGTTCAGCTTCGAGCCCATCGCGGTCACGGGCGTCGATCAGGCGCTCGAGTACCTTGCGACCGGCGCGCGCGTCGACTGCGTGGTGGCGGACGAGCTCATGCCGCAGCGGGGCGGTATCGACCTGCTCGCCGCGTTGCGCTCGAATCCCCGCTATGCCGAGCTGCCCTTCGTGCTGCTCTCGCTGTTCGGCGCCGATCATGGCGCCATCGCCGAGGGACCCTTCCAGCCGAACGCCCAGGGTTTGAAGCCGATCCGCGCCTACAACCTCGCGAAGCTGATCGAAAAGGCGCTGTCGGGCCGTGCGGAACCCTCGACCGAGACCGCGGTGCTTCGGACCATCACCACGTTCCGCGGCTCGCGCATCCTCCTGGTCGAGGACAATCCGGTGAACCAGCGCGTGGCCTCCCGGCTTCTGCAAAAGCTCGCCGCCGATGTCGTCGTCGCGAACAACGGTGCCGAGGCCCTGGAGCGCATCGCCGAGGGCGGGATCGATGCGGTGTTGATGGATTGCCAGATGCCGGTGATGGACGGCTTCACCGCCACCGCCCGGATCCGCGAGCGGGAGCGCGAGGAAGGCCTCGGCAAGCGACTGCCCATCATCGCGCTCACCGCGAACGTGCTCACGGAGGACCGCGAGCACTGCCTTGCGGCCGGCATGGACGCCCATCTCGGCAAGCCCATCGTGCCGACGCAACTGGCGGATTGCTTGAGCCGGTACCTGGGCGGCAAGCGCGCGCAGCACGATGTCGACGTGACTGCGCTGCACGAGCTCACCGGGGGCGATGCCGAGTTCGAGCGCGAGCTGATCGCCACCTTCGTCGCGAGCGGCGACCAGTGCTTGAAGGAGATCTTGGAGGCGGTGCGCACCAGCGATTTCGACACCGTGGGCAAGCGCGCCCACGCCTTGAAGGGCGCGAGCGCCAACATCCATGCCCATCGGCTCGCCGCCGCCGCCTCGAACCTGGAGTTCGCGGCGCGCAGCAACTCACTGCGCGAGATCGGCAGCCTCGTGCATCAGGTGAAGGAGAATCTGCAGGCGGTCAACGCGCAGCTGCGCGAAGTGGGATGAGCGCGGCCTGCCGGCCCGTGGCGGCTAAATGGCCGCTCCGTTCGAGAGTGCCGCGGACGCCGCGATCTCGATGGCGGTGGTACGGTTGCGGCCCGCTTGCTTGCTGCGGTAGAGACATTCGTCCGCGGTGCGCATCAGCATCTCCACCTTGAGCGACAGATCCGGCCCCTGTTCCTCGGTCGAGGCGCTGCCGAAGCTCGCCGTGACCCGCACATCGCCGGCGCGGGTGATGAAGGCGGATCCACGCACGATGTCGCCGATCTTTTCCGCCACCCGCACGGCGCCCGCGTAACCGGTCTCCGGCAGCACGATCAGGAATTCCTCGCCGCCGAGCCGCGCCAGCCAGTCGGTCGAGCCGCGGATCGCCTTCTGGATGCGGGTCACGAACTGCTGCAGGACATCGTCGCCGGCGGCGTGGCCCTTCTCGTCATTCACCAGCTTGAAATGATCGAGATCGCACATGATCACCGACAACGGCGCCGCATAGCGGCGGCAGCGCTCGAGCTCGCGCGGCAACTGGTCCATGAAATAGCGCCGGTTGAATGCGCCGGTGAGCGCGTCCGTGATCGAGAGGATGCGGTTGCGCTCGTTGGCGAAGCGCAACGATTGCTCGAGCGCGAGGATGCGCCGCCCGGTATTCAATCGCGCGATGAGCTCGGGCTCGTGCACGGGTTTGATCAGGTAATCGTCCGCACCCGCCTCCAGGCCTGCGATGATGTGCTCCTTGGCGTTACGTGCGGTGAGGAGCAGCGCGTACACATAGCCGTCGAGCTGCAGATTGCGCACCGCCTTGCAGAGGTCGATCCCGTCCATCCCGGGCATTTCCCAGTCGGTCACGAGGATCGGGAAGTGGCGCTTCGTCATTTGGTCGAGTGCTTCGTTCCCATCGCCGACGGCGGTGACCTCGTAGCCCGCCTTCTTCAAGAATCGGGTCATGAGCATGCGGGTCACGGGATCGTCTTCCGCGAGCAGGATGGCGTTGGAGGTCTCGCTCCTCGCCTGCGTGATGGAGATCACAGTGTCCGAATCGGTCGCCAACGTGAGTTCCGTCCCCGGGCTGTCGTACGTCCAAGTTATCGGCGCCGCGCGTTGCGACTTGACCTCAACGGCGCGTCGGGAAAACCCGAGTCCTGCACCGAAGTGTGCTCCAAGTCGTCGGGGATCGACCCGGACGCGAGCGCCCGACCATCAAGACCCTCGCGTTTCGACCGATATCTTTCTCGCATGGACGGATCTCCCCCCAGAAAGCGCAGCACGGTAAAACCGGGTCTTCGCGCCCTCGAGGCTTGCGGCGACGGCTTCTGGGAGCTCGACCTGCACAGCGGCTTGGCCTGGTTCAGCCCGTGGTTCTATCAAAAACTGAGCTGGCCGACCGAGGGCCGGCGTACGACCTTGGGCGAGCTCGAATCGGTCTTGAAGCCGGCGTCCTGGACCGAGCTCATGGCTGGCATTCGCGCCCACTTGGAGCAGCGCCGCCCGCTCGAGCTCGACGTCGAGGTCGCGGTGCCCGGCGCGGCGGCCCTGCCGTGGTGGCGCATTCGAGGCTCGGCGCTGCGCAATGCGACCGGGCAGCCGGTCCATCTCGCCGGCAGCATGCGCGAAATCAGCGTCGATCGGGAGAACCACCGCACCGCCGCGGATCCGATCGGTGTGTGCGGCGCGTTCGATGCGCTGCCGGTCGCGGCCGCACTCCTCGATGCACGCGCTGCGCTTCTGCAGGCGAACCGCGAGTGGCACGCCTTTCCCGCCAGCACCACCGCTCAGGCACTCGCGCGTCTGAAAGCCGCGAACAGTCAGACGGCGATCGAGTTCTGGCTCGACCAGGGAGCGGAGTTCGACGCGGGTCCGAGGCGCCTACGGGTACGCGCGATAGCCTTCCAGCACGAAAACGCGCGCCATCTCGCGGTCACGCTCGAAGATCGGCGCAGCGACTAGGGTCGCCCGGAGCTCAATTCGCGACGTGCCCGTCCCCGCCGTTCGGTGCGGGCTCGGCAGCAGCGACGCCGTTGACACCGCCCTCGCGTCCGGTGAACCAGTTCACCGCATACTGAACGAGCTGGGTCCCGGTGGTCAGATTCAGCTTGCGCTTGATGCGCTGCCGATGCGACTCCACCGTCTTGATGCTGAGATTGAGCGAGTGCGCCGTCTCGCGCGTGCTCATGCCCTTGCCGATCATGTGCAGGATCTGCAGCTCGCGATTGCTCAGCCGGTCGATCGGGTTCGCCGAGATATAGGAGCCCCCGGCGGCGAACTTCTGAATCATGTTGTTGCCGACGGCTTCCGAGACGTAGATCCCGCCATCGAGCACGCGCCGCAGCGAGATCAAGAACTGTTCGCTCGCCGCCTGCTTCATGATGTATCCGTTAGCCCCCGCCGACAGCATGCGCTCGGCGTAAATGGTCTCGTCGTGCATCGACAGGACCAGGATGGGGAGGTGGGGGTAATGGGCGCGCACATCGCGCACCAGCTCGATGCCGTCGCCTTGTTTCAAGCTGATATCGGCGATCACCACGTCCGGACTCAGCTCCTTGATGGCGGTACGCGCATCGCGGGCGGTTTCCGCCTCGCCGCACACCGTCAGATCCTCCTCGTTCTCCATCACACGCCGCAGACCCTGGCGCACGATGGGATGATCATCGACGATGAGCACACGCCGGGCCTTGCGCTTGCCGGCACCCACTCCCGTGGCAGAGCCGGAGGAACGCATCCATGTATTACTAGCGCCCATACTCACTTCCTCCATAAATCGCGTGCCCATAGTGTAGCGCACCGGTACGAGCGGGCTGCTCGCCCGTCACTCTGACGATGGTGCCCTGCGGTTTGTTCCCGCCGAAGGCAATCTTAGCTCCGATGATTCCCGCCCGATAGCGCATGATCTTGAGCCCCATGCCCGTGGTCGGCTTGCTCGTGCGCCGCAGCCCCACCCCGTCATCGGTGATGCGCAGCAGGAATGTATTGCGGGTGACCATCAGCAGAATGTCCACCTTGTGGGCATGTCCGTGGCGGGCCGCGTTGGTGAGCGCTTCTTGTGCTATGCGATAGAGGTGGCTCGCGTCGGCTTCGCTCAAGGTGATTTCCGGCCAGATCTCGGCACGGAAATGCACATCGAGCTGATACAGATCGCGGCTGCGCGTGGCGAGCTCGCGCAGCGCGAACGGCAAGCCGCCGGTGTCGCTGCGCACCGGCAACAGCCCGCGCGCGAGCGAGCGCGCGTTCTCGATCGACTGGTTGACCACGCCGACGATCTCGTTGAGCGTGGCGACGCCCTCGGGAAACTGATGTTGGACGCGCGTCGCGAGACTGCGCAGCATCAAGGCAACGCCGGTCAGCTCCTGGCCGAGGCCGTCGTGCAGGTCCCGGCCGATGGTGTGGCGCTCGCGGTTCGAGATATCGAGGATCTCCTGCTCGAGCCGCTTGCGCTCGGTGATGTTGGTGACGCTGATCGAGAGGCCCGTGCCGATGGCATCGTCCTGGACCAGGACCGCCCGGTTCTCGAAGTGTTGCGGCGCCGCCCCATCCGCCGGCGACTGAAATTCGTACGTGGTGGAATCGCCGGTCACGAGCACGTTGCGCAGCTTGCCGATCACCCAGGCGCGCGCCACTTCGGGCAGCAGAATCGAGATCTCGCGGCCGACGATGTCCTCGATGGCGAATCCCGCGCAGCCTCGATTGATGAAGCGGACCTGGAGGTCCGTATCGACCAGAATCAGCGTATCGGCCGTATTGGCCGTGGTGGTACGGAGCAATTGCTCCGAGCGCCTCAGCTTCGCCTCCGCCTCGCGCCGGGCGGTCACGTCCTGGCTCACTCCGACGAGCCCCTGCGGCTTGCCGTCGGCGTCGAACAGCGGCCGGGCGGTAAAGGCAAACGAGCGGTAGTTGCGTTCGTCGACCTTCACCCGAAATTCCGCGTGGGTATCGGTGCGGCTTGCAAATCCCTCGTCGATGGCGCGCGTCACGATCGCCCGGTCCCGCGGGTGCACCCGGTCCATGAGCGCTGCCAAGGTGGGAAACAATGGCGGTTCATCCTGTGTCGAGCGGTTCACATTGGCGAGATCGATTTGATCGCTCGCCTTGTCCCAGCGCCACGCATGCAGGTGCGCCATGTTCATCGAGAGCTTCAGCCAGCGGGTGTTGTTCTCGAGCGAGATCTGCGCGAGCTTCTCTGCCTGGATGTTCTGTACCGAGCCATAGGCTCGAACCGACCGGCCGTCGAGCTTCTCGATGTGCCCGATGACGCGAATCCAGATGCGGCGTTTCGCGAGGGTCGTGATCTCGAGCTCGAGATCCAGGTAACCATCGCTCAAGTCCGCATGCTGCCAGGCCCGGTGGAATTGCTCCCGCGACTCCGGGGTGCACTGCGCCAACATCGACTCCCAGGAGACGACGAAGTGCTCCGGGGGGGCCTCGAAGATGCGGAACAGCTCGTCTGTCCAGGTGAGTTCGAGCGTCGAATGACTGTACTCCCAGCCACCCATTTTGGCCGTGCGCTGCGCCTCACCGAGAAGGTCGGTGAGGCGCTTGATTTCCGTCACGTCGACACAGCATCCGATGGCGCGCAGCGGATCTCCGGCGCTGTTGCGCTGAATCAGACCGCGCTCGAGCATGGAGCGATAGCGGCCGCGCGCATCGCGGATGCGGTAGGTCACGGTCCAGCCCCGGCCCTCGATCAGGGCAAGGCCGATTTGGCGGGTGGCCGGCTCGACATCGCTCGGGTGAAGTCTTTCGCGCCAGGAGTCGACCACCGGCGCGAGATCCTCGGGCTCGATCCCCAGGATCTCGAGCATCCCGCGCGAGCGGTGCACGACGCCGCGCATCAGGTCCCACTCGAAGATGACCCCGTCGACCGCATCGGCGGCCAGGCGAAACACCTCCTCGCGCTGCGCGAGCTGGAGTTCCGCCTGTTTGCGCTCCGTGATGTCGCGCGAGGTCGCTACCACCCCGTTGATGAGGGGATTGTCGAGTGCGGGGACGTAGCTCGACTCCAGCCAGCGATACGAGCCGTCCTGATGGCGCACACGGTGCTGACAGGTAAAGCCGCCGATCGAACCGGCGGTCAGCTGCCGAAACTTGGCCCGCAGCGCTTCCTCATCATCGGGGTGAATATAGTCAAAAATGTACCGGGTCGAGGCTAGCTCTTCCGAGGGGAAGCCGAGGACATTGCGCGCCATGCCGCTGACATACCGGATCTCGCCATCGGGTGCCGCAACGGTGACGATGTCCTGCGCATCCTCGATCAAGCCCCTGAGAGGGCTGTCGCCGGACCCGGCCGGCCGCGTGGGCGGGAGGTCCTTCCACTTCGGTGCCACGCCGAACGTGAGGTGCTCCGCCGCATTGACGAGGTCGGCGGTGTGGGTCGTGGGCGCGAAGGTGATCATCACCAAGCGCTGAGAGGAATCCAGCAGCTTGAGCTCGCTCATGGCCGCCACGTCGCCCTGAGTCAACCGCCAGGTGAGCAACCGGGTCAAACTCGGCTCGCCCGAGGCCACCGAGGTCAGTAGCGGCTGCACCATGGAGGCGGATGGCGCGTCGAGGAGACCGAAGACGGAGGCACCGACCAGGGAAGAAGCCTCCGATTCGCTGCCGAAAGACCCGCGGGCAGCGGAGTTGAGGAGAACGAGGGGTAGGTGCTTTAGCCGCGTGTCGACTATGACCACGGCCTCTCGAATGGCATCGAATGCCTGTTCGGCCAGGGTGCGTGTCGCCGTCTTGGCGAGACGAACGTACCCCTGAGATCTTCCCATCCTGTCGTGCTCCGTCAGTCCTTTAACAGGGTAAACCCCTCACGCGCCTGTACTCTATCTGGAACGGGTCCCTATGCGGAACTTCAAGCGCGTAAGTTGAGGGTTTCCCTGAATGAACATTGGATGCCACAGGTGCCTCGAAACCCGCATCAGGAGGTGAATTCGGCGCCCATCAGAACCGGGGAGGTCATTTACGGAAGAGATCGTCCAAGGCGGACTTCGAGCGCTCGATCGCGGCGGTATCCTTGGGGACATAGGCCCCCGCCTTCGGCTTGAAGTGGTCGCAGAAATTCGCCTCGTCCTTTTTTCGAACCTCTTCCGCGGTGGGTTCCCTGCAGTGCTTGGCATAGGACGTGTCGTACTCCACGCACATCTTGCAGACATGGAGTTCGGCGTTGCATGACTTGCAGACGTCGAGCCGACGCAGGGGGAGACTCAGCGAGGCTAGGGAGGTGCCGCACCGCCAGCAGACTAGTGAAGTTGGCATAGGCACACGTAAATTTACGCAATCAGACGCGATTGACGTGCTGATGCGCTCGTTGAGGCGCGTTAGCATGGGCGCTGTCAGCTTGTAGGCGCATCAATCGACCGGGGAGCACGCGGTAGATGTCTTCATCTCTCCCCATTTGCTGGTGCACTAAAGCCCCAACGCTAATAAACCAGCCGAACATTGGATCTATGCGCACATGATACCCTATCCGCAAATTGCAGATAAATGACCATGCGGCGCAACTTACAGGAACCAGACCCAGTAAGGGAAGCGGCTCTTAACGCCCTGGCACTTCTCGTTGACCCGTTACTCGACTTTATGTTTGATCTAGGGGTATCAGTTCACGACGTAAACTCTGTAGTAAGAGCTAGGGCAGTCCAGGTCGCAAGTAATCGCCTAATCCGTAACGAAGGGGTTAGCAGTAAGTCACGTATCGCCATTATTACGGGCCTACCACGATCTGAAGTAACAAAGCTTTTAAATCCACCCAACTCGCTGAAGAGGACAAAGCTTGTTCAGCAACCCGCAAAACGAACTCTCACTGCGTGGCTCAACGATCCAAAGTTCTTGACTTCGTCCGGTGAACCCGCAGTCCTCCCTATATTCGGCAAGCGGCGAAGCTTTGAGAAACTTGTGTCCAAGTACTGCGCAGGTATTCCCTTACGGGCCATGCTGGATGAGCTAATACAGATTGGTGCAGTCGACCGGCTTCCGAATCAACGAGTGAGGACGTATACGTGCGCTTCTACCTCAAAAAATTTTGCACCGCATGCCATCGAAGCGGTTGGAGAACACTGCAGAGATTTGTTGATTACCCTCACTAAAAATATTCGCGGTGAACAGCGGATGATTGAATCGACCGTGCTGGTTTCCGATGGCGATCCGAGAATGCTCCACGATATTCAAAAGGACATTGTCGATGACAGTAAAGATTATATTAACGATGTAGCTTTTCTATTGAAGCAATTACAACACAGGGATAAAAGAGCTCCGAATTGCGAAACGCGTCGAGTGGGCGTCACAATTTACTATTTTGAAGATCAAATTTATCCCCCCAATGGTGTTTCAACACAATTCAACAAAAGGGTGGTCCGACGAAAAAATCTTCGACGCAGGCGACCGAAATAAACACCTTGCACCCAGGGATTTCTACGGCCATTGCAAACACTGCTCGCTAGCCCGAGATTTCCAGTTAGGGTTAGCATTTCGTCAAGGTCAAGAGGAGCCGCTGTTCGAATCGGGCTTCACAACCGAGGTGCCGCTGATCGAGCCAGGTTTCACGACCGAAGTGCCACTGATCGAGTCGGGCTTCACGACCGAAGTACCACTGATCGAGTCGGGCTTCACGACCGAGGTGCCGCTGATCGAGCCAGGTTTCACGGCCGAAGTGCCACTGATCGAGTCGGGCTTCACGACCGAGGTGCCGCTGATCGAGCCAGCCTTAGCCACGGAAGTCCCGCTGATCGACAGTTGCTCGGCGAGCAACTTCCCGCTTGAAGAAGTCTGATTCCCGATAACTTCGACAACTTGCCCGACGGCGAGGGCCGCAAGTTCAGAGTTATAAAGCGCAGGCGTGAAATCAACCCCGAGCTCATCAATTTTTGCGACTCCCAATGTATTGTCCAGAGTAGATATCGCTCCCCTGACATAAATTGCAGTGGAACCTGAGACGAAAGCTGTATCCAGGCGATCTATAGAGTGCGCGGGCGAACCCATAGGACCGGAGACCGCCAATAAGTCGCCCGGCCTAATGGCTTGCAATTCGATAGCGGCATTTGCAGCGGCAACATGATTGACCAAAAAAATTGTCTGTCGAGAAATCGTGATATGTTGCCCGACCAGGGTAATGATGCCTTTTGCAACGTCGATCTGCTGCACTTGGCCCAAGACCTGCAACTCCGCACCAAACTGGCTTTTGATTTCGGATATCGAAGTTCCAGCGCTCGCCGGTATTACCGAAGAAAAGCCCAGAGCGAGAAGAATCCCACGGGCAAACAATGAGGTTTTCGCAAACGTATAGTCCTTCATTCCCATTCTCCTTTGGCCTTAAATTTGATTTCTACATAGTCAAATTCAATCGCGCGTCCCGCAATGGCGATGTGTCTTCCATACGCTCGACAACAAATAGCATTGGAGACCGGTTCGAATATCGGCAACTTTGCCGGTCGGTTGCACGCCCATCTCTTCCTGCAGATCTGCAGCCGCAAGCATGTCGACACTTTGCAAAAGCGGGGTACCTTCAGTTTTCATGTGGGACCCCAGCGAAGGAGTGTTCAAGCCTTTGGACTCCTCACGCCGGAGGCCCAAACAAAATTCACCATTCTAGAGGCTGAGACTCGCAGCCACGACGTGCCAGCGGAGCGCTGGCCGGAGTAGTCGGACGACCAATCAATGCTGGTTTTGCGCACTACATGTCTCCCTTCAATTTTAGACCGCCCTACGCTTTATCCCTGTGGCGCTTCGCGAGAATGTTCGACTTGATGTATCTGTGCGTAAATCCTTACAGAGCCATAGAGTATAAAAGCAGTGTTTCATTTGCAAGCTATTTAATAACAGATTAATAGATTGTTTTATGACATCTACTATCTGATATAAAAAACATGCAGTTACGTTGTTATCAATTATTGGCCGCATTGGCGAGGCTCCGCAGTATTGCTGGATTCTGTAGCGGCAAAAGCTGAGAGAGCGAAGTTGCAGCCGGTCGACCTTTCCGTCTGTCCTCATTGCGCACGCCACCGGGCGCGTCGAGTCAACTTACTCAGTGCAGGAGCAGCGAAGCAGGCAGGGGCATGGCGCAGATAACCTGGGCGCGCATCGTGTGGGGAGCACTCAATTGGCGTCGAGCGTCAAGATCTTGGATGGCACCCGGTTAAATGGATTCGTCACAACTCCGTGGAGATAGGGCTTTATTAACCGCTTGCTCACGAAATGGTAAAGAGGAATGATTGGATAATCGTTGAGCATGACCCGCTCTGCGCGCTGCAAGGTCCCGCGGCGCTCGCTTGTATCCAGCGAGTTCGCCGCTTTGTCGAGATCGGTGTCGAACTCTGAATTTTGGTAACTCATGTCATTGTTTGGCGAACGCCCGCCGAGCACCTCGAGGAAGTTGCTTGCGTCATTGAAGTCGGCACTCCATGCAAGCCGCGCCACATCCCATCGAGAAGTATCGTGCCGAGATTGCAGGAATACCTTGTATTCCTCTCCCGTTAGATCAACGTCGATCCCCAGCACTTCTTTCCACATTGCGGCGATCAGTACCGCCGTCCGCTGGATCACTTCATTGGCATTGAACAGAACTCTCAAACGCAGAGGCTTTGCGGGTGAGAACCCCGATTGCAAGTAGAGTTTTTTCGCCCGCTGCTCCCGCTCGGCATCAGCCAATGACTTCCAGTCCCATTCCTGCGGCGTGTAATTGGCGGTCCCTGGGGAGACGAACCCATAAGCAGGTACTTGACCGAAGCCTAGCGAGTCGACCAGCCGCTTCCGATCGATGGCCATTGCCAAAGCCTGCCGCAAAGCACGGCTCGACAATGCGCCGTTCGCCAGATTGATGCCGTAATACACCGTTCCCAAAAAAGGCGTAATTTGCAGTTCGGAAGGATGCTGTTGGCGGATCAGCGGCAGAGCATTAACGGGGACTAGGTCTGTCATATCGAGTTGCCCGGCGCGGTAGGCCGCATATTGTGCCGAGTCATTCGCCGTAAACTCGTACCTCACGCCTGTGATGTGCACGCGACTTCGGTCCCAATAGGCCTGGTTGATCTTTAGGTCGGCGCGCGTGTTGGGGAGCCACTCAGAAAGGACATACGGCCCGTTTGATATCCATTTTTTGGGATCGTGAGTGCCGACGGCGCCGGGGTGCTTCAAATAAACCGGATATGTCGACGTGTGCGCGAGAATTTCTGGAAAGTAGGGCGCCGGTCTTTCCAGCTTAACCACCAACACTGCATCTGAAGGAGCTGACGCCGCGAGTGCGGATGGTGGCTCTTCGCCGGCGAGTATCGCAGAGGCGTGGGCAATCAAGCGAAAGTCGTCGGCATCGGGCGAACCGAACTTCGGATCTATCGCGCGCCGCCACGAATCAACGAAATCTTGAGCTCGAATTCGCTCTCCATTCGACCAGTGAGCATCCGCTCTCAAGTGGAAGGAATATTCGGTCGCGGTCGCGTCCACGGTCCAGGACTCAGCGACCCCCGGGACGACCTCACCGGTCGTAGATTCGGCGGTCAGTCCTTCATAGAGGTCCAACAGTACTGCATCCGAATAGGTGTCCGCGGATAAACCTGGATCCAGAGTGCCGGGCTCGCCGCCCAGGCCTCGCCGAAGAACATTGCGGTCAGGATGTGAGGTTGGATGGCAGCCGCTTAACAAGCCCGAAACAAGAACTATCAGCGCAGCGAGGCCCTGCGCTCGTACCTTCACCGAAATCACCTCGCTCAACCCCTGGGCGCTATTTAACAGAATAGGGTGCATGACCCCCTTTCATTACCAGGTTTTCCCCCAAAGTCGCCGCTTTTTTATCGAAAGTGTGGATTAGTGCAACAAATTCAGAATATTATGTAGGGAGTGACACATTCTGTTAAGAGCAGCTTGCTTGTTGCGTTTAGGTACCTGCTGAAGCCATTGGTGAGGATGGCCCTAAAAAACGGGGTGTTGTTTCCCGAATTCAGCATGGCGTTGAAGCAAGCCTACATTGACGTGGCGACTCGGCAAACCAAAACAGCAGGGATAGCGGTGACAGGTGAAGGGATGTTCGTGACGACCGGAATTCCAGCGACTGAAGTCGAGAATGTCTTGCGGGCAGGTGTCGAGCCAACGCTCGGTGTCGACACAGAGTATCCGCCTTCTTCGATTCTAAACGCTTGGCACACGGATCCCCGTTTCACTGGGCCGTATGGAGTGCTGCGTGATTTGGAGTTCGTACCCGCTGCATCACTGAGCCCGGGCAAGCCGGGCAATGACTCATTCGCCGACCTGGCCCGCACCTATTTCCCGGAGATCTCGCCTAAAGCCTTGTTGGACGAACTACTCCGACTGGGATGCGTAAAGGATGTTGGCAATGGCTTCTATCGAGCGATCCGCCGCTCCTACGTACCTGATCCATTAAGCGATGACAGTATTCGCTTGGTGGCTCAAGTTGTGCATAACCTTTGCGAGACCCTTGAGATAAATCTTCGTCCGGAATCACGGGGCGGAAAGGGGTTGGTCCAAAGAATAGTTTGGGGCGATATCGGATTAAGTGGCGACGCGCTGCAGCGTTTCGGTGCTCACGTCCGCGAACGCGGACAAGTGTTCGCCGACGAGATTGATGACTGGATCACCTCAAACCAAGAAAAGAGAGAAAACCAGGGTCGATTCAAGACAGGAATTGGGTATTACCACTACGTCGTAAACGATGATGACGAGTCGGAATTTGCGAAGGGACAATTGAACATAGGGGAAGGGAAATGAAGATCGTGCGTGTGCATACAGCGGCCTTGTGCATTCTTGGACTGGTTTCAGTGGTGCCGGCCCTGGCGAACCAGGCAGGGACCAACGTCGTCAAGGCGGCCCCCGCGAATCAGGCAGGGACCAACGTCGTCAAGGCCGCCCCCGCGAATCAGGCAGGGACCAACGTCG
>Ga0182012_10001989_pt1 | contig 22292 bp, 21 predicted proteins | sample 612S2SmetaG_FD_120486 | JGI IMG/M metagenome (GOLD analysis project Ga0182012, IMG submission 120486) | Permafrost microbial communities from Stordalen Mire, Sweden - 612S2S metaG | ecosystem: Environmental > Terrestrial > Soil > Wetlands > Permafrost | place: Sweden: Stordalen | collected... | reverse complement strand
TGCCCACGTTGGTTCAAGATGGCGTCGATCGCAATGGCCGTTTTGCCCGTCTGTCGATCGCCGAGAATCAATTCGCGCTGCCCACGTCCGATAGGAATGAGCGCATCGACTACCTTCAATCCCGTCTGCAAAGGTACGACCACGGGCGCGCGGTCCATGATGGGTGACGCGGGGCGCTCGACGGGCAAGCGCTCGTCTGCCGCCAGAGTGCCTTTGCCGTCGAGCGGTTTGCCTAACGGGTCGATCACCCGCCCCAGCACGCTGTCACCTACCGCTATGTCCATGACCCGCCCGGTGCGTTCGACTTCGTCGCCCGCATGCAGATCCTGATATTCGCCGAGGAGGATCACGCCGATTTCGTCCTCATCCACGTTGAATGCGATGCCCAACAGATCGCCACGGAATCTCACCAGTTCCTCATACCCCACGCCGGGAAGGCCCGAAAGCGTGGCGATTCCCGTGGAGACATTTGTGACAATGCCCACTTCTCGCAGCGTGAGCCGCGGCGTGAAGGCGTCGCACACTTGCCTTATTCCAGCGAAGACGCTGTCGAACTCGTGCTGGAGGCTCTCAGGTTCCATGTTCATGCGCTCACGGTTTCGGGCTTAGGCGCTTCTGGCTTCGGCTCGGTTTTCGCTTCGGGCTTCGGTTCCGTTGTTGCCTCTACCTTAGGCTTGGGTTTCACTTCCGGCGTGGGCTCAGCTTTCGCTTCTGCCGCTGCAGCCTCGTCCTTCTTTTTCAGGAGTTCGTCGACGCCCTTTCCCAACGAGGCGAGATAATCCGCGATACTCCACGCCACTTTTTGTCCATTCGTGGTGAGTTCAATCCCGCTGATTAAATCTGGCGAAGTTTCGAACCGGATATGGATTTCCGCCGAGAAGGTTTCGTTGAGCGCATTTTGAATCGCATCCTTCTGAGCAACTCCCAGATCAAACGTGCTCCGCACGACGGCCGGTTCAGGCGATGACTTGAGGGCTGCCCCGAGTAATGCCTTGGCCTTTCCATCCATTTCACGTAAGCGGCGCGTGAACACCTCTCCGATGCGCTCTTCGAGACTGACCGTGGCAAGGTCCGCCAGAGTCTTTCGGGTAATCCCAAAGACCTCTTGCTTAGCCAGGTTCGTGATCGCACTGCCCAGCCTCTTTTGGTCATTTCGCAATGCGACCGCCAGCGCAGCGCGTACATGATCCGCTTCTTTGTGCGCTTCGTCGAGAAGACGCTGGCGCTGGACTTTCACCTCGTCCTCAGCCTTGCTAAGTAAATCGCTGCGCTGTTGATCAAAGGCTTTGTTCTTGTTTTGAAAGTCGTCGCGCTCTTTTTGTGCCTCGGTCTTCTTCGCATCGGCATCCGCAAGTTCAGAGGCGATGCGCTTTTCCCTCGCGTCGATGGCGTTGAGGATGGGCTTGTAGAGGAAGCGCTTCAACAACCACACCAGGATCAGAAAGTTCACTACTTGTGCCCCGACGGTGAACCAGTCGATGAGCATGACTCATTTCCCTCCGGTTTGCGCGATGACGTGACTCCAAAACGGGTTCGCGAAAATGAGAATCATCGAGACCACAAAACAGTAAATCGCCAACGACTCGATCATCGCAAGGCCAACGAACAACGTCCGAGTGATTGTGGCCGAGGCGTCCGGTTGCTGCGCCAAAGAGGTCAGGGCGGTGGCAACTGCCCGGCCCTCGCCGAGAGCCGGACACATACAACCGATGCCCGTGGTAATGCCGGCAGTGGCGATTGATACAACTGCGACGACGGTAGCGCTATCCATAAGGAGTCCTTCTTGTCGCTTACTTTAGTGTTGCGCTTTCAAACTGTTCGTGTCTGGTTTGGCCTGGGAGTTACGCTGGACTTTACTCTGAACGACGGCCGCCTTCAGTCTCGGTACGCGGGTGGCGGCAGCAATGTAAACCGTGGCCAGAATACTGAAGATGTAGGCTTGAACCATGCCCGTGAGCAGCCCGAGTACGGTCATGAAAATTGGAAAGATAAGGGGAGTGATCGTAAGCAAGATCCCGATAATCATTACCCCGCTCATCATGTTGCCGAACAGACGAACCGCCAAGGCCAGCGTGCGCGACAGTTCGCTGATGATATTGAAAGGCAGCATGATGAACGTCGGCTTGGTATAGGTCTTGAGGTAGTCACCGAAGCCCTGATCACGAATGCCAAACAGCGGTACAGCGACAAACACGCACAGCGCCAGCGCCGCCGTTGTAGAAAGTGAACCAGTCGGCGGCTTATAACCTGGGATCATCGTGCCGATGCTGGCCGTTGCCACGAACAGAAAGAGGGTGCCTAGAAACGAGAGATACTTTGCGGGCTCACTCAGGCCCACTTCCTTGATCTGTTCCTCCATTGCAGTGACGATGATTTCGAGCCCGCCTTGCCAACGTGAGATATCGCCTTCGGTTTTTAGCTTGCGGCTGATCAGTTTTGCGCCCACTGCCATCACGATCATCGTCGCCCACGTCATGACCATTGTTCCGTTGAGTTTCACAAAGCCGTGCTGCCATAGAATCTGCTGGTCGGATGTGAGATTTACCGTCATACTTCAGCGACAGTCTGCGCCGTTGTTTCCCGCGTAATCGGCGCCCTCGCGATCGGCTCGCGGGTCAGCCAAGTCACCAGGATGCGCGCCAGGAAAAATCCAAGCAGGCAAGAGAGCACCCTGCGCCAATCGCCAAGCGAGACAACATAAAACCCAGCCAGCGCTATCCCTGTGCGCACCAGCAGGCTGAAAAAGAACAATGCCGCTGGCTGTTCGGACGTGAGGCCCTTCCGAATGGTCCACCAAAGGCCGCCAAAGAAAATCGTGCCGAGCAAAACGCCAGCGACCATCGGCATTACAAGAACGGAGACGAGAGTCAAAGTGTTACTCATCTTTCTTGTCCTCCGATTCGTATGCCTCTGGTTCGTCATGCATGGCCTTGTCCTGCTCCGCCACCCAATGCCAAGCATTGGCGCAGCCGATGCACAAACCAGCGACCAGCAACATGAGGGTCCACGAACGAGCTCCTGGATGGCGTCGGTCCAACCAAAGGCCGAGCATGGTGCCCAGAAGCGTCGGTACAGCGACAGACCAGCCGATAAGTCCAGACATGCCGAGGCCAAACCAGACTCCATGCTCACCTTCCCGTCGGACCCTGAGCTTGCGGGCAGCCTTCGCAGTCACCTGCCGCACGAATTCTGTCTCCTCGTTCGCGGATTGACCTTTCAACTCAGCGCTCATGTTGAAACTCCGCGAAGCGGGCGATAAGGCCGCTTTCCATCTTGACGATCGCAGCGCGAACGTTGCGCTCGCTTAGGTCGAGCGTCAGAAACTCGCTTTTCACCGCTTCGTGAAGCTGGCCAAGATCCGTTCCTCCGATGGCGTGGCGCACGGAGACGAGCACATCCGTGCCGGCCTTGACCAAAACGCCTTCATCCACGGCCAGATAAACAGTTCCGTCGTTCTTTGTTTCGTAGGTCAAGATCCCCGGCGCAAGCGCCGCAACGCAGTCAAGCCGGTGCGGCAGGATTCCGAACGAACCGTCGCGGGTTTCGGCAACGATGCGCAAGATGTCCGTCTTGTCCGCGAAAATTCCGAACGGAAGCAGGATCTTAAGATGCATGGATTCTCAGTGACTCTGTCGTCGGTCTTAAATTCGGTGCAGTCTTCGTCTCGGGTGTAGTTTCGGGTGCCGTTTTGACCTCCGGCTTGGTTTTCGAATCCATCTTCGGTTCGTTTGTCGGTTTTGCTTTCGGCTCCGGTTTTTTCGCTTCGCCAATCGCTCCAATCATGTAGAGCGCGCTCTCCGGGTAATCCTTAAACTCATCTTTCAGAATGCGCTCGCAGCCATCGAGCGAGTCTTTGAGACTGACGAGCTTCCCCTTGATCCCACTAAACTGCTCGGTAGTGAAGAACGGCTGCGTGAGAAAGCGTTCCAGCCTGCGGGCGCGAGCGACGGCATTACGGTCTTCCGGGGAAAGCTGTTCCAGGCCGAGCATGGCGACAATATCTTTGAGGGCCTCATACTGCGCGAGGGTCTTCCGGATTTCTTGCGCCAGTTTGTAGTGCCGATCGCCGACGATGCCGGGCGTTGCCATTTTCGAGCTCGATTGCAGTAAATCGATGGCCGGATACAGGCCTTCGCTCGCCCGTTTACGCGAGAGCACGATCGAAGCCGAGAGATGCGAAAACACATGCACCGCCGCAGGGTCGGTCAAATCGTCAGCGGGTACATAAACCGCCTGAATGGACGTGATAGCGCCCGCGCGGGTGTTGGCGATCCGTTCTTCCAGTCCTGACAATTCCGTACTCATCGTGGGTTGATAGCCAAGGCGCGATGGCATCTGGCCCATCAATCCGGATACTTCCATGCCCGCCTGAATAAAACGGAAAATATTGTCGATCAGCAAAAGAACATCTCGCTGCTCGTCGTCGCGGAAATACTCGGCCATTGTTAGCGCCACATCTCCCACTCGAAACCGGCTGCCCGGCGGTTCATTCATCTGGCCATAGACCATGACCATGTTCTGAAGAACACCCGCAGCCTTCATGGCGCTGTAAAGCTCTTCGCCCTCGCGGCAACGTTCCCCAATCCCGCAAAAAATGCTCATCCCTTTCTGATGCCCGATCATGTTGTGGATCATCTCCGTAAGCAGCACGGTCTTGCCCACGCCCGCGCCACCGAATAAGCCCGCCTTACCGCCCCGCTCCAACGGCACCAGTACATCGATAGCCTTGATGCCAGTCTCGAAAATCTCGGATTTTGTGGAGCGCTCGGACAGAGGCGGTGGCGCCCGATGGACGGTTCTCCATTGCACATCCGCGGGCTCCGGCTGTCGGTCGATGGCGTGACCGAACACGTCGAACATCCGTGAAATGATTCTTTTGCCGACCGGCGCTTGCAGGGGAGCGCCGGTGTCCTCAACCTTCATTCCTCGGGCCAAACCTTGGGTGGGCGTCAAGGCAATTCCCCGTATACGACGCGCATCAAGCTGGGTCATGACTTCGACGACGATCTCCCGGTCTGCTCCGGCGCGCAGCACGGAAAAAATGGGCGGCAATTGCCGGTCAAACCGAACATCGACCACGCTGCCGCGTACCGAAACGACGGCGCCATAATTCGAAGAAGGTGATTCATTTCTCATCTGCAGATCCATGCCGGCCGGGCGTCAGGCCCACCATACTTTAGAAGTTCAGCCCTGTACTGGACATCTTCGCGCCGACGGAGTGGGAATCTGCGCCAAGTCGTTGCTCAATGCTCTGCCTTGGCAATAACACCCCTGGGGTGCTTCCTTCGAAGCTGCGATTGCTCGAACACAAAGCCTGGGAATTCGGAAACCGAATCAATGATGCCCAACAAGTTCTTTTCGTTTGCGGCCAGGTTCCTCACGACGCCAATACCTCTCGCGGAGATAGTGACGATGCAATACATCTTCGTAGTCGCGAGTTATGAGAGCCGTTTCAGTGTATTCCGGAGATACTCTGATGGCATCGCGAGTGAGGTTAATGAAGACTTTCGATTCTTCCCAGCTGATCCGTTCGATCCATTGGGTTGAAATCAGGACCTGTTTACCCGGCCACCAGTTACGGGTATCCACAATCAAGTAGCGAATCACCCAATCCTCGTCATCGACTACAAAATCCGAGACGTGACCGATCTCTCCGTCCCGGGCCTGAATCGTACGACCGGTTACATCCTTCGTGCTGCGCAAGTGCGGGTCATCGCTATCTTTGTGACGAGTGACTGCCGACCACCGGCCTTGTCTCTGAGGGTACGGAGAATCGCCCCACAGGTAAGGGCCGTCCCAGTATGCTGGCCAACCATAAAAAGAGTAGTACTGAATCTCATACTGTCGAGAGACGGGTTTGTCCGTCTCCAACGATGGACTCTCTTCGATCTGCTTCTTGGTCAAAGCTACCGGAATAATCTGGTCCTCTTTGCGAGCTGCGTCGAGTGCATAGGGAGAAATCAGAACCTGTCGGCCCCCGAGCCAGCCATCGGTATCGGCAATGAGATATCGAACCGCCCAACTCCGATCGTCGAAGTAGAACTCTTCAGCCTTGCCTATTTCTCCGTCGCGGGCGCTCAGTTTATAGCCCCTGAGATCCCTGGCTAGTTGCAGCATGTGCGTCCTCTTTTGCCGATGATCGATGCCAGCCTATAGGATTGAGTGCTCGCAGTCTGATCAATAACGCTCACCGCTGGAGTTCTTCGCGAACACAGCCTCACGCAAGCTGGAATCACCGGAAGACAGTTACTTTGATTAAATTTAGGAGGAAAGCAAAGAATATAGCTACCGAAAGCGTAGAAAAGTAGAAAAGATGACTGCAGTTGGCAGAGGGTGCACCGCGAGACCGCGCATTGCCAATGCCACATGCTCGCAAGGTCGGCTATCCACGAAACAATGAGCCAGGCATCTGGGCGAGAGTTCCATGAGCCGCATGCTTACAGAGTTCTCGCCGTTGCCGGCTAGGGCTCGAAATCGGCGCGCTTATACTGTCGCCGCGAGGCTTGGCGTCGACGTCATTCGCGAACACCAACCTTCGTGGAAGCGAGAGAAATGGGTCACTTCGTATGATGCCGGGACCCGCTTCCGAGACGCTCGCCTACGTTGTGAACACCACCGCATGTCCGTTATTCTTGTCCCTGCCCTTGGTTCTACTCATGTTTTTGCCGATCGCGTTGTTTTAGCCAAAGCTCCATCAACGCAATCTCCGATTGTTGGTCGGTGATGATCTCTTGGACTAACCTACGCATCTGCGGATCTTTACCATAGAGCAATTGCGTTTTCGCCATATCGATAGCGGACCGATGATGCGGCAGCATCAACCTTACAAAATCAAGATCTGTCGTGCCGGATGGCCCTATCGCTGCCATGTCGGCGTGCATCTTCTCCATGCTTGAAGTAAACCCGTACCAGCCATGATCACCAGCCGACTTAGTCCCTGTGTAGGATGAGAATCGTGCTGGGCTTGTATAGCTAGCGCGCAGAAAAAGACTGCGAGGATGACGCCCAATTGCCACCTGATTCTCATCTTCATTCTCATCTTCCCTCGTCGCCGCCACGTGCGGTTGAACTTCTGCCGCGTCCATTCTCGGCAAAACTTCTTTCCTGTGCGGAAGTCTAAACATTCCGACCGCAAAGGAATGGATCACCGCAGCTTTGCGAACTGTCTCGACGCCAGAGGCGGAAGGGTTGGCGCAATTCCCAGATGCTTACTCCCCCAGTCGCACATCGCCTGCATTACTCCAATGAGGTCATTTCCTGCCGGACTTAATTTGTAGTCCACCCGGGGCGGAATCGTCTTCTGGTCCAAACGGCTGATCACTCCGTCTTTCTCCAGTTGTCTCAACTGAGAGGTCAACACCTTCTCGCTCACGCCGGGAAGGAGCTTTCGAATCTCCGCAAACCGTTTCGATCCCAAGCCAAGATGCCAAACTATCAAAACCTTCCACTTCCCCGCTAAGACGTTCGAGGTAGCCTGCACAGGGCAGCCAAAATGCATTTTCATTTCTCGCGGCTCCATTTTTCGTGGCCTTTTTTCCCGTCATTTAAAAAGAGCCACTAACAAAATTGTGCGTACTTCCCGCGTTCTCGAGTCCGGGTTAGTTTAGATCTCGCAGCCGGGCCAGACCCGAGTTTTTCCCAACGACGGGGCTCTCCACTCTGGGACGGCTTAGAACGTGAACCCAAATGCATCCTAGCCGCAGGAGTCATTTTATGGCAAGCAAACTAACTCCAGAGCAGATGAAGCAGCGTGTTCGCGACCACTTCGAAGACTTCGTGAACCGCCGCAAGGCCGAAGTCATACGCACCAACATGACTTCCGATTTTTATGACCACGACGGCCCGGGCGGGAAGCCCACCGACCTGCGAGGCGATGAGGAGATGATGCTCAGCATGTACAAAGCCATGCCCGACCTTCACCTCACGATCGAAGAGATGGTTGCCGAAGGCGACAGAGTCGTCTGCCGCAACATATGGCGCTGGACCGACCAGCATTCCGGAAAAAAAATGCAATTCCACGGCTTTGTGATGTGGCGCTTCGAAGGGGAGAAGATCGCTGAGCGCTGGGCCACCGTCACTCCTCCTGCAGAAGAAAACTCCTAGAGGGCGGGAGGTAAATAACCACACGTTGAGTTGTTCAGAAAGAACGGGAGAGTTTGTGAATACGCCACTTTCGAATGCCGATTTAATTCGCGACTACCTGGATGCCGTCATGCGCAAAGACGCATCCGCCGTTGATCGATACTTTGACCCCGACGTGGAGTACGTTGTCAACGGAACCCCTGTGCGCGATTCCTCCGATACGTTGCCGCCAATTTCGGAGCACTGTCAAACGGCTCTACCCTGGTTTGGGCTGCATCGCGGTCGCAAAGCGGTGCATGACTTTTTCGACCACATGCATCGCAATCTGGAGGTAAGCGGGTATGGCCCACGCGAGGTTATCTCCGAGGGCAACCGGGCGGCGGCATTTGGTTGGTTCCGCCTTCACGCCCTTACAACAGATCACATCATCGACATCGCATACTCCATCCGCTTCGAAATTCTCGATGGCCGCTTCGTGAAATACCATTTTCTGGAAAACACATTCGACGTCGCGAGCGCCTTCCGCACCGGAGGTGCGTGGCAGCTCAAGATAGATGGTGCCACTCGTCCAGTGCCTAACGATAAACGCTGAAACCCAGGAGCCTCATGAAAAACACAGCACCCTCCGTTCAGACGTTCACCTCATCCGAAGCCGGGGCGTGGTCGAACTCATACCTTGTCGCCAGCGCGTCCGAAGCGATTCTGTTCGATGTGCCCATGCTGCGCAGTGACGCCCGCAAGCTCGTCGACATGATCTTGGCCTTGGGCAAGACTCTGCGCAAAATCATGATCTCTCATGCTCACCCCGATCACTTCATGAGTCTTGATCTTATTTGCGATAGCTTTCCGCAATCGGAAGTCGTCAGTACCGAAAACGTCGTCAACGATATAAAGACCGATGGTCCATGGATGCTTTCGTTCCTTCAGAAGAAAATCGGGCCAGAAGCAGCCACGCGCTTGGTGATTCCCCAGGTCGTTCCGGGTTCCTTTCTCGAACTTGAAGGTACTCGCTTAGAAATTGTCGAATTCGGCGAGTGCGAGGCTAAACACATCGCGGCTCTCTATCTTCCCGACTCGAAGACTCTGTTTTCTGCCGATCTCGTCTACAACAACGCCCATCTCTACCTGCAGGAGCGCCATCTCGACAGTTGGCTGCAGCGTCTCGATGAACTCAACGATTTCGTCCGCGATCGCGTCTCCATCATCTATCCCGGTCACGGCAGTGCAGCCGGTCCAGAACTGATTCCGCAGACCCGCACCTACCTCGCGGATTTTGCGGAAGCGATCAAGAGCGGCAACGCCGGTGCCGCAGAGCAGCACATACTTGCAAAATATCCCTCCTACCACGTTAGGCAGTTCTTGACGGCCTTTAGCATCCCGGCCTACTTCCCGGCGACCAGTTGATGCGAGGCTTTGAATAGCCCTCATCTATCGTGTGCGATCGGGTCTTGCTTCAGCGTGGGACTAGGGGAAGGTTTCTGGCGACCGCGATTTGCGACTCTACGGGTATTTAGCGCGGGCATTGTCGCTGTGTCGAGTCGCGAACCACGAGCAGGGGTGGCATCAACACGCTTCGCGCTGCCGGACGACCTCTCCGCCGCAGAATTCCCAGAACCATTTTCGCCGCACGCTCTCCCAGTTGCTTGCTATCGAGATCGATGCTCGTGAGGGGGACACGCAGAGAGTCAGCATAGGCTACGTTGCCGCATCCTACCAGCGCGATATCTTCGGGAACTCGTAATCCCGCATCAAAGATGGCTCGCATCGCCCCCACGGCAATGCGATCGGAGTAGCAGAACACACCATCGGGCCTCGGCGTGAGCGACATCAAACCTTTCATTGCGGTGTAGCCGAAGGCGTCGTTATTGTCCGCGACGATACCTTTGGCAAGATAGCGGGAAGGCAGGTTCATATCGCGACGTGCCAACTCCATTCGATAGCCTGCCTGCCGATCAAATGCGCTGCTTATATCGGGACCAGGAATATGAGCAATCGTTCGGCGGCCGATTTCCAGCAGATGGCGGGTGGCAAGCGTGCCGGCCATGACGTCGTCGACGCCGACGAAGTCCGCTTCCAAGCCCGGGATTTTCCGATCCAGCAAGAGAAAACAAAGCCGTTGATGTCCGATCTTGTAGAAGTGTTCGACGGTCGATTGCGTCGATGCGAGAATCAGGGCATCGACCCCGCGCATCAACATCTGGTCGATTTCGAAAATCTCGAGCTGCGGATCTCCTTCGGACGAAGAAATAATCAGGCTGTACCCCTGCGAGCGCAGTTCGGCGGCGGCGCTCAGAGCAACCGTAGCAAAGAGAGAATGCACGAGGTCGGGAACGATTAGACCAATCTGTTTACTGCGACCGGTGACCAGGGCTCGCGCCGCCAGGTTCGGCCGGTAGTTGAGTTCTCTGGCGCGGCGCAAAATCCTGCCGCGCGTGCTCGCGCTCATTCCAGAACCCTCGCGGAGGGCCCGGGAAACGGTGACGATCGACACCCCCAACTCTCGGGCGATGTCCTTCATGGTCGTTACCATGAGCGTGCGCTCTCCTTCTTAGCGGAAGCATTTGGTTCCGCTAACTGTGTGGACAACGAAGGCGGCGCGGCGCCCTCATCCGCACCGAACTTGAGGTTCGGCACACTGCCCATTGTGAACTCGATGACGGCGCCCTGCGCAATATCGGCATGACGAAACCAGAGTTTGCGATACGGTTCGCCATTGAACTTGATCGATTGGACGTAGTGGTCGCTCGGCACATTCCGCTTGGCTACGATGATCAGACTCTTCGCGTTTCCGAGATCGATTTCTGCCCGATCAAAAAGGGGCGTCCCAAAGACGTAGTTGCCACTCACGGGATCGACCGCATAGAAGCCGAGCGAACTGATCACGTACCACGCCGACATTTGTCCGCAGTCCTCGTTGCCGGCGAGACCGTCCGGTTGGTCGTCATATTCCATCTCGAGCAGCATGCGCACGAGGTCTTGTGTCTTGTGCGCGGCTCCTGCGTAAGAATAAAGATAGGCCACGTGGTGGCAGGGTTCGTTGCCATGCGCGTATTGGCCAACCATGCCAGAAATGTCCGACGGGGCGTCGAGAGGAAGTTGAGAACTGGCGCTAAACAGGCCATCTAACTTTTCGACAAACGACTGACGGCCGCCGAGAAGTTGGATCAAGCCCGCGGGATCGTGCTGGACTGTAAACGTCGTCTGCCACGGATCGGACTCGGTGTAGTCGCGCCACCGCTCGGAATGTCCCATTTCGTCGGGGACGAAGGGCTCTGTCCAGTCGCCATTCTCCAAGCGCGGCCGCATAAAACCAGTGACCGGGTCGAAGAGATTCTTGTAGTTTCTGGCACGCTCGATGAGAAGGTTGTAGTCGTCGTGTTCTCCGAGCGCTTGAGCGATGTGAGCAACAGCCCAATCGTCATAGGCGTATTCCATCGTTTTGCTGACTGCTTCTTCTTCTTTATCGCTCGGAATGTAGCCCAGTTTGCGATAGAACCCGAGGCCGCGATAGTCGTCCACCATCGCTCGCTTCCGCAGAGCCGGATATACCTGACTGAAATCGATTCCTTTGAAATTCTTGGTGTGCGCTTCGGCATAGACCGAACTGGCATGGTAGCCAGTCATGCAGAAAGTTTCTTTCGCCTGCAGGGGCCAGATGGGAACTCCGCTGGGGCTCTGCCGTGCCATGCGAATCAGGCAATTGACCAGGTCTGGCACACGATCGCTCTGGCACAGCGTATACATGGGGTGGGCGGCGCGGAAAGTATCCCACAGTGAAAAAGTACTGTAATTATGCTGCCCCTTCTGGAGTTGGTGGACCTCGCCATCCATTCCGCGATACTGTCCATCGACATCGTCAAACAATGTGGGAGCGACCAGCATGTGGTAGAGCGAGGTATAAAAAATTCGCCGGTGCCTGTCGTTGGCGGTCTGAATCTTGATTCTGGATAAATTTTGGTTCCAAGCGTTGTGAGCCGCGTGACGAACCTTGCCAAAATCCCAACCCGGAATTTCAGCCTCCAGATTCTTTCGCGCGCCTTCCACACTCACACCGGAAATGCCGGTCTTTACTAAGATGACTTCGGCAGCCTCGGTCTGAAAATGCATTAGACACTTCAGTGACGTTCCATCAGTCTCTCGCAGGGAGTCCAAGTGTTTTTCGTTGGAGATGAGTTCCACGGAGGCAAAGGGCTTCGAGAACTGCATGCCAAAGTAAATCTGGCGGCCTGGCGCCCACCGTTTGACAGTACGACCGCCCACAATCGTGTCGTTGCCGACGATTTTAAGATTTGCGGACAAAATCGAGGCATCACCGAAAGCATGCGTCAGATCGAGAATGAAATGGCTACTGTCGCTTTTTGGAAACGTGTACCGATGGATGCCCGCGCGCTCTGTCGCGCTAAGTTCGGCGCGTATGTTGTAATCTCGGAGCATGACGGAGTAGTAGCCAGGTTCCGTGATCTCTTCTTCGTGGCTGAAGCGCGAACGGTAGCCTTCTCCGGGATTCTGGCGCAAGCCGGGACTTGTTTTTGCGGTGCCGGTGCCGGGCATGAGCAGGAAATCCAGCATGTCCGAATCTCCTGTGCCGCTCAGGTGCGTGTGGCTGAAGCCCATGATGGAACTGTCTGAATAGTGGTAACCAGAACACCAATCCCAGCCCGCGTTATAGGTATCGGGGCTGAGTTGCACCATGCCAAAAGGGACAGTAGCACCGGGGTAGGTATGCCCGTGACCGCCTGTACCGATCGCGATCTTGACGTATTTCGTGAGGTCTTCGGGAATGGCCGGCGTAGCCGAGGCGTTCGCGGGATTCGAAGCGGTCGCGCTCAAACTCGACCCCCGCGAACTCAAAAGGCCGGATACGGGCAGTGCGGACAACGCAGCTACAAATTTACGCCGCGATATCATGCTGCCGTTCCTCCGAGATACTCGAAAATGCCGAACCTGAAATGGACCTCAACAAAGCCGCCAACCCCGCCGCACTTGCAAACCTGTGGAATGCCCCTATGTGATTCGATCATATCGTTTGACGTCGGGGAGCAGTCTGTAAAGATTTCGAGAAAATCTCTGAGGAAAACACCGGTGGGGCATGGTCTCCTCGAATCTTTCCCGGCTCGCCATTATGGTGCTGATCTTATAAAACTCTTCACATTTCTTACAGAACAGCGGCTGGAAATGCTCGTACGATGAGAGTTTTACAGAGTTAGCAAATTGAGAAGACGCGAAGATCCGCCAGATTCCAGAAGGTCGGGCGCGTATGGTCGTCGCGTGTGGGAAGGTGCTCGTGACCCTATCACGGCGTGGGTTTCTGAAAGGAAGCGCTACGGCGGCTACGATTGCCGCTCTGCCCCCGGCTCTTGCTGCTTCGGAGCAGACGGCACCCAAAGAAGGTTCGATTTCGGGGTTCCGCTTCCAACGCACTTATAGCCGCATCGAAGTTGCGGGAAAGAATGGCATCGAAGTGGAGTTTCTGCTCGACGGTAAGTGGCTGAAAGGAATTCGAGCGGTTTCAGTTCATGGCAAGCCACTCAGAAATACGTCTGAATACATCTGGCCAGAAGTTTCGACGCCCTACGGCATGGAAGTTTGCGGTCTCGAATTCCTTGAAGTAAGAATCGAAAACGACGGCGCTGAATCGGGCGCGATCGTCATTTCGAATCGGCCTCACTTCCGGCTAACCCACCGCATGGAGTGGACCGAACATGCCATGCATCCACTGACCAACACACGGTCGTGGTCGAAGGAACCGATCTCGCCGGAGACGTCCCGGCTCGACTGGATTCTCCGCGAAGTCAACGAAATCTACGACGATCTTCCCTACAAAGGATTTTCCTACGCCTTTCGCTACGTTGGGCCGAAATACCCCATCTATCAAATCGAGGACAAGGCCACTTGGGAACTCGGCGGGAATATTGTCGGTAACGGATTCATCATGCGAGGAGGCGGCGAACCCCACGCGCGTTTCAGTACTGAAACCAATTACTACTCTGGCTGGGATCTTCCAGGCATTGCGAATCCCCACGTTTTTCAACACAAGCCGCTCTACACGCAAATGCAGGGTTTCACCTTCCAGTACGACACAAGTCACGTGTTGCTCACGGTTCATGAACATCCTTCGCACGTACGTTCGCTCTTCCAACGGCAGGCGGGGCAGACCTTTCTGCTGCATTTCAACCAGTACTGCTTCGATCTGACGGAGCAACACACAACTCCGGCCCGCAAGATCTTGGTAGGTCCGCGAAAGGACGCCAGCGATACCACACTCGCTAACCATTATCTGCGGGTGCGCGATTTTCTGCAGGCGCAACACCGGCAGTATTACGCGTTGAAGTATGACAAAGCGCGGCCCGTTTCGCACATGGAAGCGAAAGGCCTGGCGCGTATGGAGAAATTCAAGCCTGTTCTGGATCAGTTGAAAAAATGGGGTATCAATCGGGCCTTTATCATGCCGATTTGGAGAAGTCCTGATTCGGACATCAATCCGCGTTTTGAGAAAGACCGGGATCGATTTGGAGTTTTTGGAAATCTTTGCTGTCCGCTGGAACTGGAGATTGCCGACTGCTATGGGGGCTGGGATGGCCTGAAGGCCGTTAACCAACATGCGGCCGCACTGAACATGGAGACTTTCACCTGGCACGCGACCCATTTTTCGTCGATCACGCCCTTGCTGAAGGATATTCCTGATTTGTTTTGCCGCGACGTGAACGGGCAGTTCAATCGCAACAACTATGGGCACGTCCTCATGGCGGTCAACCAACGCAGTCCACGCTATCAGGAATATTTAATGGCCGCCTACAGGAAGGCTAAGGATTGCGGACTGAACGGCATCTTCCATGACAGCCATTTCAATCTCGCAACCGACACCATAAACTTTCTGCACCGTGATTATTCCCAGGAAAGCAATCCGACCTCGCGCCGTGAATTTCACTTCCCTTCCGACATTCAGGGGCAAGATCAGATCTTGTCGATGCACGACACGGCGCTGCACTTGCAGAGCCGCCTGCAAAACGAGTATGGCTTTTTTTATTATGTGGAATCCGAGGGAGCTTTGGGCACGTCCTGGTCGACGCCCGATTACGCTTATGTTCGCGGGAACGAATATATCTATAGCAACCTCGATTCCGGGTTTGACCAGGAGGGCTTCGCTAGATTTGGTGATGACATCGTGATGGCGTATTTTCGCGCGCTGGCGGTGCGTCTTACCTACCAGGTGGGTATCGAGCCCAACCTTTTTCCTGGGCCCGGCTCCGTGGAGCGTTGGTGGAATCCGGCGGCCATGGTCCCACTCAATCTTGCGTTCGCACGGGTGGAAGATCATATGGAGGAGATGTGGGTATTGGCAGACGATCAGGGCATCGTTTGGCGCGGGCCGGACCAGACAGAAGTGCTATTTGCTTACAAAGATTTCGATTATCCAGTTCGCGGCCCAGCCGAAATTCTCGATGCGGTTCAAAACGCAAAATCCCACACGCAGAATGCTTTTGCGGCGAAGACACTGGGGATCTACCTTGTGAAATTCGCTTAGCGTTTGAGAACAGAACACAACAACTCTTGCCGACCTGATTGCGCAACAGATTAGCTCAGCAGCGGTCGAAAGGGCTGTGTGAGTACCAGATTCATTCAAGCGGGGGCTCGTAAAAATGTCTCCTCCAAGAAAATACGATCGGGACACAGCAATCGCAGTAACTCACTTCTGCCTGGTAACTCTCTTCTGCCTGACCTCGATCGCACTCGCTCAGAACAGTGCGCTACCTGCGGACGATGTTGAAAAGCGCGTCAACTCACTTCTCAACTCGATGACGATCGAGGAGAAGATCGCCCTGCTCGGGGGCAGCGACGGAATGTATACCTCACCTTTACCTCGCCTGGGTATACCAGCTCTGCGCATGTCGGATGGACCCGTCGGCGTTCACGTCTTTGGGCCGACCACGGCCTATACGGCTGGAATTGCTCTCGCCGCCTCATGGGACACCGACTTGGCGCGGCGCGTGGGAGAGAGCATGGGCGATGATGCTCGCGCGCGGGGCGTCCAGATCATTCTTGGTCCCGGACTGAACATCTACCGCGCTCCGATGGCGGGGCGAAACTTCGAGTACCTGGGAGAGGATCCGTATCTCGCATCCCGCGTGATCGTTCCCTTGGTTGAGGGGATTCAAGATCGCGGCGTGATTGCGACGATTAAACACTTCGCGGGCAACAATCAAGAATACGACCGCCAAAAAGTCAGCTCGGATATGGACGAGAGAACGTTGCGGGAAATTTACTTGCCCGCGTTCGAAGCCGCAGTCCGAGAAGCGAAAGCGGGCGCGATCATGGACGGATACAACCTGGTGAACGGTACTCACATGACGGAAAACCGTCACCTTAATAATGAAATCGTAAAGCAGGAGTGGGGATTTGACGGAATCATCATGTCCGACTGGGCGGCAACCCACAATGGAGTTGCGGCCGCAAACGGGGGCCTCGATCTCGAAATGCCGAACGCGGTTTTTATGACCGCCCGCAACTTGCTTCCGGCGTTGAGAGATGGCACGGTTTCCGAAGCGACGATCGATGACAAGGTTCGCAGAATTCTTCGCAAAACAATTCAGTTTGGGTTCCTGGATCGCCCCCAGATGGATACAAGCATTCCTCTTTACCGCCAAAACAGCCGACAGGTCGCGTTGGAGGAAGCACGCGGCAGCATGGTCTTACTTAAGAACGACCATCACATTCTTCCTCTTGATAAGAAGAAAATCAAAACGATCGCGGTTATTGGTCCCGGCGCTTATCCATCCGAAATCGGCGGAGGCGGCAGTTCGCAGGTCAGGCCTTTCCACTCGCTCAGTTTTATGGAAGCGATCAGCGATTATCTCGGCGAAGGTGTCCGCGTTTTGAGCGATGCAGACGAGCCGACGCTCGAAGACGTCCTGAACCGAACTACCTTCGTGGTATCGCCCAGCGGGCCGCCCGGATTGAAGGCTGAATATTTTAACAACGTCGCACTGAAGGGCACTCCGGCCCTCGTACGCACAGACACGAAAGTCGACTTCGACTGGGGCGAGGGTAGTTATTCGCGCTCGGGAGGTGAGGATCCCTTCTCGGTCCGTTGGACCGGATATTTTGTTCCCGAAGTCAACGCGCCGTACAAGTTCTACGTTTCGCCCAATGATGGAGCGCGACTCTATGTAAACGACGAAATGGTTCTAGACGATACCGGCACTCACAGCAAGAATCTCAAGATTTACACAGCTCAATTGCGGGTAGGGGAACCGCTTAAGCTCCGCCTGGAATATTTCAAGAATGAGCGTACGGCGGCCATTCGCTTCGGCGTGATTCCGGCAGAGCCCCCTCCGCTGGCCGGTTCTGCGGGCAAGCCTGCCGGCATTACGGCCAAAGAAGCCGCGGCGAAGGCAGATGTAGTGATTCTTTGTGTCGGATTCACGCCTTGGCTTGAGGGCGAGGCTTCCGATCGCAGCTTCCGCCTTCCTGGCGATCAAGAAGATTTGCTGCGGGAGATCACCGAGGTGAACAAGAACGTAATCGTGATACTCACTGCCGGCGGCAACGTTGGTATGTCGGACTGGATCGACAGAGTGCCCGCCGTTTTGCACAGCTGGTACTCCGGCGAGGAGGGGGGATTAGCGCTCGCCCAATTGCTGTTTGGCGACTTTAGTCCGTCCGGCAAGTTGCCCGTTTCGTTAGAGCGCCAGTGGGAGGACAGTGCGACCTTTCACTCCTACTATCCAGAAAAGGGCGAGCGGCGCGTCGAATACAAGGAAGGCGTGTTTCTCGGCTACCGTCACTTTGACCAGTCTGATACGAAGCCACTCTTTCCTTTTGGCTTCGGATTGTCATACACGACTTTTGCCTACAGCAATCTCGAAGTAAAGTCGGCAAACGACCTGAGTTCTCCTGCGACAGTGTCGTTTGACGTGAAGAACACTGGCCCGATGGCTGGAGCGGACGTGGCCGAGTTGTATGTCGGCGACCCGCACGCCAGTGTTCCCCGCCCCGTAAAAGAGCTGAAGGGATTTTCGAAAGTCTGGTTGGATCCCGGGGAGACCAAACGGGTGACGCTCAATCTCGATCGGCGGGCATTTTCCTTTTACGACGTAAAAAAACACGAATGGAATGCCGAACCGGGCGCTTACACAATTCTTGTGGGAAGCTCTTCTACCCAGATTGAGTTGCACGGCACCTTCTCGCTTACCCAATAACGCGAGCGAGTTTAGAACTCAATAGGGCTTCGGCGCAAAAGACGGCGGAGCGCTCGGAAGGTCCGAGCCGGGGTGACTACTGAGAATAAAATTGAGGTCAGATGCGCTCTTCAACGTCTCCCAGGCGATCCATAGACTTCGTACCGGATTCCCGTCAACTGCAACTCCCTGAACATAGGCTTTGTCGGGAGCGCCTGCGGCATGGATATGCAGGTCATGTCGGCCAAGTCTTAGAGTAACGTCCGAGAATGCCGGTGTGTTGATCGTCAAACCGCCAACGCCCGGGATCTCCGGATATAAGCCAAGGTAGGCGAATACCGCCCAGGATGACGTCGCACCCAGATCATCATTGCCTGGTAGGCCTCCGGGAGAATCCGTAAATAAATCTTTCAGGGCCTTGCTCACGACTTCCTGCGTGCGCCAAGGGTGTCCTGTCCAGTTATAGATCCACGGATTGCCGAAACTCGGTTCGTTGCTGATGAAAAAATGTGGAGTGTACCCGCTGCCCGTCCACCTTCCATACTCGCTAAAGTAGTCGTCTAGCCGCGCCTTCGCTCCCTCAGGACCGCCAACCGCCTGAATGACCCCCTGCAAATCATATGGCACCATCCAGGTATATTGGGCGGCATTCCCTTCCACGAAGCCTTCCGTCTTGGCAGCAGAAAAATCCGCCAGAAACCTGCCCTCTTGATCGCGAGCTCGTATGAACTTTGTTTCTGGATCGAACAGATTGCGCCAATTCGCGGAGCGCATCAGGAACTTTCGAGATATATCCGACTCACCCAGAATTTGTGCGAACTGGGCAATTGCGAAATCCGCGCTGCTATCTTCGAGAGTTACTGCAGCGGCTCCCGCACCCTCCGCTGTATCGCTTCGCTGCGGTATGTAACCTCGACTCAGATAATCCTTCAAACCCGGGCGCTCTGGATACAAGCGAGAGTGGGCCTGCGGATCGTCCGCGCCTTTCAGCATTGCGGCCATAGCGCCGCGAGTGTCGAAATCACGGGCTCCGAATGCGTAAACACTCGCGAGAATCAGAGCAGAAGGATCCCCAACCATGACGCCACTCTCGTCATTCGCGACCGGCCAAATCGGAAGGCCACCGCCCTGCTGGGCGTCGAGTACCAACGACTCTGCCATGTCACTCGCAATCTCCGGAAACAGCATTGCGATCAACTGCACCTGACAGCGGTAAATATCCCACCCCGAGAAATTGGCATACTGCACTCGACCCTGCTTGTGATGGAGTTGCCTATCGAAGCCAATATAGTCACGATTGACATCGCTGAATGCGGACGGATGAAGAAAAGAATGATATAAGGCGGTATAAAAGATCTTTCGTTGCCGGTCGGTACCGCCATCCACACGAACATGGCCGAGCACCTCATTCCATGCCGCGCGGGCATCGCTTCGGGTTTTCGCAAAATCCCAAACGGCGATCTCTTGTTTCAGGTTTAACGCAGCGCTCGCAATGCTTACGTAGGAGACTCCTACTTTCAAACGGAGCGTGCGCAGCGTCGGCGCAAAGGTCAAGTATCCGCCCGCGCGTGGTCCACGCTCCGACCGGCTTCCCGGAGCGATTCTTAAGTCGCTGGACGTTCCGCTCGATTCCGTGTCCTGGTTAACTTCGAGCGCGAAGAAAACTTTGTAATGGTTTTCATTGCCACAAAACTCATCACTCTCGACCCAACCCGTCGCCGCCCTCTTGTCAATGTGGATTTCGGCATCGTTCACCCGAGTGAGGTTGCGGCTCAGATCGAGGAGGATGGTTCGCGGTTCGCTGGACTGCGGGAAGTCAAACGTCGCGATCCCAGAGTGGATCGACGCGGCGAGTTGAACTTGAATGCCGGATTGCAGCTTGACCGAGTAATATCCGGGTTGGGCAATTTGGTCTTCTGGTTTGTAAAACGCCTCGTAAGGGGGTGGATGTTGCGCCGGCGGTTGTTGCAATCTGCCGAGAAGAGGAAGAATCGGTACATCGCCATAGACGCTGCAGCCTGGGCCGCTCAGGTGCGTCAAGCTGAAGCCGCGAGTTCTGGTGCCCTCGTAGCGGTAGAACGTACCATCGGTACGATCTGGGCTCCAATACAACATTCCGAAGGGTCGCGTCGCTCCTGGGAGCGTGTTCGCGTTGTCGCGAATCCAACTCGTGGAGGTTCCAATAAATGGGTCGACTTGAGACGCCAGATCGCTTCCGGACTGCGCGTACACGACGGTGACGAAAACCAGAGAAGAGATTAGTAGAGTAAGTTTCACTGTTTAGTTTTGCGACTCGACCGAGTTAACGGCCAGCATTACTTCAATGGCTTCCCGTAAGGTTTGTGGTTCGAAGACTTTCTTCCAGTCAGGTCGAACAACTTTTTTCATACCCCACTCAATCGCAATCTTGGCCGCGTCTGAGAAAGGTGATTTTTCGGCTCCGAAAGCGATGGCCATCGCGATTCGAGCATGTCCAGCAACGAAAGCCATAGCTGCTTCGTGGGGCACGCCTTTTTCCACCGCCGCATCCATCGAGGCTTTCATCAAACAGGCAGCGGTCGCGACGACAATTTCGGACATCGCCGGTTCGAGCAGTGCGAATTGTTCAGGAGTAACCCGATGGGCCTTGCGGACTGGCGCAAACATCGCTTTGCACAGCTCCGTCCCTTCTTGAAAGCGGAATTCTGAACCATGGATCAGCGATACTAATATGTCTTGTACAGCGACCCCGCCAAAATAATCGCGGCGCTGGTCGGCGGTCGCCTGTTCCGTAAAAAAAGCCGGATGGCAGGGATGCGTAATCATAAAGGTCAGAGTTCCCGGCTCTGGCAATTCGTTCACGTAGGCGGCGGCAGCGTCCAACATAATCAGAGCTCCGTCGGACTTCATACGCGGAGCGAGTTCGTGCGCGATACGCCCGATGAGCGCGTCGGGTACGGCCATCACTACGAAGTCCGCCTCAGGCAGGGCCTCTTCCACTGGAACAACCTTGAATCCCTCCCGCTCGAGTTGCTTTGCTCGTACCGCATCGCTTTCGCAGAGAAGCACGTGAAATCGGGATTCTTTCCCGATTTTTTCCACTGCCCGTGCTCCCATTTTGCCGCCGGCTCCAACGATAACCACAGTTCGCTGCATGGACCGATCCTCTCTATAAGTAAGAATTAATTCAGAATGTATTGCCGTAGATATCGGACACTTTCCTCCGTCCACAACTGTTCCATGGCGATCGTGGCCTCGATGCTCGCTTGCTCCGGAGGCCATAGCTCCAGGATGGCGTTTGCTTCTACTTTGGCGGAACGCAACTCCTGCAGGATCCAGGGCAAATCCATTTGGCCTTGCCCCGCCGGTCTCCCCTCAACGATAAAACCCATGCGGTGCCAGGCGCGGCGCACGACAAAATCTTTCACGTGAAAGCACATCGTATGCTTGGCTAGGGTCTTCACAACCTGCCGTGTGCCCTCGGGAATCGCCAGGGAATTGACCGTATCCAGGGTGATGCCAAGCCAAGAGCAGTGAAGAAAATCGAGCGCATCCGCAAGATCTTGGGCGGGAATATTGCCGTTTTCCAACGCCAATCGAATCCTGCTTCTCTCCAGGTGCGGAATGATCCGCTGCAGGTGTTCGGAGAGTTCCGCGCGCGACGGGAGCGATCCGTCCGCAAGTTCGGGAACCGTTCGGACCAGCCGGCAACCAAGACGCTCGGCCAGTTCAAGCTGCTGACAAAGATGTTGTGTCTCCAGACCGCGCGTACCAATTTCTATTTCGATCTGGGTCCGCTCCGCGTGGTGGATGATGTTCTTCAATTCGGTTTCACCGAGCGCGTCCAATGGAAGGTTTGGTCCAAACTGCACGACGCGGACCCCCAGCTCTTGAGCGCGTTTCAACATCGCGATCGCATTCATGCCAACCGCTGGTTCCGCACCTTCGAACCCTATCGACCACATATAGGTATATGTACCAATCCCAAGCTTCATACGCATTGACTCATACGCGATCGAGCCTCATCATCGCCCAAGGCAGAAGTTCGAGCTC
>Ga0182012_10001988_pt1 | contig 22295 bp, 17 predicted proteins | sample 612S2SmetaG_FD_120486 | JGI IMG/M metagenome (GOLD analysis project Ga0182012, IMG submission 120486) | Permafrost microbial communities from Stordalen Mire, Sweden - 612S2S metaG | ecosystem: Environmental > Terrestrial > Soil > Wetlands > Permafrost | place: Sweden: Stordalen | collected... | reverse complement strand
TTTGGCTTTCGCCAAGCAAGAATCGGAGCAGATGGCGCAAGTTTACGTAGGCAGCCGGCTGCGGGCGCTGACATCGAAGAGCTCGATTACGGATATCTCGATCATCGACATGCCGAGCTGGGATCCCGGTTCGGCGAGCCCGAGTAAGAGAATCGCGATTGCCGGGACACTCATGCTATTGATCATGGGTAGTTGCGCTTTACTGGTGGCCTGCAAGTGGTTGGATACCACCATGGCGGACGCGGCCACGGCTGAAGTTCAGCTGGGGGCATTGGTAACCGGTGCTCTTCCGCTGACGCGCGCCAGGGTGGATGCGGAAGACTTCCCAAATTTTTTCACGCAGGAGAATCAGCGTGAGTTCGACCGGATTTACCAGTCTCTGCGAAAGCTCGGACCCGAAGGAAAAGTCATCGTACTGACCGAGTCCACGCCTCAGGAGGGGGCCAGCTTGGTGGGCTACGGCCTGGCGCGATTTCTAAGCCGGCACGCTCACGAGAAGACTGCCTTCATAGACCGTACGGCGCACCCAATAGTGGAGTCTTCCATTTTCGGTGATGAGTTAGCGAACCAGCAAGCAGTGGTGGCTTGGCCGGAAAACGCATTAGACGGCGGCAATAGCCCTGGCGGGCAAGATGCGGCCTCGGTATTGTCGAAACTACGCCAGCAGTTCGCCTACGTGGTAGTAGCTGCCTGCGCGGTGAAAGATTCAACCGACTTACTTTTAATCAGTGGTACCGTGTCCACTGTCTTCCTGATTGTCGAAGCTAACAAAACGCGCCGGCCAGCCGCTCTTAATAGCATGAACCTGCTGCGGCGCTACGGATTTGACGACATTCGCTTGATTCTAAACAAGCGGGTGTATCACATTCCCGGGTGGCTGATGAGGTTCATTTGAGGAAGAAGTTTCTGCTCCTTTGCGACAAACTCCAGTGGCAGTTTCGCGGAGTTTACACGTGGCTCCTACGCAGCAGCTTCAAACACTGCGGAAAGCGCGTCACGATTCAGTTTCCAATTCGCTTGGGACAGCCTGGCTCAATTAGCCTGGGATCGGATGTACTCATCTATGCTCGCAGTTGGCTCAACGTGGTTACCGAATGGGCTGGAACTAAGTATGGTGGCGAGATTCGAATTGGAGATCGGGTATGCATTTCCTACAATGCTCAAATCTCCGCCGCCAAGTCCATCGTCATCGAAGATGACGTCGCAGTTAGCGCCGGCGTCGTGATTGTCGATCATATTCACGATCACCGCTACTCGGGGATGCCGGTATTTAGCGCGCCTTTGTCGGAACCCGCGCCGGTGCGCATCGGAAAGGGCTCCTTTCTGGGCGTGCATTGCTTCGTCAGCCCGGGCGTGCAGATCGGCGAACACGCCGTTATTTGCGCGAATGCGGTGGTGGTAAATGACGTTCCGGCTTACTCGATGGCAGCGGGCAATCCGGCGCGGATAGTGCGCTTTCAGGCTAGCGAGGCTGAGAAGGCGGCGGCTCGAGTAAACGTAAATGGAGTCTGAGGTTGCCTGAAATGCCGGCGGTAACCCAGCCCATGGCTCCCACCTCAAATGTCGGAGCGGCCGGCAGCCTGTTGTCGAACAGCGTGGCCATGGGGGCTGCCAATCTCCTGAGCCGAGGGCTGGCTTATGGGTATTTCACGCTCATGGCGCGCCGACTGGAAGCACGCTATATAGGGGCCTATGCGCTTCTGGTCACCACGGGAATGCTGGTAGAGTTGGTAGCGAATCTCGGGTTCGATAAGATTTTGATCCGGGAAATTGCGGTCAGCCCTGACAATGAAGGTCAGGGATATTTCCAGGCGGCTCTTCCCATCCGTTTAGGGATGGCTTTGTTGTGCGGACTGGCGGCGTGGAGTTTGCTGATGGTCTTCTTTTTCAAAGATTCCTTGCTGGTGGGCCCTTTCAGCAGCGCGCTATTTCTAGCCGGCATTTTCCCATTGGTGGCCGCTCGGAACTGCGAATCCTTTCTCACCGCTCATGAGCGCCTTTTGCCCATCGCGGCAGCGCAGCTCAGTGAGAGGCTGGTGATTTTCGGCGCGGTGGTGTTACTGTTCGCGGGAGTTATCGGCTTCAAAGCATTGCTGTGCTTCACTCCGGTGGCGGCTGTTGCGCGGATGGCTATGGTGGCTGCGTTCACCAGGCAGCAATGGAAACGCGGCATTGCTGCGAAGCGCCCTAATCTCCGACGTTTGATCCGGCAGGCAACGGAGCTGCTGTCGGTTGAGATTCTGGCACAGGTCTACTTTCGCTCGGACGTATTTTTGCTGGCAAAAATGGGCGGCCTTCGCGAGACAGGCATCTATCAAATTGCTTATAAGATCTTCGATTGTTGCCTCTCTTTGTTTAGCGGCTTCCTGCAGGCGGCGTATCCGAGACTCGTTCGCGACCGAAGCCGCAGAGCGCTGCAAAACATGCTGGCGATCGGCATGGGCTTGCTCACCATACCAGTGGCAACAATTATTTTGTGGCGGCACGTTATTTTAGGCGCGCTCAGGCCTGAATACGTCGCGGGTTCCACCTCACTGATCTGGCTGATGCTCACAGTTCCTCTGGTTTACATCACCACGACCCTGGCTAACGCGGCAATTGTGGCAGGCCGGGTCAGAATGCTTATCGGATTGGCCGTTTTGTTGATCGCCGTGAACGTCGGTTTGAATCTATTGCTTATTCCTAAGTGGTCAATCAATGGGGCCGCATTCTCAACCTTCGCGTGCGAACTTCTGAGCGCCCTCGTGCTGGGACCTGTGGTGTTCAAGAAATGGGCGTGCCCGGATTTGGACGTAGAGAGAAATCTTTGGCGAACGTAGAAGCTTTCCGAGACAAGCCGCTGCCCTTGCCCGTAACGATCGCCTTATGGGCGGTTGCCGCCGCGTTGTTGGGGATGATGTTGGCTTTAACGGGTGTGGCCGGCCTGTTCGTGTTAGGGACACCGGCTCTGCTTATTCTGTTTGCGGCTTGTGCCGCGAGGTTTCCCGCCTTTCTGATGGGCGCTTCCATAGTGCTTCTTGGCTTGTTTCCCTTTAGTTGGGGATGGCAGTCTGACGTAGTGCCGAAGTTGTTCGGCGATGAGACTTTGTTGCTGCTCTATCTGGCAGTTTTCCCTTTTCTCTATCTCACGGGAAAAAGATCATGGCAACCCGGATTCCGCCGGTTCTACCTGGTGCTGGCGGTCTTCCTTTGTCTGCAGGCACTTTCGTTTGCGGTGGGCAGCGACTTGATCGCTTTGCGGAATTTCTTTGAAACCTACGTACTGGGAGCTTTGCTTCTCGTCCTTTTTTTGCAGGAAGCCGCTAACAGCGATGCGCGGGTTTTGGGAAAGGTGGTAATCGGCGTGACGGTAGGTATCGCGATTCTAAGCATTCTGGAGCGGATCTTTCTGCGAAATCCCGTGATGGAGAACGAGCCGAACTATATTTCCCCTGAACTAGCCCGTGTGGCGGAAGGCGTCTACCGACCCTACGCTACTTTCTTCTATCCCTCGGAGGCAGGCTCGTTCATGGGATTGGGCGTTCCGTTTGCGGTTAGCTCTTGGCTCAAGCGTCGATCATTGTGGTCTACCCTGTGGCTACTGATCCTGGCTGGGGGCATCATCGTCAACGCAACACGCGGCGCGTGGCTGGGGCTCCTGGTTGCCGGCGTGCTGGCTCTCTGGAGCTCGCGTTTGTTACTAGCTGCACTGATTTCCAGCTCCGCCTTAGCAGGCTGGCTGGGATACTTTCTGCTCAAAGACACCGCTTTCATGCAACGTGTCATGGATCCGCAAGACCTTTTGATCAGATTTGAAATGTGGAAGGTTGCGGCAAAGGTCTTCCTAGCGCACCCGTTCCTTGGCGTGGGGCACATGCAGTTCGCACAAGTCTATCTCGACTTTGTCCACGAGGTGAGCGATATTGCTCACTTTGATTTTGGGGAAATCATAGTGGCCGACAACCTGTTCCTGACCACGGCGGCCGAGCATGGTTTGCTCGGGCTGGCGGCTTTAGTGGTGTTTCTGCTATTCGCCGCCCTTTTATTAAGGCGCTTTCGGCGATTGCTTGAGCGGTCAGGCCGCATTGAGCAGGCCGGCTTCATCCGTTGTTGCGAACTGGCGCTGGTTATCTATGTTGTTAGCGGCTGCTTAGCCGATGTCCATCTCTTCACAAAACTCACGAAGTTCGTTTTTGTTTTGATCGGATTGGGGCTGGGCGTGGGGGTTCGTTCCCGGCCCGGGAGCAGGAATCCGGCGTTGCTGCCCGACGAAACGTTTTCAAGGGAACATTCAGGGCAACGCTAAAAGACACCGATGCTTTATCTACATGGAGTTGGGCACTTCCATCCGGAAACGGTCATCGATAACCAATTTCTGGTCGCGTTGGATATCGGCGTGGACGAAGGCTGGATTTTGCAGCGTGTAGGTATCCGGGAACGACGGACGGTTCTGGATTTGGAGTACATTCGGACTACTCGTAACTCGGACGTTCGCGCGGCGCAAGAGGCGTCCCATTATTCCAATGCGCAAACGGGATGCCGGGCGGCGCAGATGGCCCTCTTACGAGCGAACCTGGAGCCAGCGGATATCGGCATGGTTGTCGCGGGCGGATGTTCGCCGCAAAACCTGATCCCGGCAGACGCTTGTATGATTGCGGCGAGTTTGGGGATTGAGGCGCCCAGTTTCGACATCAATTCGGCATGTTCGAGTTTTGCCGTTCAGCTATGGCTGCTGAGCCGCCTTTTGCCGACGGAGGGACCTGATTTCATCCTGGTGGTAAACTCGGAGAACAACACCCGGGTAACCAACTACAGCGACCGGCGGACAGCGGTCTTGTGGGGAGATGGTTCCAGCGCGGTTATTGTTTCAACACGCGTTCCATCGCCGATTTCCATTGTTTGTGACACCCCAGGCTCGGCGCCCGCGGAATGGAACAAGATCAAAACTCCCAATGGCGGACACTTCGATCAGGACGGACATGCGGTGCAGGCTTTTGCGATACGTAAGATGTGCTCTTTGTTCAGCGGGCTTCGGAGAGTGGGAGACGACTGCGAGCGTACCCACTTTATTGGCCATCAAGCAAACCGGCTCGCGCTTGAGTCGGTGCAAAAAAGGCTGGAGATTCCTGAAAAGGCCCACCTCTTTAACGTGGATCAATTTGGAAATTGTGGCGCTGCCGGTGCGCCGTCGGTGCTATCACAACATTGGGAGAAGTTCGGTCCCGGGCATTCCGTGCTGATGGCGGCGGTGGGTTCTGGATTAACCTGGAACGCCTTGCGGTTTGATTTTGGCAGCGCGCTGGCCGAACTGTAACTATCCGGAAGTCCGGCTGAATGAAAGAGGAAGGTTAGAAGAAGATGGTCGATAATCAAAGCGATACGGGGATCTATCCTCGCCTGAAAGCGCTTTTGGAGAAAGTGCTCCCTAAGACAGTATCGGTTGAAAACGTAACACCGGTTACCCGGCTGCACGAGGACCTGGATATCGATTCGATACGGCTGGTCGATCTGATCTTGTATATGGAAGATGAATTTGGAATTCAAATAGAAGATGGCACGATTGAAGGTATTAAGACAATCGGAGACTTACTAGACCTGATTAAGAAGAAGATCGGCTGAGCGGTGTTCATTCCCTTAGCCGGCGGCGAAATGGATATTTCAATCATCTACGTTAATTGGAACTGCGCAGATGAGATTCTGGCCTCTCTGCGCTCGCTGCGCCAATGGACAAAAGGCCTGCGTTACGAGGTGATTGTGGTCGATAACGCTTCGGCCGAGGGGACTGGCGTCCTCGAAATGGACTCCGGCATACAGTTGATTCGCAGCAGCGAAAATCGCGGCTTCGGCGCGGGATGCAATTTGGGCGCTGGCGCTGCCACAGGACGCTATTTTCTGTTCCTGAATCCCGACACGCGCTTCCTCAACGATGTGCTAAGTGAGTTGCTGGGGTTTCTGGAATCTCACTCTTCCGCGGCGATTGCCGGGCCATTAGTAGTGGACGAATCGAACAACTTGTTGTACTCCGCCGGACGCTCACTTCCCACGCTATTTAACGAGTTCCTGCAACACAGCACGCTCGCCTTTCGCTTTCCCGGCTTTGCTTTGACTTCCCAGCCTTATCTGTCGCACTGGGATCATCTGTCATCTCGCGAAGTCGAAGCAGTGGTGGGGGCCTGCATGCTCGTCCGATCGGAGTTATTTCATGCGATCGGCGGCTTTGATGAGAATTTCTTTCTCTATAGTGAAGAACTGGATCTCTGCTGCCGGGCTCGCCAAGCGGGATTTCAGAATTGGTACATACACACGGCCAGAATCATGCACAAGGAACGGCAAAGCACCATCCGATTATTTGGATCCGTCGGGCGAATTGTATTGCAGAACATGCGCAGCCAGCATTATTACTTTCAAAAGCACTATGGCGCCGCGGCCGCGTTCATCTGGCGAAACATGATCGCAGGACTCTACCTTTTGCGTTATTTCTTGCGCCGGGATAGACTGCACCTGGAATATTTTAAGTGGGCGATCACAGCGTAGTGTCAGGCTTGGCTTATGTTTAGCTTAGTTATTCCCACTCATAATCGAGCAGCGATCCTAAAACGGTCGCTATCTCACGTGTTGAAACTGGATGGAATTAACGAATGTGAAGTCATCGTGGTAAACGATGGTTCAACTGACGAGACTGCAGCGGTACTGGAGGAATTCCGGCGGACAGCGCCCCAAATTTTGCGGGTATTCAGTATTTCGAATGGGGGGCCTGCGCGTGCCCGCAACCGGGGAGTGGAAGCGGCGCAACATGAGCGTATCCTTTTTGTCGACGACGACGTATTCCCTCGTGCGGGCATGCTACAGAGTCATTGGCGATTGCTTGACTCAGGCTATACGGGCTCGCAAGGCATCTTGCTGTGGCATCCCGAGATTCAAATTACACCGCTGATTCGGTATATCGATTCGCGGGGTTCGCAGTTTGATTTCGCCGGCGTCAAGGACGACAGTCAGCTCGACTTCGCGCATGTATACACGGCCAATTTCGCGATTCTGCGAAGCGCCGTTCTGCGAGCGGGCGGTTTTGACGAAACATTTTTCAGCAAGCAATTCGCGTTTAGCGCGTTTGAGGACACTATACTCGGCTACAAACTGATCCTGGATGGAGCGCGACTGGCCCTGAATCGGGAGGCCATAGCCGATCACCTGCACGATATGACCGAAGACGGATATTTGCACCGCGAATACCGGGTTGGCTACGCCATCGGATTATTGCGGCAAAAATATCCTGAGCTAGCAAAGTCCTTAGGTTTGGAAGGAAAAGACTTCCTAGCCGCTGCCCAGATTCACTTACTCGAATCCATGAATGCGGCAATTGCATTGAGGAAGCTATTCGGATATTCACTCAGTATGCGCCTGCGCAACCGCGAGGCCTTCTATCGAGGTTTTTTGGAATTTAAGCAACAAGATTCAAGCGCGCGCAACGTGGAAACGCAATAAAGTTAGCGCGAACTCTTATATACTATGACGAAATCTCGGACTCAGAAGGGACAATGCGTTGTAGTAAGAAGGTTTGGTCCATTTCAAAGACGATTGAGATGTTAGGGATAGTGGTGCTTGGGTCAGGTCAGCTTTTGGCTGGAGCATTGTGGAATGGAACTTTTGAAAGCGGCTCCTTAGCTCCTTGGGTTGTGTCTCAAGGTTCGGCGGTAGCGGGGACGAATGCCCACTCCGGCAATTATGGTTTGACAATGGGTCCAACGGCCGCGGCCGTGATTGCAACTCAGCAAGTCGCAGGACTAGCTCCAGGTCAGACTTATATAGCGTCTGCCTGGGTCAAATCATCAGGTACAAGTGGCGCGGGCGTGGAGCTCGCGATTGGAGGGATGGGTGACCTTGTCGTTTCGTCAGCATCGCCGACTACCAGCTGGCAGCTAATCCAAAAAACTTTTTTAGTTGGGAGTAGCGGCACGATTACCGTCTATATCGGACAGCTTCCCTCTTCCGGCGCGGTCACTACATTTTGGGATGATATTTCGATTGCGGCCGTTGCTCCGGCCAATGGTGGGTTTGAAAGCAGTTCCTTAGCGCCGTGGACTGTGTTGGAAGGTCCAGCCGAGCTTGCCTCGAGTTCCCACTCGGGCCACAATGGACTGGCCCTGGGACCTAGCTCGACGGAGACAACGGTTCTTCAGCAGATAACCGGCCTGAATGCTGGTCAGTCATATCTAGTTTCAGCGTGGGTGAAGTCGTCGAGCACGAGCAATGGAGGCGCGCAACTCGCGGTAGGAGGAGCCAGCGGTGTTGCTGGATCCAAGATCACTCCGACGAGTAGCTGGCAGCAAGTCAACCAATCTTATGTGGTGGGACCGGACGAAACTATCACTATCTACTTGGAGCAATTTTCCTCTCCTTCGCTGGTAACAACTTACTGGGACGATGTGACTGTAACCGCGAGTGCTGGAACCCCGGCGGCGGCCCCGAACGTACTTAGCTATCACAACGATGCCGGTAGAACCGGCCAGAATACGGATGAATTGATTCTTACCCCGTCGAATGTTGCGCCCAGCACATTCGGAAAACTATTTACCCGGCAGGTCGACGGCTTCGTGCTCGCACAGCCGCTTTATATGACCGGCCAGTTCGTCCAAGGAAGCGGCTTCCACAATGTGCTTGTGGGAGCGACTGAAGAAGAGAGCGTCTACCTGTTTGACGCCGATAGTAATCAGGGCGCGAACGCGAATCCGCTGTGGCATATCAAGCTAATCGATAGCGCACATGGCGGCCAACCTGGCGAGATCTCAGCGCCGAGCGGGCCGTGCTCTTTCGGGCCCGTCAATGAAGGAGTGACGAGCACCCCTGTTATCGACCCGAACACGGGCGTGTTGTATGTCGAGGCGAAGTCATCGCTGAGCGGAAACGTCGTTCACCGGCTTCATGCAATCGACATGAGCAGTGGAGCCGAGGAACCCGGTTGGCCGGTTACGATTGCGGGCTCGGTTGCGGGGACGGGTGATGGTTCGGCGAATGGGCGGCTCACGTTTAACCCGAACGTAGAACTTGGGCGTGCAGGGCTTCTGCTGTCGGGAGGTGGAGTTTACGCCGGGTTTGCGTCTAATGGCTGCGATGCCGACTATGGGGACGTTTACCACGGATGGTTATTCCGCGTCGATGCGGCGACCGGCAAGATTGGCGTTGTTTCAATTACTCCGAATGCGCACGCCGATGCGAGTGGTGCACCGGCAGCGGGAGGCATTTGGATGTCCGGCGCAGCGCCCGCTGCCGATGCGGCCGGAAATGTGTATTTAGCCACCGCGAACGGAACATTCGACACAACTCTTAATGCCAATGGTATGCCGGCGCAAGGTGATTACTCCGACAGCATTCTAGAATTTGCTCCTGGTGCTTCGTTGGCGATCAGCGATTACTTCACGCCGATTAGCCAAGGATCTCTCGACGACGATGATGCCGACCTGGGCTCGGGAGGCGTGATGCTGCTTCCCGACCAGGCTGGACCGTTTCCACGCCTCCTGTTGGAGGCAGGGAAAGACCGGACGATTCGACTGATCAACCGCGACCGAATGATGCATTACTGTGGCACATGTTCAGCAGATCCGGTGGTGCAGGCGATTCCAAACGCACTGCCGAATGTAGAGCTTGGAATGGCCGCTTACTGGAACGGAAACTTGTATTTCGGGAACAATAAAGATTACATCCGCTCCTTCCCGATAAACAGAGGCGTGCTTGGGACATCCGCGGCGGCGATTTCAACCGACCCAGTGCCTAGCGGTTACGGAACCACGCCGTCGATATCTTCCAATGGGCTCACGAATGGCATCGTCTGGGGTATTCAGCAATGGGCGGGACCGCCCGACGGGTTTGGCGTTCTTAAGGCGTGGGATGCAACAAGCCTGAGCAACATCTACAGCAGCAATAATCAGTTCGGGACGGACGATCCTGGCGGGTACGCGGAATTTACGTTGCCGACCGTGGCACACGGCAAGGTCTATGTGGGAACCAGTAGCAACATAACGGTATACGGGTTGCTGCCCAGCGCGCGCTCATCTGTTGTCACGAACGCGGGTTTCGAAAGTGGGGGCCTTGGCCAGTCTTGGAACATTTTTGTCCCGAGCGGTGGAACAGGAACCGTAACAGTAAGCGGGCAAGCCGCGCTTTCGGGGAATTTTGGGCTTGAGGAAGGGCCGAACTCGAATGGCGAGGTTGCCTACCAAGTTGTAAACGGCCTGACTCCAGGGCTGAGCTACCTGGTCTCAGCGTGGATGATCTTGGGGTCAGGCGCTCCAGGAACCGTCTTCTTATACGCCGACGATACAACGGGCGCTAACTCATGCTCGACTACACCAATCGCGCCCGCCACCATTTGGGTACAGTTGAGTTGCCTTTATACGGTGACGAGCAATGGCGCGATGGGTATCCACATGGTAGAGAACGCCGGCGCGTTCACCTCTTATTGGGACAACGTATCGGTCACCTTGGTGCCGCCGGTGAATGGCGGTTTTGAGAGTGGGGTCTTAAAACCGTCGTGGAGCACGTTTGTCCCGAGCGGAGGAACTGGATCTATAAGTGTGAGCGCCGGCGCCGCACGTTCGGGAAGCTTTGGCCTTATTGAAGGTTCTAACTCCAATGGCGAGACCGCTTACCAGACCGTAAACGCGCTCACGCCGGGCCAGAGCTACCTGGCTTCGGCTTGGGTAAAACTGGGATCAGGTACAGCAGGGACGGCATACCTGTACGTGGACGATACCACTGGCGCAAACGCCTGCGCCTCGGCAATCGTCGCGCCTTTGGCCGAATGGCAGCAGATTAGCTGCGTCTACACGGCGACAAATAATCAGGCAGCGAACATTCACTTGGTGGAACACTCAGGTGCGTTTAGCACCTATTGGGATGACGTGGCGCTCACTCCTCTTCCGCCGGCGAACGGAGGTTTTGAGAGTGGCAGCTTTAGCGCTCCTTGGAACAGCTATCTGCCGCAGGGAGTTGCCGGGAGTCTCGAAGTCAGCACGCTTGCCGCACGTTCGGGAAGCTATGGACTGGTGGAGGGTCCAACCTCGGTTATGGAGGCTGCCTACCAGAATGTTTATGGACTCACGCCGGGGCAAAGCTACTTCCTGTCGGCTTGGGTCAGACTTGGAACCGGCAACGCTGGAACGGTCTTTCTATACGCGAGCGACACACTGACCGGAAACTACTGCGCCACTCCGGCCACTACTCCTACAGCAGGATGGCAGCAAATCAGTTGCCTATATACGGCTATCTCTAGCGGTCCCGTCGCCATCTATCTAGCACAAAATCCCGGCATGTTTAGCACCTATTGGGACGACGTGGCGGTAACGCCCGCGCCGCCAGTCAATGAAAGCTTTGAGAACGGGACCATCAAACCGTGGACCGCTTCTATACCCAATGGCGGGACCGGAAGCATAACAGTGAGCCGGGCAGCCGCACATTCGGGAGTCTATGGACTAGTGGAAGGCCCAAACTCAAGCAATGAGGTCGCAAGTCAGGTTGTGCAAGGGCTCACCGCCGGACAGACCTATATAATATCCGCCTGGCTCAAGCTGGGATCGGCTGGTACAGGCGCGTCGTATCTTTCGGTAGACGACACTGTAGGTGCTCACTCCTGCAACACACCCGCCAATACGCCTCCTCAGGCGTGGCAGCAGATCAATTGTACTTTTACCGCGACTAATACTCAGATGGTGAATATTCGTTTGATTGAAACGGCCGGTACACTAACGACCTATTGGGACGATGTAATGCTAAGTGGACCGCTGACAGCCAGCGCCTGGGGCAATTTTGCGCCAAGTAGTGTGTGGATTAATTTACTTGGCTTGAATTGGTAGACAAACCTTTATATGTTCAGCCTGGTGATTCCCACACACAATCGAGCGGCGATCCTAAGACGTTCGATGGCGTATCTGTTGCAGCTGGAAGGAATCGAGAACTGCGAGATCATCGTGGTAAACGACGGCTCCACGGACGACACCGCAGCCGTACTAGAAGAATTCCGTCAAGCGGCGTCCAACTTGGTGCGAGTGTTTACCTTACCGAACAGCGGTCCGGCGCGTGCCCGAAACTGCGGGGTGAAAGCGGCACGGAATGAGCGAATACTATTTGTGGACGATGACGTGTTTCCGCGTCCCGGCATGCTGCAAAGCCATGCACGGCTGCTTGATCAAGGCTATACCGGTTCGCAAGGTTTGCTGGTCTGGCATGAAGATGTGCCAATCACACCATTGATTCGCTATATAGATTCCCGCGGATCGCAGTTTGCCTTCGACCAAGTGCAGGACCAAACCCAGCTTAAGTTCTCGCACGTCTATACGGGGAATCTGGCAGTCCTGCGAAGTGCAGTGCTTGCCGCCGGTGGCTTCGATGAGGAAATCTTCGACAAAGATATGGCGTTAGCCGCGTTCGAAGACACAATCCTCGGATACAGCCTGATAAAAAATGGCGCGCGGCTAGCTTTAAATAGGGAGGCAATCGCCGACCATTTGCACGACATGACGGAGCAAGGATTTTTTCAACGGGAGTACAAGGTCGGTTACTACATTGGCCGGCTTCGGAACAAATATCCGGATGTAGCTCGATCTCTGGGCTGGGACCGCAACGACAATAGTCCTCAATCTCAGGTACGCTTGCTACGGCTTTTTAACAAGGCGGGCATTTCGAAACCGCTCCTCGGATATGCGTTGAGCATGCGTCTCCGGCAACGCGAGGCTTTTTTGGGTGGGATGGTGAAATTTAAGCGCGAATCGGGGAGCAAGGAAATAGCGCCAAGGAGATGACGCCGCCTAGATTTTCCTTCGTCGTGGTCAGTTATAACAACGCGGATACGATTGAGGCTTGTTTAAGGTCGATTTCCGAGCGCACGGCCGAGAGCTATGAAATCGTGGTGGTTGACAATTCGCCGGACGACGACACGGCCAAGGCAGTTCGCCGGTTTCTAGCGGCCCATTCCGAACTGGCGGTTCGACTGGTTGAAAGACGTGAGAACGTGGGTTTCAGCCGTGCATGCAACCTCGGGGCGCGCGCGGCAACCGGCGAGTTCCTTTTCTTTCTGAATCCCGACACACAACTCATGAATGATGCGGCTGCATTACTTGCTTGCTGTCTAAGCGAAGTACGGGGGGCTCGGGCGGCGGGTCCAGCCATCTTTGACAGTAGTGGACGGATTACCCGAACCTGCAGGAATTTGCCGAACCTGGGCCGCATCATCCTGGACGCTAGCGGCCTTGATAAATGGTGCGGCGCATACAAGCTGACGCGTTTCGGGCATGATACGCCGCGCCCAGTGGAGCAAATTATCGGCGCGGCCATTTTGGTGCGGCGGTTAGACTACGAGCGGCTAGGCGGCATGGACGAGCGATTTTTCGTGTACTTCGAGGAGGTGGATTTTTGCAAACGCCTCATGGAGTCGGGTGGCGAAATTTGGTTCTGGCCGCAAGCGCAAGTACAGCACTTCGCCGGGCGATCTTGCGAAGCGGGATCCGTGCGGGCGCGCATGATTTTTGTCCTGAGGCAGAGCCGGAAGAAGTACTTCGCTAAGCATTTCGGAGTTCTAACAGGCGCGGCGCTGGAGCTTGTCAACCGCCTGGAAGGTTTGGAGAAATCGCTGGTTCTGGCTTTGCTTTGGCTGTTGCGGCGGGAACCTACTTACCGCGAGAAGGCTGCTGGTTTTTGGGCCGTCGCCACCGGCATTACGCCGCGAGTCTGAAAAAGAATTTATGTTCAGCGTTCTTGCCTTCACAGTCAAGCCAATTGAATCGGCGGACTGCCGCTATCGCATCCTGCAATACCGCAATCTGGCGCAACAGGAAGGAATTCGGCTCGACCATCGGACTCTGTTGGGTTCCAGTTTCTTTAAATGGCAGATACGGAATGTACGGCCGTTGGCGCGTCTTTTGCTCTATCCCTTTTTGGTGCTGATCCGGCTTTGGCAGATCATGTTTCTGGCGCCGAAGTACGATGCCGTTTGGGTATTACGGGAGATGGCGCCTCTCGGTCCGCCGATTTTAGAATGGGTTTTATTCCGGCGCTGCAAGAACGTAATCTTGGACATTGATGACGCCTTGCACATCAGCGATAAAGTGGGCTCACGTTTGATACCGCGGCTGCTGCGTGACGAAAGCAAGTTCGGCCGTGTGGCGCCATGCTATAAGGCCGTGGTGGTTGGGAACAGATATTTGGCTGACTTTTATAGCCGCTACTCGAGCAACGTGCATATTATCCCGACAGTCGTGGACGCCGATTTCTACGCGACCGTTCTGCACACTCCGTCGGAAGTGCCTCGTGTTGGCTGGGTCGGCACACCGCTGAATAAGAGCCGCGTGGAGTTGCTTCGTCCTGCGTTGGAAGCTTTGGCCCGCGAACGGCACTTCGAATTAGTGGTTGTCGGTTTAAATGGACCGCTCGATTGGGATCTGCCAATGGTTCGCTATTTGAATTGGAATTTGGCGGATGAATTGAATTTCTTTGGTCACTTCGATATTGGGGTCATGCCGCTCGAAGACTCGCCGTTCGCGCGAGGCAAATGCGCTTTCAAACTGATTCAGTACATGGCTGCTGGCTTACCCGTGGTGGCCTCGCCAGTGGGCGTAAATTCCGATATTGTTATGTCCGGGCGAAATGGTTATCTTGCCGAGACGCAAGATGAATGGCAGTCGAGTCTTCGGCAGCTCATTGACGACCCGGCACTCAGGCAACGGTTCGGTGAAAACGGCCGGGAGTTAGTGCGCCGTTCTTATTCCGTTCGCGGCATGTGGCCCGCTTATTCCGCGATTCTGCGGGGAGTTGAACGGGAGGCATCGGTATGCGCAAGTTGATTCTCATTTTGCCGGTCATTTACGCGCTGAATCAATTCGCCGCGCAAGGCGCGGAGCAGCAGCCGATGCGCTTAGGCGTAGATGCGGACAACTGGAGCGGACAAATCAAAAATCCGAACTTCGAAATCGGCCTGCGGCGATTAAGAATCGACTTCATCTCTTGGCATATTGTGCCGGAAGAAGAAGCCGCTCCAGAGCATATCCGTGAAATTGTTCAGTTTTGCCGTAAGAACCATTGGTCTTACCTATTCAACACCGAAGTGGTCAATTACCGGCGGGAAGACCGCCAGTTCAAACAGCAAGACGGCGCCTTCCGCTACGATGTGGCTGAGCAGACGCTACAGGAATTGAAGGACGATCCGCTGTTTCTCGGTATTGTCTATGACGAAGCTGATCTCATGCAGGCAATGAACGGCGTCGTTTATGGCAAAGGAGGCCCGATTGAGCCTTATTTCGTGGACACCCGCCGACTGTCCGCCGAAGAAGCGTTTCTGGCAGTGTCGGCGAAAGTAGCCGAGCTCACGAAGAGATATCAAAATTATGGCAAGCGCCTCATTTTCGAAATGGTGTTTCCAGATTATCCGTTCGCCTATGCCCGCGGGGGCGCTTTGCTTGCGCCAAAGCTGCTCAAAGAAAATTACAACGATTTGATGTACGCCGTCTACCGCGGCGCCGCTCTGGAGTATGGCTCGAAGGAACTATGGGCCTGCGCTGACCTCTGGTTTCGCGACAAATTTCCCTTTGCCGGAAAGTATGAAGATGGCTATCATACTCCGGCGCAATTGCTTGAAACTCTTCAATTTGCCTATTCAGCCGGTTTTGATTTTGTTTATGTCGAGCAGTACAAGGGATTGCTGAAAGACGATTTTACGATCAGCGTGTATGGCGAAAAATTACTCGAATTTCAGCAATGGCGTCAAACTCACAAACAGGGCGACTGGCGTACTGCTCCCATCGAATACTATGTGAAGCGATTCCCGGATGGCTACTGGGGTCAGGATTATTCTACCTTCATCCCGGATCATCCCTACGGATCGTGGAGCGGCAATCTTTACCGCGCGCGCGATCAAAGCTGGTTCAAAACTTTGCACGAGCTATCGCACGATTCCATTCCTATCGACGCCGACACCTGGAACGCGACCCGAAGTCCCTATTACAGCCAGCATCCATACCAAGCTTCTGCCGGCCTTCCTCCCATGGTGGTGTTCGATCAATTTGGAAAGTTGCCGCACGATAGCAAAGCCAAGGTCATCGATTTAACATCTGTCGCCGAAAAATAACATCTCAAAGCAGCTGCTGTAATCCCGCTATTCGCAATTACCCATTCCCCTCGGGTCAAAAAACCCGCATTATGACTTCTAACGCTATCAGTCAATCTGTCGACTTTCTACCTCAACGTCGTCTGACGATTGCAATTCTTGAGGAGGCATGCGCCGGCGGGTCAGGCCGGCATGTTGCGGACCTCGCCTCCCATTTAGCTGCCGCCGGGCACCATGTTCATTTACTCTATTCGTCCACTCACCTTGACGATCGGTTTCGCGATGGCCTTAAAGACCTGCAAGCGTTAGGAGGCTGGTCTACCGCATTGCCCTTACAGCACAATGTTCATCCTTCCGATGTTGGTTCCATTCTAGAGGTTCGGGCATACCTTCTTAAACATGGACCCTTTGACATTTTTCACTGTCATAGCACAAAAGCCGGCTTCTTAGGCCGGCTGGCTGCCATGGGATTGGGAATTCCGATTATCTATACACCTCACGCTTTTCTTTCCATGTCCCCCGTTAGTGGCCGCATCTCGTTCCTAGGTGCGCATTTTGTCGAGCGGATTTTGTCCAACGCCAGTGACATCATCATTTGCGTATCTGAAGAAGAAATGAACCACGCGCGCGCGCTCGGCATTCCCCGCGCGAAGATTCGTATGATCCCAAACGGCATCTCTTTACGGGATGCACAAGAGGCCAAAGCGCTACGCTCGATTGTGCGGCGAGAGTTGAATCTCGCCGGTACTGACGTTTGTATTGGAGCGGTAGGTCGTCTTGTCGAACAAAAAGCCTTCCACGTGCTCATAGATGCGTTCGCGCTGGCCGTTCCACAGCTGGCTCAGAACGTCAAGCTTGTTATCGTGGGCGATGGTCCATTGCTGTCCGGATTACAGAGACTCGCAACGAGAAGATCAGTGCAGGGTAGAGTTATGTTCCAAGGTAGACTTCCCGGGCTTCGGACCATGTCCGCTTTCGATCTTTTTGCGATGTCAAGTTGTTCCGAGGGCCATCCCTACACTCTGATCGAGGCGCTTGCCCTCGGTTTGCCCATTGTCACGACAGCCATCGGAGGAGCACAAAGTTCGGTGCTGCCCGGCGTAAACGGCTTCGTTTCCCCAATCGGCGACGCGAAGTCGATGGCCGGCAATCTGGTAACGGTGGCCCAGTCGCCGGCCCTCCGTGGACAAATGGCCAGTGCCTCACTCAGGATCGCGAATCAGTTCACTCTTGAAACCATGCTCCGGCGCATAACCCAAGTCTACGAAGAACAGGTCAAAACCACGGGCTACGCCGCCCAAGCCGCCAGTGCCGGCCGTTGAGGGAGCCTAAATGTCACTAGCGCTCACCATCAACAAAGCGAATCATAAGCTGCAGAGGATCTATAACCGTCTGCTTGGGAATCTGTTGGGGAAGTATTTTTGCCCCATTTGCGCCAAAAAGGTGTGTTTCTTCATACCCATGTCGTTCTTCTACAAGGAGAACCAAAGCAAGTATGGCTATTTATATTCCTGGGATGATGCCGAAACGCTCAATCACAAAGCTTACTCATGCCCTCATTGCCACGCCACCGACCGCGATCGCCTCTATGCGCTCTTTATCGCTAAGCGCGTTGCCAAGTCCGAGGCGCTCAGTCTTCTGGAAATCGCTCCCGCCAAGCCATTGAGCTCCATGCTTCGAGCTTACGGCAAGATCTCCCTACGCACCGCCGATCTGATGATGCAAGAGGTGGATGACCACATCGATATTACCGACATGCACTGCTATGACGACAATAGCTTCGATGCATTCATTTGCTCCCACGTCCTTGAACACGTTCCCGACGACATAAAGGCCCTGCGTGAACTCCGCCGAATTCTAAAGCCCTCCGGTTGGGGAATTGTGATGGTGCCCGTCATTCTTGCCACCAACAAAATCGACGAAGATCCGCAGCTTGAAGACGTGGGCGAACGCTGGCGGCGCTTCGGCCAGTACGATCACATCAGAACTTATTCCAAGAATGGGCTGTTGGAACGCCTGGAAGCTGCCGGCTTCGCAGTCCAGCAACTCGGACAAGATTATTTTGGAGCAGAGGTGTTCGGACGCCACGGCATTTCGGAGAAAAGCATGCTGTACGTGGTCGCCAAGAATTAACGCTCCGCCCTTCGTCCCCCACAAGTCCTTTACGGAATCGAGCTACTTGCCCATTCCGTTCAGCTGTCCCTTAATCCAGTCGAAAGTATTATCAATCGGCAGATGCGTCGCCTGTGGAGGCAGAGCCTGCTCAATGCGCTTACGCGCCTCGGGTGGTACCGCCGACTTCGGCATCGAATACTGATTCCGCACGGGAATTGTGAGCTTCGGCAAATAATCCAGCGGATCGAGCCCCGCGAGACTCTGCAGAAACTCGGGTTTGAGATAGGTAGCGCGCTCCGCTTCCGGGATTTGGATCGAGAACTTCAAGAAATCCGGCCAATCGCCCCACGTGTCTTCCAGATCCAACAGTTTGATGCGCGGATCAACCGAAGCCGCCAAGATCGCAATCGCCGCGCCTGAACCCTGGCCGAAAATTCCAATCCGGCTGGTATCAATATCATTGCGCGTTTGCAGGTAGTCGATCATTTTTTGCACATCGTGCGTCGAAGTGGCGAGCGCTTCCTGCATATCGCTCACGAACCATCGCACTAAGCCGCGGTCGTGAAACCGGTAGCCGCTGAGCGCCGTGGAAAAGCCCACCACGGCGACTCCGCCAGAGGACAGATACGCGCATACTTTGTTGCCCATGAATCGGTCGGTGTTGGTGGTGTAGTTATAGAGAAATAAAATTACGGGTGGCTTCGCCGGCCCTTTCGGCACCACAATATAGGTATCAATGGGATCGTTATTGCGCCACTGAAGTCTGACCAACTCGCGGTTGAATGCCGGTTGGTGATCCACCTCGCCGACGAGCGGCGGCGCGGTTATCAATTCAGACCCCTGGAGTGAAAGATCAGTCCAGCTTTCCTTAGGCTTTAACGAAGGTACCGGAGCTATAGGGCTTTGCCGGCAGATGAGGGTAGTTGGGGTCAGTGCCGCCAAGCCGGCTAATAAGATTAGAAATGATTTCATCAATAAGAGTCCCTTAAATCAAAATTGAGGCAGACTCGCCCTGCGCGGGCGAATCTGCCTCTGGTCAAGCAAATCTAAGAATCTCTCGCGAGCTTCTTAATAACGGCAGTTGAGCAGGTTGGTCGGACCGTTGGGAGGAAATCTCCAGTCCACGCAACCACCGACGTCGCCGCCGGCTTCGGTACCAGGAACATACAGGCCCGTGGTGCCGCTCACGCCATTGTTCGGCGTGTTGGTGGCATTATATTGGACCGGCAGGGTCCGCGCATCGACGCCCGCAGGCGAGAAATGGCTGCGATAGAACTGAATGCCATTGTCGCCGTCGGCCGTGGGGACAAACGGTACGAAGTCAGGGGTGGTCACGTTCGCCTGGTTGGCGATACCGTTGGCCCAAGTTGCCAGGTTCGTGTCTGTCGGAGATCCGGCAGCGCGCAAAAGCGACCATTGCAAATAGGCGCCGCTGCGAACGTTCGGGAAGCTGACATTGGGGGGCAACGGACACGGGGCCGTGCAGACGGGCAGTTCGCCGTTGCCGGGATATACGATATGTCCGAGGTAAGGCGCGGCCGCGGGCGAGGTATACGGCGTCCCGTATTTGCCGCTCACGTTGATGGGGTCAGTCGGAATCAGCGTGCCGCCCGAGCCACCGGCCCATTCGCCGTAGGTCAGGTAGCCGAAATCAGCAGCCGTGAGTGGGGCGGCTGGAGTTGCCAGTTTGGACACGTTGCCATAGCTAAAGAACAGATAGCCAACGGAGTCTGTAGTGGCAAGAATGCCGCTCACTTCGTCGCCCGTGCCGATGGCGCGGATGCGGTTGCCTTGCGGCCCACCTGCCCAACCATTACTAACGCCAGTAGCGGGACAGCCGCCGTTCAGCGGGTTGGCAACGCCCGGGAATGTCGCTAAAGATCCAATCGCACCCCAGTTGTTGTAGGTCGTAACGCCGCCGGAAACACTCGGCATCGTGTAGGGCGGATAGAGATAACCTTCTTGCGAAAACAAGCCCGATTTCTGGGAATTCTGCGCCCAGTAGGGGACCATGATCGTGAAGTCAAAGGTGTTCATGGTACCAGAGATCGGTTCACGAAGGATGGGTGTCACCGCGACGAGCGGTGCACTCGCAACGCCGAAAGCGCTGGAGTCGCAGTTGAAACCGCCAAACAGCAGCGTCGGGCTGCCCTGGAAATTAAAGCCGCTGAACACCGGCACGCCGCCGCTTACTGCGCCCAAGCCTGCGGTGTTGGTGCGGTTGGCAACAAAAATCACCGGCGCTACGCCGATCGGATAGATGGAGAAAGCGGGAACGGCTTGCGTGGGAACGATTGGATCGTTGCCAAAGATGTTAAAGGCCACCGGTTGGGCGGAAGTTCCCGCCGTAACGGTGCTCTGGATAGGCGTTCCCACAAATTGATCCGCGGTGGTATAGCCGAGGCATTCCAACGTTGCGGTTGCCGCTGTTCCGCAGTTTGTGCGGTTCTCGGCATACAACGCGTCCGCCGGAGTGATGTCAGTGAACACGGCCGTGAAGACGGTGTTGTTAAGAACGGCTAACACAGCGGCCGGAATCGCTACTGGAGCCGCCCCGCCGAAGTAAGCCGGATTGATGACGCTGGAACTCGGCGCAACAACCGGAACTACCTGTTGCAGTGAAGCTTTCGCGAAAAATGCTCTGTTTCCCACGCCCGAGTCAACCGACAGATAGGAGTAGACGCAGGTTGGAGCGGTCGCGCTATCCCAAACCACCGACCAATTGCCAAGCTGGTTCGCAATGTTCTTATCGCGTGTATCAACGATTTGACCGGCGTTCTTGGCCGTGTAGTAGCCAGCGTTGCCCGCGTTAGCGCAGGGCGTGCCTTTGGGGGCCGCATTGGCCAATTGGAAGGCCTCAATGGTGGCCGATTGAAATAGCGCGGATGAGCCGACACCGCTCTCAACGGTTGTAGCGGCGCTCGCCGAAGCGGACAAGACTGTCGCCGCGGCTACGGCAATCAAAAATGGATTCTTGATTAGTTTCATTTTCCTTTTTTAAATTCCTATGTGGCTCATGCGTTTCATGGCTGAGCCGGTTATCAATGATTGAATGCTCGCCCTGCGCGACGGCAGGACAGAAATCGGTCCAGAAGTTTCAGTAGCGCGGAGAAGCGACCTTAGCCCCCTCCGTAAGGAGTATGGACTTCAATAACGACGGTAGGATTATTTTGCGGTAACGATTTGATGTCAAGGTTTGTTTGTTGCCCACCGGAAATCGTGTATCGTACCGGTAAAAGCGTTTCAAGAAACTTTGGTCCTGTAAGTTGCGGCTTGATGGAGGTTGCGCAGTGAATTCTAAGACAAACTATTTCCCCCGCGCAGGAAAAAGAAAAAAAGTGTTCAGGAAAGAGGTCGACCGACCGCCGACCGTTAAGCTATTTTCAACAATAATCTTCTTGCGATAGTTTAGTGGGCCTCTTGCCCACCGGCTCGCTTTTGGTCAAAACTGAGTGATTGGCCAGCACCGCGGTTCGGTTTGGTTAGCACAGGGCGGAGGGCGGAAATCGCGATTTTGCGGTACGAAGCCAATTTAGCACTTAGACCTTTAGACGCTTGTGTTTACAAGCACAAATTCACACTGTTACAGATAACCATTTGCGAGAAGTAAAGGAGCCTTGCGAACGGGCTCTTTCTGCTTATAAAGTAGCGCGCGACTGAAAGCGACCAGTATGCGGACACCGATTTTTAGGGCGAAAAAAGGTTGGTAAGTGGCTGGGAGGATGGGACTTAAAATTATTTACAGTTTTTTGGCAAGTTTTGTGACTGATCATGGCGGGCTGGAAACGCCGCCGCAGGAGGGGATCAAAACATGGCTTCTCAGCGGGGCTTCCGGCGAATGGGAGAGCGCAAACTGGGTACATGCAACTGTGGTTTCCGGCCTACCGGTACAAGTAGTGCCGCGCACCTGCACGGCATCGGTTGGAGCTTGCTTCGCAAGCATGTCCACAGAGCGGTGTCTCGGACAGGTTCGATATAAGGGTTGGGAGACAGGGGGCACGTCCAATTTGCTTTCGGCGATCCGGGAGCAAAGGCAGTGAGTATAAGGATAGATCATGGAGGGCTCGAAACGCCCGCCACGGGAGGGGATGAACCGCGCCATTCAGCGGTGGTT
>Ga0182012_10001987_pt1 | contig 22297 bp, 1 predicted proteins | sample 612S2SmetaG_FD_120486 | JGI IMG/M metagenome (GOLD analysis project Ga0182012, IMG submission 120486) | Permafrost microbial communities from Stordalen Mire, Sweden - 612S2S metaG | ecosystem: Environmental > Terrestrial > Soil > Wetlands > Permafrost | place: Sweden: Stordalen | collected... | reverse complement strand
CTCAACACAGCTTCCGGTCCGTGTTCTGCGGCGAGGAGCCCTTTCTGCGGGATCACGTCATCCAGGGACAAAGAGTGCTGCCCGGGGTGGCCTACCTTGAGATGGCGCGAGAAGCCGTTCACCGCTGGGCGTGCCGCGGACCCGCGGATCGCGTGGAAATCGAACTCAAGAACATTGTTTGGACGCGTCCCATCATTGCCGGTCAGTCACCCCTGACGGTGGACGTGCGGCTCTATCCCTCAGGAGAGCGGCAGGCGCGGTTCGAGATAGAGACTCCACCGGAAACGGGGCAGCAGAAAGCGACACTTCACTGCCAGGGCACAGCAACAGTGCGCGACTGCGGCGAGGCGAACTCCGTGGACCTTGCGGCGCTTCGCCTTCAGATGGATCGGCGAAGCCTTGAGGCGCATCGGGTGTACGAGGCTTTCGGCAGCGCCGGAGTCGCCTACGGGGTGTCTTATCGCTGTGTAGAAGCGATCCATGTCGGGGACGACCAGATCCTGGCCCACCTCGTGCAGTCACCGTCTCCCGGCCAACCCGATGAGAGCGCGGCGACGGAAGCGTTCTTCCTTCATCCGAGCCTGATGGATTCGGCACTGCAGGCCATCATCGGCCTCGCGGCGGGCGGGTTGCGAGCGGAGCCCGTTAGCGGCACGTCGCGGGAATCGGCCGGCGCTGCTACACGCGGCGCGTTCATTCCGTTCGCCCTGGAGAGACTTACCATCGCAGGCCCGACGACGCGCTCGATGTGGGCTTGGATCCGCATCGGCGAGAGCAACCGCGGCAAGGATGGCGTGCGGAAGGTGGACATCGATCTCTGCGCCGACGCTGGAGACGTCCGCGTGAGTTGGCGAGGACTTTCGAACCGGCAACTGGAGCCCTGCCACGGAGCGTCCGAGGCCTGCGGCTATCCTGTCGTGAATCAGTTTTCCGGCAAGGAATATCATCTGGCGGACCACGGAGGAGTGCTGCTCGGCGCAGCCTATCTTGAGATGGCCCGCGCGGCGGGTGAACTCGGCGGCCACGACGTGGCCGGCCTTACGAATGTCGTCTGGATACTGCCGGTCAGAGTCGGCGAAGGGGGACGCAGAGTTTGGACTCGACTGCAGCAGGGGCACGGGCAGGTCGAGTTCCGGATTTGCACGTCAAACGGAGTGGGCGACGAAAGTGAGCTGATCCACGCACAGGGGCGGTTGGTTTCAGCGGCGCCGCACGGGACGAAGCCCGTCCCCATCGATGCCGCCGCGATCCGCACACGCTGCGGTGCATCGGCCGATGCATTCGAGTGCGCCAGAGCCCTGCGGCAGACCCACGGGCCGAGCGTCTTGAGTGTGGAGCGGCTGCACTGCGGTGAGGGGGAGGCCCTCGCCGAGTTGAAATTGCCCCCGGGGGCCGGCGAGAGCGACCAGGGCTGTCGCCTGCACCCGAGCATGCTGAACGGGGCTCTGGTCGCGAGCGTCCTGCCTGCGTTGATTCGTCAGCCTGAGGGTCCACTTCCGGCGCCGTTCGCGCTTCAGGAGTTGTGGATCTACGGCGGGATTCCGGAGCGCGCTTACGCCTGGGTACGGCCCGCCGCCGGGCGCCAGCAGTCCGCAGCGGTGTCCGGCAGCAGCCTGCATGACATCGACATCACCGACCTCACCGGCCGGGTGGCGGTCTCGCTGAAGGGATTGTGGATGAAGGCGTCGGCTGCGGAGCAGGCCGATCGCCACCTCAACGGACGGGCGGGAGAGACCTCGGGCGCAGCCGGGACGGAGTTCCTCGAAGGCGCCCTCCTCCGAAGGCTCGTCAACATCGTGGGCCAGCGTCAGAAACTGAAGCCAGACGATATCGATCCGGATCGACAATTGACCAGGTACGGATTCGACTCCGTTGGCTTTACGGAACTCGGCAATCAGCTCAATACCGAGTTCGGCCTCGACCTAATGCCGACGGTGTTCTTCGAGTATCCCGATCTCAGATCGCTTGCGAGCCATCTGGCCGGGACGCACGCTGGGACGTTGTTGGCGCACGGTGACTTGCAGCCGCGCCCAGGTCGGCAGAAGGAGCAGGAAGTTACCGAGAGCCGGGGCGCGAACGCCGATGGTGCAGCCTTCGCAGCTCGCACTCATCGGAATTCCAGGCATGAGGCCGAGCCCCGGAGCCGGGAGCCAATCGCAGTCATCGGCATGAGCGGTCGCTTCCCGGGCTCGCCGGATCTGAACCGGTTCTGGCGGAACATCGAGGCCAATCTCGACCTGATCACCGAGGTTCCGGGGGACCGCTGGGACTGGCGCAGTTGCTACGGCGATTCCGCGAGAGAGAGCGGACGAACGAAGGTTAAGTGGGGAGGGTTTATCGAAGGCGTCGACCGGTTCGATCCCCTGTTCTTTGCAATCTCGCCGCTCGAGGCCGAAGCGCTGGACCCGCAGTTGCGCATCCTGCTGGAGGCTACCTGGGCCGTCATCGAGGATGCGGGGTATCGGGCCGGCGTACTGGCGGGAACCCGAACCGGCTTCTTCGCAGGTGTCTCGACCGCCGACTACAAAGAGCTATGGCAGCGCGTCAACGATCCCGTGAAAGGCGCCCATGGTCTGTCGTTCGCGATTGCGAACCGCGTGTCGTATTCGTTCGACTTCCGCGGACCCAGCGAGGTCATCGACACGGCCTGCTCCAGCTCTTTGATCGCGGTTCATCGGGCGATCGAGAGCATTCGACAGGGAAGCTGCGACATGGCGCTGGCCGCGGGCGTCAACGTCATCGCGACGCCAACTCTCACTATTGGCGGAAGCCAGGCGGGAATGCTGAGCGAGGATGGGCGCTGCAAGACCTTCGACAGCCGCGCTGACGGGTACGGGCGGGGCGAGGGAGTCGGTGTCGTGTGTCTGAAGCCGTTAACGGCCGCAATCGAGGACGGCGACAGGATTTACGGCGTCATCCTGGGCAGCGCAGAGAACCACGGGGGCAGGGCCGCTTCGCCGACTGCGCCAAACCCGGCATCTCAGCGCGAATTGTTGGTGGCCGCTTATACCGCGGCAGGCGTCGATCCCAGGACAATCGGTTATATCGAGGCGCATGGAACCGGAACCCAGCTAGGCGATCCGATCGAAGTCGAGGGACTCAAGGCGGCGTTCTCGCAGCTCTCTACGAAGCTAGGGCTCCCTTCTCCCGATCGACCCTACTGCGCCCTGGGTTCGGTCAAAACCAACATCGGCCATCTGGAGGCGGCGGCCGGGATTTCAGGACTGATCAAGGTGCTGTTGATGATGCAGCATCGCGTGATCCCGGGGAACGTGCACCTGAGACAGGAGAACGAGCACCTGCGAATGGCGGGAAGCCCGTTCTATCTGGCGAAGGAAACCGCGGAATGGCACGCCGTGCTCGACGAGGGCGGCCAGCCAGTCCCCAGGCGAGCGGGCATCAGCAGCTTCGGCATCGGCGGGTCGAACGCGCACCTCGTGATGGAAGAGTATATCGTGAAGCAGGACGAGCGACCTCAGTCGGAACCCGAAGGACCTCACCTCATCGTCCTCTCCGCGAAGACCGGGGAAAGCCTTATCACGCTGGCTCGGAATCTCCGAACGTTTGCGATCGCTCAGCCATCGACGCGCCTCGGGGACCTCGCATACACACTCCAGTGCGGAAGGGAAGCCATGGAGGACCGCCTTGCGTTCGTGGCCGGTTCCATGCGGGACCTCGAGGAGAAGTTGAGTGCCTGGCTCGCGGGAGAATGCGACTCCGGCCAGATTCACCGGGCTGCTGCCCGGGACCATCGAAAGACCATGGCCGCGTTCGCGTCTGACGAGGATGTGTCAAGCACGATTGGCGCCTGGATGGCAAAAGGGAAACAGGCGAAACTCCTGGATGTCTGGGTCAAGGGACTGGATATCGATTGGGAAAAGCTGCCCCGGAAGGAGCGACCGCTACGCATCGGGCTGCCGACATACCCGTTCGCGCGCGAGCGCTACTGGGTGCCTGAGAATGGCACATCGAACGACAGGACGAGCGCGGGGACCGGGCGTCTGCATCCTTTGGTGCATCGCAACACCTCCGAACTCTCGCAGCACCGTTTCAGCAGCAGCTTCACTGGCCGGGAGTTTTTTTTGGCCGACCACATCGTACAGGGGAAGTCCGTCCTGCCCGCTGTGGCTTACCTCGAAATGGCACGCGCGGCGGTGGAGCGGAGCGTGGGTTCCGGCGGTCCGACCGGTCCCCGCCTTCGACTGAGGAACGTCGTGTGGGCGCGCCCGCTCACAATGTCCGCGAACGGCGCTCTCGACGTCCACATCGCATTGGCTCCCGATTCAGAGGGCATCCGGTTCGAAGTTTACACGAAGCCTGGCGACGGCGCGGGCGAGGCTCAGGTGCACTGCCAAGGCCTCGCAACCGTCGAGGCTGCCGGAGAGGTCGAAAGACTGGACCTGAAGAGTCTGCGGGCCGGGTTCGGGGCCAAACGCATCGGCGGAGACGAGTGCTACGAGGCGTTCAGCGCTGCCGGGATCGAGTACGGACCGGCGTTCCGAGGCATCGAAGAGGTGTTCTACAACCGCGGGCAGGTGTTGGCGAGTCTGCAGGCTCCGCTCGCGAGTCAGTCCTCATTGAACGATGGGGTCGATGCTTTCGAGCTTCACCCGGCGCTTCTCGACGCAGCGCTTCAGGCTTGCTTCGCTCTTTCATCGGGAGATCCCGCCGAGATTGCCTCGGCGGGCGAGGTGTCGCTCCCGTTCGCTCTCGAGGAATGCGAGATCTCCGCTGCGTGCACGCCGCGAATGGTTGCCTGGATACGGCACTCCGCCGGTTCTGGAGCGCGGGAAAGATTGCAGAAGGTAGACCTGGATCTGTGCTCCGGGGACGGGCGCGTTTGTGTTCGACTGAAGGGACTCTCTTCGCGGGTCACGGAGGCGGGCAATCGGCGGCCGACCGCAGAGGGTCTGGTGCTGTACCACCCGGGCTGGAAGGACGAAACAGTGGTGGCAGGCGCTCCCTTGCCGGACTACGCACGTCACATCGTGATGTTGTGCGACGGCGTCGCTTCGGCGGCAGTTGACGTACGGAACGGGCTCGCGGGTGTTGATTGTATCCGTCTCGACCCGACGGGAGCGAGCATGGCGGAGCGTTTCGAGGAGACTGCGGTCCAGGCGTTCAACGAGATCAAGACCTTGGTCGCGGGGCCGTCCAAAGGGACGGTGCTGGTCCAGGTGCTGGTTCTCGGCGAAGGCGAGCAGCGTCTTTACAGCGGTCTCTCCGGAATGCTCATGACGGCTGCATCGGAACAACCGCGCATTCGAACACAGCTTGTGGAGGTGGAACCGCGAGATTCGTCGGCGAACCTGCGGGCCGCAATCCGGGAGAATGCCGCACGCCCGCAAGACGGCCACGTCAGATACGAGTTGGGCCGCCGCCAGGTCATGTCCTGGCGAGAGTCGGCGCCATTTGAAGGTGACGCGCTCCCACCCTGGAAAGACGGCGGGGTGTACCTCATCACCGGCGGCGCCGGCGGACTTGGGCTTATCTTCGCGAATGAAATCGCGAGCAAATCGTCCGGCACCGTGCTGATTCTTGCCGGACGTTCCGAGCTGACCGCTGCTCAGGAGGCGCGCATCGCCGCGCTGCGCGCTGGTGCGACGGTGTCGTATCGCAGGGTCGACGTGAGCCGCCTGGATGCCGTCAAGGTGCTCGTGGCTGAGATCGGCGAGGCCCACGGCCGCCTGGACGGTGTGATTCATGGCGCCGGCCTGCTGCGAGACGAGTTCATCCTTCGGAAGTCGGCCGATTCGCTCCGCGAGGTCCTGGCGCCGAAGGTCGCCGGGACGCTGCACCTGGACGAGGCAACGCGCGACATGGCGCTGGACTTCTTCGTGCTTTTCGCATCGGGATCCGGAGCCTTCGGCAGTGTCGGCCAGGCCGACTACGCGACGGCGAATGCGTTCATGGATGCGTTTGCCGTGTACCGCTCCGGTCTGGTCGCAAGGAACGAGCGTCATGGCCGCACACTCTCGATCGATTGGCCGCTCTGGGAACGGGGCGGGATGCAGGCCGATGAAGCAACCCGGCAACGCGTGCGAACGCTGAGTGGAGTCGTCCCCTTGCGGACCGCGAGCGGGATCGAGGCGTTCTATCGAAGCCTCGCTGCCGGCGAGCCGCAGTCGCTGGTACTCGAAGGAGAACTGACCCGCATCCGCGCCCTGTTCAATGACAAGAGCGCGAAGGCGGAGCCCACGCCCGCCGCCCGCAGGGACGACGAAGCGTTCGAAGCGCGCGTCGCCGGATACCTCAGGCAGGTTGTCGCCGCGACACTCAAGCTGCCGGTGGCACGCGTCGAGGTCGATGTCCCTATGGAACGATACGGTATCGACTCGATTGTGGTCATGCGGTTGACCAACAGGTTGGAGGAGACATTCGGATCGCTTTCCAAGACCCTGTTCTTCGAGTATCAGACGCTGACGGAGCTGAGCCGCTACTTCGCCGAGGCGCACGGCGAAAAGCTCCGCGAGCTTCTTGGCGTCGATCGACCGCAAACGCATACCGCAGCCGTTTCATCGCCGGCAGCCAGTGAACCGGCCGTCCGGAGAGAACGACCCGCGAGGTTCGCGCCTCCGTCCGCGACGTCGCCACTCGACATCGCGATCATCGGCCTCGCCGGGCGCTATCCGGAGTCGAGAGACCTTGAGGAATACTGGGAGAACTTGCGGAACGGCCGGAACTGCATCACCGAGGTTCCGCCGAGCCGTTGGGACTGGCGTGACTACTACACCGAAGAACGCGGCACCTGGGGCCATTACAGCAAATGGGGCGGCTTCATCGCCGACGTGGACAAGTTCGATCCGTTGTTCTTCGGCATCTCGCCGCGTGAAGCGGAGTTCATGGATCCTCAAGAGCGGTTGTTCCTGGAGCACGCCTGGATGGCCGTGGAAGACGCAGGCTATCGCCGCGCGGACCTGCAGAAGGGTCGCGAGAACGATCTGCCTGCGCAAGTGGGTGTCTATGCGGGCGTGATGTTCGGCGAATACCAGTTGCTCGGCCTGGAAGCAGCGCTGTCCGGACGTCCGGTGGCAACCGCAAGCAGTTACGCCAGCGTTGCGAATCGGGTCTCCTACGTGCTCAACCTGCACGGGCCGAGCATGACGGTGGATACTATGTGTTCGGGCTCGCTGACGAGCCTCCACCTGGCTTGCCAGGACCTGAAGCACGGGCGAACGGACCTGGCCCTTGCCGGTGGAGTGAACATCAGTATCCACCCCAACAAGTACTTCCTCCTGAGCGGTGGTCAATTCATCTCGAGCCAGGGCCGATGCGCCAGCTTCGGCGCGGGTGGCGACGGCTACGTTCCCGGGGAGGGCGTGGGTGTCGCGGTGCTGAAGCGCCTCGCCGACGCGGAACGGGACGGCGATCACATCTACGCGGTGATCAAAGGCAGCTCCCTCAATCACGGCGGAAAGACAAACGGCTACAGCGTGCCGAACCCCAACGCGCAGCAGATGGCAATCGGGAATGCATTGCGGGAGGCAGGCATCCATCCGCGGAGCATCGGTTACGTCGAGGCTCATGGAACCGGGACCGCACTGGGAGATCCCATCGAGATCACAGGCCTGACAAAAGCATTCCGGAGATATACCGAAGACAATCGGTACTGCTGGATTGGTTCCGCCAAGTCCAACATCGGGCACTGCGAATCGGCCGCCGGGATCGCTGGAGTCACGAAGATCCTGTTGCAGATGAAACACCGGGAGATCGCACCCTCCCTCCATTCGGCCACACTGAATCCCCACATCGACTTCGACACCACGCCTTTCGTGGTGAATCGGGAGCGGCGCTTTTGGGAGCCCCCCGTGGTGGACGGCAGCGTCGGCCCGCGCATCGCCGCGGTCTCCTCGTTCGGCGCCGGCGGCTCCAACGCGCATCTCGTCATCCAGGAATACCGGCAGGCGGACGCGTCTCGCGCGTCCGGTCCGGCGCACCGGGGATCGTATCCCATCGTCCTGTCGGCCAGGAACAAAGATCGCCTCAATGAGTACGCCGGGAAACTTCTGGCCTTCGTTCGCAGCCGCTCGCGAGGGCGAATACCGTCGCCGGCCGTCTCCGACCGTCTCAAGAGCGAGGTCGAAAGCGCGGCACGTCGCCATCTCTCCGGCATGTTGGGGATCGATCCGGCCCACATTGGGATTGAGCAGCGTTTCGAGGAGTATGGTGTCGAGCCCTTCGATAAAGGCCGGCTCCTCACCACGCTGCAGAGTGAGCTTCTGTTCGACATCGATCCTCGCGAATTCACGGGAAGGGACTCAATCGCCGGAATCGCGGATGTCGTCATGACAAGCGCCTGGGCCAGGTCGCAGGACGCGGTCGAAGTCGCCGATCCGGTTCCCGCAGATGAAACCGACTCCGCTCCAGATCTCGCCGAAATCGCTTACACACTACAGGTTGGCCGCGAAGCGATGGAGGAGCGACTGGGCTTGTTGGTCGAATCGTTCGAAGATCTCGAGCGCGCGCTGGGCGATTACATGGAAACAGGTCTGCAAGCCACGGGCGTTCCCGGGCGCGTCTACCGGGGCCAGGCCGGAGGTCACAAGGAGAGTCTGGCGGTCTTCGCCGGGGACGACGACATGGCCGGCCTGGTCCGCGCGTGGATCGATAAACGTAAATACGACCGGATTCTGGACCTTTGGGTGAAGGGGTTCGAGATCGATTGGGCCAGCCTCTACGGCGACGTCAGCCCTCAGCGGACCAGCCTTCCCACCTACCCGTTCGCCCGAGAGCGCTACTGGATCGAGGCAGTGTCCAACAGCGAGTCGGGGCTGAAGTCGGCGATGCCTTCATCGACGACCGATCCGGGCGAAACCGCGGTCGTGATGTGCAGCCCTGCCTGGCGAGACCGTGCCTCGGAGGTTACCCGCGAGACGGCGTACTCGAACCATGTCGTAATCCTGGCCGGGCCTTCCGTGTGCTCCGCTGAAGAGATCGAGGCCGGCCTGAACGGCGTGCGCTGTGTGCAACTGCGGGCCGAATCGCGCAGTGCAGACCAGCACTATCGTGATTGTGCGACACAGGTCTTCGATCTGGTCAAGAAGCTGCTCGAGCAGGGATCGTCGCAGCGTAGCCTGATACAACTCATCGTGCCGCCGGCGGACGAAGCGCGGTTACTGTCCGGATTGTCGGGCCTGCTGAACTCAGCGCGACTGGAGAGCCCAAGGCTTATCGGGCAGGTCGTCGAGGTGGAGCAGAGCGAGACCAAGGCAGGGCTGATCCGCAAGATCCTGGAGAACGCCAGCAGTCCGGACGAGTCGAGTGTTCGGTACACAGACGGGCGGCGTCAGGTGGCCTTCCTGGAGGAGCTTGGCTTCGCCGGGGAGGCATCGCGCCCGCCCTGGAGAGAGCGCGGGGTCTACCTGATCACAGGTGGCGCGGGCGGGTTGGGATTGCTGTTTGCCGAAGAGATCGCCGTGCGGGCGCCGCAGGCCACGATCGTGCTCACGGGCCGCTCGCCGGAGAGCGCCGAGATCCAAAGTCGATTCGCCGGTCCCTCGTTTGCAGGTTCTGTCGTCGAGTACCGGCAGCTCGATGTGCGTCAGCCTGAGGCGGTCGAACGTGCGATCGCCGGAATCCGTGATGCCCACGGCAATCTGAATGGGATCATCCACGCGGCAGGAGTGCTCCGCGACAACTTCATCCTGGCCAAGAGCGCGCGGGAGTTCGAGGAGGTCCTGGGGCCCAAGGTGGCGGGTACCGTCAACCTGGATCGCGCCACACGAGAGCTCGACCTCGACTTCTTCGTGCTGTTCTCCTCTCTCGCCGCCGCTTTCGGAAACCCGGGTCAGAGCGACTATGCTACCGCCAATGCCTTTCTGGATGCCTACGCCGAGTATCGGGACGGCCTGGTCCGGGCGGGCCAGCGAAGGGGGCGGACGCTGTCCATCGACTGGCCGCTCTGGCAAGCTGGCGGCATGCGCGTGCACAATGACGTTGTCTCGACGATGACCCGTACAACCGGCATGGTTGCGATGGAGCGGGCGTCGGGCATTCAAGGCTTTTACAGCGCACTCATCTCGGGCAAGAGTCGCGTGACGGTCATGGAAGGCGACCTGCCGAAAATGCGACGCACCTTCCTTTCGCAGCGCCCCCCCCATCAGCCCGCAGCTCCCGAACGCACGACTACGGATGCCGATGACGGAGCGCTGCGCGAGAGAGTCCTCTGGGAACTCAAACAGTTGCTGGGGAAGGTCGTCAAGCTGCCTCCTGAGGCAATCGATTCCGAAGCAGCGATCGAGAGCTACGGAGTCGAGTCGGTCGCGATTGGCCAGATGAACCAGCGCCTGGAGGCGGTCTTCGGAGATTTGCCCAAGACGCTGTTCTACGAATTCCCGACGCCCGGGGCGCTGGCTACGCATCTGATGGCCGAGTACCGCGCGGGCTGTCTGGCCTGGAGCCCGGCGGCTGCTCGTGTGAGCACCGAGCGGCCGGAGACGGAGCCCTCGCACGCCCGATCGACCGGATCCACGCCGATCCCTGTCGCGCGCCCGGACCCGGACACCGAACCGATCGCGATCATCGGGCTTGCGGGCCGCTTTCCAGGCTCCGACTCGCTGGAGGAGTACTGGGAGAACCTGCGCACGGGGAGAGGTTGTTTCACGGAGGTCCCGGCCGAACGCTGGCCGTTGAGCGGATTCTACGAACCGAATCCGGACGAAGCGATCGGCAAGGCTCGCAGCTACTGCAAGACCGGAGCATTCCTGCGCCGATTCGCGGACTTCGATCCGTTGTTCTTCAGAATCGCTCCGGTGGAGGCATACCGTCTGGACCCGCATGAGCGCCTGCTGCTGACGACGTGCTGGGAGGCGATGGAGAACAGCGGACACTCGCGAGCATCCATCCGGTCGCTCTATGCCGGCTCCGTGGGAGTGTTTGTCGGTGTCACGAAACTGGGCTTCCACCTGCACACGCAGCTCGGGACCACGCTAGAGACATCGCGCTTGCCAACCACCTCGTTCAGCTCGATGGCGAACCGCATTTCCTACCAGTTGAATCTGAGCGGACCCAGCATGGCCATCGATACGATGTGTTCCTCCTCCGTTACAGCCATCCACGAGGCGTGCGAGCACATTCGCCGGGGGGATTGCCGCGTGGCGTTTGCAGCCTCGGCCAATCTCTACCTGCACCCGCGGACATATATCGATCTGTGTCTGGGTAAGCTGGTCACGCGGGAGCCCGAGCCACACTGCTTCTCCGCGGCGGGCGACGGGTTTGTGCCCGGCGAGGCCGTGGGAGCCGTGCTGCTGAAGCCGTTGGCCGAGGCTGTCCGCGACGGTGATCCCATTCACGGCGTCATCCGCGCCACCGCGATCAATCACGGCGGAAAAACCACGGGCTACACCGCACCGAGTCTTCCGAAGCAAGCGGAGGTGATCCGTCTCGCGCTGGCTCGTGCCGGCGGCGATGCGAACTCGATCGACTTCGTCGAAGCCGCGGCGAACGGATCGTCGCTGGGCGATGACATTGAACTCCAGGCGTTGAAGCAGGTCTTCAAATCCCGTGCGGCCGGCTGCTGCAACCTGGGCACGCTCAAAGCCAGCGTCGGGCACTCCGAAGCGGCATCGGGGGTCTCCCAGCTCACGAAAGTTCTCCTGCAGATGAAGCACCAGATGCTGGCGCCGACGCGTGTCTTGGCAGGGAGTGTGAATGGCGCCTTCCACTCGGCAGGGAGCCCCTTCAACCTTGTCACGGAAGCCACGCCCTGGCCGCGGCGGACCTCGCCGCGCCGCGCCTTGATCACCTCCTTCGGCGCCGGAGGCTCCTACGGCGCGATGATCGTGGAAGATCACGCACCTCCCGCGGACGTTCCCCGGTTCGGCGGGGATCCTGTGGCGTCGAGTTGCAAGGAACACCTCTTGGTCCTCTCCGCGCGCACGGAACAACAACTGCGGGTCTACGCATCCAGGTTGTCGGCGCACCTGAAGGCGGCACAGGATTCCCTGGCGTCCGTAGCGTGCACGCTACAGCAAGGCCGGGATGCAATGGAATATGGTCTGGCGATCGTGGCGCCCGACCGGGCGGCGGCGGTCGGGCAGTTGGAGGCGTTCGTTGACGGCCGTGAGTGCCCGGATGCGGTCGAGGCCGGAACAGCCCTGCGCTTCAGCGGCAGGAGAACGAAGCTCGGACCGGAAGGTGTCCGGGAGTCCGGTCGCCAGGCCGTGGGCAAACGCGATCTGAAGGCGCTCGCGCAGCTCTGGCTGTCGGGATGTGACGATGCCCCTTGGAGCGAGTTGTACGACAAGTCCGTGCCGCGGTGCAGCCTGCCTACCTATCCGTTTGAAGAGCGGACCTTCTGGTACGACCAGCGTCCGCCCACTGCCCCGATTGACGGCCGTTCGCCGCCCGGGCACCCAGGCCAGCAATCCGCCCAGAAGCTCGAAAAGGACCTGTCCTCCACGATTAGGGATATCCTCCTCCTGTCGGACGAGGACGTGCTGGACGTCGAGGCCAACTTCTCGGAGCTCGGCTTGGACTCCGTCAGTGGAGTGCACTTTGTCAGGAAGCTGGCTCAAACGCGAGGCGTGGAGCTGCGAGACACCATCATCTTCGATCACCCATCGGTGGCGGCTCTTGCCAGACATCTCGCTAGCCTCGAGGCCGCGTCCGTAAACGAATCTGCACCTCAAGCACCGATCGAGCAACCAGTGGTGTCGGCTGAATTCAAGCGCCGTCTGGGACGTTTGATGAGGGAGCACGCCGAGATCGTGCCCCTGCAGGTGGAGGGGGACGGTCCCCTGCTCTTCTGCCTGCACCCCATGTCAGGCGACGTCGGGCTGTATGCGAAGCTCGCGCAGGCTTCGAACCTGCGCTTCCGGATGATCGGGATCAAATCCCGGGGTTTCCTCTCCGACGCGGAGCCACTGGATACGATTCCTGCGATGGCGGAGCACGCGGTGTCGCTCGCGGCGGCGATCCTGCCCGAGGGTCCCTTTCATCTGTTCGGTGCGTCCATGGGCGGCACTGTGGCTTACGAGTGTGCCCGGCAGTTTCAGCTACGCGGGCTGCCGGTCAGGACCCTGTTATTGCTCGAGCCGCCGTTGGTGGAGAACGAAGCGGACGCGCGGCTGTGGGCCTCCGGCTCCCTCCAGAACTGGATCATGAATGCGAATTTTCTCATGATCGGCGTGCTGCACATGGATCCGGATTTCCGCCGTCGCAAGGCTGCCGGGGCGGTGAGATGGTCGCAGCTCGAGATCACGCGGAGCGAAATCGAAGGCGCGCAGGAGCCGGACGTAGTGGCGCGGCTCGTGGCCCTGATCAAAACCCGCGGCGCGGCTATGCCCGAGGAATCCCTGTCGGATCGCCTCCGTTCGATGGCCGCGGTCCACATGGCCAATCTCCGGGGACTGAGTCGTTACCGGGCTGAGCCGCTGGTGTTTCAGGACGGAATCAAGGCCGTCCTGGTGCGCACGCAGTCCGGCGCGGCGGTCTCGGCCGACGTGTACAACCCAGACTACCTGGTCGCGGTACAGCAGGCTAAAGGCTCGCTGCTGCCGTTTTTTGAGGGATGGAAGAGAGTCCTGCCTGGCATTGTCGTGGAAGTCGTCGAAGGCGAAAACCACTTCGCACTGCTGAGCGCCACTTCCGCCGTGCGCCATGTTGTCGATGTCGTCGCGAGAAGCCTGAATGTCTCGACGGAACAAGAGACGGCCGACACCCCGACCCGATCTTTGCCTCCAACCCGCATGGGCCTGCAGTCGCCTAAGGTGGCGGTCGTCGGCATGTCCGGGCGTTTTCCGGGAGCCCCAAACGCCGAAGCGCTCTGGGACCTCTTGAAGAGAGGCGATTCCGCCTTCACGGAGTTACCAGCCGATCGTGGGTGGAGCCTCCCCGTCTCGAGCGATGGCCGCCTTACTACGCCCATCTATGTGAGTCGCGGAGGCTTCCTGCCGGACGTCGATCGCTTCGATCCCGCTTTCTTTGGGATACCTCCCAGCGAAGCGGAGTCCATTGACGCTGCGGAGCGGCTCTTCCTGGAGGAGACGTGGAAAGCCATTGAGGACGCGGGTGTCGATCCCACAGGCTTGGCGGGCAAGCGATGGGGAGTGTTCTGCGGAGGTGGCGGCGACGTCACGTTGCGGCTCAAGGAACTCTCGGGCGTCTCGCCACACGTGACCGCCTCGAGCATTCCCGGCAGAGTCTCCTACTCCTTGAACCTGACCGGTCCGTGCGTGGCCGTGGACGCCGGGTGCGCATCCTCCATGCTCGCCATCGCGCAGGCGGCCGACGCCCTGCTGCTGGGACAGTGTGACGTGGCGATTGCGGGCGGTGTGTGGGTTTTCAGCACCCCCAACCTTCTCCATGCCGGGTGCCAGTCGCGCTTGTTCTCGGAGGAGGACCGAGGTCGGGCTCTATCAGCGCAGGCCGGCGGGATGATGGCTGGCGAGGCGGTCGGAGCGCTGATATTGAAGCCGCTCGAGAAGGCTGCGGCGGACGGCGATCGGATTTACGGCGTCATCGAAGGCTGGGGCTCGGGACACAACGGCCGCACCAACGGGATGGCGGCCCCGAGCGTGTCCGGGCAAGCCGCCCTGTATAGCGACGTGTATCGACGGTTTGGCATCGACCCGGCGACGGTCGGCCTAATGGAGGCTAACGCGGTGGGAACGCCGCTCGGCGACACGATGGAGGTTGAGGCGTTGACCTCGGCGTTCCGCGCCGCCACCGCCAGGCATAGCTACTGCGCGCTGTCTACGGTTGAAAACAATATCGGCCACGCGTTTCAGGCATCCGGGATTGCCCACGTCATCAAGGTCCTGCTGGCTCTGGGACACAAGGAAATCCCCGCCACAGTAAACGCCGGATCGCCGAATGCCCGCATGAACCTCGAGCGCACCCCGTTCTTCATCAATAGCGGCGCCATGCCATGGCAGGTGCAAAACGGCGATGCCCGCCGCGCCGCGACGAGCTCATTCGGAACCACCGGCATCAATGTCCACCTGGTACTCTGTGAGGCTCCACCGCCGCCGACGCCCGCCGCGTGGGAGCCCGCCGGCGCAGGCCGCTTTCACCTGATCGCTCTATCGGCCAGGACCAGAACCGCTGTCGTGACGCGCTGCCGCGAACTCCAGGACTACATGACTCGCCAGGAAGACGCAGGCTCCGAACTGATCGGCCGTATCTCCGCGAATCTCATGCTACGGCGGAGTCATTTTGCCGAGCGCTGCGCCTTCGTGGCCGCCGATGCGGAAGACTTGGAGAGGCAGCTATCGACCGTCGCTCGCGGCGAGGTTGCAGAGAACGTACTGGCGGGCAGCGTGAACAGGGCGACGAATGGTTTGGACTCCAGTGCCGCCGCGGACGCTTTGACGCAACTGGCCGCCATTCAGCGCAGAACGGACCGCGGCACCCTGCTGGCCCTTGCCGAACTGCACGTGCACGGTGTTCCGCTCGACCTCGCGCAGTGCTTCTCCGATGCGGAGAAGACGCCGCTGTCGCTGCCCTCGTATCCCTTCGAGCGGCGTCGCTGCTGGCCTGCCGCGGACCGGCCTGCGTCCGACGCCCACCAAACGCCCGAGGCACCGGCTGCATCCACGAAGAAGACTACGGCACTGTGCGAGATTCAATCGATCGTCGGGGAGGTCTCGGGCTACGAGCTGTCTGAGTTGGCGACCGACGTTCCATTGAGCCGCCTGGGGTTAGACTCGCTCATGAGCATGCGCGTGCTGGCGCTGGTCAATGAGCGATTCTCGTTGGCGATTCATCTCGCGGACCTTGCGGAAAACGGCAGCATCCAGGACCTGGCATCCCTTGCAAAGGCGGAAGCGGAAGCAGACCACCGACCCGTCGAGGGCGAGGCCCACGTGGTGAAGCCGGGCTCCGTCGGAGTGTCTTCGCGCGCGGCGTGGCTCTTTCGGCGCTTTGCCCCCGTCCCGCGAGGCTTGTCCGTGAAGAGCGTCCAGGCGGAAGCGGCGAACGCCTCCCTGAAACTGACCGATCCGGTGGCGAAACTCTTGCGAGCGGGGATCGCCGTTTGCCACGATGGCGTGGAATGTCACTTCGTAGCACACCGTTCAGCCGATGCGATTGCTGTTTACGAGTCCCTCTCGTCCGAGGATAGGAGCGAGTTCCTGGCCGGCCTCCCGGCCGGCGTGCTGGTCGCGCCCATCTCACAGGAACAGGAACGCAACCTCTATCACTCGGAGGTGATGAAGCGCCCGTCCTGGAATCTGCAGCAAACCTTCGAGCTGCGCGCGCCCCTGGATGAGAAGTTGCTCGATGCCGCGATGCGCCGGCTGATCGGGAATCACGACGTGCTGAGAACGCACTATCTGCGACTGGGTGATTCCTGGGCGCAGGTCGTCGTGCCTGAAGTGCCGATCGCGATCCAAAACGCGGGTGTAACCTCGCTCCAGGCTCTGCAGCGCCTGCTGGAGACGGAGCGCAACAAGCTCCTCGACGTCTATCGACTTCCTGTCTTCAGGGTGTGGATTGCCGAGGCCGGCGGCGCGCACCATCTTGCTTTCGTCACACACCACAGCCTCGCCGATGCCTTCACGCCGGGCATGCTTTTGTCGGAACTGATGACCTGCTATGACGCCCTGCGAGAAGGGCGCGCCATACCCACTCGGGAGATCGACGAGCAGTATTGGCAGTACGCGCTGCGCCAGTTCGATCCTACCGTGTATCGAGGGCAGCGGACGCTCCAGTACTGGCGGGAGCGCCTGAGCGGGCGAGCGACCGCCATGCGGCTGCCCTACAGCCGCAGTCCCCACGAGATCGGCCCTGACCTTCTGGAGGTGTCAGACCTTGAGCCGGCGTCCGTGTCCCCAGGCCTCACTGGGCAGATCGAGCGATTCGGCCGCGAGCATGATGTGACGCACACCCAACTGTTCACCGCGGCAATCGCCATGGCGCTTGTCCATGGCCTGGGGAACGCCAGTGCCCTTCTGCGGTTCGTCAACAGCCAGCGAGGCTCTGCGTCGCTCATGAACACCGCGGGCGAGTTCACGAGCGTTGCATTCCTCGCCCTGGACGTGGATCGGAGCGCGACTCTTCTCGACGCGCTGCGAGAGGTGAAAAGGCGCTCGCTCGAGTGTTTGAAGTTTTCCAGGGTCGACTTCCGAGAGGTATTGCGCTCGAGCGATCTCTTGGACTATGAGGGGTACTACCGGCAGATCGGAGACGTCATGCTCGACAGCATCGACCTCGATACCGGCGGTGCCCCGACATCGGAATCGCACAGTCGCTTACTCTATGGCGAGGCGCGGGCGGACAGCGGAGCCGCTGTGGAGCTGCCCGCCGCCGGGACGCTCATGTTCCAGCTGCTCAAGCTCGACGGACGAATTCAGCTCCTGACCTTCTACAGGAAGCACCTCTTCGAGAAGACTGTGATCCGGGACCTGTGCGATCTCATCGTGGGCTTCGTCGAGGGGATGGTGACCCGGCCCACGCAGCGTGTGTCGGAGTTGCTCTCGAGCGCGGACGCAACGGTCCGCCGTCTCAGAAGCCACGTGGATCGCCATCAGGTCGACCCGGCCCGGGATGCCTCTGGTCGTGACGCGGAAGCGGGCCCGGAAGTCTTGCGCTCCGCGTACTTCACCGAGTGCCAGCGCGTCAACGCCGTTAAGCAGGGACGGCCCGTCTTCTGGGTGCATGGCGCCTTCGGAGATGCCAGCGTGTACATCCCGCTGGCAAGGCGGATTGAGCGCCCGTTCTACGGGATCCAGGCCAGAGGGTTATTCGACGAACGAACTCCGTTGTCGGGCGTGGAGGCGATTGCGAGTTTCTACGCCGGCATGATACAGGCCATTCAACCTCGTGGGCCCTATGACCTGGGCGGTTACTCCGTTGGCGGGGTTTTCGCCTATGAGGTCGCGCGGCAACTCGTGGCCGCGGGGCATGAGGTGCAAAGTCTGTGCCTGGTGGATACCTTGTTTCACCCGTATTACGAGACGTTGCTGCGCTGCTCGGGCGGTCTCCGCGAGACCTATGAATTCGTGTCGCTGGGCCTCCTCGAGATGGCGGGCCTGCAGCCCGGAGCGTTCCGCCGCCTTCGTGAGTCGGTTGGGGAGCCTGAGAGTGGCGACGCGGATATACTGCTGTCCGTGTTCGTCGACGCCTGCCGCGAGGCGGGCGTCGCGAAGCCCCGCATTTGGATTGAGAGCTTCATCCGCAGAATGGTCGAATTGCTGCGTGGGTATCGCATCGGTGACTACTCGCCGCGGGCGCTCAGCGGAGGAATCGAGGCAGTCCGCTACTTCCGCAGGCGGGGCGGCTGGGTCCTGGGCGCCGGATCGGAGAGGGAGAACGGACGGGCGGCGGCGCCGGTCGATTACTGGTCGGAGTGGTCGACTCTCCTGCCGAATATCGAGTATCGCGAAGTCGTTGCCGACCACCACATGTCTATCCTCAGGGAGGCTGAAGCCTTGGGCGCCATTGCTGAGTCCTGCGGGCAGGTGTATCGCGCGGGTCCGTCCACCGACAGCCCCGCTTCGGACTCCGGAAAGCGCGAGCCGGGGCCACCGCTGTCGAACCGTGAAAGTCCGGCGGTTAAGGATACGGTTGGCCGCATCGTGAGTCAGGTGCTGTACAGGGACGTCTCTGAGGTCGATCCGAAGCAGGACTTGTCGTCGTATGGGATGGATTCCTTTGCAACGGCTCAACTCCTGCAGCGCTTGCGTGTAGCGTTCGAGCTGGACCTGGACATGGAGACGATGTTCACACTCCGGACGGTGAGCGACATCGCGCAGTACGTGGAGCAGCGAAAGGGACACCCCGGCGCGCCCGGACCTCGCAGGAGCGCTTCCGAAGCCCACCGCGCGGAAGGCGCCGCGGCTCGCCGCTTTCCCGAGTTGATCCGCCTGAATCGGGTGATCGAGGGACGGCCGGTATTCTGGTTTCACGGCGGTCTCGGCGGCGTCGAGGTGTACCGCCAGATCGCGGACGTCTCCGAGCGGCCCTTCTTTGGCATACAGGCGCGCGGCTGGATGACGGATCGGGCGCCGCTCCACGGCATCCAGGCGATGACGGCCTACTACGTCCACATCATGCAATCGGTGCGGCCAACGGGGCCTTACGACGTCGGGGGCTACTCCCTCGGCGGCCTCATCGCCTATGAGGCAGTTCGTCAGTTGCAGGAACTGGACGAGTCGGTGTCGACTTTGGTGATGGTGGACACACTTGACTCCAGCGCATTTCGAGACGCCTCCATGTCCAATCGCGCCGACGAGTTGGCGAGACCGATTCTGAACTTCGCTTTGCAGTCCTGGGCCGCCGCGACGGGGGCGGACCCGTCCACGCTGCTGATTCACAGGGACGAGGTCGATACGGGCCTCGACGCCGAACTGAAGTTGACCCGGTTGATCGCATTGGCCCAAGCCCGTGGCCTGCGTCAGCCCGAAGCTCAGTTGCGCGCCATGATCGGGCGTCTGAGTGAGGTCCATCAGGCCTATGAGGCGGAGCGCTACAGGGTTCGGCCGCTCGCCCACCCTGAGGGCGTGGATTGTCGCTACTTCCGGAACAAGGGAGGTCTGTTTTTCGGCGAGCTGGAGCCGTTCTATGTGGCCCACGGTGACGTGCGGTGGGATCACGCCGTCTATTGGGCGGAGTGGCTGGAGCAGCTGCCCAACCTCCATATGACGGATGTGGAGGCGTCGAATCACATGATGTTGCTGACCGAGCCGAAAGCGCGGGACGTCATCGTGAGTTCCTGCGGGAGACTCTATTCCCAGGTCGAGGCAGACGGCGCGAAGGCATAGGACGACTACTCGATGCCCTCGCTCAAAACGTCTCTACCGGCCATCCGGATATTTCCACCACGCCGTATTTCCCGGCCAAAGCGTCGAACGCCCGCGGCGGCCGGGTCTGGACGTGCTCCAGCACCATGGCTGCACACTCCTTCGGATTGTGCTTCTCGGTATCGACCGTCAAGTCGTATTCTCCCGGCACGTGCACTTTGTCGAATTGCATGTCCACGGCGCCGGCGCCCCGGTTGCTGCGTGCTCGCTCCCGGCGCCGCAGTTCCTCCTGAGAGCAGTAGAGACCCACCAGATAGACCGTCAGCCCCCGCAGCGCCACGCAGTAGTCGCGCATCAGAATCTCCGACACCACATCCTGCATGACGACGGGGTTGCCGGCGCGAGCCATGGCCGCCACCGCCCGGTGCATGCCCGCGATCAGATTCCAGCCCGCCGGGCCGCAACTCGAATGGAAACCGGCCCGTCCGCCCTCATGCCGGACGGTGATCTGAAAGCCGAGCTTGGGCAACTCTGAATCGGGGCTGCTCCAGCTCGCCTTCGCCTTGTGGAGGGCCTCATCGACGTTCTCTTTGCCCTCCAAAAGACCCTTGATAATCCGATCGTCGACGCCGGTGAATTTCCCCGCGAGCATCGGGATGAAGTCGGACGATGCCATGACCAGGTAGGGCTTGTCCGACGCGGCCTGCATCTCCCGGACCAGGGACGTCTTGCCCGAACAGCATGTGCCGTTGAGCAGAATCACCTCGCCCGCTGCGGTCATCCCCGGCCATCTCCGCACGGCACAGACTCCGGATCTCCGGTCTGCAGCTTCCACAGTGCGGCATAGAGACCGTCTCTCGTGAGGAGCTCATCATGGGTGCCCCGGTCTTTGATCCGGCCGCCTTCCATGACGTGAATCTGATCGACGTGACGAATGCTGGAGAGCCGGTGGGCGATAAAAATGATCGTACGATCGCGCGCGATCGAGGTCAGTGAACGGCGAATCGCCGCCTCTGTTTCGTTGTCGACGGACGAGGTAGCTTCGTCCAGGATCATGATTCGGGGGTTCTTGAGAACCGCTCTGGCAATGGAGATACGCTGGCGCTCGCCTCCGGATAGCTTCACTCCACGCTCGCCCACCAGCGTCCCGAACTTGGCCGGCAGCAGCTCGATGAAGTCCAGAGCTTCAGCCACCCTTGCCGCTTCGATGACCTCGTCCCGGCTCGCGCCAGGCCGACCGTATTCAATGTTCTCGTAAACGGTGCCGTCGAACAGAAACACGTCCTGGCTTACGAGGCCGATCGCACTGCGGAGATCGTGGAAGTCGACGTCGCGGATGTCCCGGCCGTCCAACAGAATGCGGCCCTCCTGGGCATCGTAGAAACGCAGCAGCAGTTTGACCAACGTGGATTTTCCGCAGCCAGTCGAGCCGACCAGCGCAACCGTGCTGTTGGGCCGGATCTGAAGGCGAAAGTCGTCCAGAAGCTCGCCGGAGGTTGGATAGCGAAACGACACGTCATCGAAGGTCAGCTCGCCGCGGACGTCGGCCGCGTGAATCGTCATCTCGCCGTTATGAATCGTGGGGTGCGCATGCAAGAGTTCCTGCAGGCGGGACGCAGCGGCCGTCGCACTCTGATACAGATCGTACTCGCGGTCCAACCCTCCCATGGTCTGTATGAGTTTCGGCAACATGAAACTCTGCAGCATGAACGTCGCCACCGAGAGCGAACCCTGCAGGACCATCGTGGCGCCATACGCCAGCGGCAGGACGAGCCCTGTAACGATGGCGTACTTCGTCAGCCCGGCGTACATCAGACTCAGCGAATACGAATCGTCGCTCTCCGTCTTCAGGTGCTCGCTGGACCCCTCCAGCCGCTTCAACTCATAGCCTTCAGCGGTGAAGCTCTTGATCGTGGATAGCCCGTTCAGGCTGTTCATCACGAGATTCTGTGTAGCCCCCTCCTGCCTCGCCTGCGCCCCATATCGCTCCGAAATCCGCTCGTGAAAGTGCCGGAACAGCATGATGACAACCGGGACAGGGACCAGCGCCAGGAAGAGAGAAACCGGCGATACCCACAACAAAAAGAGGCTCCCGATGACAAGCGTGCCGGCCTTGTCGATCACGGTCGCAGGCACCGTCTCGATGAAACGGCGAATCGCCGCCGTGTCGGAATGCACGAATCTCATCAGCTGGCTCGTCTGCTTGTTTTCGATATCCGCCATGTCGAGCGACTCGATGTGCGCGAACACCTTCATGCGCAGGGAATGCTCAACGTCCGTGGCGTAGCGCTGCCAGGCGACCTTGCTCTCGTGCTCCGTGTAGGACTCCCCTGCTTTCAGGCCGAGGAAGCCCCCGCTGAACAACGTCATCTGCAGCAGCGGGCTCTCGATTCCCAGGCCGCTGAGGACCGTACTGCCGCCAGCCACGGCGGCATTCATCATGAAGCCGAGCGACACTACAGAAGCGAGCGAGGCCCAGTTGTTCAGGACCGAGAGTCGCGTCGCCCTCCAGGGAGCCGAATCGCCTTTCTCAAGCGACTGTACCAAGTCGACAATCTGTCGATAGCCAGTTCTCGCGGCCGAGGTTTCATGGAGCGACTCATGGAGCGACTCCT
>Ga0182012_10001986_pt1 | contig 22305 bp, 24 predicted proteins | sample 612S2SmetaG_FD_120486 | JGI IMG/M metagenome (GOLD analysis project Ga0182012, IMG submission 120486) | Permafrost microbial communities from Stordalen Mire, Sweden - 612S2S metaG | ecosystem: Environmental > Terrestrial > Soil > Wetlands > Permafrost | place: Sweden: Stordalen | collected... | reverse complement strand
CTCTTCGGTGGCGCCGGCGTGGGCAAGACGGTCGTCATTCAGGAGCTCATCAACAACGTGGCCAAGCAGCACGGCGGCTTCTCGGTGTTTGCCGGAGTCGGCGAGCGCACCCGCGAGGGCAACGATCTTTGGCTGGAGTTCCAGGAGTCGGGCGTCATCGAGGCCGGCAACCCGGCCAAGAGCAAGGCCGCACTGATCTACGGCCAGATGACCGAGCCTCCCGGTGCGCGTCTGCGCGTGGCCCTGACCGGACTGACAGTGGCCGAGAGCTTCCGCGACGATGAAGGCGCCGACACGCTGCTCTTCATTGACAACATCTTCCGCTTCACGCAGGCCGGCTCGGAGGTTTCCACTCTGCTGGGCCGCATGCCTTCGGCCGTGGGCTACCAGCCCAACCTGGCCTCGGAAATGGGCGAACTGCAGGAGCGCATCACCTCGACCAAGAAGGGTTCGGTCACCTCGGTGCAGGCCATTTACGTGCCCGCCGACGATTTGACCGATCCGGCTCCGGCGACGACCTTCGCCCACCTGGACGCCACCACGGTGCTGAACCGCGCGCTGACCGAAATCGGCATCTACCCCGCGGTGGACCCCCTGGCTTCGACCTCGCGCATTCTGGACCCGCGCATCGTCGGCCAGGAGCACTACGACGTGGCGCAGAGCGTGAAGCGCACCCTGCAGACCTACAAGGATCTCCAGGACATCATCGCCATCCTTGGCATTGACGAACTGAGTGAAGAGCAGAAGCTGGTGGTATCGCGTGCCCGCAAGGTGCAGCGCTTCCTCTCGCAGCCCTTCCACGTCGCCGAGCAGTTCACGGGCTTTGCCGGCAAGTACGTCAAAGTGGCCGACACCGTGCGCAGCTTCAAGGAGATCATTGACGGCAAGCATGACAGCGTCCCCGAGCAGGCCTTCTACATGAAGGGCACCATCGAGGAAGTGCTGGAAGCCGCCGAAGAGATGAAGGCCAAGGCGTAAGGATTCAACGGCTCCCGCGCGGGCCAGCAATCGGCTCACGCGCGGAGCACGGATAAACCCATGGCAGATACGATCGAACTCGAAATTGTTACCCCGGAGCGGCTGGTGGTAAACGCTCGCGCCGAAGAGGTGCAGATCCCCGGCCGCGGCGGCTACATGGGCATCCTGCCCGGCCACGCTCCGCTTATCAGCGAGCTGGCGGTCGGCGAGATCACCTACAAGCTCGGCGGCACCACCACGCGACTCAGCGTGGCCTGGGGTTTTGCCGAGGTGCTGCCGGAGAAGGTCACCATCCTGGCAGAGACCGCCGAACTGGCCGAGGACATTGACGTGCCCAGGGCCGAGGCAGCTCTCGCCCGCGCGCACCAGGCCATCAAGGAAGCCGAGGACCATGCGGCCTACGAGGCAGCCAGCGCCGCACTGGCCCGCGCCGAAGCCCGCCTGGCCGTGGCAAACCAAAAATAGCGGCCCCAGCGACACTCACAAATCGTTATCAACCAGAAGCCCCGGATTCGCCTCCGGGGCTTTTGCATGGCTGCCGAATACCTCTCGCCCGTCCGCGCTCCAACTGATAAACTTCCCGGTTCATCCCAAACCGGAGATTGTCTTATGAATATCGAAACCATTGGCGTGATTGGCGCCGGCACCATGGGCAACGGCATCGCTCACGTCTGCGCCAGGAGCGGATATAACGTCGTGCTCGTGGAAGTGGAGCAGCGCTTTCTTGACCGCGGACTGGCTGCCATCACCAAGAACCTCGCGCGCGAAGTTGAAAAGGGAAAGCTCGCGGCCGAGGCGCGCGACCAGGCGCTCGCCCGCATCCGCCCTTCGCTCGACCGCAAAGACCTTGCCAGTTGCCAGTTGGTGATTGAGGCGGCCAGCGAAAAGTTTGAAATCAAGCAGCAGCTCTTCCGCGAGCTCGACGAACTCTGCCCGAAGGAGACGATCCTCGCCAGCAACACTTCCTCCATCTCCATTACGAAACTGGCCGGGCAGACCAAGCGGCCGGATCGCGTCATCGGTATGCACTTCTTCAATCCGGTGCCTGTGATGAAGCTCGTCGAAGTGATTCGCGGCATTGCCACCAGCGATGAGAGCTACCAGGCGGTGAAGGCCACGGCCGAAAAGCTCGGCAAGACTCCCGTCGAGGTCAACGATGCGCCGGGCTTCGTCAGCAACCGCATTCTGCTGCCCATGATCAACGAGGCCATCTACGCGGTGATGGAAGGCGTGGCCACGCCGGAGGCGGTGGATGAGGTCTTCAAGCTGGGCATGGCGCACCCCATGGGACCGCTGACGCTGGCCGACTTCATCGGCCTAGACGTCTGCCTGGACATCATGCGCGTGCTGCAGAGCGGCCTCGGCGATTCGAAGTATCGCCCCTGTCCGCTGCTCATCAAGATGGTGGATGCCGGATGGCTGGGCCGCAAGAGCGGCCGCGGCTTCTACAAATACGAGTAGCGCGCACGAACATTGAAAAGCGCGGACCCAGTGTCCGCGCTTTTTCATTTGCTGTCAGGATCTGTAAGTAAACAACTCGTTAGACGGCGAAATAGTGACCGGCGGAGGATAATGCAACTCATCGCACAGAAAGTTCACGGTGCTCTGTGTGGTGACTTCAACCATCAGAGCAGGATGGCATCTGGTGATGGTATCCCGGCATCCGCGCAGCACCTCCAGCTCATGTCCCTCCACGTCAATCTTGATGAAATCCACGCGTGGCAAGTGCAGAGAGTCAATGGTGAGGGACTCAACCGTGAACGAATCAGGGGAATCTACTGGCGGAGTAACATGAGCGCAGCAGAGGTTGTCGCCGTAGCCGTCGCTGTTGGGTGGAATGGTCATCGAGAGATGGCCCGCACGATCTGAAACCGCATCGCTGAAGACTTGCACGTTGCTCATCCCATATCGCCTTACACCGGCAGCAAGCGTGCGGCAGGTCTCCGGCACTGGCTCAAATGCGAGAACCCTGCCTGCTGGGCCCACCAACGCAGAGAACAGCTTGGTGAAAACGCCGTAATTCGCTCCGATGTCCAATACGGTTTGCCCGGGCAGAAGAAGCTGCCGAACCGTGGCAGACTCCGGCTCCACATCAGTGGCCAGATCTGCCAGATGCTTGCGATGCCGCAGTTCCCTGATCAGCCCCGCCGGCGCAATTCGATAGATAAGAGTTTTGATGGACATCGCACTTCATAGTGATGCGCCGGCAGACGAGAGTCAACGAGACTTCCTCGTGCGCTGATTCACCAACGTAACGGGTACCAGTGAGTGCTTTAATTTACTTCTTCGCCGCCTTGATGTCGTCCTCCGATGGTCCATAGACGCCCGGCACCTTCAGCCCCGCCTGCTTCATCAGCACCATCATCTGGGCGCGGTGGTGCGCCTGGTGCATGATGGTGAATGAGAGCAGCGCCCCGCGGCGCAGCGTGCGGCCGAAGAAGTTGATCTGCTCGGCCAGCGCCGCGTCCGTGGTCTGGTCGCGCACGGCTGCCACCAGCGCCAGGGAATTCTTATGGTAAGCGGCGACGATCTCCGCCACCGTGGGTGGGGCGGGGCCACGCTCAGGAACTGGTACCAGTCCGCCCTGCGCGGGCAGCATGGCCGCAGCGATGGTGATGTGCCAGGCCAGCGATTGCAGTGTGTAGCCGCCGGGCACAACGCTCTGCTGGAGACTGGCGTCGGTCAGCGCCGCAAACACCTTCAGCGTGGACAGGCTCTCCATCTCCCAAACTTTCAGAAAGTCCTCAGTGTGATGCATGGCGTAAGGATAGTCGTGAGCATGCCAGCCCGGCAAGCGCGCAGGCGTGGGTTACAATTTCTACGCAAGCGGCAGAGCCTGCTCGGGATTCACTCCGCGCAGAATGCAGCTTCTATCAATCGAAAAGCGTATGACTGAAATTCGCATGACCGAAACGCGTATAAACGAAACGCGACCCCAGGAACGTTATGCCCTGCTGGTCTACCTGTTTGCCCTTGCGCTTGGCGTGGGCTGCGGCCTGTTGCACGTGGCCGTGGAGAGCCTTGAAGAGCCCGACCCTCTGTTGAGTGCCCTGGCCGTGACCTTCTGCACCATGCTGCTGGGCGTGTTGCGCCCGGAGCGCGCGTGGCGATGGGTTCTGCTGGTGGGTGCGCCGGTGCCATTGGCAATCGCTGTGGCCATGGTGCGGATGCCGACCGCGCACTTCACCCGCGCCAGCATAGGAGGCTCGTTCCTGGTGGTGCTGCCCGGTTGTGCCGGAGCCTTTGGCGGCTCCATTCTGCGGCGCAAATTGCAGGAGCTCTTCTTTCCTCCCAAGGACCAGTCGCCTAGTTAGCCGGCTTCCTCGGCTTGCTCGTCCTCGGCATTCTCAGCCAGTTCGCCGCGCTCTATCTTCTCCTGGCAGCGGATGCAGTGGCGAGCCCAGGGTACGGCCTCCAGGCGGCGCAGGTTGATCTCGTCGCCGCAGTGTTCGCACTCTCCGTAAGCGCCTTCTTTTATGTCGGCCAGCGCGCGCTCCACCAACTGCAGTGAGCCGCGGCCGGTGTTGCTGCGCGAAAACAGAAACTCCTTCTGGTAGCTGCCGCTGGCGCGGTCCACAATGTCCTGTGCGCTGTCGGCCGTCTGGGCGGCGCGGCCATCCTCTTCCGTGCGCGCCACGCTCTCGCGCAGGGCGCGGCGGCGGTCTTCCAGAAGGGTGCGGAAGTGTTGCAGCTTCGAGGGATCCATAAATTCTTTTCCGTCCGGTTGGCGCCCATGTTCTGCCGTGCGTGGCGCGCCAAAGCAGTAGATATTATGCCGAGGCCGTGCGGCGGTCAACGTCCGATGACGGCGCATGCCTGACAAACAACGATGCCGGGAGGAATTTTCAGAAGCGGGAATCGGATGCTCGTGCACGCCAGGCATCGGGAGGAAAGAACAGGGATTCGAACTGCCAGCCCCGGTTGCCGGAGGCGTCCACAACATCTCAGCGATTTCGAAGTCCGTGGCGGCACGAAAAAGCGACCCTTGAAGGGTCGCTTCTTGAAAGAGGCGAAGAGGGAGGGAACCGTACTACGCAGAATCCTTGACGCTGCCCCGCGTGGTGGAGGCAGCCATGTGAAGTTAAAGCGACTTGCGAGGAACTTCCATGTGATTGTGGCCTCTTTGTTACCGCGTTGGATGCGGCATTTAGCGCGGAGAAGCAAAAAATCTTTATTTCTTTCTCAAGATTCCAACTCCCATCCAATGAATACCTTAGCAATCCCCATTCACCCCATAGAGGCGACAGAAAACTGGCAGTAGGGGGGTGCGTATCGGCAACACTCGGCTTGCCACGCGAAAAGGCCGGCGTTTGGCCGGCCCTTTTGAGGAATCCTCGCAATCGCGCTAGGCGTGGTTGACCACCGTGCGCACTTTACCCGGCTCCGGCATGAAGTGGTAAGGCGGCCATGGACCGCTTAGCGTGATCTCCACCCCTTTTAACTGCCTCAAAGCGCTGGAGTAACGGCTCTGGTAACGCTCGACGCCATCGCTCTCGATCAGGTGGGAGATGTCCAGGATCATGCCGATCTCGTTCTTGCGGCAACTGATCTCCTCCTGCAGTGGACCGAGGAGGCGGCTGACCTGCACGCTGAGGGCGCGGGCGCGCGACTGGCGCTCGCGATCTCGCGAGGCCTGTTCCTTCAGGCGCGTCAAATACTCTCCACCGGCCTTGTGCGCCGGCAGTTCCAGCAGTTCGGCCACGCACGCTCCCTCGCGGACGGTGACCTTGATGTGCATTTCGGCCTTGCCGCGCAGGTGGGCAATGCTTTCGGCAAATGTTTTCTTGTTGTTACGGATGGCCTGGCGGAGCGCCTCATCGCCATCAAAAACGGTGCCGAATTTGAATGGGAGGAGTGTGGCCGCCTTGAAACATTCGCCCACGACCCGGGCATGCTCCATGACGGACTGCTGATTCAGGGTCTGTCCCGCCGGCATTTCGCTGACGATGACGACGAACTCCCCACAGGGAAAACCCCGTACCGGAGCCTGGTTGATGCCCTTGAGGGATTCGATGAGGAATGGCCGGCGAACCCGGCCCTGTTGGAAGCTTGACTGCTCGCTGATGCAGTACGCGTACCACGCCATCTTCGCTCTCCAGCGATTCCCGGCACATACGGAGCCGGGAAATCCGAAACAGGTTTAACTGAAATGAAAATCCTGAGGGCAGTGATTCCGGGGTAGGTAAGCCATAAAAAGTACCTGGATGAATGCCTGCTCTACTCTGCTTCAGTTGCGCTGCTCTACTAATGCCAAATCGCTATAAATCCAATGACGGGTAACACTTAAATCCTAAAGCGAAACGGGCAAAATGGCAATGGAAAGAGTAATAAAAGACATTGAATGGCGAATCGGAATCCTCATTTACGCTCCCGATTGCACACCTCGTGGTGCAAAGTGATGAAAATAGTGACGAAAGGGGCTAACCGGGCGTCAACAGATACAGGGTTGGGGGGGGCTATTCAGACGATCGGGAGGGGAAAAAAGCGCCCCGCCCTCGGCTGCCCCACTTGGCAGGCCGGAGGACGGGGCGGGGAACTCTTTCGTTTAGCGTTTCTTCTTGCCGGGCGCGGTTGCCTTCTTTGCAGGCGCCGCCGCCTTCTTCGCCGGAGTCGCAACCTTTTTGGCCGGCTTTTGCACAGGCTTGGGCTTGGAGACCGCCTTTGCGGCTGGTTTGGCCGAGGAGATTGCCTTCGCAGGAGGCTTTTCCGGGGCCTTGGAGGGCTTGGCGGCCGCCTTAGGGGCGGCAACCTTGGCCGCGGGCTTGGCGGGCGCCTTAGCGGCCGCAGGCTTCGCCGCGGAGGCGGTCAGGGGCTGCGCCTCGGCTGCGGCAATCACGCCCTCAGCACCTTCGGCTCCGGTGGCCGTGGTGGCCGCCGCCAGAACCTTGTTCTTGGGCAGTACCACGGTGGGAATGGGGGCAGAGCCTTCGACGCCGACGGCGCCAAGCTGGCGCAGCAGCACCTGCCGCATGCCGTCGAGCGGCGCGGGCTTGCCGGTCCAGATCTCGAACTGCCGTGCCGCCTGCTGGATGAACATCTCCACGCCGCTGATGGTGCCCAGGCCCTTGGCCTGCGCCATCTTGAGCAGGCTGGTTTCAATCGGGTTGTAGACCGAATCAAAGACCCAGACGGTGTTCAGCTCGTTCTCCTCCAGTGGAGTGTGCTTGTCATTGGCCATGCCCACAGGCGTGGCGTTGAAGATGACGTCGAAGCTCATCTTCGCCACGTCGCTGCGCTTGATGGCCTTGGAGCCACTCTGCTTGGCCAGCCCCTGTGCGGTGGCCGGCGTGCGGTTCAGGATGAAGACCTCGGCGCCGCGGGCGCGCAGTCCGAAGACGGCGGCGCGGGCGGCTCCGCCTGCCCCGAGCACCAGCACCTTGGCGCCATTCAGAGGCACCCGGGTATCCAGCGCGGCGGCCACTCCGTAGACGTCGGTGTTAAAGCCGAACAGGCGGCCATCCTTGCCGCGCACAATGGTGTTGCAGGCGCCGGTGCGCTGCGTCAGCACGTCGCTGTTGTCCAGGTGCTCCACCACGGCCTGTTTGTAGGGCATGGTCACGCTGAGGCCGTCGAGCGGCAGGTCGGTGGTGGTGGCCAAAAGGTCATCGAGGGTGCGGGCCAGCAGCGGCACATAAACGGCGTTGACGTTCTCACGCCGGAAGGCCGAATTCAGCACCCAGGGCGACATGCTGTGGCTGACCGGGTTGCCGGCGATGCCGTAGAACTTGGTGACCGAATCCACCTGCTCGACGCGGTAGAAATCGCGCAAAGTGCGGAAGGTGGGCTGGCCGGGAGCAGTCTCCTTGCCGGCCTCGGCGGCGCCGAAGGTGAAGGCCGCGCCGGCGCGAATGGCCAGGATGCGGCTGAGCATTCCCTGGTCGCCCATGCACATGCCCACCATCGGATATTCCGAACAGTACTTTTCGAGGAAGCGCGCCATGACCACGTTATCGTGCAGGCAGGTCGCGGTGCCCACCACCTTGTAGAAGTCGGCGGGGTAGGCGCGCATGCGCTCGAAGCTCTCTTCCAGCCGGGTGGTGTTCTTGAAGTTGTGGCTGCTCAGGATGATGGCGGCCTTGGCGCGCAGCTTCTCCCAGTTGGCGGCGCTGACGGCCTCGGCCGTCTCAATGGATATGTCGAGGGCGGGACAGCCGGCTTCGGCGGCCTTTTCCAGCACTTCAATCTCACTGGACAGCGAGCCGCGGAACTGGCCTCCGGCGGACTGGCGGCGGCAGGTGGCAATCAGGATGGCGTCCGGCCGCACTTCCATGAGGCGGCGGATGCGCGGGATGGCCGCGAGCGGCTGCTTCAGGTAGTCGAGGCGAAGCTCGATCAGGGTATTTTCGCGGAGGACGGCTTCGGCATTGTCCAGCAGTACGGCGGGATCGCTATCCGACAAAGTGACGCAAATGCGCGGAATGCGAAGGCGCAGGGAGCGGGCTACGTAATTCATGGATGAGTCAGTCATCAAGGGCACAATGGTAATGAGCCTGAACCCGGGTTGCAATGCCCGGGCAGGCTTTTCTTCCATATTATTGCAGAAATCCCGGAAAGTGCCCTTTCAGTTAACGTCTTTATCTTTCGTTACTTGACCCCGGATACGCGCTTTGTTAGCTTCCCGGGTATCCCCGTGGGGCGCCCGCCCGTGCGCGAAGGCCGCACCGTGGCCTGTTTTGGGGAGCGTGGCAGCGCGCGAAAATTGCGCGGCAAGGGAGCAGGAAATGAAACGATTGTCCATCATCGCGGTTCTGGCTTGCGGCAGCCTGTGGGCACAAAGCACCCCTCCGGCACAATCACCCGCCGCCACCAAGAGTTTTGTGCCCGGCTACACGCAGATGTATTGCGCGGGCTTTGTGTACCACCGCACGCTGTCGCGCAAGAACTTTGTCGCGGCCAGTTCAGAAGCGCCGCACGTGGACCAGTACTCGCGGGGCGAGACGGTATTTCTTGGCGGCCCGAACCTCGCGGCCGGTGAACGTTACAGCATTCTGCGCGAGGTGGTGGACCCGAACAAGGAACTCAGCGTGCCCGAGCAGGCGCACCACCTGCGGCAACTCGGCCATCTCTACCAGGAGATCGGCCAGGTCACGGTAAGCAGCGTGCACAAGGGTGGAGCGGTCGCGAAGATCACCTTCTCCTGCGATCCGGCCGTGCCCGGAGACATCGTGGTGCCCTTTGAAGAGAAGCCCGCGCCGCCGACGCGCGACTTTGATCCTCCGCTCGAGCAGTATCTGCCCCCCACGGGCGCAGCGCGCGGACACATTCTGGGTTCCAAGGACTTCGTCGAATTGCTGGGACGCGGCAACCTGGTGTACACCGACTTTGGCGCCAGCAAGGGCGCACGCCCCGGCGACTACCTTTTCATCCGCCGCGGATACGGCGACCACGACCTGAACAATATGGACAAGATCAGCGAACAGTTGCCCCGCGGGTTGGAGCCCAATGCCGTGCACCAGGCGCGGCTCAAATCCATTGCCAAGCTGCCCTCGCACGTTCTGGGTGAGGCGCTGGTGCTTTCGGTCACCGAGCACTCCTCCACCGTCGTGATCATTCGCACCGTGGCCGAGGTGCAACTAGGCGACGTGCTGGAGGGCGAAGGCACGGACGGCACGCCGGTGGCGACCCGCACCACTCCTGAGCCCTGCAAACTGGTGGACCGCCTGCGCCATCGCATCTTCCTGGGTGGCTGCCAGCCGCCCAAGTAAGGATTGAAGCACTCCCGCAGGCTCGGACTGCTGGCCCTGGTGGCCTCTACGTACGCCATGGTCAGCGGCGGCCCCTTCGGTCTGGAAGAGATCGTCGGCCGCAACGGCTACTCGCGCACCATCCTCATCCTTTGCCTCACGCCGCTGGTGTGGGCCTTGCCCACTACGCTCATGGTCAGCGAGCTGGCTTCGGCCATGCCGGAGACCGGCGGCTTTTACGTGTGGGTGCGCCGCGCCATGGGCCCCTTCTGGGGATTCCAGGAGTCCTGGCTCACATTTCTCGGCTCCGTCTTCGACATGGCCGTGTATCCGATCCTGTTTGCCGCCTATCTCGGTCATCTTCTGCCGGCACTCGGCGTGGGACATTGGCCGCTCGCGCTGGGCGTGGGGATGATCGCCGTCTGCGTGGTGATGAATTTGTTCGGTGCGGGCTTCGTCGGCCGCGGAAGTATTTTCTTTGTGCTCTTCCTGCTGGCACCGTTTGCGTTTCTTGTGTGGCTGGGGATGAACGCACCACACGTGGCCGCCGTACACGCGCATGTCACGCGCAGCGACCTGATGGGCGGCATCCTGATTGCCATGTGGAACTACATGGGGTGGGACAACGCCAGCACCATCGCCGGCGAAGTGGAGAACGCGCGCAAGACATACACCCGCGCCATGGCCATCAGCCTGGTGCTGGTGGGCGCCAGTTATCTGTTGCCGATTGCCGCCGCGTGGCACGCCAATGTGCCGCAGCAGGCGTGGGAGACCGGCTCGTGGGTGAACATCGCCGCGATATTTGGCGGGCAAAGGCTGGCGGCGTTGATGACCGCCGCGGGAATGCTGGCCGCCTTCAGCACATTTAACGCCCTGGTGATGTCCTTGTCGCGGCTACCCTACGCCATGGCGCGCGATGGTTATCTGCCGAAGATTTTCGCGCGAGAGAATTCGGCGGGCGCGCCGTGGGTGGCCATTGTCGTCTGCTCACTGCTTTGGGGGATGGCCATGGGCCTGGGCTTTGAGCGCACGGTGATACTCGATGTGCTGCTGACGGGCTTGAGCATCCTGCTGGAGTTCGTCGCGCTGATTGTGCTCAGGATGAAAGAACCGGAATTGCCGAGACCCTTCCGCGTGCCCTTCGGCGGCGTTGGATTGGCGCTGGTCAGCGTGCCGCCCGCAGTGCTCATCGTCATCAGTTGCGTGCGCAGCCGCAGCGAGCAGATTGGCCCAGTCAGCGCACTGATGGTGGGCGTGGTGCTGATTGCGCTGGGCGTGGTGGGGTACTACGCGGGGCCGGGAAGAAAGCTTCCTGCCTGACTTTGTATTGGCATCCAATCGCCGTAGCTCACAAAAACCCACTACCGCAAGCTCTCTCCCGGTGTGGCTTCGCCGAAGACCTCGGCGGTGAAGGCCTCAAGCTTGGCGCCCATCTTCCACTGATCGTCCGGCAGTCCGGCCTTGCGGCAGGTTTGCGCTAAGAACGTCTCGCGGTCCCATCCCCACTCCAGCGGAACCTGCGGCAGAAGAAGGCCGCGATGACCACCGTGGGAGATCATCAATCCGTGGCGGCCCACGACGACATCCTCCGGCGCGATGGCAAACATCGGCGTCAGCACGCTGATTTCCAGTTGCAGTCGGTCGAGTTCGTCTTCGCTGACGGGCTGAAAGCGCGGGTCTTCCAGGGCGGCGGCCAGAGCCATGTCGCGGACCGTCTCATCGAGCGGCGCGTAGGCCGTGATGCTGCCGATGCAGCCGCGCAGTTGACCGTTCTCATGCAGGGTGACGAAGGCTCCGCGAGGCTGATGCAGGTGGTTCGTGGCTGGCGTCGAGGCCGACGAATCCACCGCGCGCCCGATGACTCCCGCGCGGATGGTGTGATGCGCCAGTTGCAACAGCCAGCGCCGCTCAGCCGCGGAGTATTCGCCGGTGGAGGGATATTGTGCCGGGGATGGAGTGCCGTCCACGGAATGATTGGATGTGGAATGATCCGATGCTGAATGATTGGAGTTTGAATGCTCAGACGTCTCGCTCATCGCAAAAATCCTCCTCCGCAATATCCGATCTACGTCTCTCCGCCAAGCTGGCGGACCACCTCGGCCAGAAAGAAGCGCAGACTGGCCACGCTGGTCATCACCGAGACGGTGATCAGCAGCCAGATTCCGGCGCGCGCCACCAGGATGCCGGGCACGTCGCCCACCCACACCGGCCAGGCATGCGCCAGCAGAATGCTGATGACGCTGAAAGCCTGCACCGCGGTCTTATATTTCCCGATTTCGACGTAGCGCAATTCCATGTGCTCCTGCGTGGCCACCGACTGCAGGGTGGTGACCAGGAACTCGCGGGCGACGATGACGACGGCGATCCAGGGCGCGACCAGCTCCGGCGCAAAGCACACCAGGGCGACAAAGGCCGTGGAGACCAGCAGCTTATCGGCCAGCGGCGAAAGCAATCCGCCGAGCACGGTGACCCTGCCGGTGCGGCGCGCGATCTGGCCGTCCAGTCCGTCTGTGATGGAGCCGAGCAGAAACAGGAACGCGGCGACCAGCTCCTGGCGGCCGGGCACGGACGCGAAGCGATGAGTGGAGAGGCTCCACAGAAACAAAGGCACGCATGCAATGCGCGCCAGCGTGATGGAATTCGGCAAATTCACGGAAGTGTACGGTCCGGCCTCCCATGGCCGGAGGTTGCTGTCTGCGCTCCGCGCGCCCGGTGTTGGGGACGCGGCGGAGATGGTGGCCAGCTTAGGCCTCGGCCGGAGGAGCCGGCACAGCGGCTGCCGGTGCCACGCCGTCGCGATTCACCATGTCCTTCAACTCCTTGCTGGGCTTGAAGAAGGGAATCTTCTTGGGCGGCACTTCGACGCGATCGCCGGTTTTGGGATTGCGTCCGACACGCGGTTTGCGCTGGCGTGTGCGGAAGCTGCCAAACCCGCGAATCTCGATCTTGTCGCCGGAACGCAACGCACGCACCACACTGTCGAAGATCGTCTCCACAATGACTTCGCTGTCCTTGCGGGTCAACTCGGCCAAACGCGAAACTTCCTCGATGAGATCGGCTTTCGTCATGTCCTTCTATCTCCGTGTTGGCGGAATTCGTGCAACCCCTTCCGGGTCTGGCTCGCAAGGGTAAAACGTTGGCAAAAGGGAGTTTACCACGCTCCCGGCGAAAAAAAGTAGGGGACTTTGGCAAGGTTTTTTCTTCCGTGTCCTACTTATTTGCCAAAAAGACGGTTCACCATACCGCTGAAACGTTGCCAAAGGCCAGGTTTTTTCTCCGGTTTGGGCGGTGCAGCGGCCTTGGCCGGGGGCGTGACGCGCGGCAGCATGGCCAAGGTCAGGTGCGAATCGTCACGCGAGACGGAAAGCTTTGCCACCGTTACAGTTACGTCCTGCACCTCGTCCTTTGCCCGGTAGGCGAAGGCGGTATCGGCTTCCAGGTGCGCCTGGGGCGCGGTGGCCGGCAGCGGGCTGAGTTGCGGCACGGCGGTGGGAAGCACGAGCTCTGGCGCAGGTTTGGGCGGCGTGGCTGGCCCCGCCGGGCAGCCGCAGCTGGACGGGGCCACGGCGGCTCCGCTGATGCGCCCGCCCTTGAAGAGAATGCTTTTGCCCGGGGTGAGCTGGTAGCTGTCATTGCCCATCATTTCGGAGAGAAACAGCGATGCGTCGTTGCCGGGCAGCGGGCGCAGGCAGGTGTCTCCCGCGGGGGTGACGCTGATGGCGAAGTGAAAGTTGCCGGGGCCGATGAGCTGCACGCGGAAGTCCGGCGTCAGAAGGGAATCCGACCCGCCGCCAAGAGGATAGTCCACCTCCAGGGCGCCGATGCTGAGGCCAAAGACCATGGTCTTGCCCTCGGAGTCGGTGTTTGCGGAAAGGTTTGTCTTCGGGCAAACGCGCAGCTCTCCGCCGCGCACCAGGTGTAAACGGGCCGCCGCCTCGCCGGCGGTAATCTGCGATCCGCTGAGGATCCTGGTGCCGCCGCCCTCCAGGCTGACCATGCCACGCACGCTGGCGCCTTCGGCAACCAGTTCGCCAATGGGTTTTTGCGCGCACAAAGGGGTGGCCACCAGCAGCAGGCAGAGGCCGAGCGGCCAGCGGCCGGGGAGGAAAAACCGCATCACGACCGTGGTGCTGTGCCGTTTGCGGGGAAGATGTTCTGAACCTGCTCGTCGGAGACGAACTCATAACTTCGGATGGCGGCTGCCACCTCAAAGGCGCCCTTGGCGTCGCCGACGCGCACCACCTTGCCAAGGCAGCGCACGTTAATGGGCTCGGTCATGGTGACCGAGGCGGGCAGGGTAAGAGTGAACTCGATCTCCGAGTCTTTTTCCACGGCCGAGTCACAGAGGAAGCAGACGCCGAGCGAGCTGACGTCTTTGGTCTTGGCCGCATGGCCTAGATTCCCGGCAGTCGGGCTCACCTTGACCGGCAACTCCAGGGCAAAGCGAGGAATGGCGCGTTTCTCCGGTCCGGATGGCTGGTTCATGGCATGGCTCCTTGCATTAGAGCTTACGTCCACAGCAGGAAGTGTCAAGTTACTAGTTCATCTACCCCCCGGCTTGGGTGACCCTGAGGTCCGGGGAGGGAATCTGCCCGGAGAAGGGAACGGACCCATGCAGGAGAGCAGCACGGGGAGCGGAGGCCGTTTGGCCGTTGGCCTGGCCCGCATGGCCAGTGCATGGGAATGGACCGGCTGCATTGTTGAGCAGGGCCGGCTGCCGTATACTTCTGAGAACCTTTGGTGCCGATTACTTTTTGTTTTTTAAGGCGCGGGCCGTCTCTCGTCGAGGGTGCATGAGAATCAAGTTCTGGGGCGTGCGCGGTTCCACTCCCACTCCGCAAATGGAGAACATGCAGTATGGCGGCAACACCTCCTGTGTGGAGGTGCAGGTCAACGATCACATCTACATCTTTGACTGCGGCACCGGCTTCCGCAACCTGGGCAAGCAGATGATGCTGGATCATGGCACGGATCCGATCTTCGCCCACGTCTTTCTCTCGCACTTTCACTGGGACCACATCCAGGGCATTCCGTTCTTCCAGCCGCTGTATGAAAACAGCGACAACTATTTCTTCTTCCACTCCAGCAGCCGCACCCGCGGTCTGCAGCGCGCCATTGAAGAGCAGATGGCCGACCCGTATTTTCCGGTGGACATGACGGAGATGGCGGCGCACTGCAACTTCTACGACATGGAAGAAGAGCGCGTCGAGTTCGACGACTGCACGATTCAATCCATGTGGCTGAACCATCCCCAGGGCTGTCTCGGCTTCCGCCTGGAGACCGCCAACGGAATCTTTGTGTACGCCACGGACAACGAGCCCGGCCATCCGGTGTTTGACCGCAACGTGCGCAAACTGGCGGAAGGCGCCGACGTGCTCATTTACGACGCGCAGTACTTGCCCGACGAGTACCAGGCCAAGCGGCGCGGCTGGGGACACAGCCACTGGCGCGAGGCCGTCAACATCGTGTTGCAGAGCGGCGCCAAGGAACTCATCCTGTACCACCACGACCCCGACCACGATGACGCGTGCATTGACAACATTGTGAAGAGCGCCAGTGAATACTATGCAAGCGTGCGTGCCGCCAAAGAGGGCCTGGTGATCGAGCTGTAGTTCTGGGCGGAATTCCTTTTCAGCTTTTCAACCTTGTGATCTTTGCGCGCATGCCCTCGCGCCGCGGTTTACGCTGTGATAACCTACAACGTTTACCCGGTCCCGCGTAGCGGGTTCCGGGTATTGAGCTTTTGAGTGTTGAACTTTTTCAGTGAGCAGTAAGGAGCAGGAATCGTGGAGAACCGCAGCGCACAACATCATAAGGATCGTCAGGTGGAGGCCATCAAAGAGGAGCTGACGCTGATTGTCACCGGCGAGCTCAACGACCCGCGCATTGGACTGGTGACGGTGAATGAAGTGGTGATGGCGCCGGGCGGCAAGAGCGCGCGCATCTACGTAAGCCTGGAGGGCGACGAAAAGGAACAGAAGCAGAGCCTCTCCGCGCTGACCGAGGCGGTGGGCTACATCCGCCACCAGTTGGCCGACGCGTTGAGCCTGCGCGTGGCTCCCGATGTGCACTTTGTGGCCGACACCAGTGTGCTGCACGGCGCGCGGGTGGAGCAGTTGCTGACCCGCATTGAAAAGCGCGAGAGGAAACGTAAGCCGTGAATCGCCTGGACGAAATCGTGGCGGCCATAAGGGCGCGCGAACGTTGGCTGGTGACCAGCCACTCCAGGCCGGACGGTGATGCCGTGGGCAGCGTGCTGGGCTGCGTGCAGATTCTGCGCGCCATGGGCAAGAAGGCCGATGGCTACCTGGCCGACGGTGTGCCCTTCCTGTATCGCGAACTGCCGGGCGCCAGCGAGATTCGCACGACACCGGTCGTGGCCGGCGAGTATGACGGTGTTTTCGTGCTGGAGTGCGACAGCCTGCGCCGCACCGGGCTGAACGGACTGAACGGGCTGTTCAGCATCAACGTGGATCATCACGAGAGCTTCCGCGAGTTTGCCAACCTGAACTACATTGTCCCAACCGCGGCGGCCTGCAGCGAGCTGGTCTATCACCTGGCGCTGTCGGCGGGCGTCGCCATCACCCCGGAGATCGCAACCAGCCTGTACACGGCCGTGCTCACCGACACGGGTTCGTTCTGCTATCGCGGCACCACAGCGCAGACCTTCGCCTTCGCTCGCGAGATGGTGCTGGCTGGCGCCAATCCGGCGGAGATTGCGCAGCAGGTGTACTTCTCCAACCCCGCGGGCAAGATGCGCCTGCTGGGACGCGCCCTGGTTACCTTGCAGGTGGAGCGCGGCATCAGCTGGATGAACGTGACCGAAGCCGATTTGCGGAAGAGCGGCGCCACCGAACTGGACTGCGAGGGGCTGGTCAACTGGGCCATCAGCATTCATGGAGTCGAAGCGACGGCCTTCTTCCGCGAGATCTCGCCCTTTCAATACCGCGTCAGCCTGCGCAGCAAGGGGCGCATTGACGTGGCGGCGATTGCCGCGGGTTTCGGCGGCGGCGGACACAGTTGCGCCAGTGGCCTCGGCATTGAGGGCAGCTTTGAAGCCTGCACCCGGCGCGTGCTGGGCGCATTGCGCGCCGCGCTCGACCAGAACCGGCATAGCGACGCGCAAGGCCAGGAGGCCGGCAGCCTGTCGCGCTGAAAGTTTTCCCAAATAAGAAGTTTTGAAAGAAGGCATTCCAGGAATGTTAGAGATGTTGCACGATCCCATGCAGTTGTTCTCCTTTGCCGGCGCATTGATGATCCTCATCGCCTATGCCGGCCACCAGTTCGGGCGGATGAGTCCGCGCTCTGCGCTCTATAACCTGCTCAACGCCATCGGCAGCAGCATCCTTGGCTACGTGGCGCTGCACCCCTTCAAGCTGGGCTTCGTCATCCTGGAATTTACCTGGGTGGTGATCAGTCTGTGGGCGATGCTGCGGCACAGGCCGGCTGTGGTGCAGGGCTAGCAGAGAAGCATTGCGCGCAGGAATTGTCTGCGAAAAATATAAGCAAGAAAAGGAGCGCGGCCATGGCCGCGCTCCCGTTGTTTACGGCGCAAGCATCATTGGCCGATGCGCACGCGGAGGTTCTTGGGGATGAAGAAGAAGGTCACCAGCGCGCCCAGCACGAGCACTCCGGCAATGATGTAAAGCGCTGCGCTTTTATCGGCCGAGATGGCCTTGGCCCACACCGGCACGTTGGGGCCGATGTATCCGCCAAGGTTGCCCACCGAGTTCACCCATCCGATGCCGGCCGCGGCCGCCGTGCCGGTAAGGAAGGCCGAAGGCAAGGGCCAGAAGAGCGGCATGGAGCCGATGACGCCGAGGGTTCCAATGCTGAGGAAGGTGATGGCCAGGTATGGATTGCTGGCATAGACGCCGCTGAGCACCAGTCCCGCGGCACCGACCAGGGTGTTGCACACGTAATGCAGGCGGCGCTCGCCGGTCTTGTCGGAGTGATAGCTGAGGATCATCATGCCGATGACGGCGACGCCGTAGGGGATGGCCGTGATGAGCCCGACCTGCAGATAGCCTTTGACGCCGAAGGCCTTGACGATGGTGGGCAGCCAGAAGGCGATGCCGTAGAGGCCGATCATCAGCGTGAAGTAGATCAAGCACAGCACCCAGACGGTGGGGCTCTTGAAGGCATCGGCCAGACGGTGCTGGCTCTTGGTAGTCTCCTCGGCAGCCAGGTTCTTTGCCAGCACTGCCTTCTCGTCGGCGGTCAGCCACTTGGCCTCGTCAATGCTGCTATCGAGGAAGTAGAGCACCCAGATGCCGACCAGGATGCTGGGGATGCCTTCGGCGATGAAGAGCCACTGCCAGCCGGCCATGCCGTGCGCTCCGGTCAGCTTGTCCATGATGAGCCCCGAGATGGGGTTGCCGATGACGCCGCTGACTGCGATGGCGGAGACGAACCATGCGGTGCGTGTGGCGCGCATGCGCGAGGGGTACCAGAGCGTGAGGTAGAAGATGACGCCGGGGAAGAATCCGGCTTCGGCGATGCCCAGCAAAAAGCGCAGGGCGTTGAAGGTGAACGCGTTGTGCACGAAAATCATGCAGGCCGAAACAATGCCCCAGCTCACCATGATGCGGGCGATCCAGCGACGGGCGCCAAACTTCTTGAGCAGCACGTTGCTCGGCACCTCAAAGAAGAAGTAGCCGATGAAGAAGATGCCCGCGCCGGTGGCGAAGGCGGCATCGCTCAAGCTGAGAGCCTTCAGCATTTGCAGCTTGGCAAAGCCCACGTTGACCCGGTCCAGGTAGGCCAGGATGTAGCAGAGGAATAAGAAAGGAACAATGCGGAAATCCACTTTGCGATATATGGCAGCTTCGACTGTGCTCGGGGAAGTCATCCCGGTGCCTCCGGCTCCCCGGCGTTAGCGGCGGCGCAAGAGCCAGAAAGGGGTTCCGCCTGCGCGCCCAGGGAACGTTGTCGTACGGACTGGAATTGTACCTTTCAATTGGGGAAGCGCCGCAAAGAAAATGGGCGCGGAATTTGTCCGCGCCCGGGTGAAAACACTGTGGCAAGACTAGCTGGGGTCTTCGACGATCTCGATGAGAAAGCCGAAGGGATTCTCTGCCCGCGACTTGGGATGCACGAAGAAGACGGTGGTGCCGCGGGAGCCGGGGCGTGGTGCGGCGTCAATGATGGTAAAGCCGTTGGCCTTCATGTAATCAAAGGCCTTCTGAGCGCTTTTGACGCGGAAGGCGACGTGGGCGAAGCCGCCGCGGCCGCCACTTTTTTCGATCAACTTCTGCACCGGGCTCTCCGGGCTGAGCGGCTCCAGCAACTGGATGAGGTTGGGGCCGTTGCCGATTTTGAGCAGCGCCTCGCGGACCAGATCCTTGCCGTGAACTTCCTCGCGGTGAATCTCCTCAAAGCCGAGCAGCGCGTAGGCGGCGACCATTCCATCGAGCTGGCCCTGGGGCACGCTGATGGCGAAGTGGTCAATGAACTCAACGCCGGGCACATCCTTGAGTTCGGCGGCGACGGTTTTGTGATCGGCAGTTGTGGTCATTATTCGAACTCCACCAGAACCTGGTTGAGCTGCACGCCGTCGCTCTGCGCGACGCGAACCTTCTTCACCTTGCCGGCGACGGGAGACGTGACGTTGGTCTCCATCTTCATCGCCTCCAGCACCAGCAGCAGGTCGTTGGGCTGAATCTGCTGGCCCTCCTGGACGTTGACGCGGGTGACCATGCCGGCGATGGGCGAGCGGCAGACCTTGGCTTCGTTGACCGGGCCTTCGTCGGCGGCAGGCTTGGGCGCCACGGCGCCAGGGGCGGGTGCGGCCGTCAGCACGGTGGTGGACTGGGCGGGAATGTAGTGCGGTTTGGGTGCGGTATCGTCTTCCGTGATCTCGACTTCCACCTCGTAGGACTTGCCGTCAATTCCGATCTTGAGCTTCAAAGTCTTTCTCCTTGCGCCTGGCCGGTTGGGCTGGGCGGGTGGTGGGGAGCGCCGCGCGCGGTGCGCGGCCGGTGGCGTCCGGCTTACTGAGAGCCGGACGCGCTCCCGGGTGCCAATCTGGCTAGCGCGGCAGGTTGTGCGATGCCTGCACGATCGCCCTTCCGGCCTGCGCCCACGGACTGGCCGGGGGCAGCAGGTGAGCGGAGTGGATCTTCACCTTGACGCCGAGGAAGCAGGTCACCGCGGCCGTGATCACGGCCAGCAGTTCCGGCGTGATCGGGTCTTCATGGGGCGTGGGTGCCAACTGCGCTTCCAGGGCGGAGAGGCGTGCGGCGAAGTCCTGCTTCACCGCCGCCAGCTCGGCCTGCAACTGCTTGAGCGCGGCCTCCAGGTCCACAGTCGCGGCGTTTGATGCCATTGCGTTTGGTGCCATGGTCGTCTCCTTGCCGCGATTAAAGCGGAATCAGTCCGTGTTTCTTGCTGGGTCGCAGTTCGCGCTTGGTTTCCAACGCGCTGAGCGCGTCGGCCAGGGCGCGGCGTGTGGTGGCCGGCTCAATGACGTCATCCACCAGGCGGCGCCCGGCGGCGACAAACGGGTTGGCGAAGGCCTCGCGATAGGTGCTGATCAGCTCCTGGCGCTTGGCGTTCTTGTCCTCGGCCGCGTCCATCTCCTTGCGGAAGACGATCTCGGCCGCGCCCTCGGCGCCCATGACGGCCACCTCGGCCGTGGGCCAGGCCAGTACGCGGTCGGCGCCAAGATCCTTGCTGCACATGGCGATGTAGGCTCCGCCGTAGGCCTTGCGCAGGATGACCGTGACCTTGGGAGCAGTGGCCGCCGAGTAGGCAAACAGCATCTTGGCACCGTGGCGGATGATGCCGCCGTACTCCTGTTGCACGCCCGGGAGGAAGCCCGGCACGTCCACGAAGGTGACGATGGGAATGTTGAAGGCGTTGAGGAAGCGGATAAAGCGCGCCGCCTTGTCACTGGCGTTGATGTCCAGCGCGCCGGCCAGCACGTTGGGCTGGTTGGCCACAATGCCGATGGAGCGGCCCTGGATGCGTCCGAAGCCGATGACGATGTTGGGCGCGTAGCCGGACTGCACTTCCATGAAGTCGGCGTGGTCGAGGATGCGGGTCAGCACCTCGCGTACATCGTAGCTCTGCTTGTGCTCCACCGGGACGATGTCGTTGAGTGACGGGTCGTCCTCCATGGGGAACTCGTACTCGAGCCGCGGCGGATCTTCCAGATTGTTCGAGGGCAGGAAGCTGAGCAAACGGCGGCAGATGAAGAGCGCATCGTCATCGTTTTCCGCCACAAAGTGTACGACTCCGGAGTGCACCATGTGCGCCTGCGGACCGCCCAGGTCGTCGGCGCTGACCGTCTCTCCGGTGACCTGCTTGATGACCGAGGGGCCGGTGATGAACAGGTGCGCCTGCTTGGTCTGGATGATGAAGTCCGTAAGAGCCGGGCTGTACACCGCTCCGCCCGCGCAGGGTCCACAGATAAGAGCGACCTGCGGCACGGTGCCGCTGAGCATGACGTTGTTGAAGAAGACGCGGCCGTAGCCGCCGAGGGCGTCAATGCCCTCCTGGATGCGTGCGCCGCCCGAGTCGTTGATGAAGACGAAGGGCGAGCCGGTTTTGAGCGAGGCCTTCATCATCTCCACGGCTTTGTCGGAGTGCGCTTCGCCGGCCGCTCCGCCGGCCACGGTGAAGTCCTGGCTGGCCAGGTGCACCAGGCGTCCGTCAATGCGGGCGCAGCCGGTGACGATGCCGTCGGCGGGCAGGTCCTTGCCGTCCATGCCGAAGAGCGTGGCGCGGTGGGTGGCAAAGGCTCCCACCTCCTGGAAGCTGCTGGGGTCCACCAGCTTCTCCACGCGCTCGCGGGCGGTCAGCTTGCCCTGTTCGTGCTGCTTGTCAATGCGCTTCTGCCCGCCACCCTTCTCGATGGTGGCGCGCTTATCCTTCAGCTCCTTGATGCGCTCCTGCATGGTGCGGGCCTTGGGCTTGTCGGGTACCGTCGTAGCCATAAGTTCGATCCTTTCCTTTATCGCGATGCCGCGACGGTGACGTTATGCACCTGTCCGTTGATGGTGACCGCATACTTCTGCGGTCCGGTGGACTTGGCGGGCGCGGCCGGAGTGGCCGAAGCCGCGGCGGGTGTGGCCGCCGGATCCTTGCCCAGATTCTTCGGTCCCTGGTCGCGGGTGGCGAAGAACTTCGGAGCCACCTGCGGGAACATGGCGAAGGTCAGCACATCCTCGTCTGTACCGTTGCCCTTGGCGGCCAATGCATCGGCGCGCAGGGCCTCCCACTCGGGCTTCAGCAGGTCGGCCGGACGGGTAGTGATGGCCTCTTTCTTGGCGTGGGCCCGGGCCTTCTCCATCACTTCCGGGTCCTTGGGGCCAATCGTCTCACCATAATAGCCGAGCATCAGGTCGGCAAACTCGCCGGTTAGAACCTTGTATGGTCCCATTAGAACGTTGAATACAGCCTGCGTGCCCACGATCTGCGAGCTGGGCGTGACCAGCGGCGGGAAGCCACTGACCTTGCGCACGCGGGGAACTTCCAGCAGAACCTCTTCCAGCTTGTCGCCGGCGCCCTGCTGCTTCAACTGGCTCTCCATGTTGCTGATCATGCCGCCGGGGATCTGGCTCTGGAAGATCTCCGTCTCCACGCCTGTGATGTCGCTCAGGAATTCCTTGTAGCGCGGACGGATCGTCTTGAAGTAATT
>Ga0182012_10001985_pt1 | contig 22313 bp, 19 predicted proteins | sample 612S2SmetaG_FD_120486 | JGI IMG/M metagenome (GOLD analysis project Ga0182012, IMG submission 120486) | Permafrost microbial communities from Stordalen Mire, Sweden - 612S2S metaG | ecosystem: Environmental > Terrestrial > Soil > Wetlands > Permafrost | place: Sweden: Stordalen | collected... | reverse complement strand
GCCCAACGAGTCCGCCGATCACTCCACCTTTCAGGTAACCACCACAGAAGTCCTTGTCCCCACGCTGGTCGAAAAGAAAGACGGCGGCATCCTCTACGGCCTCAAGCCCGACGACTTTGTGCTCGAAGACAACGGCGTGGCGCAGAAGATTCGCGTGCAAGAAGAGATGGACACGGCGCCCGTAGCTCTCGTGGTTGCCGTAGAAGAAGGCGGGGCGAGCGTGCTCGAGTTTGACAAGCTGGCCAGGCTGGGTCCGCTGCTGGACCTGTTTCTATCCGATTCCAAAAGTCAGGTTGCGCTGGTAGGCTTCGACTCCACGCAGCATCTCATCGAGGACTTCACCCACAACGGCGACCTGATCAACGACGACCTGAAAAATCTCGACCCCGGCGATGGCGGCGCGGCCATTCTCGATACAACAAGCTATGCCGTGAATCTGCTCGAGTCGCAGCCGAAAGAGTTCCGGCGGGTGCTGCTGTTGATCAGCGAAGAGCGCGACCATGGCAGCAAGCACACCAAGACCGAAGCCCTGATCAAGCAGATCGGCGAGTCCGACGTGCTGGTCTTGAGCGTGTCCTTCTCTCCCGCGATGGCCGAGCTGGCGCACGACGCAAAAGACAACGGCGACGACCGGATGATGAACATGGTCTCCGCCCTGGTGATGCTGGTAAAAGGCCTCGAGAAGAATGTGACCAAGGAAGTGGCCCAGATGAGCGGTGGGGAGTACACGACCTTCATGGGCGACAAGCGGTTTGAGCAGCGGGTGGTGGATGCGGCCAGGCATGCGCGGAATCGGTACCTGATCACTTTCAGCCCCTCAGACCCGAAGCCAGGCCTGCACTCAATTAAGGTACGGACGGCAGTTGATTACGGGGCGCGGATTGTGGCGCGGGCGAATTATTGGGTTGAGGGGCAGTAGCAGGGACCGAGGGCACCATCGTTGGTGGTTTGGAGGGGACGAAAGACTGTGGCCACCAGTCATTCAGCCCAATTGCGCTCTCGCTTGTCCCATTGGAGCAATCCCATGGCTGTGAAAACAAAGACTCTTGAGAATGGGCTGGACAACAAGCTACCTTGGAGGTCTGGATTTGCGTTAAAATTGGAAGCACCGGCTATCGGCAATACCATCTCAGAGAGCCGCTCATTGCGATAAGGCTGCGATGAACGGGTCACAGCTCTCGATGCGAGGATTAATGGGCCAACAGGCATTGACGGTAACAGGCCAACTCGCTCATTCTGAATCTGTTCCGCGATCGGAGCAGGATAGTTCCCTGAAACGCCGCAGATTCCAGGAATCGGGAATTACGAGCAATCCAGACTGGAGCGGAAGGCGATAAGGACAAAATGCCGCAAAAGTTGTGGCATAATGTCCCTATGAGTCAAGCCGCCTATCTTCCTGTTTCTCCACCGCCCTTCACATTCGATTGGAAAGATATCCAGCGTGGGCTTCCACTTTCGACAATCGACGAGTTCTCCGCCTACTCCGGCATTGCCGTAAAGGACCTGCTGGAGGTGGTGATTCCCGCTCGCACACTGAAACACAGGCGGCAGCGCAATGAGCCGTTGAGCATCGACGAGTCCGACCGGCTGGCGCGCGTGGCCAAGATGTACGAACTGGCCGTGAAGGTCTACGGGGATCGCGAAGATGGGAAGGGATGGCTGCTGCATCCCAAGAGCCGATTTGAGGAACGCTCGCCGCTGGCGCTACTGAGGACAGAGGCGGGAGAACGTGCCGTCGAAGAGTTCCTTTACCAGATAGACGAAGGCGTTTTCGCCTAGCGGCTCTAAGAAAGGCAAGTCGGCGGCAAGCACCATGGGAACTTTCTGGCGGATCAGCAATCACATCGATCTTGGCGGCTGGGGCGGAAGAAAATTCTCCTCCCGCTGGACAAGTCTGGGCAAGCGCGTCACATATCTAGCTGAATCTCCTGCCGGAGCGATGCTCGAAGTGCTGGTTCACTTGACCGACAAGCAGGATGATCTTCCGCGCACCTTTACGCTGTTGGAGGTCGAGGCGCCGGAATCTCTCGCTGTCCTCGATCTAATGCCGCTGGCAGAGGCCGACTGGAAGGACCAACAGAGGACAACGCAGCGGCTCGGCGATGCATGGCTTGATTCCCGCGAGACGCCACTTGCCCGGGTGCCTTCGGCGATCGCCCCACGGACGTGGAATATGTTGCTGAATCCTGAGCATCCTGCGGCAGCGGGCCTGCGGATTGCGAACATAATTCGTGACCGGTTCGACAACCGCTTATTCCGTTTCGGCTCACGTTGAACCCGCAGTGTTTTTCGCCTGGTTACTCCAGAGCAAGGATTCCCCCGCCGCGCCCATTCATGGTAATCTCACAGTAGACACTTTGAGAGTGGACCTGAGAGAACATAGGAGTAACAAACGCCGTGCTGGCGACTCAAAAGAAATCTATCCTGATCGAACGCTTCCGCACTCACGCGACAGACACCGGTAGCCCGGAGGTCCAGATCGCAATTCTGAGTGAGCGGATTGGCGAGCTGACCGAGCACTTCAAAACCCACAAAAAGGATCACGCATCCCGTCGTGGATTGTTGCAGCTTGTCAGCAAGCGCCGCCGCCTGCTGGATTACCTGAAAGCGCATGATTCAGATCGCTATCGCGATGTGATCGGCAAACTCGGAATCCGCAAGTAAGCAGAAAGCCAACCTTGAACCGGAAGCGCCCAGACCGCATATTGGTCAAGGCCCCTGTTCCACCCGGAAGCCGGGACCTTGCCGCACCTCACGATCGACTCCCGCTGCCAGGGATGGCGCGGGGGTGTCGCTTGTGCGTCGGTAGGCGCCGCGGCATTCGCGCCGGTGCCATGCAGGCCAGCATGCGCGCAACCGCAGCCATTTCATCTTCAAGCCGGTCCGGCGCATTCCGAAGAAAAATCTCCCAAGCGAAAACATGAAGCGAAACAAATGAAACGAGGACTCTATGTCAACGAAGCATGAAGTATCTGTCGAGCTTGCCGGCGGCAAGCGCATGGTCTTTGAGACCGGCCGCATGGCCAAGCAGGCATCCGGCGCGGCACTGGTAACCACGGGCGAAACCGTGGTCCTCGCCACCGCCGTGGCCTCTCCCGATCCCCGCGAGGGCATCGACTTCTTCCCCCTCACTGTCGATTACCGCGAGTACACCTATGCCGGCGGTCGCATCCCCGGCGGCTTTATCAAGCGCGAAGGCCGTCCCAGCGAGAAGGAGATTCTCACCTCCCGTCAGATCGACCGCCCCATTCGTCCCCTCTTCCCCGACGGCTTCCGCAACGAGACGCAGGTCATCGCGCTGGTATTTTCCGCGGATAAGGAAAACGATCCCGACGTGGTCGGCATCAACGCGGCAGCCGCTGCCGTCGCGCTCTCTGACATTCCCTTTGGCGCAACCGTTGGCGCGGTGCGCGTGGGCCGCGTGGATGGCCAGTTCGTCGTCAACCCCACCTACTCCGAGCGCGCCGATACAACCTTGAACATCATGGTCGTCGGCCACAAGGACGGCATCGTGATGATCGAGTCCGGCGCAAAGGAAGAGACAGAGGAAGTTATTCTTGCTGCCATCGAATTCGCGCATGAAGAGATCAAGAAGATTGTTGCAACGATTGATGAGTTGGTGAAACTGGCCGGCAAGCCGAAGCGCGCATTTACCGCGCCCGAGCATGACGAAGCCTACTTCAACGATCTGAAGGGCAAGATCGGCGATCGTCTCAAGGACGCTCTCGACACCAAGAAGTACGGCAAGACGGAGAGCTACGCGCTGATCAAGGGCATCAAGGACGAGTTGGCCAAGGAACTCCCCGCCGACGATCCGGCGGCGAAGAAAAAGCTGAGCCACTATTACGAGCTGCTGCGCGAGCGCACCTTCCGCGAGCAGGTGACGAAGGAAAAAATCCGCCCCGACCGCCGCGCCTTCGATGAGATTCGTGAAATCACCATCGAAACCGGCGTCCTGCCCCGGACCCACGGCTCAGCCCTGTTTACACGCGGCGAGACGCAGGCTCTGGTCACGGCCACGCTGGGCACGGCGGACGACGGGCAGCGCCTTGAATCCTATGAAGGCGAGCAGCGCAAGAACTTCATGCTGCATTACAACTTTCCTCCGTTCAGCGTGGGTGAAACCGGCCGCATGACCGGCGTAGGCCGCCGCGAAGTGGGCCACGGCGCATTGGCCGAGCGCGCCATCGCCGCCGTGCTGCCAAGCGCGGAAGAGTCCCCCTACTCGATGCGCGTCGTCTCCGACATTCTGGAGTCGAACGGCTCGTCTTCCATGGCGTCTGTCTGCGGCGCAAGCCTCGCCCTCTATGACTCCGGCATTCAGTTGAAGGGTTCCGTCGCTGGCGTCGCCATGGGCCTGGTCAAGGAAGGCGACGACTACGCCATCCTCTCCGACATCGCCGGTGCGGAAGACCACTACGGCGACATGGACTTTAAAGTTGCCGGCACGCGCAAGGGCATCACCGCTCTGCAGATGGACATCAAGATCGGCGGCCTGACCCGCGAGATCTTGAAGCAGGCCATGGAGCAGGCGCGGCAGGGCAGAATCTTCCTCCTCGACAAGATGGACGCAGTGCTCGACGGACCCAAGATCGAGCGTTCCCGCTATGCTCCGCGCATTGAAACCGTCATGATCCCGACCGACAAGATTCGCGACCTGATCGGCAAGGGCGGCGCAACCATTCGCGGCATCGTCGAGCAGACCGGCGCCAAGATCGATGTCGACGACACAGGCCGAGTGAGCGTAGCCTCCTCAGACGCCGACGGCCTCAAAAAGGCCCTGGCCATGATCAACGACATCACTGCCGTGCCCGAGATCGGCAAAGTCTACCTCGGCAAAGTAGTTCGCCTGGCCGAGTTCGGCGCGTTTGTCGAACTGTTCCCCGGCACCGACGGCCTGCTCCACATCTCCGAGATCGCCGAGCATCGCGTGAAGGAAGTGAAAGATGAGCTGCGCGAGGGCGATCAGATCATGGTCAAGGTGCTGTCGATGGATGGCAACCGCATCAAGCTCAGCCGCAAGGCGCTGATCAAGGAACAGAAGGCCAAGCTGGCAGGTACAGGCGGCGAAGCGGGCGCGGGCATTGATGTCGCGGCTTCCGAAGATCGTCCCGCGCCGGCTGCGCAATCCTCGTCCCCATCGGCAAAGCCACGCCATGAGTTCGACGAGCGACAGCCCAAGTCCAACCAGAGCACCATTCTCATCGAAGGCGGAGACGACTTCGAAGAGGGTGGCGAGACGGAGGAGTTCGACGAGGAGAACGAGCCGAACTTCAACCGCGTGGATGGGGCTGCCCCGGTTCCAGTAGCGACGGCTGCCGGTGGAGCACGTCCGCAGGGCAACAACAACAACCGCCGCAGGCGTCGCCGCCGTCCCGGTGGACAGCCCGGAGGCGGGCAAAGGTAAGGCACAATCGAATCGCAGTCGCAAGATGGCCCTGGCGTCCAGCCCGGGCCTTTTTTTTATTTATTTTTGCAATGGTTTCTCGGATTTGAGACAGGGTTTGAGGCTGGGGCTTCGCCATCATTCTGAGTTTGGCCGCGCAATTGCACAATTATGATTGCACGGCACAGCATGCCGTCACTCCGCAATGACGGCTGAAGTATCCTCATGAGCCCGCGCTCATTTTGGCATCTCCCTTCCACCTCGTTCCATTCCTATATTCGATCTTCCTTAGGACCCCTCTTTCGACTACATTTTTCTCCTCTCATCGGAGATGCTGAATGGGTACCAACGATTAGTGTTCCTTTACCGAAATCACACATCAACTAGCACCGCATTTGCAAGATCAGCATCACCGGGCCAACGCTCCACACTTCAACGTTCGGATACAGAAAGGCAGCCATGAGGTTATTGATCGCCGAGGATGACAAGTCACTGGGATTATTTTTAAGTCGAGGCATGGAAGCGGATGGGCATCGTGTTCGCCTGGTCTTCGATGGTGGAGCGGCGGTGGAGGCCTTCCGCCAGGAGATGCCGGATCTCACCATACTGGATCTGAATCTTCCCGTGAAGGATGGAGAACAAGTTCTTACAGAAGTCCGCGCACTCGACGCGGACCTGCCGGTGATTGTACTGACGGCGCGCGCTGGAGTCGACACGCGCGTGCATTGCCTCGACCTCGGCGCAGACGACCTGATGCTGAAGCCCTTCAGCCTGCACGAGCTGCGCGCCCGCTGCCGGGCTCTGCTGCGGCGCAAGCGCGAGGCGCGCCTGCAACTCCGCGCCGGCGATCTCGAACTCGACCGTCTCGACCACTCGGCGCGTCGCGGCGGCCAGCCGGTGGCGCTTACCAACAAAGAATTTGCGCTGCTCGAGCATCTCATGCTGAATCGCGGCCAGTGCGTCTCGCGCGTGGATCTGCTCGATGCGGTGTGGAACCTCGAGCCCGCGCAGACTACAAATATCGTCGACGTATACGTGAACTACCTGCGCCGCAAGCTCAAAGACCCCTCGCCTGGCCACCTGATACGCACCGTCCGCGGGCAGGGTTATGTGGTGCCGTCCGAGGCGGAGTTGGCCATCGCGCTGACGCCGGCAATCGCCAGCCCGATGACGAATTTGCCCAATCAGACTCCCTTGGGCGGCCAGACACAAATGGGCATTGCAGCGTCGCTAACCACGACCTTCGAAGCCTGATTCACCTTTCATTATTTCAACCAAAGATTGACGAGAGCTCATCAGGAGAGAATGCATGTACCAAGTCCCTGCCTCCGTGTTACCCGTCCAAAACTCGAACCCACGACCCCGCTCCAAAACCGCGCTCGTTGCCAGCGCCGACAGCAGCTTTCGACAAAGTATTGTGCAGGTATTGACCGGTCTCCGCTGGCATGTGCGCGAGGCTGAGGGCGGCGCGCAGGCATGGGCAGAGGCAGAGTCTTCCCAGCCGGAGGCCGTTATCGTCGATACATGGCTGCCCGATCTTGAACAATCCGAATTCTTGAAAGACCTTCGCGCCATGTATCCACTGGCCGACATTGTAGCCGCCGGCTCGCAGCCCGATCTCGAAAGCGCGCGCGGCCCTTACCGGCAGGAGCTGCTCTACGCCCTGCGCCGCTGCCAGGATACGGATACGGCTGCGTGGAACACCGCGCCGCTGCTCGGGGAAGAGCTGGACGGAGACTCTGCTTCCCATCAGAGCGAGGAGGCGCGCCAGTTAAAACAATCTACGGATATTTCGCTTGCCAGCCCGGCGGGCCTGTCCAACGGGCTCACGCACATCAATGGACTCGCGCACAACAATGGACTCGCGCCCAGCAGCGGGCACGCGCCCAGCAGCGGGCACACGCACAATCCGGCTCTCGCGATTCCGTTTCCCGCGCCGGCGGAAGGTTCAGGTACCGCGGCCGTGGTGAGCGCTGCGGCAGGGAAGGCCGGTAGCGTAACAGCAAAGACCGGCACAACCTACGCATCCCAGAGCGGAGCTGTTCTCGCCGATCGAATTCCGGAGCTGATCGGCAATGCCGATTGCATGTTGGAGGTCAGCCGCCGCGTGCGGCTGGTAGCGCCGCGGATGACTCCCGTGCTGATCGAGGGGCCAACCGGATCGGGCAAAGAGATTGTTGCCGAGGCAGTGCATCGGCTTTCGACCAGAAGCCGCAAGCCCTTTGTCGCGCTCAACTGCGCGGCCATCCCCGAGTCGCTGCTGGAAGCGGAACTGTTTGGCCACACCCGCGGCGCGTTTACCGGCGCAGTGCAGGGCCGTGTAGGCAGGATCGAGTCGGCGGACGGCGGAACGCTGTTCCTTGACGAAATCGGCGAGATGCCGTTCGCGCTGCAATCCAAGCTCCTGCGCTTTGTCGAGTGCGGCGAGCTGCAACGCGTGGGCGATAACGAAACCGTGAAGGTAGATGTGCGCATTGTTGCCGCCACGCATCGGCGTTTGGCCGAGCAGGCCCACGCGGGCGCATTCCGCTCCGACCTTTACTTTCGTCTGGCAGTATTTCTCATCCGCACTCCGGCTCTGATCGAGCACGGCCAGGACCTGCCTCAACTGGTCGATCACTTTATGCAACGGATGGGCCGGGAGAATCCCTTGAAGCGCGTCGACGCAGGCGCCATGGCGATGCTGGCGGCGCATGACTGGCCCGGCAATGTGCGCGAACTCGAGCATGTACTCGAGCGCGCGCAGATTCTGGCCGGCGATAGCCCGGTGATCACCGCGCGAGAGATCGACTTCGGCTACGCGATGAATTAAGAAAACGACTTCGGCTACGCGATGAATTAAGAGAAATCTGATTCCTTCTGTCTTCAATTCGGTCGATGTGTTGCTTCAGTTGATGTATTGAAAGAGCCTGACGCTTCCGCGCGGCGAAAACGCCGCTCGGGCGCCAACTCTTTGACGCTTTGTGTCAGGGCACGAGTTTACTCGTGCCGCAAGCGCCACAAAAAGAGTGAGGGCTTTAGCCCCTGCGGGCGCTGAAGCCTAAACACAAACAGCGACTCTTGAACCATACTCCGGTCCATCCGAAGGAGGATGATCCATGCACATTGAAACCGGACTCAGCGACCAGATTGCGCGCTATCTGGATCTTTCCACAGCCGAGATGAAACTCACCGCCGCGAACATGGCCAATATCGACACGCCCGGTTACCGGGCCGTGGGCATGGACTTTGCCGCCGAGATGCAGGAAGCGGTCGTCGGAGTCAACGCCGGAGTCGACCCTCGGCCTCCCAAGATCAAGCTTGTCGACGGCCTGATCGCGCGGCCCGACGGCAACGATGTCTCCATGGATCGGGAGAGCCTGAACCTGGCCGAGGCGCAGCTCCAGTTCAAGACCGGAGTGGCGCTGCTCAAGATGGAGTATCAGCGCGTGATGGATGCCATTCATGCGGACAAGTAGGAAGACAGCTTTCACCTCTCTGCCTTCAGCTTTCAGTCAAGAACCAGGCTGAGCGAGAGCTGAGAGCTAAAAGCTGAGAGCTGAAAGCTGAAAGCTCAACAAAGGAGAAGGCGATGAATCTTTTCGGTTTGATGGAGACCTCAGGCGGCGCCATGCTGGCCGAGCGGATGCGCGCCGAAGTGGTTGCAGCCAACATGGCCAACGCGGAGACGACGCAGACTGCCAATGGCGGCCCATATCACCGCCAGGAAGTTGTCTTTGCCGCCAATACCGGCGATGCAGGCTTTCTCGATTCCGGATTTGCGGATTCCATGAGTGCGGCCTCAGAAAACGAAACTGTCCATCAGAATGCGCCCGGCTCCTCCTTTCGCAGCTCAATGGCATCTTTTGGAGCACTGCGGACAAAAAATATGTTGCAGGGAACCCTGCCGCAGGGAAATATTCTCTCCGGCGGCCTGGGTCTGAATGGTGTGGCTCAGGGCGGCGTCGCTCCGGGCGTGCACATCGCGCAAGTTGTGGAAGACCCTTCTGCGCCGCTCAAGCGTTACGACCCAGGCCACCCCGACGCTGGCCCGGATGGATACGTCTCCTATCCGGACATTAACCCGCTCTCTGAGATGGTGGACCTGATGGGTGCCACACGTGCATATGGATTGAATGGATCAGCAGTACAGGCCGAGAAGGCCATGATCAGCTCGGCGCTGGAGATTGCGAAAGGGTAAAGCAGCTTTCAGCTTTCAGCCTGTTCGTGCGGATGCTGTTTCTGGAGTTTTTTGTCTTGCAATATTGGCCGGCTTTAAGCAACAGCTAATTTTGAAAGAGCTGAGAGCTGAGAGCTGAAGGCTGAGAGCTGAGAGCTGAAAGCTGACAGCTGAAAGCTGCACTCAGGAGGTAGCAATGGTAGATGCATTGAGTACGCTGGCCACGGCATCGGCAAACTGGTCCGCGCTTGCGGGTTCCGGCGGCGCCAGTTCGCCGGCTCTTTTTTCGCTGGCCCCGGCGCAGGCCGCAACTCCCGCGCCATTTGCCGATCTGATGTCCGATGCCGTCGGCCAGGTGGATCAACTGCAAACCCAGGCCAGCCAGGCCGTGACCGGGCTGATGACCGGTGGCGGAGTCGACGTGCACCAGGCGATGATTGCCACGCAAAAGGCGGATGCCGCCTTTGAGATGGCGCTGGCGGTGCGCAATAAAGCTGTTCAGGCATATCAGTCAGTCATCGGAATGCAGTTTTAAACTATGGCCACGGCGACACAATTGGAAAAACTCGCGCCCGGAGCTCCTGGGGCGCCCACCATTCTTGGCCCGGTGGGCGCTGCCGGTCAAATGGACTTCCGAGGCCGTCTATCGGCGCTGTGGACCTTCCTCAAGATACGCTGGGCAGAGATGCCGCCCGCGCTCCGCATCTGGGCCATGGCGGCGGCTGGGATGCTCCTTGTCATCGTGGGGGTGCTATCCTGGATGGCCTTCAAGCCGGACTGGAGAACGCTCTACTCGGGGATGGACTCAGACGACGCGCGCGAGGTGAGCCAGACGCTGACCCAGGCGCAGATTCCCTTTGAGATGACCGCCGATGGAGGCGGAATCCGCGTGCTGGCCGCGCAACTGGACAAGGCGCGCCTCGCCACGGCGGCCAAAGGCGGCGCAAAGAGTGGCAGGCTGGGATTCGAGATCTTCGACAAGCCCAACTGGGTGGGCTCTGAATTTGATGAGCAGGTAAACTATCAGCGCGCTCTCGAGGGCGAGCTCGAGCACACGGTCGAAACACTCTCCGATGTCAAGTCGGCGCGCGTACACCTGGTAACCCAGAAAGACTCTCTGTTTCGCGATCAGGACCGGCCGGCCAAGGCATCGGTCGTCATTCAGTTGCGCCACCGCACGCTGGCCGATGGCGAGCCGGACCAGATTCGCAATCTTGTCTCCTCCGCCGTCGACGGGCTGACTCCCGATCATGTCGTGCTGGTCGATGCTTCCGGGCAACTGCTCCTGGGGCCAAAGACCGCCGAAGCCTTGCAACTGAACGCCGAACAGAAACTGGAAGAAAATCTGTTGACGACCCTTGAGCCGGTAACCGGGGAAGGCAATGTGCGCGCTTCGGTATCGCTCGACTACAACCCGGCAGCCAGCGACGAGACCGACACCACCTACGACCCTGCGCAGACCGCGCCCACCAGCGTGCAGCGCACCGAACAGGCGACCGGGCCCGAGCCGATTCCGGCAGGCGTTCCGGGAACGGCCTCGAATGCGCCCAATACGCAGGCCAAGCCGGTGTATCCCCAGCAGAGCACGCTGCCGGAAAACGCCAAAAGCGAATCGAGTACCTACGTCATTTCCAACAAGGTCAAGCATGTAGTTGAGAATCCGGGACATGTGAGGAGGCTGACGGCAGCCATCCTGGTCAATGACCGGCTGATCTCCCCGGCCACCAAAACCAAGCCAGCCGTATGGCAGCAGCGCTCGCCGGAAGAGTTGCGCAATATCACCGCTCTGGCCCAGGCCGCCGTGGGCTTTGACGCAACCCGCGGCGACATGCTCACCGTCCAGGATCTGAGCTTTGACGGCAATCGCGCCCCGGCCCCGGCCCCGTTGGCGCAACAGTTGTTGGCCACTGCCGAAGGCTCACCCATGTTGATCAAGTACTGCGCGCTGGTTGCCGGGCTGATGCTGGTGCTGGCCTTCGGCGTGCGGCCCGCATTGCGAGGAACCATGGCGATGGAAAAAGCGAAGCATGCCAAAGAGGCTGAGAAGCCGACGGAGAAAGAATTGGCGTTGGCCGCCGAGGCGCAAGCCGCATTGATGGCGCCTGTGCTTACACCTGTCGAAGTGGACGCCGAGCGGCAGCGCACACAGGAGATCTTCGAACAGGTAGCCGCTCATCTCAGGCGTCAGCCCACGCAGAGTTCGCGTCTGCTGCAAAGCTGGATTCACTCCGATTAGAGCCGGATTCATTCAGCTTGCCTTGCAACAGGCCATGCAACACCAGACGCAATAGCGGAAGCAATACAAGATTCAGGCACAATGTAACCGGAAGGAAGAGGTCGGCAAGTGGCCGAAAAGGATAAGGAAAAAGACAAGGACGCAGCGGCCAAAGCCAAGCAGGACAAGGACGCCGCGACCAAAGCGAAGCCGCGAGCGTCGGCCAATATGACCGGCCTGCGCAAGGCCGCCGTGCTGCTGATCGCCGTCGGTGAGGAGCTGGCCAAGGACATCCTGCGCGACCTGCCCGAGGTGGACGTGCAGCGGTTGACCGAGGAGCTTGCCGAACTGCGCGGCATCACGCCGGAACTCTCGGCGGAGATTCTCGAAGAGTTCTGGCAGCTTCTTGAAACGCAGAACTTCATGGTCCATGGCGGCCTGGACTACGCCAGCAAGCTGCTCCTCGATACCTTCGGCAAGGAGCGCGCCGACGATCTGTTGATGATGGTTCGCCGCTCGCAGGAAGCAGCGCAGGGCAATCTGGCCAAGCTGCAGCGCACCGACCCGCAACAACTCGGCAAACTGCTCGACTCCGAGCATCCGCAGACCATCGCGCTGGTGCTGGCCCACCTCGATCCGCGCCGCGCCTCGCTGGTATTTGAAAACCTGAGCGAAGATCATAAAGTAATTTCCATCCAGCGACTGGCTGAGATGCGCCAGTTCTCGCCTGAGATGGCGCAGAAGGTGGCGCACATTCTGCACCGCCGCCTGGAGAGCATGGGGGACACCGCGCGCAAGAGCTACTCCGGCTTCAAGGCCGTGGCCGACCTGCTCAACCGCGTCAATGCCGAAGCGGCCAAGCATATTCTCGAGTCCATCGAGGAGAACGATACCGACCTTGCTCTCAACATTCGCAACCTGATGTTTACCTTTGAAGACCTTCTCACCGTGCCGGCCACCAGCATCCGCGAGATCGTCTCCGGCACCGACAAGCGGCAACTGGCGCTGGCGCTGCGCGGCGCAAATGAAGACTTGCGAGCGCAGATCTTCAAGGCCATGAGTTCGCGCGCTGTCGAGATGCTGAAAGAAGATATGGAAGTTCTCGGCCCGGTGCGCTCCCGCGAAGTGGCGCAGGCGCAGCAGGAGATTCTCAACCTCGCCCGGCGACTTGAAACCGAAGGCAAGATTGTGCTCAAGCTCGAAACCGGCGATGAGATGCTGGCCTGATGCTGGAGTTGGCCTATATAACGGTTGGTTATAAATCTCGCAGGCAGATTGGAATTTAAAATTGAGCGTTTCCGCACAAATTGAAATCTACGAATATCCCGAGGATACGGAAGTACCCGCGGGGTATGACTGGGGCGCGATCACCGCGACTGTGGAAGCCGACGATCCGTCGGCTGACAGCCAGCCGTCTGAAACTCCCACGGATGCAAACGCTGCTTCCGCCTACCCGGCCATCTCCGAGCACGAGCTCGCGCAGGAGAGAAAGCGCGCCTTGGAAGAGGGCAGGCAGCACGGATTGCAGGAGGGCCGGCAGGCGGAGCGCGAACTGCATGCCGCGGCTCTGACCGGCGCAGAGCAAAGATGGCAGCGCCATACCGCTCAGCTTACCGAACAGTTCGCCATCGAACGAGCCAGATATTTTGAGCAGGTTGAGCCCGAGGTCGTGAGGCTTGCGCTGGCCATTGCGTCGCGCATCCTGCGCCGCGAGGCCCAGATGGACCCGCTCATGTTGACCGGCGCGGTGCGCGTAGCGCTGGGCCAGTTGGCCGGCACAATGGAGGTCCGGCTCAAGGTTCCCCCCGCCGAACTCGATCTGTGGACCGAAGCGATGAGCCTGCTGCCCAATCTCGCCGCCAAGCCGATCGTCGTAGCCGGCGAAGGCATGCGCCTCGGCGATTGCATGGTCGAGACCACGATGGGCACCGTCGATCTCGGCGTCCGCTCGCAGTTGGGAGAGATTGAAAGCGGCTTCTTCGACCGGGCCGTTGCCAGGTCCGCTCCTCCCGATGCCGGCAAGGACGCATGGCGATGACCGCTCTTCTGGGCCGCTACTTCGCCAGCCTCGAACGCGGCCAGCCCTGGCGATGGCAGGGAACCGTTCTCGAATCCGTAGGCCAGACCATCGAATCGGCCGGACCGATGGCCTCCGTCGGCGAGTGCTGCGCCATTCGCGATCGGCATGGCGATTCGCACCCTGCCGAGGTGATTGGCTTTCGCGGCTCGACCGTGCTCTTGATGCCGCTCGAAACAAGCAGCGGCGTGCGCTATGGAGACATCGTCCGCGCGCTCGGTGTGCGGCCCGAGGTCGAAGTCGGCACCGGCCTGATGGGCAGAGTCTTGAACGCGCAAGGCATGCCCATGGACGGCGGACCCACTCCGCTTAGAACCCGCCAGATGCCGCTCGACGGCGTAGTTCGCCCGCCGCTCGACCGCACGCCGATTCGACTCCCGCTGGGAACCGGCATTCGCGCCATCGATGCGCTCTTGACCGTCGGACGCGGGCAGCGCGTCGGAATCTTCGGCGGCTCCGGCGTCGGCAAAAGCACGTTGATCGGCATGATGACGCGCAACACCGAGGCCGACGTCACCGTCGTGGGATTAGTCGGCGAGCGCGGCCGCGAGGTCGGCGAGTTTCTTGAAGACTCGCTCGGCGTCGAGGGACGCAAGCGCTCCGTCGTCGTCGTGTCCACATCCGATGAGTCTCCGCTCAAGCGCATGCGCGCCGCGCTGGTCGCCACCACGGTTGCCGAATCCTTTGCCGCCGAGGGCAAGCATGTTCTTCTCGTCCTCGACTCGCTCACGCGCTTTGCCATGGCTGCGCGCGAGATCGGCCTCGCCGCCGGAGAGCCGCCAACGGCCAAGGGATACACGCCATCGGTCTTCACGCGCCTCGCGCAGCTTGTCGAGCGCGCCGGACAATTTCAAAAGGGCTCGATCACCGCCTTCTACACCGTCTTGATGGAGGGCGACGATCAGCAGGACCCGCTCGTCGATGCCGTTCGATCCCTGCTCGACGGGCACGTTGTCTTGTCTCGCGCGCTTGCCTCCGAAGGCTGGTATCCGCCCATCGCGGTCCTCGACTCGATCAGCAGGTTGATGTCCGCCGTCACCGTTGCCGGGCATCGCGAACAGGCCGCGCTGCTCAGAAAGCTGATGGCCGTCTACGCCCGCTCCGAGGACCTGGTGCGCATTGGCGCTTACAAACCCGGCGCAGACGCCGAACTCGATCGGGCCATCCGCGCTCGCGCATCCATTCGCGCCTTCCTCACCCAGAGTTCCGTCGAGCGGGTTTCCTTTGAACAGGCCGCGCGCAGCCTGGCCTCCGTGGCCGCGGAGATTTAAACGATGGCAGTCGCCAAATCCCTTCTCCGCCTCCTCGACGTTCTCGAGATCGAGGAAGATCAGGCCAGAATGGCGTTTGAAGCCGCAACCGCCGAGCACGCCCAACTCGAGCGGCAACTGACCCAGGCCCTTCAAAGCGAATCCCACGGCAGGCGATTGGTAGCCTCAAGCGCAGGTACAAATAACAGCACCGACCGCCTTGCGGGCCTCGAGCAGTCCAGGCTTGCGGCACGCGATGCGGTCGAGTTGCAGCCCCGCATCGAGCGTGCGGCCGCCCTGGTAGCCGAGAACCGGGAACTCTACCTAACCAAGCGCGTCGAGCGCCGCCAGGCCGAAACATTGATCGAAGAGGCCAAGGCTGCCGAACAAATCGAGGCCGGACGCCGAGGCCAGCAGGTGCTCGACGACTGGTATCTGAACCGGCTGCATCGCACAAATCTCAAAATCCTCAAAACTGATTCCGACACCTGAGCAGGGAATTCAAATGCCGAAGACCCGCAGCCGGACAAGAATCCTTCATGAGAAAAATCAAGATTACATACCCTCAATCCGTCCCCTCAATTCGCCCCCTCATTCCGCCGAAATGAAACTTGCTCCGCCATGCCGCCGACTTGCTGACTCGCCGTGTCCGCGCAGCGGACGCTGACTCGCTGCATGGTCTTACAAAGAATCCTTCCCATTTCAATTGTTCAACTTGCAGCAGGTCGGGAATCTCATTCCTTGTGAGCAGAGCCATCCGGAAGAATGCGCCATACATGAAGCGATTCTTCACAACCTTTTAACCCAGACGGTTTCGCAATGGCAAGACTGCTGCTATCTACACCGGCATGATCGCAGCGCCTTCGTCGAATATCGCATCCGAAGCATCGGGTCTCCCTCAGGCCGTTGGAGCACATGGTATCTTGGGCGTCGCTACGAGGCCTGCGGCCGGTTTGAACCTGCAGAGTGGAAGCACAGTTCCATCGCCTACAAGTTTTCAATCGAGATGGCAGGCGATGTTGGCCGCGCTCCACAGCAATTCAACCGAGGCAGGAGCGGAATCATCGGGCGCGGAGGTAGTGCTCCCAGACGAAGCTGCCGCCGAAGGGTCCAGTCCGGCCCAGCTCAATTCCCAGCTCAATTCTCAGCTCAATCTCCTGATCGGCGTTGGTAGTGGAGCAGCGCAAGCCAGCGCAGTGCGGAGTTTCGATTCGGCCAACAGGATGACAGCGCCGTCACAAGTCTTGCCTGGAGACGCAAAGCCGACGAGTGAGTTGTCTTCGGGCGGGTTGCCTTCGACAGAGAGCAAACAGGCCGCCCGCAATTCGCATACCGGAGCACAGAACGCGGATCGCGCCGCTGCGCAACCGCTGACTACGTTGCCCATCGAGCCCCTTGCAGTCAGATCAGTCGATGCTTCTTTATCTCCGCTGCCATCGACATCTCCGCTGCCAGCGCCCCAGCCTATAAAAGTGGATGCAGCTTCACAGGCCATCGCCACGCCAGATTCCGCCCAGGGCAGAGCCGGGAATTCGTCAGCTCTAGCCGCGAGCGGCACAGAGTTCAGCGCCGCGGCTTTTCAACCGGTGAAAGCTCCAGCCGAAGGTGCCTCTTCTGCACCTGCTGCAAACTTGGAGACCGCCAGAGGCTCCACGAGAAATATATCTCCTAATCATTTGTCGACATCAACGAAAGCTCCGACAGCGCAAACTGCGGGGCAAACCGCCGTCCAAGACAATCTCAACGACGATGTTGATGATCTGCCCCAGGCCTCCGATTCCAGCACAGGCGGCTCGGCATCTAAGCTTGCCGGCGGTTCAGCACTCGCAAAGGCCGGCAGTGCGCAATCGCCGATCGGCTCGACGGACGTCGATCCAATCGCGCAGAGTTCCCAGTCGACGAGTCTTGATTCGCAAAACCTCTCCTCGGCGAATGCCGTCTTGCAGGCATCTGCAACTGCGTTCTCCGGTTTGGATCCCGCGCTTTCGGCAATGAGTCCAACGTCGTTGGCGCAGTCGGCTGCTTCTGACTCCGAGCCGGCGCGTGTTCGCGAAGGCGTTGGCAAGACGCGGAGCAACTCCATACAGGGAATCTCATCCCCCGGCCAACTGAACGACGCGACCCGCCCGACGGGCGATGCGCTGGCCGCGCAGGCTGGGGTTGGAATGCACCAGGGCCATGCAAGCAGAGCGGCAAACGCTGGCTCCGGCCCCGCTTCATCTCAGGCGACGGCGCAGGAAACATTTACCACGCTCGATTCCGGAACCGCAACCCAGCCTTCCCAACCTTCCTGGCTGCACGCTGGATCGCATACAGCGGAGGCCGGCTTTGTCGACCCGTCGCTGGGATGGGTAGGCGTGCGCGCGGAGATGAGTGGAGGCGTGGTTCATGCCAGCGTCGTGCCCGGATCGACCGATGCAGCCGCAACTCTGGGCGGACATATGCCGGGGTTGAACAACTATCTCGGCAGCCAGCAAAGCCCGGTTGCCAGCTTGACACTGGCTTCTCCGGCAGGGTCAGACAGCGGTGCAGGCTCTGGCAGCATGCAGCAGGGAACGGGCCATAGCGCCGGGCAGGATACAGGCAACAGTGCAAATCGGAATTTGAATCAGGCCAACGCCCCAGTCGATTCGCCCGCGCAGGTTGCGATTGATTCCAACTCCGCAACTCTCTCTGCCAATCTAAACAATCTGCCAATGGATCGGTCGGCAAGTCGGATTTCTGTGATGGCCTGATGGCCTATGAATGTTTGCAGGGGAACAACTTCACAGGGCAGTCGGCGACGAATCGTCAATAGGGAATTGAAAACAACACAGGGCAGGGAATAGAAAAAAGGGGGAAATATGGCAGCAGCGGCAGCAGGACTCTTCAATCAGTTTTTGACGCAGGGCCAGGGCGTAACAGCCAAAGCTGCGTCGTTGGTAGGTGGCGCGTCCGCGCTTCCCAGCGCTAGCAGCGGCGCAGCGGGCACAAGCGGTACGAGTGGCAGCAGTAGCACTTCCACCGGAAACTCCGCCACCATCTCCGCTAATGATTTTCTAACCCTTCTGGTAACCGAGATGCAAAATCAGGATCCCACCGCGAACACCGATCCCAATGAGTACATCAACCAGTTGGTGCAGGTAAACAGCCTGGAGCAGTTGATCTCCATCAACCAGACTCTGAGCGCGGGCAGTTCGGGTTCAACAACCACGACCAGCGGAGCAAGTACAGGTACCGCTGCGGCATCGGCCGCAGTGTTGAACAATGCCTCGCCCGCTGCTGGAACAGCGATATCGAGTAGTGCGTTCAGTCCTGCCCAGTCGGCCCCTGTCGAAGCCGCAACTGGCTCGCAGGCAACGGCAATCCAGTACACTCCCGGCAACTTGACTGCTCAGCCAGCCAAACCTGCCGCCGCGGGTGTAGCTCACGCACTCGATGGTCGTTGGCACGCGCATCGATGACCGATGGCGCTGCATTCGCTTTGACATCAGTCGAACCAACCAGCCGCGAAGGCTGAAATCCCAACCTATACAAAGAGGAGACAGACATGGCAAGTTTTTCAATTCCGCTCACCGGGCTTCAGGCTGACTCAACGGCCCTGAACACCATCGCCAACGATCTTTCCAACATGAACACAACAGGCTTCAAGTCTCAGACAACAAATTTTTCCGATCTTTTCTATCAGCAAGTGGGCTCAACGGCCGGCGGCGATCCGATTCAGGTGGGCGCAGGCGTGCAAGTGGCTGCAAATGAAACCTCGTATACACAGGGCTCCATCTCATCCACCGGAGCTAACAACGATATTGCCCTCAATGGCGCGGGCTTTTTTGTGGTCGAAACCTCCAATGGAGGATATGAATACACCCGTGCGGGAGATTTCTCGACCGACGCGAGCGGCAATCTCGTCACCACCAACGACTTCCGTGTCATGGGCTACCCCGCGGCAAACGGTGTAGTCAACACCAATTCACCGCTTACGGGCATCAACATTCCCGTAGGAGTGGTACAGGAGCCGCAAGCAACCCAAAATATCAGTATCACGGCCAATCTGGATGCCCAATCGGCTACTGGAGACCAGTTCCCGGCCCAGCTCACCGTCTATGACTCGTTGGGCGCATCGCATGTAGCCACAATCACCTATACACAGACCGGGTTAGACACCTGGAGCTACTCGGCGGCGCTGCCGGCTGGTGACTTCACTTCCGGCACATCCACACCCGTGACCGGAACCATGACGTTCGACAGCAGCGGAAACCTGACCTCCGTTGAGCCGACAGGCGCAACGGCCCCCTCGACCGTTGGAACGGCAACCGGCGACGTATCCAGCATTGCATTGAAATTCTCCGGCCTCGCCGATGGTGTGAACAACCTCAACATGAGCTGGAACCTGCTCGGGGCAAACGGCAAGCCGACCATTAGCCAGGTAGACACCGCCTCCGAGGTGGGCGCCACAAGCCAGGACGGCTATGCCAGCGGCGCTTATGAGAGCTTTACGGTGGGTGCCAACGGAACCGTAACCGCATCCTACACCAATGGCCAGACAGAGGTGATCGGCCAGCTGGCAGTAGCAAATGTAACCAATCTCCAGGGCCTCAATCTTCAAGGCAACGGCGACTACGCCGCCACCACGGCCAGCGGCAGCGCTGTTATGGGTGTCGCCGGACAGGGAGGGTTGGGAACCATGCAGGACGAAGCACTCGAGGCATCGAACGTGAACATCTCGGCAGAATTTTCCGACCTGATCGTTGCCCAGCGCGCCTTTGAAGCCAACGCCAAATCCGTCACCACCTTCGACACCGTCACCCAGGACACCATCAACCTGATCCACTAAAACGTTGAGCGGCGGCCGCAAACCAGCGGCCGCCCTCAACAATCGAATTTGAAAATCTTCACCGCAAAACGCTCGAACGTACTTCAACAAACAGCTCCCGAAATTCAACAAATAACTCCCGAACCTCAACAAACAGCCCCGTGCCCCATCCTTTCGCCCTTTTTCTGGCGAAAGGGTGGGAGACCTCAAAGCCCCAAAAACCTAATTCACGCAGCCAAAAACATATATAGAAAATCTTCACCTTCCGGCGCTGCGGCGAACCTCAACAAACAGCCCTTTGCCCTGTGCCAACACCGACCCCTCTTCGCTCAAAACCTTACCCTCCGTCCAATGCTTGCGGCCCTCGCTGCGAACCACACAGCCTTCGATCCGAAGCTCAACCCCGCAAGGCACAGGCCGAAGAAAATCCACCTCCATATGCCGAGTCATGGCCGGAGCCCCGAGCACCCGAGCTGCCTTGGCCATTGCCTCATCGAGCAGCGTCGCAATAATGCCGCCATGCACAAACCCATGCTGCCCCGCGAATGTTTCTTCCACTCTAGCCACGCACACCACCGAACCATCATGCGCCTGCATGAATTCCAGCCGCAGCCCATCCGCATTCGCCGGCCCGCAGCCGAAGCAGCGGTTCTGCGGATTGTTTAGCGTCGCCACCAGCGGTCTGCCTGCATCGTTCATCAAATCCGAGCTCTCTCCCGGCAATTCGCGAGGCCAGGGAATCGCTTGCTATGGTAGCATCGACTCCGTACGGGTATCCAAATTCCCCTTTGAGGTTCCGCTATGCGCACCCACCTTCCCATCGTCGCATCTGCCCTGCTTGCCCTGGCCGCCATCCCCTCTCACGCCGCGCCAAAGTCCGCTCACGCCGACCTTGTCAACGCGCAGGGCGCCACCATCGGCCATGCCAAATTCTCCACCGTCCCTGACGGTGTCAAGGTCACCATCAACGTAGGGCAACTCACGCCCGGCGAGCACGGCATCCACATCCACACCGTCGGCAAGTGCGAAGGCCCCGCCTTCACCACTGCCGGAGGCCACTTCAATCCCACCAGCTCCCATCACGGCGTAAACAATGCCGCGTCCCCGCATCCCCACGTCGGCGACCTGCCCAACCTCGTCGTCTCCGCCAAGGGAACCGCCAAGATCACCTTCACCGCCGCCGGCGCAACCCTCGGCGACGGCCCCAACTCCCTCTTCCACGATGGCGGCACATCCCTGGTCATCCACGCCAAACCCGACGACCTAATGAGCGACCCCTCCGGCAACTCCGGTGACCGCATCGCCTGTGGCGTGATCGCCCAATAATATCGCCCAGTAAAATCGTCAACTGGCTTTGAAAGGGCACGACTTCAGTCGTGCCGTTAGATGCCGCAAATTCATAGGGCTTCAGCCCCTGGGGGATGTCTTCGGCCGTCACCACGATGTTTATGAGGCCGGTCCCTCACCCTCCGGGACCGGAGAGACCACGCACATCAACCAGCCGGGTGCCCCCGGTACCTCGCCTTTGGGGACCGGGGAGACCACGCACCTCAACCGGCGGCAAGTAGATCGTGGACCTTCACCATCCGTCCTTTTGAAACGCCCTTCCCAACGGCGATCTTTGAGGACGAGCTCAATCCAAGAATCCCCATCGAAAAGCCGATTTCACGTTCCCTGCCTTGTTCGGTGGGTTTCACTCGACAACTGCGCGGACCTCATTGCAATCAAAATCAGTGAATTATGAGTGAGGAGCATGATGAAGCTGTGCCCAGTTCATCGCGTTCCGTGCGATGAGCGGGCGGTTCGGGTCTACTCTAGAAGCTGTTTCATAACCCGGTTTTGAAAGGGCACGACTTCAGTCGTGCCGCTACTGATCGGAAAATCGCGGGCTTTAGCCCCTGGGGGAAGGTCCTGCGGCAGTCGAAATAGGTTATGAAACAGCTTGTAGTACTACAGTTGTAGATCGGTAATTCCGGAGGGAGCAGGGGGCTTCAGCCCCCTTGAATATGGGCCAAATTTCATGGCCTTTAGGCCCGGATCGCGTCGAACCGATGCAATTACAACTCTAGTACCAGGAGCTTATTGAAAAACCCCTCGTCAACTAGCTTTTGAAGGGTACGGGCTTCAGTTGAAGGGTACGGGCTTCAGCCGTACATAAAAGTTCAATAAAATCAGCGGGCTTTAGCCCCTGAGGGAATGTACTGCTGCCCCGAACTACATTTCATCTCCTCTTTTTCAATACGTTCCCAGGTTCATGCCGCGGAAAGGAAGTAGCACTCAAAGCCAAAGTTGCAGACGGAAGTAAAATGAATACGAGGCTGGGTTGCCTGCCCGCTCATCGCAAAGAACGCGATCAACGGGGCACAGCGCGGATTCCCGTGCTCGAGTCCTTTCGGTTATAGGCCGCGCCACTTGCCGCGCCTTGATGACGCTT
>Ga0182012_10001984_pt1 | contig 22317 bp, 19 predicted proteins | sample 612S2SmetaG_FD_120486 | JGI IMG/M metagenome (GOLD analysis project Ga0182012, IMG submission 120486) | Permafrost microbial communities from Stordalen Mire, Sweden - 612S2S metaG | ecosystem: Environmental > Terrestrial > Soil > Wetlands > Permafrost | place: Sweden: Stordalen | collected... | reverse complement strand
TCCTACGCCATCTGGTGGTTCACCCCCCTCAACGGCAGTTGGACCATCCACCAAAATCTCCCCCTCCTCCTCAAACTCCTCCCCGCCCTCCTCCTCGTCTTCTTCATCGGCATTCTCGACGACCTCTTCGGCCTCCGCGCCTGGCTCAAATTCACCGGCCAAATCATCGCCGCCATCATCGCTTATTTCGCCGGCGTCCACGTCTTAGGCTTCGGCACCGCCGCCTTCACCCAAATCTGGTGGACCCTCCCCGCCACCGTCCTCTGGCTCGTCGCCTGCACCAACGCCATCAACCTCATCGATGGCGTCGACGGTCTGGCCGCCGGCCTTTCCCTTGTCGCCACTCTCTCCATGCTCCTTGGCGCCGCCCTCAGTCATAACGTGTTACTCGCCTTCGCTACCGTCCCACTCGCCGGCTGCTTAGTGGGCTTTCTCCGCTATAACTTCAACCCCGCCACCGTGTATTTGGGCGATTCAGGCAGTCTCTTCATCGGCTTCATGCTCGGCTGCTGCGGCGTTCTTTCTGGTCAAAAATCCGCCACTATCCTCGGCATGACAGCCCCTCTTCTCGCCCTCGCCATCCCGCTCCTCGATACCTCGCTCGCCATCGCGCGGCGTTTCCTTCGCCGCCAACCGATCTTTGGTGCCGACCGCGGCCACATCCACCACCGCCTCCTCGACCGCGGCCTCACACCGCGCCGCACCGCGCTCATCCTCTATGGCGTGGGAGCGATCGGCGCAATCTTCTCTCTGGCCATGGCGAATAACCATCTCGAAATTCCGGTCATCATCGTCTTTGGCGTCGTCACCTGGATCGGCATACAGCGCCTCGGTTTCGTGGAATTTGATACTGCAGGCCGTCTCCTCATCAAAGGTTCTTTTCGCGGCCTCCTCAGTTCGCACATCATCATCGATTCTTTGAAAGCTCGCCTTAGCGCTGCAGAAACCGCCGACGATTACTGGCGCATTCTCGAATCCACTTACCAGGAACTCGGATTCTGCAGCGTTCAACTCCGCTTCGCTGGTCGAGATTTCGCCGCTCAAGAAGAAAAGTCAGCCCTTCCGTGCTGGAAGATGGAAATCCCGCTTACGCAGTCGGACCAACTTGTCCTGAGCCACTCGCTGGAAAAAGATGCTCACCCGTGCCATGTCGCCGTCCTAGCCGAAGTACTACACCAAAGTTTTATCGCGTACTACCAGCGCAGCACAGCCGAACTGGTGCAATCGGCACATGTCTGACCGTTCTGCCCAAGTTTCCGGCGTGGTCGTTTGTGTCCACTGGCTTGACTTCTCTCGGCATACACCCTCCACCACTGACGATTTGATTGCGTCACACGCTCACCGTGTTTCCGTAACTTAATGCACCGACTGGCTAAACTCCCGACCCAAAGGAGGCTAAAGATTGAATTGAGAAATCAAACTGTCCATTTAACCCAGGAAATCGTGGGTCCGAGAGCGATCATAGAGGGTTGCAATGTCTAACCAATTTCTTTTTCACGGTCTACTGACTGTCAGGGACGAGGCTGACATCCTCAACCAATACCTCGATCACACGCTCTCATGGTGCGACAATATCTACGTCTACGATACGGGGAGCACGGACGGCACCTGGGAGATACTCCAGGAATACGCAGCGGCGCACCCTAACATTAAATTATTCCGCAAGGAGTCGGTCTGCTGGCACGAGGGCCTGCGAGCCGTCCTCTTTAACGAATACAGGCATCTGGCGAAAGAGGGGGACTGGTTCGCCCGCCTGGACGCCGACGAATTTTACGAATGTACTCCTAGGCAGTTCATAGCAGACCACGTTCGTTGGTATGAGAGCGCCATATATCTCCAATGGTACGAGTTTCGCCTCACTCAAGCTGAAGCCGCTACGCTAGATACGTCTCAAGCTACGCTATCCGAGCGAGAAATACCGATTCACCTTCGCCGGCGTCACTACCTAAGAGTCGACTACACCGAGCCGCGATTCTTCAAATATCGAAAATCTATGGCGTGGACGCCTTACGCGTCGTCCCCCTTCAACGCCGGGAATATTGCGCGGGCGCGGATTCCGATCCGCCACTATCCACATCGCGACCCAATCCAATTAGCAACGAGATCAAGATTGAGAAGCCTTATGCGACGATTTGTAAGCCCGAGCGACTGCACGCACTGGGCAATCGAAGACTGGCGATCACTGATCGTTGATCAAAATGATCCCAAGCTCTTGTTCGCTGATAGCTCTACGCCCCTAGGACCGAACTTAGACGGCCAATATCGAGGGCACCGAAGGAACATTCTCATGCGATCAGCGCTCTACATGTTTCTCGTGCGGCTTCTCGACTATACAAGACCTGATTTTCCGTCTAACTATGCGGCGCAGCCAATTCCAGCTGACGTTCGTGCTCTGCTTGAAGAGCGCAGGGAAAATCTGGGCAAGACAAATTAAGCAGAACGAGCTTACTAACAAGCATGCGTACGAGACCCTCCCGAAAAACGAAACTAACCGGCCGAAGCCCGGCCCACCGTGGTGTATTTGGCAACTCCAAACTGTCTGAGGTACCTGGCAATGTCACTCTCCCGTAATTTTTTCTGTCTGTACGCATCTTTGTTGATTCCTAGGCCCTTCCCCGTGTTCGCGCAGGACCCGCCTCCAATCATCGGTCATCTTGAAGCTAAATCCTCGATTAGCCCCAGCACCGATCAAATTCCCATCAACTACTTACTCGGCCCGGACGACCAAATCACCCTCTTCGTTACCGACCTAGAAGAAATCTCAGGCAAACCGATGCGCATCGACATGCGTGGCGATATCAACATACCGATGGCTGGCCGCATCCATGCCGCTGGACTCACTGCTGACAAGCTTGAGTCGGAGATCGAATCTTCTCTCAAAAAAAATCTTAAGGACCCGCACGTTGTCGTCAATATCTCTGAATTCCGTAGCCAGCCCGTCTCTATCCTTGGCAATGTAACTCAGCCCGGAGTCCACCAACTCGAAGGCCGCAAGACGCTGTTCGAAATGCTATCGTTGGCCGGCGGCCTACGGGTCGATGCGGGCTACAGCGTCAAGATCACACGAAGCCTCAGATGGGGTCGAATACCACTCCCAGACGCCCAAGACGACCCCACAGGCCAATTCAGCGTCGCCTCCGTATCCGTTAAAGATATTATGAATGGCTCTAATCCGGCCGAGAATATTTTGATCAAACCCGAGGACACTATAACCGTTCCCAAGGCGGACCTGATCTACGTAATAGGATCCGTAAAGAAGCCGGGGGGGTTCGTCATGGGGCAAGATCAAACGGTATCTGCGCTGCAGATTTTGTCCTTAGCCGAAGGGCTCGAACGAACCGCCGCAGGCGATAAAGCCCGCGTGATGCGAACTATTCCAGGCAATCCGAACCGTAGTGAAATTCCAATCAATCTCAAGAAGCTCATGGCCGGAAAAATGCCAGACATGCAACTCAAATCAGACGACATACTTTTCGTGCCAACGAGTACGGCAAAAAGCGTTGCGAGTCGTACCGAAGACATGGCACTGGGTATCGTGTCGCTTGCTGTGTACGCGGCCCACTAAGCGCGTTTTCGGCCATCAGTTCCTAAAGACCAATCTCAAACTATGAAAGTTGTAATCCTCTGCGGCGGACAAGGTACTCGCTTACGCGAAGAAACCGAATTTCGACCGAAGCCTTTGGTCGACGTGGGCGGTCGCCCCGTCCTCTGGCACATAATGAAGACCTACGCCCATTTCGGTTTCAGAGACTTCGTTCTCTGCCTAGGCTACCGGGGAAATATGATCAAAGAATATTTCCTCAATTACGAGGCCATGAACAATGACTTTACAATTTGCCTCGGCAGCAGCGGCAAAATCCAATTTAACGACAACCACGCCGAACAGGACTTCCGAGTTACGCTCGCGGAAACTGGCCTTAATACAATGACCGGCGGCCGCATAAAGAGAATCAAGAAATATATCGATGACGACCTCTTCATGGTCACCTACGGAGATGGTCTCTGTAATGTCGACATTCAGAAACTTGTGGAATATCACAAGTCACACGGCCGAATCGCGACGCTAACTTGCGTTAGACCGTTTTCCCGCTTCGGTACCGTCGAATTTACAAATGACCATAGAGTGGCGAAATTTGCCGAAAAACCAGTGGCTGACGGCTGGATAAGCGCGGGCTATTTCGTCTTCAGCCGCAAGGTGTTTGATCTTCTTGACGCAGACGAATGCATTCTCGAAAGAGCTCCGCTCGAACGCCTTTCGGCCCAAGGGGAGCTCATGACCTATCCACATAACGATTTCTTTTTTGCTATGGATACCTACCGGGAATATGTGGCCTTAAACGAAATGTGGCAGGAAGGCAAAGCTCCCTGGAAGGTATGGAAGTGACATCGCCATACTGGAAAGATCGCAGCACCCTCGTCACCGGAGCATCAGGGCTCGTCGGCAGTTGGCTAGTCAAGTCGCTTGTGGAAGACCGTGCTTCCGTCGTCTGTCTCGTACGCGATTGGATTCCCCAATCCGAGTTAGCCAGGAGCGGTAGCCTAGACTCAGTGCGTGTCGTGCGAGGTGACGTCTGTGACCGTGCACTTTTGGAGCGAGTGATTAATGAATACGAAGTCAATACCGTTTTTCACCTCGCCGCCCAGACCATTGTCGGAATAGCGAACCGTAATCCAGTCCCCACGTTCGAAAGCAACATTGCCGGTACGTGGAACATTCTTGAGGCCTGTCGCCAAGCAAAAACTGTTAAAGCCGTGGTGCTGGCTTCTTCCGATAAAGCATACGGCGATCAAACCGTACTGCCCTACCTCGAAAGCACGCCTCTCCAAGGTCGCCATCCCTACGATGTAAGCAAGTCGTGTGCCGACCTTATCGCCCAAACGTATGGCGCCTCGTACGATACTCCAGTCGCGATCACACGCTGCGGCAATTTCTTCGGTGGCGGAGACTTGAACTGGAATCGAATTGTTCCCGGTACAATTCGATCCGTTCTAAGCGGCGAACGCCCGGTGATCCGGTCTGATGGCCAGTTCGTGCGCGACTATTTCTATGTTGAGGACGGCGTTCAGGCCTACAAGATCCTCGCGGAAAACTTAATCCAAAATTCGAAACTGCACGGTCTCGCCTTCAATTTCTCAAACGAAATTCAAATCACCGTTCTCGAACTGGTGGATCTAATCCTTCGGCTAATGCATTCTTCTCTCAAGCCGGATATCAGGAATGAAGCGAGCAACGAAATCCGGCATCAGTATCTAAGCGCCGCGGAAGCGCGCAAAGCTTTAAATTGGGCGCCGCTGTTCACACTCGAGCAGGGCATGAGCCGAACCATCTCTTGGTACCAGGATTTTCTCAAATGAACTCTTCTACAGATGAACTGCGCCAGCAAATCCTCGATCTTGTTGGAACCTATCACGACCGCGCTTTCGCCGCACGGCCATTCATTCCTGGTGAATCGCCTATTCCTGTTTCCGGACGAGTATTCGACGCATCGGATATCCAGTCGCTAGTCGATTCCTCCCTGGACTTCTGGCTTACCACCGGTCGTTTCGCAGCTCAGTTTGAAAAATCGTTCGCCCAGTTCTTCGGCGTACGAACGGCAACCCTAGTCAACTCGGGATCGTCTGCAAACCTCCTGGCACTCACGGCGCTCACCTCTCCCAGACTAGGAGATCGGCGTCTCCACCCCGGCGACGAAGTGATCACCGTTGCGGCGGGCTTTCCAACCACCGTTAACCCGATCATCCAAAACGGACTCATCCCGGTTTTCGTCGACGTCTCAGTCCCAACTTACAACGTAGACGTTAATCAACTCGAGGCCGCACTTTCGAACAAGACCAGGGCGATCATGATAGCTCACGCCCTCGGGAATCCATTCGACCTCGCGGCCGTCAGCGAATTCGCGCATCGGCACAATTTGTGGTTCGTCGAAGACTGCTGCGACGCAGTCGGCGCAAAGTACAACGGCCGGATGGTCGGCACTTTCGGCGATATGGCCACGACCAGCTTCTACCCTGCCCATCACATCACCATGGGCGAGGGGGGCTGTGTTCTAACCGAAAAGCCGCTCTTGAAAACGCTCACGGAGTCGTTTCGCGACTGGGGCAGAGATTGCTGGTGTGAACCCGGGAAAGACAACACCTGCGGAAAACGCTTTGATTGGCAGTTGGGCGACTTGCCCTGCGGCTACGATCATAAATACACGTACTCGCACATAGGCTATAACCTGAAGCTAACCGACATGCAGGCCGCCGTCGGTGTTTCCCAACTTAAGAAACTTGGGGGATTCATTGAAGCCCGCCAGAAGAATTTTGAAACTCTGCGGGCTGGTCTCAAAAACCTGGAAGACGCCTTCATCCTCCCCGAAGCAACACCCAACTCGGAGCCAAGCTGGTTCGGCTTTCCCATCGGCGTGCGCCGTGGCTCGCCCTTTACCCGCAACCAAGTGATAGCTTTCTTGGAACACCGGAAAATCGCCACAAGATTACTGTTTGGTGGCAATCTCGTTCGCCAACCCGCATACAAGAACTCTGTATTCCGTATAGCCGCGCCTCTTACCAATACCGATTTCGTAATGAACAACGTCTTCTGGATCGGTGTTTTCCCTGGACTCACCTCGCAAATGCTCGACTACACCCTCAGTTCTTTCCAGTCGTTCGTTCAATCCGCCAAGAGAACCGTTGCTTAACTCATCTGCATCGCCGAACCCACTCACGGAAGATCTTGACCTTGTGCTCTCGCAAACCGGAGCACTCTGGGATAGCCTCCGTGGAGGACGACTATTCCTCACCGGTGGAACAGGGTTTTTCGGAACTTGGCTGTTGGAAAGCTTCTGTTGGGCGAACAGAATCCTGAACCTAAACGCAACCGCGGTCGTTCTCTCAAGAAATCCTTCTGCCTTCTTCGCAAAAGCGCCACACCTCAAATCAGATCCATCCCTCAGTTTTCACCTGGGCGACGTCCGCGATTTCTCGTTTCCAAACGGCAGTTTTTCCCACATGATTCATGGAGCCACAACTTCGAGCGCTGCGCTGAATAAGGAAGATCCATTGCTCATGTTGGAGACTATTGTGGCCGGAACCAAACGCACATTAGATTTCGCAGTGAGGGCTGGCGTCCAAAGTTATCTTTTGATCAGCTCAGGTGCTGTTTACGGCACCCAGCCGTCAGAAATCACCCACATGCCAGAAACCTATATGGGAGGCCCCGACGTCACCAATCCAGACTCAGCCTATGGCGAAGGCAAACGCACGGCAGAGTTACTCTGCGCTATCTACGGAACAAAACATGCGCTGCAAATCAAAATCGCTCGCTGCTTCGCTTTTGTCGGACCACACCTGCCGCTCGATGCCCATTTCGCCATCGGAAATTTCATCCGTGATCGACTACGGGGTGGCCCCATCGTTGTTAACGGCGACGGCACTCCATACAGATCCTACTTGTACGCAGCCGACTTGGTTATTTGGCTATGGACGATTCTTCTGCGGGGCGAAGTAGGGCGTGCCTACAATGTCGGTTCAGACGAGGACTTTCATATCAGCGATATCGCACGGGCCGTCGCCCAATGCGGCGAAGAAGAACAACCCGTCCAAATCGAGGGAGTTAAGACTTCAGGCCCAGCCCAGCGTTATGTGCCTTCGACTCAGCGCGCGCTTAAGGAACTGTCCCTGAAAAAATCGGTCCCGTTGTCTATCGGCATCAAACGAACCGCTAGCTGGTACGCGAAATAACCAAAGACCATATGAAAAACTTGGAACTCCGGCCACTCTTTATTTACGAGATGGCCAATAATCACATGGGAGATGTGAAGCACGGTCTCCGCATTGTAAACGAGTTGAAAGACGCCTCCGCCGGCTTCCCCTTCAACTTTTGCATAAAGCTCCAATATCGCGATATTGATACTTGCATCCATCCCGACTATAGGGGGCGTGTGGATTTGAAGTATGTAAAGAGATTCTCTGAAACCCGCCTCTCTTGGAAACAGTACCAAGAGATCAAGGAAGCGATTACCGCCGCTGGTTTCCTCGCGATGTGCACACCCTGGGATGAGGCTTCGGTAGACAAGATCATAGATCACGGTTACGATTTTATGAAGATTCCCAGCTGTTACATGACAGACTGGCCACTACTGGAGCATATCGCAAAGTGCGAGATGCCAATTGTAGCGTCCACTGCTGGCGAACCGCTGGAGGACGTCGATCGGATGGTCAGCTTTTTCCGCCATCGGAATAAAGCCCTTTCGATAATGCATTGCGTTGGTGAGTATCCAGCTCTCGATAAACATTTGAACCTCGGTCAGATTGCGCTTTTGAAGGGCCGATACCCCGCCTTGGAGATCGGCTATTCAACCCACGAACGACCCGACAATTTTGAAGCCGTGAAGATCGCAATTGCTCTAGGCTCAACCATTTTCGAGAAGCACGTCGGTGTAGCGACTGAAAAATATGCCTTAAATGCCTACAGCGCTAACCCTGCTCAGGTAACTAAATGGCTGCAGGCCGCTTCCGAAGCTTACGAAATGATCGGCGAGAAGAAAAAGCGGTACACCCCCTACACAAGTGAGATTCAGTCACTCCGAGACTTAGCTCGTGGCGCTTTCGTAAAAGAAGGCGTTTCTGCGGGCGAGGCAATTCGACCTTCTAACCTCTTTTTTGCGATGCCAAATGTGCCCGGACAAATGGTCGCCCAGGACGCTTCAAAGTATTCCGAATTTATCGCCAAGAAAGACATTGCGCCCAATGGCGCCGTAATCCTCGATGCAGTCCAAGTGAACGACCGCCGCGCCGCAGTGCTTAAGATTGTCTCTGATGTGAAAGCCCTGATCAAGAAGAGCCGAGTCATGGTGCCTGGCGAATGCGAACTGGAAATTTCACATCACTATGGTCTTGAGAAATTTCGCGAGAGCGGCCTGACTGCAATTACCGTGGTGAACCGCGACTACTGCAAACGGCTAATGGTTTTACTACCCGGACAGAAGCATCCTGAGCAGTGGCACGAACTCAAAGACGAAACGTACCACATCCTTCATGGTGACGCGACTGTAGCTCTCAACGGCGCGGTGCATCAACATAGGTCCAATGACATAGTGACAATTCCGCGTGGCACGAGACACTCCTTCTGGACCAAGAGCGGCGCCGTGATCGAAGAGGTTTCCTCCTCATACTTGAAGGACGATTCGTTCTACACCGACAACGCAATCATGAGCAATCCCAATCGTAAGACCTTCGTGACCTACTGGCTCGAATGTTGACGATCGTATGGGATGTGGATGACGTCCTAAACGACTTGATGTACAAGTGGTTCAACCACGCCTGGGTGCCTGAGCACCCAGATTGTTCCTTGTCTTATCAAGATCTCACCCAGAACCCTCCTCATCTTCCGCTGGGAGTGGCGTTGGATGACTACCTTAAATCCATGGATGCGTTTCGCGGCGCCCAGGAATCCTCAAGAATCGTGCCAAATCCGCACATCTTGGCATGGTTTCGGGAGCATGGCTCAGACTTTCGACATATCGCCCTTACCGCGCGACCGCTGGAAACTGCGCCAGACCTCGCCAGCTGGGTCTTACGGCACTTTGGACGGTGGATTCGATGCTTTGGCGTCGTTCCAACGCGCCAAGCGAAAGATGTTCCTGTCTACGATACAGGCAAAGGGGATTATTTGAAATGGCTAGGGAAGGGCGATATCCTGATTGACGACACCCCTGAAAACCTTCGACAGGCAGAACGGATCGGACTACAGACCGTTACATACCCACAGCCGTGGAACAGCGCAATGGAATCGATACCGCAGTTATTAAGAAACCTCACTCAAAGAAACGGGAGACTCCGATAAAACTCTCTGATTACGTCACAAACTTCCTGGAGCGTCTCGGCATAAAGCATATTTTTATGCTTACGGGAGGTGGTTGTATGCACCTTGTCGACTCGGTCGGTCGACAAAGCGGCTTGGAATACATCTGCTGCCTGCACGAACAGTCCGTCTCGTTCGCCGCTCAAGCCTATGCAGAATACAAGAGTACTCCGTCGGCCGCGTTAGTCACCACGGGTCCCGGCGGAACGAACACCATAACCGGGCTGGCCGCAGCTTGGCTAGACTCTACTCCCTGCATATTTCTGTCGGGCCAGGTAAAACGAGCAGATCTTTTGCTGGGGCGCGGTGTCCGATCAATGGGGCCACAGGAAGTCGATATCCTCTCAGTGGTTAAGCCGCTTACTAAGTATGCAGTAACTCTTTTAGAGCCAAACGACGTTCGATTCGAACTCGAAAAGGCTGTGCACTTAGCGACATCAGGCCGTCGAGGTCCGGTTTGGCTGGACTTCCCCCTTGACGTTCAGTCAGCGTCCATCGACGAGACAAAGCTGAGAAGCTTCACGCCTGATTCAGAACCGGATACCCGATCTGAACTCAAAGCGCAGGTGTCCTCCGCACTAAATTTACTTAAGAACGCCGAGCGGCCGGTTCTCTTTATTGGAAACGGCGCTCGCACAGCACATCTCGACGGCCTGGTCACAAAGCTGGTCAATGCTCTCGCAATTCCGACCCTCACAACCTGGAAGTCTATGGATATGATCCCGGACGACCATCCCTATTACGCGGGCAGGCCAGGTTCGGTGGCGTCAAGGGGCGCAAACTTCACACAGCAAAACGCTGATTTTATCTTGGTTATAGGCGCTCGATTAGACCTTCCACAAATCGCCTTTAGCCACGCGAATTTTGCGCGCGGAGCGCGGAAAGTTTTCGTCGAAGTGGATCCCAACGAACTAGCAAAGTTCGAAATGAAGATCGACCTTCCGGTGTGTGCCGATGCCAAAGATTTCATCGCTGAAATGCTTGCCCAAATTACCACAGCTAAGCCACCCACCGTTACCAGTTGGCTGGCGAGAGTAAAAGAATGGCATACTAATTATCCGGTTATTCTGCCTGAACACTGGGAACCAACCGCCGACTGCGTCAACACGTACGTCCTCATCGATGTGCTTTCCGACTTATGTACAAGTGAAGATGTACTAGCGCCGGGTAGCTCCGGCGCCTGTAGCGATATTTTCTTGCAGTGCTTCCGTCTCAAGGCCGGACAGAGGGTCGTCAACTCGCCTTCACTGGGCGCCATGGGCACCGGTTTGCCGGGTAGCATCGGGACTTGTGTCGCCAGCCGCAAGCGGCGAACGATTTGCGTCAACGGAGACGGTGGCTTCCAACTTAATATTCAAGATCTAGAAACCGTCCGGAGGCTGAACCTTCCTATTAAGTATTTCGTTTTGTGCAACGGAACCTACGCATCGATAATGACGACACAGCGAAATCACTTCCAGGGCCGCCTAGTAGGCAGCGATCCGTCGAGCAATCTCACGCTGCCGGACCTGAAGAAAGTCGCGGAGGCATATGGCATCAGGTTCATGGAGATCAGAGACCACTCAAGCATTCGGCGGAACGTGCAGAGCGTTCTTGAAGCGCCAGGGCCCGTGGTATGCGCCGTAAATGTTTCATCCGGCCAAGCGATTGCACCGCGCGCTACCTCATCCATGAAACCGGACGGGACGATCGTCAGTCTGCCAATGGAAGATATGGCTCCCCGCCTGCCCCGCAGCGAGTTCCTTTCTAACATGATCATTCCAGCTTTGGAGCAGTAATCCAACAAAACAACGATGCCAATTCGATCTCGACAAGCGCTCGATCTGATTCTCGACGAAAGTGTCTCGTCTGCAATGTGCCGGGAGCGCTCCGCATTCGACGAACTCTCGAACGGCGATACTCAATCCTTGGTCATTTTTGGAGCGGGACAGCTAGGCAAGAAACTGCTGCGGACGATGAGGAATCTCGCCATCGAACCTTTAGCGTTCGTGGACAACGACCAATCGCTCTGGAACACCCGGGTCGACGGGTTAGAAGTCTTTCCTCCTGCCAGCGCGGCAAGAAAGTTCGGAAATTCTGCTGTATTTATCGTCTCTATCTGGAATGCAAACCCGAGTTCCCGAGCCGTTCAAATCATTCGTCAACTGAACGCCCTCGGCTGTATGCGGATTGCTCCCTTTGTGTGGCTGATGTGGAAGTAACCCCGATGCCCTATTGCCACATTATCTCTGGGATCTTCCAAGCAAACTCCTCGGAAAACGCGATGAAATAATTCGTGCGTATGATACTCTCGCAGACGAAACGTCAAGGTCGGAGTATGAATCGCAAGTGCGCTTTCGGCTTACCGGTGATTTCTCCTGTTTATCGGATACTCTCGCCGAAAACCAATACTTTCCAAAGGACCTCTACAAAAAAAACCCAAAAGAGTGCTACATCGACTGCGGCGCATTCGACGGCGACACGATTCAAACGTTTCTCGCTGTTTCCCATTACGAGTATTCGGAGATTATCGCTTTTGAGGCTGATCCCGCAAATTACAAAAAGCTGACGATGTATGCACACGAAGAAGTCAATCTTAAGGGGAAAATTACCTGCTACCAAAAGGCCCTCGGAGCGTCTATCGGCAGAATTCGATTCAGCGCGACGGGCTTGGTTTCTGCCTCAATCGCAACCAACGGAGAAGTGGAAGTCGACCGTACGACCCTGGACGGAGACCTCTCCGACCGCCACCCAACATTCCTTAAAATGGATATTGAGGGAGCCGAGATGGACACGCTGAAGGGTGGCACCCGGGTGATCTCCAAGTGTCAGCCGCTACTCGCAGTTTGCGTTTATCACGAACAGAGCCATTTGTGGGAGGTCCCCTTGAAAATCCGCGAATTACAGCCTACCAGCTCAATTTTCCTTCGGCCGTATTCTCACAATGGGTTCGAATTAGTTTGTTACGGCATCCCAGCTTCGCGATTGAAGCCATGAGCAAACCCGGAGCGTGTCAGCAAGCTTTTCCAGTCAATTTCATCTGCTATGTCACGCCACTCTTCAGAGCAGTCGGTCTTCACCTTGGAAGCTGAAGACCATCGGTCGGCGCGGGACCGCAGAACTTGGCTGACTGTCAAGGCGGGCCTAGCGTCCAAGGCCAGCCAAATGCTCGTCCGCTTTTTGTCGGTTCCATTAACCATCAGCATTCTCGGGAACGAGAAGTACGGTCTTTGGCTGGCGGTTGGCTCAATTGTGAGTTGGTTTGGACTTTCAAACTTTGGCGTCACATCTGGTTTACTGAATCTACTCGCAGGCGCTTCAGCCAAAGACGACAAGCGATACATGAAGAGGCTTGTAAGCTCGAGCCTCGCGCTTTTCTTAATGCTTGCTGCACTTGTGGCAATAACAGTGCTAGTGATGAACAGATCCGACTATCTTGAACGGGTGCTGGGCCTTCAAACTAACAGTCCCCTCCGCTGGGATTCGCACCAAGCATTCGTAATTAGTGGCCTATTCTTCGCTTTAACCCTCGCCCTAAGCCCCATCCAATCAGCTTGTTCGGCGCTCCAGGAAGGTTATCTGATCACCTACGGACTCACGGCGGCGAATCTATTGTCACTGGGCTTTCTCTATGTGCTGAAATTAAGCGGAGAACACAGCCTAAAAAGCTTCGCATTAACGCAAACCGCTCCTACTGTCTGTGCTACCGCTGCATTAGGGGTCTATTACCTTGGATTTCACCAGCGCTATCTCAGGCCGGCAGTCAGAGACGTCAAGCGATCAGCGTTCGCGGATCTTGGATCGCCAAGCATTTTGATCTGTGCGTCCCAGGTCAGTGACATTGTTATCCATTACAGCACCAATATCATAATTGCTCACGGGCTAGGTCCGGGGCAGGTGCCTAGGTATGCAGTGCCGTACTCTCTATTCATGTTTATCCAGAGCGTTCTCTACGGTACGCTGCAGCCATTATGGGCCGCGTACGCGGAGGCTAATGTTCGAAACGATTGGCACTGGATACTCAAACGATTCCTCAAAAGTATTTACTTATGCGTAGGTTTGACGTCTGCCACCGGAATTGGCTTGATTCTGCTTGGTCCCGCTATCATAAAGCTTTGGGCAGGCCGCCAAGCCGTCCCTTCCAGAAACCTGCTCACCGCACTCGCGGCTTATTTCGCAATCTGGATAGCGGGCGCCGCCGTTGACGTGCTGGTCTGCGGCCTTGGTTATTTCCAGTTACGTCTTGTTGTTAACACCATAGCGGGCATCATTTTCCTGGTAGGCTCACTTCTGCTGACTCCCCGAATTGGCCTGCTGGCCGCACCGGTCGCTGGCATGGCTTCGGGAGCATTCTCTATCGCGGTCTTTGCGACTCGAATTCGAAGACGTTCAGTCAGCGAGCATAACGCCCAAATAGATTCTTTAGTATGTTAATTTCTATCTGCATCCCAACCTACAATCGCTGCGAGATGCTCAAGGAAGCAATCAAGAGCGCACTGGCGCAAGAGGGCGAAGATTTCGAGGTGGTTGTCTCAGACAATTGCAGCACCGACCACTCCCGCACGATGCTTCAATCGTTGACAGACCCACGTTTAAAGGTTGTTTATCAGTCTGAAAATCTTGGTGCAGGCCTCAATCACAGAGCATGCCTTGCAAATAGCAATGGCAAGTGGATATTGTTTCTGCATGACGACGATCAACTTCGGCCATCTTCCCTTGCGTTAGTCCGCAGCTGGCTCGACGGGAAGGAAGAGTACGCGGTAATCCTCCCCGATTTTGTGTCGTTCTTGGGAACTGGAATCCTTTTCGACAATTGCCTGAGACTACTCAACGGCATTTCGCCCTCCTCGACGATTTACCGTCGCGACTTCTTGATTACGCACATTCCGCCGCCAGATGGCGACTGCGGCGATTGGGAGATTCTTGTTTTGGCGGCTTGGTACAACTATAAATTCTCTTTCTATCCCTTCGAATACATAAGGCGGCGGGATCACGAAGGCCAAGAATCGAAGAGAATCATACAAGACGGCTCGGGTAACCGCTCAAAATCTGATGTCGCTCAGCGTATCTCGAGGCTCGTGGAAGTCAAGAAGTGGGTTTCCATTTCTGAAAGGTTGGCTACGAGTTGGACAACGGAAGAATTGATGACGCTCGCGCGTTACTTTCATCACGCTGGCTGCCGAAGCCACTACCGCACTCTCCAGACCGCAGCGGCACGTCGCGGTAAGTGGACGTGGGTCTCCGCCAAGGGGTTATATATAGGGCTGGAGCGGGTTCTCGGGCAGAACTTGGCTGATCGCGCGTTGGCGATGGCTAAGAAACACGGCGCAAGATGGACAGGGTCCAAAACGATAGAGGCGGCGCAATAGCCGCAGTCACCGTCAAACTCGCCAGCTGCTGTCGCTCGAAAATGTTTTCTACGATGTAAGCAAAATACTACTAATGCAGCCTACTACAATCCAACATGCACCCTATCGGAGAGCAGTTGTTTTCATTCTCTCAATCGCAGCTCTGATGCGCATTTACACATGTTTCTTTACTGGCAAAGCCTGGTTTTCAACCGACAGCTATGCTTATTTCTCTCAAGCAGACGCGATAATTGCAGGTCGACCCTTCATCTATACGCCGAACGGTTATCCACTGCTAGTCGCGGCCGTTAAGCTGATAGCCCCGTCGCACTTCGTGCCTGCATCAGTAATATGGATAAACATTATCTTTTCACTTTTCGTCGTTTTTTTCACTATTAAAATCGCAGAGAACCTGACCGACGTAAAAGCGGTGTGCCTCGGCGCAGGAGTGTTGGCCGCCACCCTCCCATCGCAGTTAAACTTTGTCCGCTATCTATACTCCGAGGTGCCAACCGCCTTTTTCTTTTTATTTGGTATTCTCCAACTTCTTCGCTCAAGACACATAAAGGCTGGCGCGCTACTCTATACGGCCACACTCTTCCGCTCCACAGTCACTCCAGTTCTGCCGTATTCGCTCATCTGCTCCACGCTGTTCCTGAAGCGTTGGCGCCCGGCAGCCCAGATTATGTGGGGAGCACTACTCGCGGCCATGCTGTATCTCCCCCTCGAATGGCGTGGAATCGTTAAACCCCCAGGGAACCTTGCCGAAAACATTATCGCCGCCAACGATAGCAATGCCGACAGTTGGCGAATGGGACGGACCGGGTCAACCACCCAAACCGTCGAGGCCGTAAAAAGCTACATTAGATTTGCCCAGGATCATACGGTTCTGTTCCTGAAATACCGCGTTGTGTCCCTATGGGATCTCTGGGGGCCTTGGCCACCGGCCGGCGACCCAGCAAGGCCACGATCGTTTGTAGCAAGGATACTCATAGGTCTCCGGTGTCCGCTACTGCTCCTTGCAATCATCGGGTTCGTTCGAATTCGAAAGAAATATGGCGCGTGGATTTGTGCCGGACCGATCGTATTCATCACCATCATCCATGTATTACTATTTTCCGAGGCTAGGTACACTTACGTTGTTGAACCGCTGGTCATCGTGCTCTCAAGCATCGGCTTCGCCGCGATGCTGGGTCGCCTAACCCCGCCTGATCCTCATCCCGAACCGTTCGGGTCCAAGGCTGGATCACTGGCGGCTCAAGGTGTCGGAGCGAGTTGACGTCACGTCCTTAGAGCACCGGCCACACGTAAGCGCTATTTCGCACGTCGGGCCGGAACGGGCAAACAATCACTCGGGCGTTTGATTCCCCTGAACCGATCGTGCCCGCTCCATGCACAAATGAAAAATACCATGAGCGCAACAAAGCCAGAGGAAGCGTTAAATCAAAGAAAGCCTCCGACCCTTGCGGTCGTGATAGTGACGAAGGACCGCGCAACTCTCCTTGACGAAACACTACGACGATTGCAAAGACAAACTTGGCGCCCGGACGAAATAGTGGTCGTTGATGACCACTCATGCGACGAAACGCAACGTTTGTGCCGAGAGCTCGGGGATCAGATTCGCTACATCAGGCTGCCGCGATCACAGGGTTGTTTATACGGTCGTAATCTCGCCGCCTTTACAACATCCTGCGAATTCACCCTATCTCTCGATGACGACAGCTGGTTCGTTGACGACGATGCGCTAGAGCAAGGTGTCACCTTGCTGCTTAATCAAAGCCACGTGGCAGTCTTGGCATTCAACATAAGATCGGTTGACGGAAGTCTTCAGTTTCCGCCCACAGGACAAGCCAGTGAAACCTACACGTTCACAGGGTGCGGTTATCTGTTGAGAAACGCAGCGTTGCAAGGGCGCCCTCCCTATCTCGAGTTCTTCCAGGGTCAAGGCGAAGAGAAAGCCTTAAGCATGCAACTCTACGCGAGCGGGTGGATTGTTCTTTCCGTACCTTATATATTGGTTCACCATGAGCAATCTCTTGAGGGGCGAAACTGGAACAGAGTAAGATTGCGGGAACACCGGAATGACATTCTCCGCGAGCTCATGATGTGTCCCGGGACTATGTTGCCGTGGGCAATAATGAAAACATGGATCTCCCACACGCGATATAACTTCTCGCACCACCACTGGGCAACCGATTTGCGGGTACTCTTGAGCCTCGTCGACAAAACTCGTTTTGCGTTCTTGAGCCGATCGCCAATGACCAAAGAATCATACCGCAGATGGCAGGAGTTACGAAATGCACTGGACAAATGAGCTAGGTGTATTACTGAGGAGCGACTTAACTAGCCTTAGCAAACTGAAGTATGCTTGCGCGCGACTGTCGATATCGAGAATGGGAAACGCGATCCCTAAAGCCTATAAAGGCGCAATTCTACAGTTATCGAATCGTCGGTGTTTCGCAATCCGCTTCAGGACAACGGACGTCCTTGTCGTCCGGGAACTTTTTCTTCGAGCTGACTACGATCCGCTAATCAAAAGCTTCAACCTTCCGAGGGACGAGCCCCTCACCTGCCTTGACCTGGGCGCAAATATCGGGTTGGCTGCCGTTCTGCTTGCCGACCAGTTTCCCAAGATGAAGACGCTGGCCGTAGAGCCTGAAGAAGAAAACTATCGGGTCCTTGTAGAGAACGCTCAGAGGAATGGCGAATTCGCGACCGTTCGGGCGTTCGTCGGTGCTGAAGAGGGAATGGCATACCTGGACACAACCGAAGGCGAATGGGGCTACAGAATGACACGTGACCGAGCCACCGGCAAGAGCGCGACAATTCTCAAAATCCCAGACCTTCTCTTGCAAATGCGGTGGTCAACGGTGGACTTGTTGAAGTGTGACATCGAAGGCAGCGAGCAGGAACTGTTCGCTGCCTGCGGAGCATGGATTGCATCAGTGCGCCATCTCCTAATCGAACTACATCCGCCTAATACAATTCAATCACTCGTCGCTGCTCTTAAACCTTACGGGGAGTGGCAAATAACCGGGTCGACCGAAAGCGGTCTCTTCGCTTTGAAGCAGAACAAATCGACTCGGCCGCAGTAGGACCAACGCTAAATATCACCCGGTGTCCGCGTCGCGATAAGGTCAAGCGGATCGGGGAGTAGGACTTGCTCATGGACGACATGCTGCTGTTTTGGTTCCTTTGGGCCCTAACGGCTTTCTTTTGTCTATACACGCTAGCGAACGCGATCTTGAATCCGAAACAGCTTCTCACGTTTTCGTTCGTAGCCACAACGGCTTGGTTGTATTTTTACGTTTACATGGCATACTCGGCTGCTACGGAATTGCGCGAGTACATAACACCGAAATCCTTTATCCTCGGACAGGCGGTAGCGTTGGTAAGCTACGGCGCCGTGCTCATTGGCTCCGAACTAAGCAAGAGGCGAATAAAGAACGCCCGTCCACCCAACTATGACATCCAGCGCGTCTTTAAAGGCGGCTTCTTCTTAATGGTGGTCGGTGTTATCGGACAGATAAGCTTCTATGGCCATGACACAGTAGATCTTCACACGTCCGCGTACTGGTACGACTTGTACGAAGTGGCATACCCGGGAGCTGCCGTGTGCCTGGCAGTCCTGGCGAGATATCCCGCCATGCGGACCCGCACACGCTATGCCGCGGTAATTGGCTTTACGCTGTTTATGATTTCACCATTCGTCTTGAACGCTCGCCGTGGGCCGCTGTTCCCACTGGTCATTACGTGCACGTTCATACCTTACTTAGCACGGCGAGAATCGCCTAGCCGTGTCGCGATTGCCTCAGCTCTCGTCGGCGTAGGCGCTATTATGCTCGCCTTCCTTCCAATCCGGCATGTCATGGAAGTCAGGGACGGCTACACCTATCAGTATTCGCTATCGAAAGAGCGTGCTGATATTTGGATAGAGGGCCTGAGCGAACTCTCGTTCGACAACGTCTTCGGGTCCCGAACCGCCACGCTTGGAGATAACGAATATGCCTATCATTGCGGAACCATAACAACGCTAGTTGAGACAGGCAGATACCAATACGGCACCGGATACCTCACGCTTTTGACGCACTGGATACCCCACGAGCTGTGGCCGGACAAACCCAGTCTCCAGGCCGGCTTTTACCCAAGCGTCTATGACGTCATCCCGGACGTCATGGGATGGGGCATGACAAACGGCGCATCTGCAGGCGGAGTCGCAAACGTCGTTGAGCAACTCGGAATCCTATTCCCATTGTTCTGGGTTGTAATCGCGCAATTCTTAGACTTCCTGCATAAGAAGTGTTTTGCGATCGATAGCCTGTCCAATCCGGTATATTTCGTAGGTTTCCTAGGCGGAGCACACTGGCTAATTGCCCAAGGTCTCGGCGCTTCTTTAGTCCCCATATGCTTTTTTGTCTTTCCGCCCTTCCTAGTCTTCCGCTACGCGAAACGAAAGAGCGTCAGATCCAGACGATCAATCAATTGGGAACCCGAGGCAAGTCCCGCGGGGGGGTTACCTCCAACCTCCCACTCTAAGCGTTTGGCTTAGCCACCTTTGACAATGGACACCCATCTCCACGAGATGCCAGCCGTAACACTCAGCCAGACTGTGGCAAACGCTGAACCCAAATCCATAACTGTAATGTGTGGCGGCTTTGCTCCCTTTGGAGGAGTAGAGACATTTGCGCTTAATCTCGTTCAAGAACTAAAGCTAGCGAGAGTTCAAACGCGAGTCGTTCATTGGGGGAAGTTCAGCCCGCTACTCGAGCAAGTCCTATCCTCCGCATCCTGGTCGCGCGGCCTGCGATTTAGATGGGGTTGTCGATGGGGGCTTCCCGACATCGCCCTTGTCCTTCGATACTCGCGCTTTATTTTGTCAAGCGACGTCGTACTATTCCCCAAGACTCTTCATCCGCTAGCTCACCAACTCCTCTGGTCGCTCCGGCGAAAACGCACCCCCCCCTTTATCCTCGTCACCCCATATCGGCCAATCGAAATCTGGCCACAAGCCGCTCCGGCCTTCCTGGCAAACTTTCACTTGATTATGGTACAGGCTAGTTCCTTTGCAACGGAGCTCCTGAAGCTAGGATACCGAGGGGCGATCAGAATAGCTCCCTACCCCGGCCCCAAGCAGTCCGCGTGCCCTGCTTTTCCCACGCCCGAAATTATCCGCGTCGGCTTCCTGGGGCGTCTTGTCCGAGACAAGAATCCGCTTTTCCTACTTAATTCGTTCAAGTGCTTCCTGGCAGGAACACAGGCAACCCTCGAAGTCTACGGGGACGGGCCTCTCAAAACGGAAATGAAGGCCCTTGCCCTCGAACTCGGAATTAGCAAACATGTGAACTTCCACGGCGCGTTGCAGCACAACGCTGTAAGCGCGGAAGTTGACAAGTGCCATCTTTTCGTCTTCCCCTCCGTCACCGAAGGGCAGTGCCTCGCCGCTGTCGAAGTCCTTAGTAGAGGTCGGCCGGTGGTGGGCTCCCCAGTAGGAGCCCTAGAAGAGCTACTCATCGACCGACGAGTCGGAAGAGTCTGTTTAACCACTTCGCCTTCTGCCTTTGCCGAAACAATTATGCAAGTGGTTCAGGCCATTCGCAGTGGCGAAATTACGCCCCAAGCGATAAGAGAACACTTCGAGAAGCACCTTTCAAGATCAGTCGTAGTGCCCAAATACATTGCCGCGATTAACGACTCGATGCGATGATCCAACGGATACAATACCAAGAACTCTGGCCCCAACCCAAAAAAATGAAATTCACGGTCGCACAACTCGGTTCCCGAATGCACTACGCGGTCCCCCGCATTTTTCGGTCGGCGAATTGCCTCGAAAGACTCTTTACGGATTTTTATACCCGTGAAATTGCCACCGGCCCGTTCAAGCACTCGAGGCTCGTAAAGGCGATTGCTTCCCGCCGGCCCAAGGACATCGAGCCTGACTTCATCACAGCCTTCAATAGCCTCGGCCTGGAGTATGCAGTAAGGCAGCGTGTCGCCCCAAAGCGGCGCCTGAACGCATACCTCTGGGCCGGCCGCTCCTTTTGCAATCGTATAGTGCGGCACGGCCTCGGATCAGCAGATGCGGTTTACGCGTTTAACTCCGCAGCTAAGGAGTTGTTTACATACGCTCGCAAAACCGGAATTCATACTGTCCTCGAACAAACGATTGTCCCAAAGAGGATCGAACAGCAAATCCTTTTGGAGGAGTCAGACAGATGGCCCGGCTGGGAACACCCTGAGATCCCCACAGCTCAGAGCCGAGAATTTGCAGAACGAGAAGAGGAAGAATGGGCTCAATCAGACATCGTAATTTGCCCCTCGGAGTTCGTTTCCGATGGCATCACCAAAAGCCGCAGACCTGCGCGCCGCTGTGTGATTGTCCCGTACGGGGTCGACCGGTCACTACCACAGAAATCAGATACACGAAGGGACAGCTCCACGCTAAATGTCCTTTTTGTCGGTCGACTGGGTCTGCGTAAAGGACTGCCGTACCTGCTTCAGGCTGCAAATCTAATAGACGCAAGCCAATTCAAGATTAGAGCTGCCGGTACTTCGGACCTTCTGCCAAACGCTCTATCGGTTCTAGGTTCGAGAATAGAAATTCTCGGACCCGTCCCGCGAAGTACTCTCGACCAACTATACCTATGGGCGGACGTTTTTGTCCTCCCAACTCTTTGCGAAGGTTCAGCGACCGTAACCTACGAAGCGCTGGCCGCAGGCCTACCCGTGATCACGACGCCGAACTGCGGCTCGGTGGTTCGTGACGGAATCGACGGGTACATCGTCCCGGTAAGACGGCCCGAGATAATTGCCGAAAGGCTCGGCCTGTTAAGGTCAAATCCTGAGCTCGTCCGAGAAATGTCCGCAAATGCTAGGGAGCGTGCCCAAGAATATACTCTGACGCGCTACTCTGAGCGTCTCCTTGCCGCCATTGGCTTGACGAACTAATATAGCGATCGCCGCCTACAACCGCAGACAGACCAATGAGGATACTGCACGTTATTCAATGTACGAACTTGGGCGGAATGGAACACACGGCACTTACGGTAGCAAGAATACTCGGTGGTCGCGGCTATACATGGCGTTTCGTTTCTTTGAATCCTGTAGGAAAGCTTGGGCCGATCCTACAGGCAGAAGGCATACCGG
>Ga0182012_10001982_pt1 | contig 22323 bp, 19 predicted proteins | sample 612S2SmetaG_FD_120486 | JGI IMG/M metagenome (GOLD analysis project Ga0182012, IMG submission 120486) | Permafrost microbial communities from Stordalen Mire, Sweden - 612S2S metaG | ecosystem: Environmental > Terrestrial > Soil > Wetlands > Permafrost | place: Sweden: Stordalen | collected... | reverse complement strand
TTCGTCAACGCCAACGCCGGCATCGATCTCTCCAACACCGACGACGGGACTGCGGTGTTGCTCCCCAGAGACCCTGACCGATCGGCGCGTCGCATCCGTGCGGAGTTGCAGCGACGAAGTGGCGTCGACGTCGCGGTCATCGTGACCGACACGTTCGGGCGCGTCTGGCGTCAGGGCGTCACGGACGTCGCGATTGGCCTGGCCGGACTCAAGCCAATTCTCGATCTCCGCGGAACGTCCGACGCCATGGGACGCGTGCTCGAAGTGACCGAAGTGTGCGTCGCCGACGAGATCGCCGGTGCGGCCAACCTCGTACTGGGTAAGGCCGAAGGCACGCCGTTCGCGATCGTGCGCGGACTCGACGAATCGTATTTCGGCGAGGGATCGGTGAAGGAAGGAATCATTCGCAGTGCGAATGAGGACCTCTTTCGCTGACTAGACGCCACCAAGTCGGACTTCGCCCGACAGCTCCGACGCCGGAGCCACGTGCTCATTCGCCCCCACCACGCAGGTCGCGCCCAGTTCAGAGAATCGTCCGATGACCGCGCCGGGACCGATGATCGACGAGCGAATCACGCAGTTGCTCTGCACGATCGCACCCGAGAGCAGCACGGCCTCTTCAAGGATGACGTGCGCGCCGACCACGCAGTCCTCGCCGACGACGGAGTTCGTCAGCGTCGCGGTCACGTCGACGGTAGCGCTCGGGTGGCGCCACGAGCAATCGATAATCTCAGTGAACTCGTGCATCCCCTGTCGACCGTTCAAGATGTCCACGTTCGCTTGCAGGTAGGCCTGCGGAGTGCCGGTGTCCAACCAGTACGCCTGGTCGGTCATGGCGTACAGCACGCCGTCTCGGGCCAGCGCCGGGAACGTATCGCGCTCGATGCTGACGCGGCCCTGGGCGGGGATCCGGTCCAGCACGCTGGGCTCGAAGATGTACGAACCGGCGTTGATGTTGTTGGTGGGCGCTTCGTCACGTGGGGGTTTCTCGACGAAGGCAATCACCTTGCCGTCGTCGTCGGTGGGGACGACCCCGAAACGTGAAGGGTCGTCGACGGGGTGCAGCGCGATCGTCGCCTCACCGCCGTGTCCGCGGTGGAACGCCAGCAACGTCGTGAGGTTGAGGTCGGTCAGCACGTCGCCGTTGACCACGAGGAACGTCTCATCGAACCCGAACTTCGTGGCCGCGAATCGAATCGCGCCGGCCGTGTCCAGGGGCTCGGGCTCGACGGCGTAACTGACGCGCACACCAGCAATCTCATTGCTCGGATAGGCCTCGATGAAACGGTCCGGCAGGTAGCCGAGCGACAGCACCGAGTCGGTGACGCCGTGTCGCCCCAGCCACTCGAACACGCATTCAATCATCGGCACGCCCACGAGGGGCAGCATCTGCTTGGGCGTCTCGTAGGTGAGGGGCCGCAGGCGAGTACCTTTACCGCCGACCAGAATGATCGACTTCAAGCTCAGCCCTTCGACGTGGTCGTCGTCGTAGGTGTCGTGGTTGTGGTGGTGCCGGGCTTCAACGTGGTCGTCGTCGCCAGCGGTGTCGCGGTCGTCGTCGTCGTGGGCGCCGTGTTGTACGCGAGCATCGCCTCGTCGGTCTTCTTCAAGGGCGCGAGCGGCGTGACATTGACCGGATCAAAGGCCATCGTCACGCGCATCTGATTCGTGAATTTGATCGTGGTGGGGTTCGTCGTCACCGTCGGCTTCTTCCCGTACCCCTTCCAGTAGGCGTACGTGACCTTGCCGACCTGTCCCGCGTACTTCGAGCCCGCCGGACAGGCCTGGCCGTTCGTGTAGGACGTCTTGGGGTTCGCGACGCCGGTGGGCTTGGGCACCGACAACTGGGTGGTACTCGCGATCAGGCCATTGAACTCATCCGCGAACTGCGACAAGGTGGCGTTGTTGCCCGCATCGGAGGCGGAGGTCGGACTGATGCGGATGACGTTGTAATCGAGGACGGTGAGGCCCGCGGTCTTGTTCGTGGAGTCGTTCGTCAGGTACGGGAGTCGTGCACCGCAGGCCTGGATTGAAAGGCCGGCGTACCAGGTTTGACCAATCCGTGGCGATACCCCGGCGACGTGCTTGCTCGGGTGCTGGTAGTCGTAACGAGCCAGAACCACGGCCAGGAGCCCAAAGATCACGATCAGGGCCACCGCGCCGTAAAAGTTGGCGGGACGGGTCTTCTTGTAGGCCTTGCCGCCTCCCGACGCCCCGACCCTGCTTACCCATCTACCTGTTGCGCTCTTAGCCACGGGAGCAACGCTACTAGACGAGAAGGTCAGCATTTTCGCGGCGTAGGGGCGGAGGGACTCGAACCCTCACTTGAGGCGGTTTAAGCGCCTTGCCTCTGCCAATTGGGCTACGCCCCCACGAAAGCGTTGCGTTGTAACCGTAATGCATTGTAAAGAGTTTCTAAACTCCTTATTTTTTGAGTATCGATAACTAGGCTTGCAGCATGATTCGCGTGCGTCGTCGGGGCACGACTCGATCACTTCCCCTCGTTGTTCTTGTTGCGATTTTCGTCGCCTCGATGATGGTCACGCCCGTCGTCGCCCGTGCCAGCTCCATTAGTGAAGTCCAGGCGCAAATCGAGGCTCTCACCAATCGGCTCTCGCGAATCGAGAAGACCAGCGAGATCACCTCCAACGAATACGACGCGGCCAAAGTCCAACTCGCCACCATCACGGCCAACATCAAGCGCCTTCAAGGCGACGAAAGGGGCAAGCGCGCCGCGATCAAGGTCACGTCAAAACAGCTCGTGAAGGACGTCATCCGCTCCTACGTCCTGCAGGGTGCCGACGGTCAGTACCTCACGCTCTTCAATCTCAACGCCACGTCGAGCGATTCAAGAAAGGTGTACGAAGATCAAGTCATCGGCAACCTCGACAAACTCAAGCGGAACTACCAATCGCAAAAGAGGTCGCTCGACACGACGATCCGTTTGGTGGGCGTGCAAAAGCGCAATGCCGCGCACCAAGAGTATGAGATGTCCCAACTCCTCTCGTTGAACCTGTACAACGAGAACACGACGCGCGTCACCTTGTCCAAGCTGACCACAATTCGTCGCACGGAGATCATTAACTTTGAAATCCAACAGGGCGTCCTCGCCGCGCAACAGCACCCTCCAAACCTCGCCGACGAAGAGACGGCCATCACCGCCGCATCGGCCATCGGCGGTCAAACGGCCGGGAACCAAGTCACCGAAGCGATTCAACAGGCCGTCCAAACCGTGACGATCGCCGAAGTGGGCAGCACGGCCCAGGGCTTAGCTGCGGTCCACTACGCCGAGAGTCAGAGGGGCGTGCCCTACGTGTGGGGTGGCGAGACACCCGGGGTTGGTTTTGACTGCTCCGGTCTCGTCCAGTGGGCGTGGGGAAAGGCGGGCATTTCCATCCCGCGAACCACCGAGTCCCAGTGGCCAGCCATGGTCCACGTGCCCCTAACCGAACTTCAGCCCGGTGACCTGCTCTATTACTACAACCTCGACGGCGACAGTGCGGTCGACCACGTCGTGATGTACGTCGGCAGCGGGCCGTACGGCACGTCGACGATCATTGCCGCGCCCTACACCGGCACGGACGTCGAATTTGCCCCCCTCTTCACCAATGGGCTCGAAGGCGCCGCGCGACCCTAGGTGTCGTTCTCGGCAGCGTGGTGTCGATGACAGGATTGCGTCAGTGTGTAACCACGACGTTGGACTTCGCGGATGGCGCACTCGAACCCCTCACATTCAGCGCGCGCACCTGGAAGGTGTAGTGCACATTCTTTTTCAGTTTGCGAAACGTGCACGACGTCGCACCCTTCGCCCTGCAGGTCGTGGACCTAGGGACCGAGGTGACGTCGTACGAGAGAATTGGCGTGCCGCCGTCGTTTGTGGGCGCCAACCACTTCACGACCACACGTCCGGTCATGAAGGTCGCTGTCACCCTTCGCGGTGCGCTGGCGATCAAGTACGGCGACGTCGACGAGGAACTAGTCAAGAACTCACGGGTCGTGTGGGTGGCATCTTGGAACGTCCCCACGACGCCGCAGGCGCTGTCGGCGCTGCACGAGACCTCGGTCACCGTCGCGACGTCGCCCCTGTTGAGCGTCTCGGTGCCCGGAACCTCCGTGACGTCAGCCCAGGCGCCGTTCACTTCGTTCACCAAGTAGGCCTGCGTCGGCGTCACGGCGAGACCATCGTCGACGTAGTCGCCCCCCGACGTGAAGTTCCCGGGCGAGCTGCACGAGATTGACACCGGCAGGCTTCCGATGTCACCGTTGAGCGGATTCATGCCGGGCACGGGTATCGCGTCCTGCCAGAGGCCGTTGACTTCGCTGTCGACGAACGTCTGTACCTGCTGGGACCCGTCGTCGTACGATCCGGTCGCGCTGCAGTCGCCCGGCGCCGTGCACGAGAGTCCCGAGAGAACGGCGTTCTGGTCCTGATTGAGTCCGTCAACGCCGGGGAGGTCTTGGACGCTCCCCCAGACACCGTTGAGCTCAGTGACGACGTACGCTTCGCCGACGACGCTGCCTTGGGTGACAGTTCCTCCCGCGGTGCAGTCGCCCGACGCGTAGCACGACACTGAGTCGACCGTTGAGATGTTTCCCTGCGCGGGCGCGTCAATGCCGGACGGCAGAAAGACCGAGCCCCAGACACCGTTGACCTCGTCGTCGAGGAAGCCGGTGATCTCAAAGTTCGAGAGATCGATGACTGCGCCACCCACCGAGCACGAGGACGCCGACGGACACGACAGCTCGCCGACGATGCCGATGCCCGACGGGTTGAGCGTCGCGAGACCCGGCAACACGAACGGCGTGTCCCACACGCCGCCGACCTCTTTGAAGGCCAGGGGCTGTTCGGTCTGGTTCGCGGCACTCGCGACCGCACCGACGGCGTTGCAGTCGCTATCCGAGGAACACGAGAGTTTCTGGATGGTAATGACGTCACCCTTGGACAGCGCGGTCGCATCCGCAATGGCGACCGGGTCTCCCCACTCACCGTTTGTCTGGGAAACAGCGAAAGCGTGCGCTCGACCTGACCCGTCCGTGAACCCTCCGGCGGCCGTGCAACTTCCCACCGAAGGGCACGACACGGCGTAGATCGACGCCAGTCCACCGACGTTCAACGATGCGGCGACCTCTTCGGCGCTGGACCACACGCCGTTGACCTCACTGTCGACGAAGGCCTGTTGGGCTCCTGACGCGTCGAGGTACGCCCCGCCGGACACACAGTTGCCGTCCGACGTGCACGAGATCGCACCCTTCAAGACCGCATTGGAGACCAGCGTCGTGAGTCCCGGCACGGTGATGGCGTTCGTCCAGTACCCGCCGGGACTCGCGGCCGCGATGGAGGCGACGTTACAGCCGAGCGCGACGACGGCGATCGTGAGGACGAGGAGAACTCGACCACGTCGAGCGACGTGTCGTGCCACATTCGTTGTGACGGAACCCCCTCGCCGTTCACGCACTGCTCACTCCTCGAATGCAGGTCACTCGTCGTGACGTTCGCGAACTTAGCAAAGCCCCGCGAAAACTTCGCGGGCGCCGCGGCGCTAGTCGCGGTGCGGCAGCAACCAGTTCGCCACCAGTTCCGGTGCTCGGTCGCCCCACTCTTCGGCGGTCATGGCGTAGCGAGCGTGATCTTCCCAGGCGCCGTCGATTTCGAGGTAGCGCTCGGCGATTCCTTCGAAGCGGATGCCGAGCTTTTCGACGACGCGGCGCGACGCGGCGTTCCTCGGGATGATGTTGACCTCGATGCGATGCAGTCGAACCGACTCGAAGGAGTACTGCAACAGCACGACGACGGCTTCAGGCATCAGGCCCTTGCCGGCCACCGCCTCGTCAATCCAGTAGCCCACGAAGGCCGATTGGAGGGGCCCGCGCTGAATCGACGAGAGCGTGATCTCGCCCACGAACCGTCCTTCATAGAAGATTCCAAAGCCAAAGCCCGTCCCCATCTGGCGTTCGCGCTCGCGAATCGCGCAGCGACTGACGAAACTCTTCTGGTCATCGGCCAAATGGGTGGAATGGGCCGACCTCGGTTCCCACTTGAGTAGCCACTCGCTGCACCTCGTGCGCACTTCGTACCACGCGTCGTAGTCCTGCTCCGTCATCGTCCGCAGGACAATGCGCCGCCCGTGAAGGGAGATGGGCGAGTAGATGGCACTGCGACTCGTCACGATGATCGTGTCCTCACTCCCACATCGTTACAGGTAACGGTGCAGTAGCAGATTACGGCAAGAGTGATGACGTGATGCCGTCAAGGATGTCACTCTCGGACGACAGCAGTTCGTCGGCACCGAGTCGCTCCATCACGGCCGCCAGTACGTAGAGACCCGCCGCGAGGACATCCTCTCGGCCGCGAACCATCCCGGGACGGGCCAGTCGAGCCTCGGGCGGCTCGCTGGCGAGACGATCTCGCCACTCGCACACCGTCGCGAGCGAGATCCGACGGTGGTGCAGCGAGTCGCGGTCGTACGTCGCCATTCGCGCGTCGAGCTGGGCAAGTGTCGACACCGATCCGGCGAGACCGATTAGTCGCACGTCGCCCAGCGTGGCGAACGCGGGAACGGCGTGCCACGCTGCGTCAAGCTGTTCTGCGATCATCGCCGTCGCGGCGTCACTGCGTCGCTTGTTGACCACCCCTTTGCCGAGCGCTCGTTCCGTCACGCGGACACAGCCCAACTGCATGGAGTAACTCTCGAGGACGCCGTCAACCATCGCCGCGAGCTCCGTCGACCCGCCGCCGACGTCGACGATCACGGTCGTTCGAGCGTCGACGTCGAGCCCGGAGGTGGCTCCGGCGTAGGAGTACGCGGCCTCCTCGTGACCACTGAGGATCCTCGCGTCGACGCCGGTGCGACGACGTGCTTCGTCCAAGAAATCATCGCCGTTGCTCGCGTCACGTACCGCCGACGTGGCGACCAACAGACCCTGAGCGACACCGGCCTCATCCATCATCGTGCGATAGTCACTCAACACATCGAATGAACGGGCCATCGCCTCTTGCGTCAACGTCTTCGAAGCGTCCACCCCCTGACTCAACCTCGTGATTCGCGAGTCGCGGAACAACGTTTCGTTCTTCGCGTCCACAATCAACAGTCGAGTGGAGTTACTCCCACAGTCGAGTGCGGCGACCGAATCAGTCACGAACGTCCACTCGGACGAGATCGGGCACGCCGACCTCGTTCGCCACCAGAGCACCCACCGGGTCGTCGGCGCCCACGAGAAAGTTCGCGAGATGTGCGTGCAAACACTTCACGCCGATCCGAGTGCCCCCGACGCCGCCACTGGCCTGGGCGCCCTCGCGTCGCACCGTGGCTCGAGACCGGCGTGCGGCGTAATCGTCGTGCGTTCGTTGGAGCGTCTCTTCATCGACGAGTTCTTCGAAGCGATGGACGCCGCTCTCGCCCTCGATGCGGCTCACCGCCGTGTGGAGATCGGGGTCCACCAGCCAGTAGAGCGTCGGCATTGGGGTCCCGTCACGCAAGTGGGGTTCGTTCTCGATGACGACCGGTCGACCATCGAGGTGGCGCACGACAATCGCGCATCGACCAGCTAAGGGACGGCCGAGTAAGGATTCGACAACGGCGAGGTCCTCGGGGGACGCGTCGCGAAAGGTCAACGCCAGAACTCAAGGGTGCGCACGAGGCGCGACACGAAGGCTTTCACCGACGAGTGATGCGAGGCGGTCTTGGTGGGCGTCGCGGCCACGAGCGTGGACACCGACGACGGAGCGACCAGCGGCTGTAGACCAGGGTCGCCCGTGCTCTGGGACGCCGATCCGTTGCCCGGCAGCACCTGGATGAGACTCTGGCCCGGACGCACCAGCTGATACTGCTCACGGGCGAGCAATGTCGCGGCCGCTCGAGAGTCGATGGACCTCGCCTGCAGCGTGAGTGCACGTTGCTGATTCTTGATGGCCGAAATCTGAGCGGCGGCCGCGTCCAATTGACTCTGTTGGTGCCAAATCGCGTTGACCGGGAACCACCCGACCAAAATGACGACTGCCGTCACGACGGCAAGGGGCATCATCCAGTGGTTACGATCGCGAATTACGAAGCTATGAGTAGCTGACACCTGCCGCCCCCGACAAAGACGTTGCACCAAGAAAACGAGCCTGATCCCCGAGTTGTTCTTCGAGTCTCAGCAACTGATTGTACTTCGCGACTCGATCGGTACGTGCCGGCGCACCACTTTTTATCTGTCCCGCGTTCGTGGCCACGGCGAAATCGGCAATCGTCGTGTCCTCAGTTTCGCCCGATCGGTGTGAAATCACAACACTGTAACGATTCTCGATTGCGAGACGCACTGTATCGAGCGTTTCACTCAATGTTCCGATTTGATTCAACTTGATGAGCACGGAGTTCGCGACACCCAAGTCGATGCCTTTTTGCAGGATGGAACTATTCGTCACAAAATTGTCATCGCCCACCAGTTGCAACTTGTCGCCGAGTCGCTTCGTCAACGCGACCCATCCGTCCCAATCTTGTTCGGCCATACCGTCTTCGAGTGAGACGATCGGATAGCGACTGACGAGGTCGGCCCAGTAGTCGACCATCTCGGCGCTCGAGAGCACGCGGCCTTCGCCGTCGAGGTGGTACTCGCCGTCACGATAGAGCTCGGACGCCGCGGGATCGAGCGCGATGGCGATGTCACGACCGGGTGTGCGCCCGGTCGCCTCGATCGCCTCGACGAGAATCTCGACGGCCGTCTCGTTGTGGGGCAGGTCCGGACCGAAGCCACCCTCATCGCCGACGAGCGTTGCCAGACCGCGCTTGGCCAAGAGGCTCTTCAGCGAGTGGTACGTCTCGGCCCCCCACTGCAGTGCCTCAGAGAAGGTCGCCGCACCGATGGGCATCACCATGTACTCCTGAAAGTCAATCGAGTTCTTCGCGTGCACGCCGCCGTTGACCACGTTGAACATCGGTACGGGCAGGACGTGCGCGTTCACACCGCCGAGATACTGGAACAGAGGGAGTCCGCTCTCGATCGCCGCCGCCTTCGCCACGGCGAGCGAGACGGCCAATATGGCGTTCGCCCCCAAACGGGCCTTGTTCGGCGTTCCGTCCAGATCGATCATGGCGAAGTCGACACCGCGCTGGTCCTCGGCGTCAAAGCCTTCGAGCAGGTCCGCGATCTCGCCGTTGACATAGCCCACGGCATTGGTGACGCCCTTGCCGCCCCAGTCGTCGCCACCATCCCTCAGTTCGACGGCCTCTCTCGTTCCCGTGGACGCGCCCGAGGGCGACACGGCGCGCCCGAACGCGCCCGATTCGAGGTGGACATCGACTTCTACGGTGGGATTGCCGCGCGAATCCAAAATCTGACGGCCCAGGACAACTTCGATTGCGCTCATGGCAATGCTCCTCTGTGTGTGGACCTGAGTTTAGTTGTCGCCCGGAATCACTCTTTTCCCGCGATCTCCGACGCTCTAATCTCGTCGCGCATCGTGAGAGCACGTTCGCGCAGAACGCCCTCGAGATCGACACCGGCCCACTGCGCCATTTCGACGAGTGAACTCAACGCGTCGCCCCAAGCATCGGCCACGTCGGACGACGAGGTCGAGTCGTCGGCCCCGTGGTCGTCGAGTGACAGGGTATGAAGTGCGTGCAGTGCCCGCGTCCGTGACGACTCCGCGTCGCGAACGCGAAGTTCGACGAGCGCCGCCTTGCGCAAGAGCTTGGTGTAGAGGGTCAAGGCTGGTAGTTGCCACGCGATGCCGTCAGTGATGCTCTCTCGACCCTTCTCGTCTCGCTTCAGCACCTCCCAGCGTGCGGCGACCTCGTCGGACCCGCTCACCTGCGTGTCGCCAAAAACGTGAGGGTGGCGTCCCGTCAACTTGTCGCGCACCGCGTCGGCAATCGTCGCCAAGTTAAATCGATCTTCCTCGTCACCCAGTTCCGCGTGAAAGACGATCTGAAAGAGAAGGTCCCCCAGTTCCTCTTGCACGTGGGCGATGTCCTCGTCACCCTCGTTCCCCTCACCCTCGAGTCGCACGAAATTCTCGAGTGCGTCGAGTACCTCGTAGGACTCTTCGAGGAGGTGTCGCGTCAAGGAGGCGTGGGTCTGCTCCTGGTCCCAAGGGCACTCGCGGCGAAGTCGGCGCATGAAGTCGACGAGGTCGTCGATCGCCGCTCCCGCCGTGCGCAGTCCCTCGATCCACACCGACGTCAAGTGGTCAACGGAATCGAAGTTGACCAATTCGCGGGCCGGCATCTCGACGATGACCTGATCGGCCAGTCCGAGGTGGTGCAACACGGTCACCACTAGGTCCTCGGGTACTCGGTCGGCCACGATGGCCAGTACTTCGCGCGAGTACGTCTGCAGGATCAACAGCGGTCCCGGTCCGCGAAGCGGCTCACTCGAATCAAGCGCGTCGAGGATGCGAAGCCCGCTCGTCATCGGGTCGCGCCCGAGCGCGGCGCAGGCCACGTCGATCACGGACACGGCCGGCTCGCAGATCAGCGTGATCTCGCTCGACGCTCGAAGCAGTTCGACGGTCCGCTCCGCGACGATCGGCGAACCCGGCACGCAGTACAGGACCTCACCACCCGGCGCCGCCCGCGCCAAGCCGATCAAATCCGTGGCGATCGCCTCGTAGAGTTCGTCGAACGAATCGGCCCGCTCGTACCAGTCGTCATAGCTCAAAACGTCGATGAACTCGTCGGCCGCGGGGTGGATCCTCGTTCGGAGTCGCACGAGCGGCGATTCGCGAAGGAGTTCGAGTGAACGCTGCGTCAGGAGGTCGGCGTCACCGGGACCAAGTCCTACGACTCGGACGACCGGCCTCACTTATACGTGGAACTGCTCGCGCTCGAGAGCGCCGAGACGGTCCTGGCGTTGCCGACGTTGGCCTTCGCGGGCACGGCCGGTGCGAAGAGCGTCGGTCCCGTCGAGGTGAGACCCCATCGTCCGTAGGCCGGGTCGACCGCGATCGCTGCGTGGTAGAGGATTAACTCTTTCTCAGTGTTCGCTCTCGTGGCGTTGGCGCTCTCGATGTCGCTCAAGACGACTTCTTGTGCCTGGGCGAACGGCGTCACGGTGCGCTTCGTCGGCGCGACGAAGAGGGCGTAGGTCGCGTTGTTGTAGTCGACGTACTGCGGGGTCGTGGGGAACGTGTTGAGCGGTGTACTCGACGTGTCGGCGCGCACGCCGCTGTAGGAACTGGTCGAGGGTGCGTAGCATCCGTACGCGCCACCCTTCTGGCCTGACGGGTCGGCCGAGAACTGTTTGGCCAGCTCCGCGACGGTGCCGCCCGCAGCTTGCGCCTTGTTGAAGGCGGCGACCTGGCTCGGGTTGACGAGCGCGATACTGACGCAGAGCGTGTCGTAGTCCGACGCGTGCGCGTCGTAGTACTGCTGGATGTTGGTCTCCGTGAGCTTGATGGTCCCGTTGAGTTTGTTCACCAGGTCGAGCGACGCGGCCTGGGAGGCCACCTCGAAAGTCTGCATCTCGGACGGCATCGCGGCGAACGCTTGGGTCGACGATCCGGGGCACGGCGTCGTATTGCTCGCGACGGCTTGGGTCAGTTCGCTCAACAGTGACGCCTTCGCCTGCGTGAGGACGGTCTTGGTTGGGCGAAACTTCAGGCTCACTCGGGCGTACTTCTCAATCGCCAGACCCTCGACGCGAAGATCCGCCCACGCGGTCGCGCCCGTCGTGGCGACACTCGACCCGGCCCCGGCCGCGTAGTTGGCGGGGGCCAACGCCTCGAGGTAGCACTGGAGTGTCGTGCTCGAGGAGATGGCCGAGAGCTCCGCTCGGAAGGTCGTATTCGAGACCGACGTGCCGTTCACCGAGATTCCAGAGGACGTGTTACTCAGTCCGAAGAGAGTTGCTCCTACGAGAGCGATGACGAGGAGGGCAACGAGACGGCGCACCCGTCCATGTTACCGAGTCAAACATTGGCCTCTTCGGCGACATCGACCAGCGATCGCAGCAGGGTGAGCAGCGCGCGGGGCGTCGCCGCCGCGTCCGAAACCTCCACGCGGAGCTCCTTCGTGTCTTCGTCGTAGGCCCGCGAACCGAGTGTTCGGCGCAGGCGAAGTTGCTGGCTGAGCGTGAGGTCGAGCGGTCCCATCCTCACGACTGGACGGGTCCGTACGCCCACGCGCGCCGGTAGCACGACGACGGAGCGGACGTCGAGTTCGAGGCACGCCAGACGAAGTTCACTCAGTTCCAGCAGGCCCGTCGCCGGTGCCGGTAGGGCACCGTAACGGTCGAGCCATTCGTCGCGCAGGTCGCCCAACTCGGCGATGGAGGTGACGCCGGCCAGTCGCCGATAGGCCTCGAGACGGGCGTCGTCCGCTTCCACGTAGTCCTTAGGCAGATGGGCCTCGCCGGGAACGTCGAGCGTCACCTGGACGACATCGGGCACGACGAAGCCCTTGGCGTCGGCGACGGCTTCGGCGACGAGTTGCACGTAGAGGTCGTAACCCACGGCCGCGACGGGACCGGACTGGTCGTGGCCGAGGAGGTTCCCGGCACCGCGGATCTCGAGGTCGCGCATGGCGATCTTGAAACCGCTACCGAGCGCGGTGTTGTCGCCAATCGTGCGAAGTCGTTCGTAGGCGGTCTCGGACAGCACCTGGTCGGCCGGGTGAAAGAGGTAGGCGTACGCCCGTTGTCCACTTCGCCCGACCCGTCCTCGCAATTGGTGGAGTTGACCGAGCCCGAGACGCTCGGCGCGGTCGACGATCAACGTGTTGACCGAAGGAAGGTCGATGCCCGACTCCACGATGGTGGTGCAGACGAGCACGTCGAATCGCCCCTCCCAGAAGTCGATCATGACGCGCTCGAGCGTGCCTTCGTCCATCTGTCCGTGCGCGATGGCGATGCGTGCGTCGGGCACGAGTTGGCCGAGGCGCCGCGCCACCTGATCGATGTCCGAGACGCGATTGTGGACGAAGAAGACCTGACCCTCACGCAGGAGCTCTCGTCGCATCGCCTCGACGACCGCCGCTTCGTTGTACTCGCCCACGTGGGTGAGGATCGGCCGTCGATCGGCCGGTGGCGTCGTAATCATCGAAAGATCACGGATCCCGACGAAGGCCATCTCGAGGGTGCGAGGAATCGGACTGGCGCTCAGCGTGAGGACGTCCACGCCGATCGATCGCGACTTGATCGCCTCCTTGTGCGTGACGCCAAAGCGTTGCTCCTCGTCGACCACGAGCAGACCTAGGTCCTTGAACGCCACCGTGCTCGAGAGCAGCCGGTGCGTGCCGATCACGACGTCGACGGTGCCGTCGGTCAGTCCCGCGAGGGTCTCCTTGGCCTCCGCGTCGTCAACGAAGCGGCTGAGCAGCGTCACCTTCACCGGGAAGCCGGCAAACCGGTCGGTCAGGAGAGCGAAGTGCTGGCTCGCGAGCAGCGTCGTCGGCACCAAGAACGCGGCCTGCTTCCCGTCCTGGACGGCCTTGAAGATCGCTCGAATCGCGACCTCGGTCTTGCCGAAGCCAACGTCGGCGCAGACGAGCCGGTCCATGGGGCGTGGCAGTTCCATATCGGCCTTGACGTCGTCGATGGCCTGGGCCTGGTCTGCGGTCAGGGTGTAGGGGAAGAGGTCCTCCATCTCGCGCTGCCACTCACTGTCACGAGCGAAGGCGTGACCGACGGCGACGTTTCGCTGGCGGTACAGGTCGACCAGTTCTTGCGCCACGAGGAAGGCGGCCGCGCGGGCCTTGGCGCGCGTCTTTTGCCACTCGGCGCCGCCCATGCGCGACAGCGCGGGGTGATCACCCCCCGAGTATGGCGTGAGCGCATCGATCATCTCGGTCGGCCAGTAGCTGCGACCGTCCTTGAACTCGAGGATCAGATAGTCGCGCGTCGTTCCGTTGATGGCTCGCGTCGTCGTGCCCGAGAACTTCGCGACGCCGTGTTGGCGGTGCACGACGAAACTGCCAACCGCGAGGTCGTCGAAGAATCCATCGACGTTGCGCGCACGAGTGCGTACGGCGCGGTGCACGCTTCGTCGACCCGTGAGGTCGCTCTCGCTCCACACCACGATCTCGGGGTCATCGATACTGAAGCCCGACGACAGTGCACTCTCGAGGACCGTGATGCGCACGTCGAGCACCTTGCTCGGGTCGGTGGTCACCGCCACGCCCTCGCCGCGCAGTTGATCGGCCATTCGTTCGACGGCAGCGGCGTTCGACGTGAGCACGACACCTCGGCGATTCGACGACCAACCACGGACGTGGGTCGCAATTCGAGCGGCGTCGCCCTGCACGACTGGCGGCGACGTCAAGTTGAGCGTCCCCGATAGCCCCTCGAGCGACGCGTCGAGCGCGACGTCGACGCGACCTTCGAGTACGTGGTCCCAACTCTCGTGCAGGAGCGCTATCTCCTCGGTCGCCTGCCAGGTCGTCGCGACGGCGTTGGTCAACTCACGTTCCTCTTCGAGGAGGTCGACGAGTCTGCGTTGCACCAGGTCTGGCTCGACGACGAGGACGCGGGCAGTGGTCGCCTCATCGAGCAACGTCGTGGGCGACGCCACGAAGAGCGGCATCCAGCCCTCCATGCCGTCGAACTGGTGGCCCGCGGCCAATCGGTCGAACGTCGATCGGCCCCAAGGTCTTGTCGTCACCATGGACTCGGCCCTCGCGCGAGTGGTGTCGCTCAGGTACCACTCACGCGCCGGGGCGACGAGGGCCAATTGGAGGTCGTGGAGGGACCGCTGGTTCGCGATGTCGAAGGACGTCAGGCGTTCGACGTCGTCGCCGAAGAAGTCGAGTCGGATCGGCTCGTTGCCCTGCGCCGACCACAGGTCGACGATGCCGCCACGCACGGCGAACTCTGCGCGGTGCTCGACCAGGCTCTCCCGGCGATATCCCATGTCGACGAGCGACGCGAGGAAGAGGTCACGGTCGAGCTCCATGCCCCGTCGCACCTCGATCGGTTCGAGGGTCATCTCGGGCGCGAGTACCTGCGCTATGGAGCGGGCGGACGCCACGATCACGTGCGGGGCACGACCTTGCGCAATTCGCCAGCGCAGGAGCGCCCGCGTCGCCATCGTTTGAGTGTCGGGGCTCACGCGTTCGAGGGGGTGTGTGTCCCAACCGGGCCACAGCGCTACCTCGTCATCGGGTCCCAGTAACGCCGCGACGGAGTCACGCAGCAATTCCGCCTCCGTTGAGGTGGCCGTCACCGCGACGAGGAATTCGCTGTCGAGGGCGTAGGCGGCGACCGACAATGGTGAGGCGTAATTGCTGGGCGTGAACGCACCGCTGGCATTCGACGCGCGCACCGACGGTGCGATCAGCTCAAGGACGTGGCGCAACCCCTTCGACGCGGTCACGATTGGTTGACGCGTTGTTGGGCATCCTCGAACTCGAAGTCGAGCACTAACTCCAGTGCGTTTGCGGCCGCCTCGACCAACGCGGCAAGCGCCGTCTTGCGCGCACCCGTCGGTCGCTGCAGCACCCAGTCGGCGCCCTGCTCCTTCGATGGTGGTTTGCCGATGCCGATTCGAAGTCGTGCGAAGTCGTTCGTGCCCAGCGCGGTGGCGATGGAGCGCAGGCCGTTGTGCCCGGCGAGCCCGCCGCCAACCTTCAATTGGAGTCGACCCGGGTCGAGGTCGAGTTCGTCGTGGGCGACGACGAGGCGTGTGAGGTCCTCGAGCGACGTCCGACGAAGCAACGGCTTCAATGCGGCACCCGACTCGTTCATAAACGTCGTCGGGATGGCGAGCGTGACGAGACCTCGCGGTGTTGCTATTGAGGCGCTCAGGGCCCGTTGTCGGCTCTCGAGTTTGAGGCGAGCGCCGCGGCGCTCCACGACCAGTCGAACGGCGTCGCCACCGACGTTGTGGCGAGAGCCTTCGTACTCAGTGCCGGGATTGGCGAGTCCGAGAATGACGAGCGTGCTCGCGCTGCCGCTTCGCTCAGAGTCGCGGGAGCGCCGAAGCGCCACGGCGAACTATTCCGCGACTTCGGTCTCGACCGCCGCCTTCACAACCGCGGTGGTGCGACCGGGACGAGACGTGACGACCGACACCGTGGGGTCGCCCGCGGGCTCCACGCCTTTGGGCAGCGTCAGTTCCTCGACGCGGATCGTGCCGCCGACCTTGAGGTCGGAGATGTCCACGTCGATGTGGGTAGGAATCTGGTCGGGACGGGTACGAACCTCGATGTTGAACATCTGCTGGTCGACTTCCCAGTCGGCGTGTCGCACTTCGACCGCGTCGCCAATGATGTGCAGTGGGACTTCAACGACCACCGCCTGATTGGGGTCGACGACTTGAAAGTCAATGTGGGCGACCGTTCCGCGTACGGGATGGCGTTGGATGTCACGCGCCATGACGAGGAACTTCTTTCCGTCGGCGTCGAGTTCGATGAGGGAGTTGATGCCCTGCTCCCCCGAGACCGCGGTGCGAAAGGACTTGGCCTCGACGGCGATTGGCAAGGGCTCGACACCCTCGCCGTAGACGACGGCCGGGATCGACCCCGCGGCACGAAGCCGACGAGAGTTGCGCGAACCCTTCTCCCGGGTTGCCGTAGCGTGCAACGTGGCGTGTGTCATCGAAACTCCTCGAGTGGCTGGCGGTCCAATGCGGGCCGCGCACAGGACTGCAAGTCTAGCGCGACTGGGCGATTGCCCTCCTAGAGGAGGTTCTCGCCGCCAAAGATGTCCGACACGGACGCGTCCTCGAAAATTGCCGAAATCGCGTTGGCGACGATGGTGGCAATCGACAAGATTTCCAGATTCTCGAATCGGCGATCGGGACCGAGCGGCAGCGTGTCGGTGACGATGACGCGGCTGATGGGAGCGTTGAACAGCCGGTCCACGGCCGGAGGCGAGAAGACGGCGTGGGTCGCCATGACCCAAATGTCGTCGGCGCCCCGCGCCTTGAGGAGATCGCACGCCGCGACAATCGTCCCGGCGGTATCGATCATGTCGTCGATCAGTACGCAGTGGCGCCCGTCGACGTCACCGACGATGTGACGTGCCTCGGCGATGTTGGCGGTGCCACGAGGACGGGTCTTGTGCACGAGGGCGAGGTCACAGCCGAGGTGTTGGGCGTAGCGTTCCGCCACCTTTACTCGACCAGCGTCAGGTGCCACGACGACCAACTCATTGGGATTGGCGGCGTTGGACTTGAGGTACTCCTCGAAGACCGGTGCCGCGACGAGGTGGTCAACGGGGATGTTGAAGAAGCCCTGGATCTGACCGGAATGGAAGTCGACCGACAGCACCCGACTGGCACCGGCCGTCTGGAGCATGTCGGCGATAAGTTTTGCGGTGATCGGCTCGCGGCCCTGGGACTTGCGGTCCTGGCGGGCGTAGCCGTAGTTCGGAATGACGGCGGTGATGCTCTTCGCTGACGCGCGCTTGGCGGCGTCGATCATGATCAGTTGCTCCATGACCGCGTCATTCACGGGTGTGGCGTGCGTCTGGACGATGAAGACGTGGGCGCCGCGAATCGACTCGTCAAAACGGCAGTGGATCTCGCCGTCAGCGAACTCTCGCAGATTGGCTTCGGTGAGCGACACACCCAACTTCTCGGCAATGTCCATAGCCAACGCGGGGTGACTGCGACCGCTCACCATGACGAGCCGTCGTTTAGCGAGTGTCTCCACGGCGCCAGCGTACAGGGTTCGAGGCGACCAATTACTGGGGTCGCGACGAGAAAGGCGTCACGACCTCGCCCGATGCAATCACGGTGCCGGGCGAAAGGACCACGAACGACGCGACGCGGGCCTCGGCGCCAATGCGCGCGTTGGTGGCCTCGACGGATGCGACGTGCGCGAACTCGCCGACGAAGACGTCGCTCAGCACCGCATTCGGTCCAATCCTCGCGCCGCGCTCAATGACGCAGTGACCCTTCAACACGGTGCCCGGCAGCAGCGAGACCTCGTGGGCCAGTTCAACGTCGGCATCGATATACGTGTTCTGCGGACTCCACATGACGACGCCTCGGTGCAGCCACTTCTCGTTGATCCGTCCCCGCATCACCGCTTCCGCGTTGGCCAGTTGGACCAAGTCGTTCACGCCCGATGCCTCGACGGAGTCCTCCAGCAACAACGCCTGGGTCACGTGCCCGACCTCGTGCAGGACCGCGACGAGATCGGTGAGGTAGTACTCGTTCTGTGAGTTCGCTCGACCGACGCGTCGAAGCGCCGGACCGAGCAGGCTGGCGCGCACGACCATGATCGACGTGTTGATCTCGGTGATGAGGCGCTCGTCGGCCGTCGCGTCGCGCTCCTCCACGATCCTCGCCACCGTGCCGTTCTTGTCGTGCACGATGCGGCCGTAGCCCGAGGGGTCGTCGACTTCGGCCGTCAACACGGTGAGCGCGGCCTGGCTCTCTCGATGCACGTCGAGGAGTCGGGCCACGGTGCTCGGACGGAGCAAGGGGGTATCGCCCGGCAAGATCAAGACGTCACCATCGCTGGCGCCGAGTTCGTCGCTGATCGTCGGCAACGCCACGGAGACGGCGTGACCAGTGCCGAGCTGTTCGCTTTGTTCGACAAAGGTCAGGCGAACGTCAGCGCGGGCGCGCTCCGTCAGCGACTTCTCGACCCACGTCGCGCCGTGACCCACCACAACCACGGTCGCACGAACGTCCTCCTGCGCGGCGGCGTCGAGGACGTAGAGCACCATGGGTCGTCCACAGAGATGGTGCAGCGGCTTCGGTCGTGAGGAGCGCATTCGCGTGCCCTCGCCCGCGGCGAGCACGACGACACAGGTTGGGCGACTCACACCCTCATTGTTAGCATTTCTCTTCTACGATGCACGTCGTGGGCAACAACGAGTACGACGAATTCTCGTTTTTCAATGAGAACGTTGCTGAATGGAATCTGGACGTCGCGATTCCCGACGTTCGACGATTCTTCGTCGCCGTCGACGGACTCCGTCAACTCAGTGGACTGCGATGGGGTAACGGAGAACCCGAGCTCGCACTGCTGCACGGCGGTGCCCAGAACGCCCACACCTACGACACGGTGGCCCTCGCGTTGCAACGACCACTCATCGCCCTCGATCTACCCGGTCACGGGCACTCTGATCCCTCACCGTTCCCCGCGTCGGCCATCGCGAGTCACGCCTCGGACGTGGCGCGCGCGCTCGAGCAACTCATCACTCCCCCGCGACCGCTCGTGGGGATGTCCCTCGGCGGACTCACGGCCCTGCTCGTCGCCCACGAACGGCCCGACCTCGTCGAGTCGCTCATGCTCGTCGACATCACGCCCGGCGTCAATGCCGACAAGGCGCGTCACATCACGGACTTCGTGAACGGCCCGACGTCGTTCGACGACTTCGACGCGCTCTTGGCACGAACGATCGAACACAACCCCACCCGCTCGGTCTCGTCACTTCGCCGAGGCATCTTGCACAATGCCGTCCAGCAGAGTGACGGATCGTGGGTGTGGCGTCACCAGCTCCACGCGCGATCTGAACTCAGCGCCCCCGACGCCGGCGATCTTTGGGAGAAGTTGTCCGCACTCGAGATGCCCGTCACGCTCCTACGCGCCATGGGCCAGGGGTCCGTGGTTGACGACGATGACGAAGAGGAACTCCTTCGACGACTGCCCAACGCCACGGTGGTGCACGTCGCTGACTCGGGCCATTCGATCCAGGGCGACCAGCCGCTGGTCTTCGCGGCGCAGTTGGAACGGCTCGTTTCCTGAAAAGTGGCTGGCGGGGGAGGGCTCGAACCTCCAACCTACGGATTCAAAGTCCGTCGTTCTGCCAATTGAACTACCCGCCACTACCGGTACTGTGGCAATCTTCGGAGATTCTTAGCGAATCACTGAGGACGCTTAACACCAACCAGCAACACTAGAGCCTGTACCACCAATCTGAGAAAGCCGTATCGTGACGACCCCACCATCAACGAACTCCTATATCGCGATCGTTGATGACGACGCGGCGATTCGCACTGCGCTCGGCCGTGCCCTGCGGATGGAGAATTACGACGTCGAACTCTTCGACGATGGGACGAGCGCGCTGAAGGCAATCCAACTCCGAGCGCCCGACGCCATCGTGCTCGACCTGCAGTTGCCCGACATCGACGGACTCGAGATTTGCCGGCGGATTCGCCGTTCCGGCGACTCCACGCCGATCTTGATGTTGACCGCGCGTGACGCGGTCAACGACCGCGTGGCCGGTCTCGACGTCGGGGCCGACGACTATCTCGTGAAGCCCTTCGATCTGGCCGAGCTACTCGCGCGACTGCGAGCGCTGTTGCGACGCCACAACGTCCTCGACGGCGACGGCGCGGTCCTCCGATTCGAGGACCTCAGTCTCAACCCTCAGACCCGAGAGGTACATCGTGGCAGCCGTCCCGTCGAACTGACCAAGATCGAGTTCGATTTGCTCGAACTGTTCCTCCACCACCCCCGTCAGGTCCTGACGCGCGACCAGATCCTGGACCTCGTATGGGGCTACAACTTCGATTCGGGCACCAACTCGCTGGCCGTCTACATCGGTTACCTGCGTCGCAAACTCGAAGAGGCCAGTGAGCCACGACTAATCCAGACGGTGCGTGGTGTCGGTTACGCACTGCGCACCATGTGACGTTTCGCTCTCGGGTTATTGCGGCGACCGTCGGTGTGGCCGCCATTGCGGTGGTGCTCGCCTGCTTCGCGGCCTTCCTCACAACGCGAAACTCACTGATCCACTCCGTCGACGAATCGCTGTACACCGAGGCCAACTCGGGGAACGGCCCGGATAACCCCCACTTTGGCGCCTACGTCGTACTCGTGCTGCCCAATAAGCAGTCCGTACCTGCATCGAATATCCCCATCGACTCGACGATCTTGTCCGTCGCCAACGGCAAAAGTCCCGCCCTGTTCCGTACCGCAATCGTTGACGGACACAGCGTCCGAGAGTACGTCGAACCGATTCCATCGGGATCGATCGTCAGCCTCACGATGGGTTCCTACGTGACCAAGACATCGACCGCCGAGATGTTCGTGGTCGACATCACCGGCCAGATCAGCCAGTTGCGCAGCCTCGTGCGCACGCTGGTCTTCGTCGCCATTGGTGGACTGCTGCTCGCCCTCGGGCTCGGTCTGCTGCTGGCCCGCGCGGCGCTTCGTCCCCTCGAGGCCGTGACCAATGAGATCGAGACGGTCGCCGAGACCAATGACCTGGGCTACCGCCTCGTCGAGGGCGAGGCCGACGAACTGGGACGCCTGCGACGGGTCTTCAACCGACTCCTCAACACCGTGGAGAGCTCGCAGGTGTTGCAGCGACAACTCGTGGTCGATGCGAGCCACGAGTTGCGCACTCCGCTCACGTCGCTGCGGACCAATGCCCAGGTCCTCTCACGCGCCCAAGAACTCAACCCCGACGACCTGCTCCAGTTGACCAACGACATGGTCACCCAGGTCGACGAACTGGCTGCACTCGTGACCGACCTCGGGGAACTCGCGCGAGGAGAACGGAGCGAGGGTGCGGTGGAACCGCTGCGACTCGACGAGTGTCTCGACGAGTGCATCGATACCGCACGGACGTACGCGCGCATCAAGGACATCACCATTGACGTGACCATCACCCCCTCGACGGTGCTCGGTCGACGCGACCGACTCATTCGCGCGGTCTCGAATCTTCTCACCAACGCCGTGAAGTTCACGCCGACCAATGGCCACATCGCGGTCTCCGCAGTTGCGGGCACCATCACGGTGAGTGACAGTGGCCCCGGCATCTCTGAAGATGATCAACCCTTCATCTTCGACCGCTTCTGGCGTGCCGCGTCGGCCCGGGCACTGCCCGGTTCCGGACTCGGTCTCTCGATCGTCGCCCAGGTCGTCGCCGAACTCGGTGGCACCGTCAGCGTGGACCGTGATCCGACGCTCGGGGGCGCTCGATTCACCATCTCGCTGCCCGTCGTCGAAACGACGTAGTCGCCGCACAACGGACTCTCAATTCTGCGTTGTTTCTTATGGTGAACCGGTCATTTATTTAGCAACCGCTGCGAGACTGTAGGTACAGAGAAACCTTATGGTCCCCACCGAGCGCACTCCCCAACAGCGCGATCGCCGCTTTGCGCGCGTTCGACGCTTTACGCAATTGATCTTCTTCGGATCATGCGCGCTGTCGGCCGTCCTCGTGGCCGCCGAAGCGAGCGCCGTCAAGCCAACGACGACGGTCACGGTCCCGACGACCACCACCTCGGTTCCGGGCGCGACGACCACGACGACGTCGCGCGCCCACGACACCACGACGACGAAGCTCACGACATCCACCACGGTGCACAGCAGCACGCCCACCACGGTGCGAACGACGCCCACCACGGTGCACAAGAGCACGCCCACGACCGTCTACACGACACCGACGACAGCGCCCGTGACCACGACGACGGTCTGTAACTCCACGCCGTCGGGGCACGTG
>Ga0182012_10001980_pt1 | contig 22336 bp, 17 predicted proteins | sample 612S2SmetaG_FD_120486 | JGI IMG/M metagenome (GOLD analysis project Ga0182012, IMG submission 120486) | Permafrost microbial communities from Stordalen Mire, Sweden - 612S2S metaG | ecosystem: Environmental > Terrestrial > Soil > Wetlands > Permafrost | place: Sweden: Stordalen | collected... | reverse complement strand
CTGACCCCGGTGATCTTCCGCTGGAATTTTGTGACCCGGTCGCGGCATTTCCAACCGTGGTTCCAGGGGGCAGGCGGGGTTATCTACACCACGCATAAGTTTCCGCCGGATCTGCTGGTTCCGCATGGAACGCCGGGCGGTACTTCGGTCTTCAATTTCTCGCCGCAAGGGGGGATTGGACTTCGTTACTTCACGCGTCCCAAGCGGTCGATCGACGTGGGCCTGAATGCGGTTCACATTTCATCCGCCTCGCTGGGCGACCGGAATCCGGGCGTCAATGCAAGTCTCCAGTTGCAGGTCGGTTACACGTTTTGGAAGTAATTGATACGCGAACTAATTTGAATTTCCGGCAACAGACGTGGGCCGACGGTTTGGAGCAGCAATGAGCGGGCCGGTTGTCGAGTGCGTACCTAACTTTTCCGAGGGCACAGATGCCCGGCGGGTCGAGGCCATTGTGGCCGCGATGTGCGTGGATGGAGTGCACCTGCTGGACTGGACCATGGATGCGGCGTACAACCGCTCCGTGGTGACCATTGCCGGGGAGCCGGCAGCGGTGGTTGAAGCTGCTGTGCGCGGGGCGGGGAAGGCTATCGAACTGATCGACCTGACCCGGCAAGAGGGAGTTCACCCACGCATCGGCGCGGCGGACGTGATTCCGTTTGTGCCCATCTCGGGAATCAAGCTTGAGCAGTGTGTACTTCTCGCGCGGCAGGCGGGATTGGAGATATGGCGTCGCTATGGCGTGCCGGTCTTCTTCTACGAGGCCGCGGCGTCACGGCCCGACCGCGCCAACCTGGACGATGTGCGGCGCGGGCAGTTCGAGGGGTTAAGAGAAGCGGTGCGCAAGGAGTCCTCCCGCCGCCCGGATCTGGGTGGCCCCGGTTTACATCCCACCGCCGGAGCCTGTGCCGTGGGTGCACGCAAGTTTCTGGTGGCGTATAACATTTATCTGGACTCCACGGACGTAGCTGTGGTGAGAGCGATCGCCCGGGAAATCCGTGCGGCTTCCGGCGGTCTAAAGGGCGTGAAAGCCATGGGGCTTCTTGCTCGGGGACGCGCACAGCTCTCCATGAATATCACAGACTTTGAGGTGACTCCCATTTCGCAGGTTTATCGTGCAGTATCGAATCTCGCGCAGCGCCACAAAGTGGCCCTTGTGGAAGGTGAGGTCATCGGCCTGATTCCTGAGGCCGCCTGTGAGCGGGAAAGCGATTGGATGCGTCAATTGGTTGGGTTTGAAGCGCAAACCAAGATTCTGGAGCGCCGCCTGGGTGCTCCACTGGCATGGCCCCCGGATGCACAAGGACGTGCATGAGCCGATCAGGCCTCTGAATCAATCGTGCAGTGCAATACGCATTGCGGGTAAAATGGTGATGTAGGGGACGGCAATTTCGTCTAACTCATGGGCCCGGAACAGCCGCCTTGTTGCGCGGGATGCCCGTGAGATGGATAGGTAAGTTGCCGATATCCGGAGGATAAGAATTGCTGATGAAATTGGTGAAAATCTCGAGTGTAGTCATGCTGATTGCCGTAGGCGGAATGGTTTCTGTTGCTCCAGCTCGTGCGGCGCAGTTGTCCACCGATGCGCGCACCGCGGTTCCCCATGATGTGCAGCAATTGGTGGTAATCGACTACAGAGCCATGCAGAATTCTACGGCTGCCATGGACTTGCGCGGGCGCGTGATGCCGCCTGACCTGAAGCAGTTCGACGAAGCTCTGACCAAGTCCGGGCTGAACGACAACCACGACGTTGAACAACTGGCCTTCGCGCTTTTCCGGCCTTCGTCGTCGGGAGACGCGCTCATCACAGTGGGCATTGCCCAGGGACAGTTTCCCGTTCAGGACATCCTGGCCAACTTCCGCAAAAACAAGGTGAAGCCGACGCTGATCCGGACCAACAAGGTTTATCCGCTGGCAAAGACGGGGATGGTGCTTTGCTTTGTGGACGCCTCCACGATGGTGTTTGGGGCCAAGGATGCGGTGCAGAAGGCGCTCGACGCCCGCGATGGAGTGGAGCCCAGCCTGCTGACGAACAACGGCATGATGGATGCCATGAAGACTGTGGACACAGCCTCCTTGTGGAGCATCCTGGACGAAAAGGGAACCAGGGTGATGATGAAACAGGTCCTCGGCGAGGCTGGATCGGTGACCGACTTCGAGACAGTGCAGAAGCGGCTGCAGGGATCCTGGTACGGGATGGATTTCCAGCATGGCGTGAAGTTCGACCTGACCATTTCCACGGGCGATTCGTTTGCCGCCGCGACCATCTCTTCGCTTCTGACCGCAGCGGTGATGGTGCGCAAGATGAGCGGTTCCGACGCCGAGAAACAGGCCTTGGCCGACACGGCGATCGCATCGGATTCGGGGAGGATGTCGATTCACTTTGCCGCCACGGACAACGACTTCAGCAGCCTGCTCCGCTCACCGCTGTTCCAGAGCATGGTGCACTAGAGCGCCCATCGTATTTGCTTCGAATGGTAGGAAGCTGCGATGGGCCGGGCCTAAAGGCGAAGGAATTTCGCGGCATTTCAGGGCGCTAAAGCGCCCTGCTCCCTCCTAAGGCGCCCTGCCCCCCGCAAAGCGCGCTGCTCCCTCCAGAATCTGCGGTCTACAAGGCTGGAATTACCAGCGTCAGCGAAAATCTCTCGCGGTCTTCAAGGCTGCGGTGGATGAGATGCGTCTCCACGTTCTGGCATGCCTGGACCCGATGGGGGGCGACGCTGGTCGAGGAGTTCCGCCAGCCTGCCCTGCGCATGGAATCCACACACCAACCTGCTGAGCATGCGCACCATGATCCTATCCGCGCTGGCTTAATCGCTGTGACTCATAGACCAACACCTTCGTCCAATGGATTCCATTGCGTGCCTATGGCTTAATCGAGTCTGAGTTACAAACTGGATCGCTCTCGAAGAGAAAGCCGGTTGAAGAGTACAAGAGTGGAGAATAATGTTCCCTACCTCACAGTCATTCTTAATGAGGATTGGGGCGGCCAGTACGTCGGTTGAATGAAGCTCGGCATGGTCATTGCACCGACGACAGCGATAGGTCCTCGCGGGTCTCCAAGAACTTCCATTCATGCACCTGTCGGTCCTCCGACACTAGCCGTGTCATACAAGTGCCCGCATGTCTTAGCCCCGACAATCGAGGTGGTTGCCACGCATTCCGATTGGAACGCGGATAGGTGAATGAGGCCTCGGAGGTGCTCAATTTATCGTGAACTTGCCCTCAGCATAGTGAATTCGACTCGCGTCCCGAGCGAAATGTGACAGCCGCATTAATCGGCAGCACGAATGAAGCGCATAAATGCAAATAGATTTCCAGATAGTTCGCTACATCCTTATTTGGCATGAAAAGTGCTGAATGCTTATCAAGGGTGAAGACAAATCTTTGGTTCTCTCGGGGGCTCAAATGGGTTCGGATCTGTTTCTTAGTGCTAGGAAGCAAGTCTCAAATCGCTTTCTTCCTGCCAAAGTTCTCGCGAAGGCAACCGTTACACGAAAGGAGTTATCAAAGTGAATTCATCTGTATCAGAACTAGAAATGGTCACCCATCTCGAGGAAGCGAGTTCCTCGGATGACGCGATGTTGGTTGCTGTGGCACGATCCGGGAACTCCTCCGCCTTTGTTGAACTCAGCAATCGTCATTCCAGGCGAGTGTTGCATAAGGTCTATCGAATAACAAACAATTGGCAAGATGCGGAAGACGTGCTCCAGGAATCCTTGATGAGGGCATTTGTACACCTTCACACCTTCGAATGTAGAGCGAGCTTTTCGACATGGCTTACCAGGATTGCAATCAACACGGCCCTCATGCTATTACGGAAAAGAAAAGGAGCCCGGAGATCGGCGATGGATAGCAGCCTTGACGATATTGTTCAATCGGAGAGTTGGGAATTCCGGGATCATCGAGACAATCCCGAGCAGCACTACGCACGACAGCAGAGGGCAACTATTGTCAGTGGAGCGATGCTGCGACTCAGGCCCGGATCGCGGAGGGTACTTGAGCTTCAACAGGCGGGCGAGTTATCGAACAAAGAGATTGCCCAATCCCTTGGCATTTCGGAACCGGCGGTTAAGTCAAGGCTTTTGCGCGCAAGGATCGAATTGAGGGAATTCGTGCAAAACAAGACTCCCCGTTATCACGCCTATTCCGGATCCTACTCCGCTCTGAGGCGCAATAACCTGAACACAACCCCTGCCAGTTCGAAATCCGCAGGGGCAAGCAGGCTCGGATGAGCGTCCGTCGGCTTAACGATCTTGTCGCCGCCTCTATCTTGGCGTCGATTATCTTTCCTGCCAGCTGTTCCGATATTGTCCCGCGGGGCCTTGCTGCCTAAGATCTCGCTGATTTCCGATTGGTGCGGGGTGATTATTTCTTGACTGGGCCAATCGCGGTGCCTGCATTTCTGGCGCCGGCAATAGTGGCTGCTTTGACGATAACGACACCCACAGGGAAGCGCCAGAGGTCGGTGCGACGCATCTTTGCGTTGAAGTCTGAAATGGATCAGCCGGTCTGAAGGAGATACCATGCCGATGAGTTATGGACTTCCACGTTAGATTGCTCGGCTTGAATTGTTTGTGACGAGCCTCTTTCCGGCTGGCCCTTCTGACTTGCTGTTATCCAGAATTGGTACAAAAAGGAGACGTGCGATCAGTTTGCCGCGCGAGCTTCTCTCTTTGATAGGGAACAGGCTCGTGTAGTCAAGCGGGAAGTTCCATGGAACTAGGAAAACCATGCTGCGCGCGGCCCAGGTCGCTCTCGTACTTTACCGTGGTTTTGTAGAGTTCGTAACGCCCGTCATTGAATTGGCGGCCATGCTCGCGAAGTGCGGCCATCTGTCCTTCGGCGAGCGGTGTGAAGTTACGCAGGATCTCCAGATTCTGGTCAAGCACCTCCATGCTGTTCATTCCCGAAACGGTGGTGGAGACGCCCGGAACGCTCATCGCATAGGAGAGAGCTTCAGTTGGCGTAAGCGCACCACGAACAATCGATTCGCCTGCACCGCTCATGCTCTTCACCGAGAAAACTGCAATCCCCTTTTGAAGCGCCACCGGGAGTACGTTCCTCTCGAATGAGCGGAAGCTGGCGTCGAAGGGATTGATCGGCATCTGCACGATATCAAAGTGGAAGCCGCGGTCGAACATGTCGAGGTGGATGGAAGGATTCTTGTGTCCGCCGAAGCCGACAAAGCGGACCTTGCCCTGCTGCTTGGCCGCGGTGAGCGCTTCGAGCACTCCGTCAGCTTGGTAAGCAAGTTCGGGATCGTTGTAGTAAATGACATCGTGTACCTGCCAGACATCGAGACGATCGGTCTGCAGCCGTCTGAGCGAATCCTCAAGCATGCGCATGGCGACGTCCTTCTTGCGGCCGTAGGTACAGACGCCGGTCGCCAGGATGGCCTCGTCGCGCTTGCCCTTGAGGGCGATGCCGAGACGCTCTTCGCCCGCGCCGCCCTGGTACTCCCAGGCGTTATCGAAGAAGTTGATGCCGTGGTCGAGCGCCTTGTCGACCATCTCGTTGACGATGTCCTGACTGAGAGCGGCGCCGAGGTGATAGCCACCCAAGCCGAGGATAGAGACCTGAAGGCCAGTTCTGCCCATAGGACGCTTTGGGATCTGGAAGCTTGGCGTGGAGGAACTGCCGTATTCGCCCTGGAAGTTGGGGATGATCGGGTTGGGTAGCGCTCTCACCGGGACGTTGGCTTTCCGATGGATTTCCTGGGAGTGGGCTGCGGGAGTCTCCAGCGCGACGGCAGCGGTGGGCACCACAGAGGAGACACCGGTTACGGCGGCGACTTGGAGGAAACGACGACGAGAGAGTTCAGGTTGCGGATTCAGGTCTGGCGTCGTATTCATTTCGGAGCCAGCGAAATTCGTCTTCATGTAGATCTCCTCTGAGAGTTGTTGGCGCGACGAAGAGTCACACCAGGAGAGTGGGCCACGCTCAGGACGGGAAAGGCCAGCCGGTGTTCTGGGTCTCGGCGACCAATTCTCTGGTTTCGATCTGCTGCATGTCGATGGGAAAGTCATGGGCTAGGCGCGCCTCGGGGTTGTCGAACTGGAGGGACATCTTATAGGGTTCGAAACGACCGTCAGCAGCGTACGGCCTTGCCCGCTCGCGGAAGGCCTGCATTTCGCTCTCGGAGAGCGGCGTGAATCCCTGCGCGACCTCCAGGTTCTGCTTGAGGGTAACCATGTCGGAGACGCCGGTGATGGTTGTGGTGACAGGCAACGACATGGCGTAGCGCAACATCTCCTGGGCGGTGAAAACGCCTTTCTTGACAGGCTCGGCGCGGCCACAGATGGGTTTCATACCGAGCGCTGCGATGCCCCGCTCTTTGAGCACGGGAAGAACTTTCTGTTCGAAGCTAAAGGGACGAAAGTTTGCGTCGAATGGGTTCAACGGCATCTGAACAGCGTCGAACGAGAAGCCAGTTCGGAGCATATCGAGGTGAACCTCAGGGTCCTTGTGGCCGGTGAAGCCGACGAAGCGAACCTTTCCTTCCTTCTTGGCTTTGACCAGCGCCTCGGCCGCTCCGCCAGGGCGAATGAAGAGGTCAGGATCGTTCGCGAAGCCGACGCCGTGAATCTGCCAGAGGTCGATGTGGTCGGTCTGCAGTCGGCGCAGGCTCTGTTCAAGCATTTGGGTGGCGAGCGTGCCGTCGCGACCGTGGGTACAGACTTTGGTCATGAGGAAGGCTTGGTCACGCCGTCCCTTGAGACCTTTGCCGAGCCAGTCCTCGGCCTTGCCGCGGCAATACTCCCAGCAACAGTCATAGAAAGTAATACCGCCGTCTAAAGCCGCATGGACAAGTTCGACCGCAGTCCTTTCGTCCTTGGCCACACCGATATGATGTCCGCCTGAACCGAGAGCCGAAATCTGAACATCGGTCTTGCCGAAACGTCTGAGCGGGATTCCATTGCTAGTTTCCATATCACTCCGATGCCAACTTCAATCGATTCGATGCGGATAGGCCGCACATTTGTCTGGCCCTTAATGTCGTGCTGTTATCCGTGCATGGACTGGTGCAAACAAATGAAAATTTATCGCACCGCAAACACTGTTATGGAAACCGCCGGCTCATCGATCTCCAGTTTTGTCGTTCCTGCCACCGATCCAGTTCCTGCCGTTGGCTGCACGGCGCGGAACTCCGTGCAGCCCTGCAGTGCGGTTCCTTCCGCAGTTAATTGAATTTGTCGGTTGTGCTGTGCCTTGTTTGCGATAATCAGAAATCTCTCGGTTGAATGATGGGTCGAGCAGCCTGCTCCGTCCGGCGTGCGCAGGAATGCGAAGACATCCTCATCGGCAAAGAGGTTCTGCTCCAGTCCGGTTTGTAGTGCAGGGTTGCTTGCCCGCAGTGCCAGCAAGCCGGAGGTCCAGGCGAAAACCTCCTGTTCGGTGGCTGTGCGTCCAGCCCTGGTAAAGGCGTCGTGCGCATCTCCGGCAAATCCGCCGGGAAAGTCGTGCCGGTTATCAGGGTCTTTGCCGCCTTCCATTCCGAGCTCGTCTCCAGAATATATCTGCGGCATTCCGCGCAGAGTGAGAAGCAGGCCGAGCGCGAGCTTTTGCTTTGGTACGGAGCCGTTTGCCTCAGTGACGAAGCGCGTGGTGTCGTGGTTGCCGATGAAGGGAACCAACCGCTCGGGGTGCGGATACAGCGAGTCCTGCCGAAGGACCGTGGCTAGTTCCGTCATCGGCTTGTCCTGGGTGAGAACGTCGCGCAGCGCGAAATAGACTGGAAAATCGAATGGCGTATCAAGGCCTGTATCGATGCCATTGTGCGGCACTCCGCCGGCAAAGAAGGAGGTGACCTCAGGATCGCGATTAAAGACTTCACCCACGGTGGTCAGATGTGGATAGGCACTGTGCAGCGCGGCATGAAAGTCGTGCCAGAAGGTCCGGTCTATATAGGGGAAAGTGTCCAGGCGAATGCCATCGAGGTTGGCCGTCTCAACCCACCACATTGCATTTTGTATCAGGTAGCGCGAGACGAGCGGATTCTCCTGATTCAGGTCGGGCATGCCATCTGTGAACCAGCCGCTGGTGATATTGATCCACGTCTCCAACGGCGCATGCGGGTCAACGAGGCGATAAAAATCGCTCTGCGCCGCTCGATGGTTCTGAAGCGTGCCGTGAAGCCAATCAGGCGCGGGTGAATCGAGGACCCACGCATGCTGAACCCCGATGTGGTTGGGCACCAGGTCGATGACCAATTTCATTCCACGGGCGTGCAGCGCATCGGAAAGACTTTTGTAATCCTGCAGCGTGCCAAAGTGCGAATCAACTGCATAAAGGTCGGTAGCCGCGTAGCCGTGATAGGACTCGGGCATGGCGCCGTTAGAGGCGACAGGGGTGGTCCAAAGAGTCGTGACGCCGAGATCGTGCAGGTAATCCAGATGCTGCTGAATGCCCTTGAGGTCGCCACCATGCCAACCACGTGGGGCGGCGCGATCGTTGCCGGGTTCATTGTTGGCCGAATTGCCATCGGCGAAGCGGTCGGTCATGATGAGATAAAGCACGTCGGCGGAACTGAAACCCCGATGTGCATCTGGGTCGCGAGAACGTTGGGCCAGGACAAACGGCATTCGTGTTTGGCCGTGATTGTTGACGGCAGTCAACCACAACGTTTGTGCGCTCGCGGAGCCGGTCTCAAGCCACAAGAAGGACCAATGGCCATTGCCGGAAGTCTGCGTTCGAAGAAGTTTTACATCCTTGCTCTGCACCGTGAATCGAGCTTGTTGAAGGTTCTCCCCGTGCAGCAGCAACATTGGATCCGACAGTCCAGCCCACCAACCCGGCGGATCGATCTTGTCAATGCATGGGGGACCCTCTTTCTGCGCGGCGGAGCAAGTGGATTGTGTTTGTCCCGATGTCAAAGCAGAACATGCAAGAAGAATTCCAAAGATTACAAAGATGGGCCTGGGCGGGGGCATGGAGTCACCTCTCAATCAGGCAGAAGTATACCGGGGACGCACCGTTGCGCGCAGGGCTGGGGCGGTGATGGGGTTGTCAGCACCGCCGTGGCCGGTTAGCCACGGCGGCGCGGAGAACGCGACACCAAAGTAAGACGGTGAATCGCGCTGCCAACTGAATCTCGCGGTTGCTGTATACCTCGGTTCCTTCAACCTGGCCGAAGTTCTGTCCGGTCAAGTTCGAATTCGGATTTGTGAATTCTGCTGAGTTGAAAAGATTGAAGGCATCGCCGTGGAGTTCCACAGTGTAACCTTCCGCCAGATGGATGTTCTTTTGGGCACTGAAATTGACCACACGGTAGCCTGGCCCGTAAATCCGATTGCGTCCAAGCGTTCCCAGGCGCGTATACACCGTCTGGCCGTTTGCCGAAACGGTTGGAGGATTTGCGAACGACGCGGGATTGAACCAGTATCCGGACGGAGTGCCGGTCTGCACCAGCGCGATCAGGCTTGTCTGCCAGCCGCCAATCAACCAGTCCATGGGGCGTGAAACATTGCCACCAAATCGTTGGCCGCGGCCGAAAGGCAACAGATAGAGAATGGACGAACTGAACACCTGTCGCTGGTCCTGGCTGGAGTTGCCGTAGCTCGATCGAGGATCGTAATAGAGAGCCGCAGTCTGCCCCTGGAAAGCGCCCGTCGAGTCATCCAACGTGTGCGACCAGGCATAAGACACAGTCCCGATCAGCCCGTTGTTGGCGCGGTGCTCGGCACGCTGCCGCTCTCATTATTGCGAATGGTCTCAGTGGTGTTGCTGTCTGCCGCCGCCACTGGCTTCGTCTCCATAGGCGCCGCGGGTCACTCCGGGCGTCAACAGCGCAAGATTGGTGAAATTCCGGCCGTTCAACGGAAGCTGAGTTACCTGTGCGCCACTTATTGTGGCTCCGATGGTCGAGTTAGAAGTGTCGATCAGCGGCGCCGCGGCGGTGACCTCAACTGTGGTCGATGTGCCGGCTGGAAGCAGTCGGAAGACAACTGTTTGTGTCGCAGTGACTGTTGACGGCAGCCGGTCCGGCCGTCACCGTTGCCGTCGGATGCTCGACACGAAGTGACGAATCGTCTGGAGGCCAGACAGGCTTCACACGGTGCTTCCGTGAAACAAAGGATCAACGCAGCTTCGCTCTGCTGGACGACCGCCCTGTCCGGCGATCGTTTCGCACCGTTGTCGCAGCGAACTCGTGATGAACGTTGCCGATATAGCTGGACCAACTCCGGGTTCGCTACCCGAACTGCGTGGCTATCGTGACCAAATGCGGATGGAAGCGCTCCCTGGCGCGGAGTCACGATGTCAACAATTCGACATACAAGTCGACGGCCTATCGACGAATATCGAGACAACCTCCAGCCCACTTCGAATGCATAGGCGGGCCAATCGTGAGATGTGTTCGCAAACTATGCTCAAACTGTCATTTCGACCGCTTATCATGACTGCCGTGCGATCTCCAAAGAATGGCGACAGGATTGCAATGCACTCAGTCGTTGTCGGACTTCATCTGAATTGCAGAAATCGGGAATCGTTCGGAGAACCGCTCTTTGGCTGAAGTAAGCGAGTGGTGTGACGACCAACAACTAACTACAAAAGAGAGGAGAATCATGAATAGACTGACAACAGCATTCGGCGCTCCCGTTGATGACAACCAAAATATCAAGACCGCTGGAGAGCGCGGACCGGCCTTGCTCGAGAACGTTTGGTTCATCGAAAAGTTGGCGCACTTCGACCGTGAGGTGATTCCAGAGCGGCGTATGCATGCCAAGGGCGCAGGCGCTTTTGGAACCTTCACCGTCACGCACGATATCACCGGGTACACCAAGGCGAAGATCTTTTCCGAGATCGGTAAGGTGACGCCGATGTTTACCCGCTTCTCGACGGTTGCCGGTGAGCGTGGTGCGGCCGATGCCGAGCGCGACATCCGCGGATTCGCTTTGAAGTTCTATACCGAGGAAGGGAATTGGGATCTCGTCGGAAACAACACCCCTGTCTTCTTCCTTCGCGATCCTCTCAAGTTCCCCGACCTTAACCACGCCATCAAGCGCGACCCTCGAACCGGCATGCGCAGCGCAGAAAACAACTGGGACTTCTGGACCAACCTTCCCGAGGCTCTACACCAGGTCACCATTGTGATGAGCGATCGTGGAATCCCGCGCTCTTTCCGCCATATGCACGGCTTTGGCAGCCACACGTACAGCTTCATCAACTCGGAGAACAAGCGATTCTGGGTGAAGTTCACATTCAAGACTCAGCAGGGCATCCAGAACCTCACCGATCAAGAAGCCGAAGCCCTCGTCGGCAAGGATCGTGAAACCCACCAGCGCGATCTCTACGAGGCCATCGAGAGGGGCGAGTTCCCCCGCTGGAAATTGTATGCGCAATTCATGAACGAGGAAGATGCGAACAATTATCACATCCATCCATTCGATCTGACGAAGGTCTGGCCACACGCGGACTATCCTCTGATCGAAGTCGGCATCGTGGAACTGAACAAGAATCCCGAGAACTTCTTCGCGGATGTGGAGCAGGCTGCCTTTGCACCTACGAACATCGTTCCGGGAATTGGCTTCTCGCCTGATCGCATGCTTCAGGGACGTCTGTTCTCGTATGGCGACGCGCAGCGCTACCGCCTCGGCGTCAATCACTATCAGATTCCGGTGAACAAGCCAAAGTGCCCGTTCCATGCGTACCATCGTGATGGAGCAATGCGCGTCGATGGAAACTATGGCGGCGCGACCAGCTACGAGCCTAACCGGCACGGCGAGTGGCAGCAGCAACTCGATTATTCGGAGCCGCCATTGGCTATTCACGGAGACGCTCAGAAGTTCGATTTTCGCGAGGACGATGACGATTACTACTCGCAGCCGGGCGATCTGTTCCGCATGTTCAGCCCGGAGGAGAAGCGGCGTCTGTTTGAGAACACTGCTCGGGCTCTCGGCCCAGCCTCGAGAGAAGTTCGTGATCGCCATGTTGCGAATTGCACCAAAGCAGACCCGCGTTACGGCGAAGGGGTTGCACGGGCTCTTGAGGAGTACGCCGAGAACAATGCGATTGCAACATTGACGGCTTCGTAGCTTGCTGCCGTCGCCCGAAATACCAATAGCGGAAGCTAGCGCATCGGCCCTCTGAGCACACCTATGGCGCAGTAAGTATCAGGTTGATATCTCAATCATTTCCGTCACTGCGGATTGGTTCTGATGCAGCCAAAACATCAACATGCCTTCACAGCAGAAAAGGAGATCTCATGGCGTCCAATCGCGGGGTCGTTTTTCTCGGTCCCAATCATGTCGAAGTTCAATCTATCGACTACCCGAAACTCGAAAATCCGGCGGGAAAGAAGATCAATCACGGTGTCATCCTGAAGGTCGTCTCCACCAACATCTGCGGCTCCGATCAACACATGGTCCGCGGCCGCACCACCGCGCCCACCGGCATGGTCCTCGGCCACGAAATTACCGGCGAAGTCGTCGAGCTAGGCTCCGACGTCGAGTACATCAAGAAGGGTGACCTCGTCACCGTCCCTTTCAACGTCGCTTGCGGCCGCTGCCGCACCTGCCGCTCCGAAGAGACCGGAGTCTGCCTCAACGTCAACCCGGGCCGCGCCGGCGGAGCCTACGGCTACGTCGACATGGGAGGATGGATTGGCGGCCAGGCCGAGTACGTCATGGTCCCCTACGCCGACTTCAACCTCGTCCCATTCCCCGACAAGGCCCAGGCCATGGCGAAGATCAAGGACCTCACCATGCTCACCGACATTCTCCCCACCGGCTTCCACGGGGCAATCAACGCCGGCGTCGGTGTTGGATCTACCGTCTACGTTGCCGGCGCTGGCCCGGTCGGCATGGCCGCCGCGGCTTCGGCCCACATCCTCGGCGCCGCCGTCGTCCTGGTCGGCGACATGAATGCCGAGCGTCTCACACACGTCAAAGCTGTCGGCTATGAGCCCATCGACCTTACCAGGGACGCTTCGCTTGAAGACCAGATCGCCCAGATCCTCGGCCAGCCCGAGGTCGACGCTGCAATCGACGCGGTCGGCTTCGAGGCAAAGTCGCACGGACACAACGCGACGGAAGCGCCCGCAGCTGTTCTCAATTCGCTCATGTCCATCACCCGCGCCGCCGGCTCCATCGGCATTCCCGGCCTCTATGTCACCGAGGATCCCGGCGCCCACGACAAGGCGGCCCAGACCGGAAACTTGAGCATGCGCTTCGGCCTCGGGTGGGCGAAGTCGCACCGCTTCTTCACCGGCCAGACCCCCGTCCTCAAGTACAACCGCCAACTCATGCAGGCCATCCTGCACGACCGTCTGCCCATAGCGAAGATCGTCAACGCAACGGTCATCACCCTCGACGATGCTCCGCAGGGCTACAAGGATTTCGACAAGGGAGCGGCGAAGAAGTTCGTCATCGATCCCCACAATTTACTCAACGCCGCGGCATGATCAACCCATCCACGACAAGACCCCACAAGGACGGGCCTTGTCGTGAATGACCGCCCACAAGACCGCCTTGTGCCCTACACGACACTCTGTAGTAGATCCTGGTCCTGAGCACCCCAAGACCTCCCTCGTCACGCAAACCCAACATGCTGTTGAAGGAGAAATGCGATGCCTGCCAACCCAGCCAAGACGCTGCTCAGCCCGGATAATCATTCGCTTCTGATGATCGACCACCAATACCTGCAGATGCTCACCATTCGCTCGCACGACGCGAGCGAGATCATTAACCATGCCGTGGCCCTGGTCGAGGCGGCAGAGATCTTCAAAGTACCAATGCTGACCACGACCGCCTTCAAGGAGCGTCAAGGTCTGGTCGCGCCCCTGGCCGAGGCGAGTAAGGCAGTCAAGCCGATCGACCGGACGACTCTCAATTCATGGGAAGACCCGCGTATCGTCGACTGGGTGGAGAAGACTGGACGGAAGAAGCTCGTGATCGCCGGGCAATGGACCGAGGTGTGCGTCGCTATGCCTGTCCTGTCCGCGCTAGACGCGGGCTATGAGGTGTATGTCGTCACAAGATGCCTGCGGCGGTGCGTCGCTCGAAGCCCACGACATGGCGGTGGAACGCATGGTGCAGGCGGGCGCACGGCCGATCACGACCTGGGCCTATGTATCCGAACTGCAGCGCGACTGGGCACGTGCGGCAACAGCTGAGCAGGTCACCAAATTGTTCGCGCAGCGGGGCGGCGCCTTTGGCCAGGGACTGCTGTGGGAGTGGGACCTGCTTAACCTCAAGGAAGGCACGCGCTGACCGTACGCTTAACTAATTAGTTAAGCGTACGACAGGCAGCCACCGGGGATCTTCAAAATGGCCTCCATGTCCGATAACGTATATTCTGTATAGTCGAGGCGCGTAATGAGGTGCTGCCTATAAACGCTGCGAAGCGATTCGTCCAACAGCGGCAATTGCCTGCTCGCGCGCTTCCCTCGCGGCCATTCCTTCCATTACATATGCGGCGATTAGAATGGGGGGCTTGTTCGGCGGCCAGAAAATCCCGATATCTCCGATCGCTCCGTTGTCGCCGGTACCGGTCTTGTCGCCGGCACGCCAGTCTCGTGGCATCCCGGCACGCAGTCTGTTACCTCCGGTCGAGCTTTGCTCCATCCAGGACGCAAGTAGGCTCCGGCTGGAAGCCGTCAAAACATCTCCCACAAGCAGTTTCTGCATTGAGTCCACCATGGCGGCTGGGCTGGTGGTGTCGCGCGGATCGCCTGGCCTAGCTTCGTTGAGATCCGGCTCTTTACGGTCAAGTCGTGTCAACTGATTGCCCAGCGACCGGATAAACGCCGTCAAGCCCTCCGGCCCTCCAATCTGCACCAGCAGCAGGTTCGCCGCGGTGTTATCGCTCACTGCAATAGCGGCGGCGCAAAGGTCGCCAACCTTCATTGTCCCTTGTTTTAAATGCGCTCGCGTGATCGGAGCATACTCAAGTAAGTCTTTTTCTGTGTAATGGATAGGCCGTTTGAGGTCTTCCTGTCGAGCATCCACGCCCTTCAAAATGCAGGCAGCCAGCAGGAATTTGAAAGTGCTGCACATGGCAAACAGCTCTGAGGCCCGGTAATCGAGTCTCCGCCCGGTGCCGGTATCGAGCGCGGCCACGCCCAGGCGGCAGCCGATCCCCTGCTCAATTGCGGCAAAGCTCCCTTCGGGGGTGGCTTCGGCAAGCGCGAACAAAGGCCTGTGCAAGGCGCAGATCGGGAGAATGCGCAGCAGCAAATTGCGCCGTGACAGACTGAATGAGTTCATAGGGTTCGTACGTTGGAAACCGATTCACATCTTGTAGCGGCCCAGATCCTCGTCGTTCAGACCCTCCAGCCAACCACGCAACTGCTCGGCGGTGGGTCCCTCAGGCGGACCGGTCGTATTCAGCTTGGCGGACTGCATAACCTGCTCGGATACATAGATCGGGCAATCGGCACGCAGAGCCAACGCGATGGCATCGGACGGCCGTGCATCGATTGTGATGTCCTCATCCCCTTGCCGCAGGAACATCACCGCCAGAAATGTATCGTTCTTAAGTTCATTAATTACCACGCGTTCCAGCTTTGCATTCAAGTGATGAATGAGGTTTCTGGCCAGGTCATGGGTCATCGGGCGCGCAGAGGCAATCTTCTCAATCTCATCGGATATTGCTTTCACCTCGAAGAAGCCGACCCAGATCGGCATCACTGTCTCCGAAGCAACGTCCTTAAGCACGATGATGGGCATGTTGGTGGAGGGATCCATCATCAGCCCGCGAATTCTCACCTCGATATCCATGATTGCCTTCTTCCGCATTTCTTTATTACTTTAGACGCTTTCACCTACCAGGCTGTTCGGATGAGTTGCAGTAATTTTTACCTGCAGGTAGCTACCCGGTGCTGGAGCGATCGGTTGTCCGCAAGAGAAGTTTACAGGCTTGTTCTGGCTGCTTCGCCCAGTTACCTGGCCTCTTGCCGGATTCATGCCCTCAACCATCACTTCCATTGTCTGCCCCAAATGCTTGGCGTAATTGACTCGCTGGATCTCTCGCTGACGGTCAAGCAATACTTGAAGCCGTTGCGACTTTTCCACATCCGGGATCGAGTCGATCATCGTCAACGCCGGGGTGTTCGGCCTTCCCGAGTATTTGAAACCGAATACGCAATCGTATTCCACCTCCGCCAGAAGGTCCATGGTCTGGATAAAATCGTCCGCAGTCTCGCCCGGAAAGCCCACAATAATGTCTGTCGACAGCGAAATTGGACGCTTGGCAGCCTTAATCCAGGAGATGCGCTCCAGATACCAATCCGGGGTGTATTCGCGCGCCATCATCTTCAGCACCCGGGCCGATCCAGATTGAACGGGCAGGTGGACATGATCGCAGAGGGTTGGGTAGGCGTCGATGGCCTCGACTATGTCGCGGGTAAAGTCTCTCGGGTGGCTGGTTGTAAAGCGCACCCGCCGAATTCCGGCCACTTGACCAACGGCCACCAGCAGTTCAGCAAAGCTAAGCTTCCCTTCCGGATCGCGATAGCTGTTCACATTCTGGCCCAGTAACTGGATCTCGGTGTATCCCAAGTCGGCAATCTTTCGCGCTTCCGTAAGGACCGAATCGGAACCCCGGCTTCGCTCCTTGCCCCTCGTATAAGGCACCACGCAGTAAGCGCAGAACTTGTCGCACCCTTCAACGATGGTGATATAGCCACGATAGGGATTCTGGCGAGCCGTAAATTCCGTCTCGAAGGTCTCGTCGGTCTGGCGGTCGTCGAGCCCTGTGACGCGCGTCTCCCCGGCTTCCAGGCGAGCGAGCATCTCCGGTAGTTTCCGATAAGAAGCCGATCCCGAGACCAGCGACACGTAGGGCGCCCGGTCAAAGATCTTTTCGCCCTCCTGCTGCGCCACGCACCCCAGCACGCCGAAGCGCTTGCCGGCTTTGTGCAGCTTCTTATAGTCGTTCAGGCGGTTAAAGACCTTTTGCTCGGCTTTGTCGCGGATGGAGCAGGTGTTGTAGAGGATCAGCCCCGCGTCCTCTTCCGACTCAACCTGCCGGTAGCCCTCATGCTGGAGTGTGCCAATCACCTTCTCCGAGTCATGGGCATTCATCTGGCATCCGAACGTCTCAAGGTAGAAGGTTTTATCGGTTGCCATATCATTTCCGAGTATAGCGTGATTTGAGTCACACCTGTTCACAGATGAACACCTAACTCCACAAACGGACAGCTACAGCGCGTAGCATTTCTGTTCCATTAATAAATTCAATCACTTGACCAACCAATCTATGGCAACCAACGTGCTCCTTCCCTGTCGGGCACGCCAGCAGAACCAATTCAATCCCATCCTCGTACCACCCTAAATACAAGGGGGCGCCATGAAGACTCTGTTTCAGGACATCCGCTACGGACTCCGGCAACTTGTCAAAATGCCTGGATTCACTCTGACTGCCGTCATTTCTCTCGCTCTTGGAATTGGCGCCACCACCGCGGTCTTCAGCGTGGTCTATTCCATCCTCATGGACCCCTACCCCTACGTGGCGCCTGACCGCATGATCCACATGCGCCTCGTAAATCCGAAGGGCGATCTACGAGGATTCGGCCTGACCATGGCCCAGTGGCAGATCATCCGCAAATCGCCCGTGGTCGAGGACGCGTTCCTTGAAGACCAATGGAACCTCACCGTTACCGGCAGCGATCTGCCTGAGGATGTGAACGCGGACTATCTGACCTCCAACGCATTCAATTTCTTTGGCGTTCCTACCCGGCTGGGCCGCGGACTTCAGCCCTCTGACGCGATCGACGGCCAGGACCCGCAACCAGTTGTGGTTCTCGGATACAAGTTCTGGCAGCGACACTTCAATTCCGACCCCGGCGTCCTCGGCAAAACAATCCAGATGGTCCGCAAAAACTACACCATCGTAGGCGTCGCCTCTTCCCGCTTTGCCTGGGGCGACGGCGACGTCTACCTGCCCAAGAAGATCACGCAAGACCCAACACTCGGCTATTACGTCGGCATCCGCCTTAAACCCGGCGTGACCCACGCTCAGGCTGATGCCGCCCTTCAGCCCCTCATCGAACAGTTCAGGAAAGAAACACCCAAGCATTTCCCCTTGGGCGACTTGAAGCTCCATGTCGTAGGTCTCAACGAAGACTTTGTGAAGCAGCTCGGTGGAACACTCTACCTGCTGTTCGGTTCAGTCGCACTGCTTTTGGCCATCGGCTGCGGCAACGTCTCCATCCTGCAACTCGCGCGCGCCACAGCGCGAAGCCACGAGTTTGCAGTGCGCGCAGCCATTGGAGCCAGCCGCAAGCGCATCATCCGTCAGCTTCTCACTGAGTCGCTGCTTCTCTCGCTTACCGGCGCAGCCCTTGGGTTAGCGTTGGCCTACAAAACTGTCGCTGTGATCGTGGAAAACCTGCCTGCCTTCTCATTCCCCCACGAAGCAGCCATTCATATCAATGTACCCGTCCTCGTGTTCTGCATAGTCGTTGCCGTAGGCACTGGAATCCTGTTCGGTCTTTGGCCGGCGTTGCAGCTCTCGCGTCCTGAAGTGAGCCAGGTAATGCAGTCGAACACCCGAAAGACTACCAAGGGCGTGAGCGGACGACGCCTTCACAATGCCCTCATCGCCGGCCAGATTGCTCTCACGCTCCTGATGCTCGCCGGCGCCGGCGCGGCCATTGAGGGGTTTGTTCGGCTCATGCACACCCCCCTCGGATACGACCCGCACAACATCATGTCCGTTGGGATTCCCGTGCACGATGGCACCTACAAGACCTGGGCTGAGCGTGCGCCCTATTTCGAGCAGCTCAAGGCCAAGGCCGCCGAGGTTCCCGGAGTGACCATGGTGGCCATCTCCAGCAACGCGACGCCTCCTTCCAACGGGGCCAACGCCAAGTTCGAAATCGTCGGCAAACCTGCCTCGGAAGACCAGTCCATGCAATTCAATATGGTGAGCCCGGAGTATTTTTCGGCGCTTCGCATTCCTGTTAAGCAGGGGCGCATCTGGAATGCGGATGAAAACCACCGCGGGGCTCCTATGATGGTGATCAACCAGGCCCTGGCGCGTAAGTACTTCCCCAATGGCGACGCAATCGGCAGTTCGCTGAAAGTGCCCCAGGCGACTCAGCAGCCTCCCTTCCTGCTCACTGCGCCGGGTGCAGACCAGGGTCCGTTTCTGATCATCGGCATTATCGGCGACAAGCTCGATGACGGGCTTTCGAACCCCATCAAGCCCGAGGCCTTCGTTCCCTTCACATGTGTGATGACTATGTATACGCAGCTTCTCATCCGCTCGGACGTCCCGCCCCTTTCGCTGCTTCACAATGTCAGCGCCAAGGTGAACTCCGTCGATCACGACCAGCAGACCAACGGCAACCCGCGGGACCTGGAGCACTGGATATCCGAGGAGCCGGATTGGGCGCGCGGCCGCCTGGTGGCATGGCTGTTCGGCGCTTTTGCCGCGTTGGCTCTGGCCTTGGCCGCGGTGGGACTCTACAGCGTCGTGTCCTACACCGTAGTTCAGCGCACCAACGAGTTCGGCATTCGTATGGCCCTTGGAGCGAGCCGCAACCATGTGCTCCGCATCGTTTTCCGCTCGACCGCCTCGAGCGTCGGGATTGGCGTTGCGGCGGGTCTGGCACTCAGCCTCGCCTTGAGCCGCGTGATGGCGCATTGGGCGGCGGAGAGCAAAGCCAGTTCGCACGATCCCCTGCTGCTGGCTGCATCCGCATTTACGCTGATTCTGGTGGCAGCCTTCGCCTGCACCATCCCAGCCCGAAGAGCTGCCGGGGTCGATCCGATGAAAGCAATTCGCTACGAGTAGACGGCTTTAAGGCATATTGCCCCCACTGGCCGGGCAGATACAGATCTTCCGTGCCCCGTTCTTGCGATTTTTTCCTATCGCAAGGGCGGGAAACCTGAGCCCTCAACCAGCCCAGGCACGGATCAACGGTCTATGAATCAAGCGATAGCCGCTTCACCGCAACCCGGTATGCAGATAAGCCAGCAATGCGGCCATCTGCTCGTCGTCAAACCGCCCTGCAAAACCGGGCATCATCCCTCTGCCGGTCAAGACATTCTGCCGCACCGCCGCATCCGTCGCAGGGATGCCGCTGGGCAGATTCTTGTGTTCAAAAATGCCGTGCAGGTCTGGTGGAACCTTTTTAAGCGCCAGGTCGTTTTCCTCGTGGCAATGGGCGCAACGCACCTGGTAGAGGTGCTTCCCTTCCGCTTCCTGCGAAGTCAGGGCGGGGGCTGCGTGGCAGCCGGCCAAACTAATGCCGAGCGCAGCCGCCACAACGAACAACACTGCAAGCCTATCCACCCAGCGAGAATAAGAAAATTCCATCCCGTCGTCCGGTTACGCCTTCTGGGCAAACTGCCCGCTGACGTAATCCCAGTTCAGCACCTGGAGGAAGGCTTTCACGTAGTCGGCGCGTTTGTTCTGGTACTTCAGATAGTAGGCGTGTTCCCACACATCCACGCCGATCACCGGCTTGTGTCCGGCAGTCAAGGGGCTGTCCTGATTCGGCGTGGACTCAATCGCCACTGTCCCATCCGGCAATTTCACCAGCCATGCCCACCCGCTACCAAACACGTGCATCGCCGCATCGGTAAGCTTGTCCTGAAAGCTTGCCTGCGTGCCAAACTTCGCATCGATCGCCTTGGCCAATTCGCCTGTGGGAGCCGCGCCGCCTTTACCCAGCGTTGGCCACCAGAAGGAGTGATTGGCATGGCCTCCCCCGTTATTGCGAACAACCGCTCGCGCTGCCTCGGGCAGGCTTGCCCAATTGACGACCAGGTCGTCCAACGATTTCCCTGCCAGTTCAGGATGCGCAGCCACGGCCGCATTGAGATTATTCACATATGCCTGGTGGTGCTTGTCATGGTGCAGATGCATGGTTTCTGCGTCGAAGCTCGGCTCCAGCGCCTCGTAGGCATATGGCAAAGCCGGCAAGGTGAAGGGCCCTGTAGCCGGTGTCGGGGGGCCTGAAGCGACCACGCCGCTCTGGTTTCTTTCCGCACTCAAGTTGTCCGTAAGAAGCACGGCGCTGGCGAGAGCGCCCATCTGCAGCATGGCAGTTCTGCGATCAATCAATGTTATGGGCGATGTCATGGGGAAAATCCTCCATAGGTTTCAGATAAGAGATTCACTGCCGGCGAATTCCGGCGCAGAACAGCGGTTCCACAATTGCTGTACCCCGAAACCACTGCTCTCAAGTGGCTTTTTCCCAAAGAAAAAGCCACCTTCATTCAACCACAAAGGGCAACTAAATTGTGGAACCGCTCTAGTTCGCTCCATCAGTCTGAGGGGAGCAGGCGGCAGGGGTCAAGTATGCTGGATTCATGCCGCTTCCCTCCTTAGCCGAGATTCGCGAAGCCCAAACCGTCGTCTATCGCCACATGCAGCCGACGCCCCAATTTTCATGGCCGCTGGTCAATCAGCGCCTCGGCATTGAAGCTTGGATCAAGCATGAAAACCACACCCCGGTGGGCGCATTCAAGCTGCGGGGCGCGCTCGTCTACATGGATTGGATCAAGCAGTCGCAGCCTGAAGTGAAGGGTGTGGTGGCGGCGACGCGCGGCAATCACGGCCAGGGCGTTGGAATGGCTGCGCGGCTCGCAGGTCTGCGCGCTGTAATTGTCGTGCCCCATGGCAACAGCAGAGAAAAGAATCGCGCCATGCTCGCCCAGGGCGTCGAACTTATCGAGGAAGGCCAGGACTTCCAGGAGTCGCTCGAGTTTGCTCGCCGGCTTGCTGTTGAACGGGACTACGCCATGGTCGACTCGTTTCACGAGCGCCTGGTAATGGGGACGGCCACGTATGCTATCGAATTATTTGAGGCAGCGCCACTCCTCGATACAGTCTACGTGCCGATCGGCCTCGGCTCGTCTATTTGCGGAGTATCCGCAGCGCGCAATGCGCTTGGACTCGAGACAGAGATTGTGGGCGTTGTCTCTTCCCAGTCCCCTTCCTACTCTCTCAGTTTCAAGCAGCGCAAATTAGTCGAGTCTCCATCGCTCACCGCCATCGCCGATGGACTTGCATGCCGTACACCCAACGCCAGCGCCATGGAGGCGATCTGGGAAAACGTGAGCCGCATTATTGAAGTCACCGATGCGGAAATCGCCCATGGAATGCGCGCTCTCTACGAAGACACGCACAACCTTGCCGAAGGTGCCGGAGCCGCAGCGTTTGCCGGAGCCATGAAGGAGAAGCATCTGCTCGCCGGAAAACGAATCGGCATCGTACTCACCGGCGGCAACATCGATCGCCACGCCTACGCGGAAGTGCTTGCCGCATCAGCCTAGTTCGAGGAAAGAATGACAAAAGCCGTTGAGAACCTGACCCCGCTGGCCCACACAGCACAGAACCGATGCTTCGGTTGCGGCCACGCCAACCCCGCCGGCCTGCGCCT